>Ga0209012_1000151_pt1 | contig 116414 bp, 122 predicted proteins | sample RS3BMetagenome_FD_184735 | JGI IMG/M metagenome (GOLD analysis project Ga0209012, IMG submission 184735) | Ferric oxide microbial mat and aquatic microbial communities from Rainbow Spring, Yellowstone National Park, USA - RS3B (SPAdes) (version 3) ... | reverse complement strand
CCAGATAGGTGACAGACAGTAGAATTGAAAGAGAAATACTGATGAACACCATGGTGTAACGATTCAGCCACAATTAACATCTTTAACACCTATCATATATTTAAGTTTGGAATTCATACAAACATTGGTTTGTAAGTCATCATCGCTAAAGATACCTAAATGCATGAGAAAGGGATTGAAGTTGTTTCTTACGTCAACGAAAAAGTGTAAATATAAGTCATTTAACCCCCACAAGTTAGTATGCAAACTGTAAAGCCACTAGTGGAAATAACTCCTTTGGCGAAACAGAAGATACTAGAGGCTATAGGGAATAGACAGAATGCAATCCTTAGAATCGGGGTTGAAATGGTAGGTGGATGCGCATGTCATTCTGAGTATCAATATACGTTGAGCCTGAGGGAAACACCTGAAGTTGAAGATGTTGTTGAAGAAACGGAAGGAATAAAGGTTGCAGTCGACCGCGCAGATGTAGAGTTTCTCAGAGGTTCAAAGTTAGATTATATCGAAGACGATGAAGTATCAGGCTTCAGTATAGATAACCCAAACATAGTACAAGGAAGTTGTGGCTGCGGAGGACATTAAACATATTAATCATAACAGTTCTCTTGAATCAGCTTAAGGTATGAAGAAAGCAGTATATACAAACAAGGCACCCAAGCCCATAGGGCCCTATTCTCAGGCAGTAATAAAAGACGATATGATATTCATCTCAGGCCAGGTTGGGATAGACCCGAATACGGGCAAAAGAGGAAGCACTGTAGAGGAGCAAACAAAATTAGCCTTAAATAATTTAGAGCAAATTTTACGATCTGCTGGTTCGTCACTCGAGAAAGTATGTAAAACTACTATAATATTAAAAGACTTGGCCGATTTCGAAACAGTTAACAAAGTCTATTCAGAATTTTTCAAAACCGAACCCCCTGCGAGAACGACTTTTCAGGCCAACCCACCTAACGGTTATCTTGTGGAGATTGAAGCAATCGCTATCCTATGACAACTCTTCTTTCAGAGAGGTATTCTGTGGCCTTTTCCACCAGTTCAGTTCTCACAGTTAATGACCACCTGATGAAGTTTTCGCCCAATTGTCCAAATGTTGTTCCAGGGGTAACCAAAATTCCGACTTTCGCCAAATTCTTCGATATTTCAGCAGATGCCTTTGGCACCTTATGCCAGAGGTAGAAGGTTGAAGCTGGCATTTCAACTGGACTTCCTATTTCATTCAAAGCTCTAACAATTGTCTTCAATCTTTTCTTATAGATTTCTACCATCTCTCTGACTATTCTTGGTCTATCTTGGCCGGTATAGCTTTCGAGAGCTACCTTTGCTGCATATTGAACGAATTTAGGCGGACCTGAATCTACCTGTGTCTTTAATTTAACAAGTCCACTTATTGCCTTCCTATCACCTACGGCAAAACCTATCCTATAGCCAGTCATTGAGAAAGTCTTCGAACATGAATGAAATTCCACAAGTCCCTCAAAATCATTAGAGAACTGTAGCAAGCTTGGAGCTCTATAACCATCGAAAGTAATTTCTGAATATGCGTTATCATAACAGAGCAAAGCACCCTGTTCTCTAGCCATTTCTATCATCCTTCTAAGAGTACTTTCTTGTACAACGGCCCCGGTAGGGTTATGAGGATAATTTACAAAGACCAACTTCGAGTTTTTGATATCCAATTCATCAACCTTTGGCTGGTAAGTTCCGTCTAATGTGTAGGGTACTGGATTAAGACCAATAAGCAGGGCTCCCCCGTTACGGTAAGCAGGATAACCTGGGTCTGGATACAGTATTTTGTCTCCAGGATTTGCAAATACTCTTGCTATGTTTGTCAGCCCTTCCTTCGACCCTATAAGTGAGCATACTTCGGTATGAGGGTCTAGCTCAACGCCAAACCTCCTATGATACCATTCTGCTACAGCTTCTCTAAACCAAAGTTCTCCTTCTGAAGAAGAATAACCTGAATATTCAGGGTCTGAAAGTGCATCTGCAGCAGCCTCCACTATAAAATCTGGTGTTGGTAGGTCAGGGTCACCTATATTAAACGGGAAGATTTCTTCTCCTCTTTCTCTTTTTTCTCTGATAATCCTCTCCATCTCAGCGAACGGATAGGGAGGAATAGAATTCAGATAGTTAGAGTAATTCTGAGTCATAGCAATAGCCTCGACGGTATTGTCTGTCCATTTAACAAGTCTGAAATACTTTCTCTTCTTCTTATCAATTCTGACATGTTTCCTGAAACCAGAATCTCAGCAGCTCTTGGCCTGTTGTTGTATTGACTTGACATGGAGTATCCATAAGCGCCACAATTGAAAATGGCAAAGAGGTCTTCCTCTTTGACTTCGGGCACCATCCTATCTCTAGCTAATATGTCCGTGTTCTCACATATTTGTCCACATATATTCACAACCATAGTGTCTTCCGCATTGGTTCTGTTAGCCAACAGAATAGGATGGTAAGCTCCATACAAAGCCGGTCTAAGAAGAGTATTCATTCCAGCATCGAGGCCAACAAACACTTTAGTAGAATGTTTGATATGACAGACTTTTGATAATAAGATAGTCGAATCTGCTACTATATACCTGCCTGGCTCTATGCACAGAGCAGGCTCTCCCAGCTTATACTGCTCAACCTTTTCAGTGAAGATATTAGTAATATCCTTCGCAATTTTTTCAATCGGTAAAGGTTTATCCGTCGGTTTATATGGAACGCCAAAACCGCCTCCGATGTTAACGAATTCAAACTCTATGCCAACTGCTTTTGCAATTCTGCCTGATATATCAAGTAGAACTTCTGTTATCTGCGGAAAGTAGGCTGGCTCTAGAACGTTAGAGCCAGTCATCATATGTATTCCAAACTTCTTAATACCCATTTTCTTTGCCTTGGCATAGCCTTTGGTAGCAACTTCCTCGGTTGAACCAAACTTTGCATCTGGGCCAGCAAATACAAGTCCTTCTGCACCACCCCTTCCAGCACCAGGATTAATTCTAAAGCAAACCATATCCGGGATTTTTCCAGAATCTAATTTATCAAGCAGGTCAGCATCGTCAAAGTTAATTGTCACACCAGAATCCAAGGCATACCGTAGTTCTTCTCTTGAGTTGTAGTTTCCAGTGTATAGCATCCTTTCTCTTTCATATCCACAAAGGGAAGCTTCATAAATTTCAGCAGGACAAGAGCAATCTGCCCAGGCGCCTTCAGAGCGCAATATACTCAAGATGGAAAGGTTTGAATTGGATTTTACTGCGTAATAAATCCTGAATTTTTTCATCGAAGCAAACGCGTTTCTTAACCTTCGGAAATTGCTGCGTAACCTCTTTTCGCTTGTTACGTATAACGGTGTACCGTATTCCTCTGCCAGCTCGGTGCATGATTTTCCTTCTATGTACAGCTCTCCACCCTTCACTGAAAAAGTGTCAGATAGATAGTCCAGTAACCATTTGTCAGACAATTACATTCTCCTCAAGCAATTTTTTTACACTTTCCAAATCTTTTTCCAAGACGAAAAGCGTAAGACTACCCTTACTTGAAGTTATTTCATATATGTTTATTCCATTTAAGGAAAGCAGTGTCGCTGCTTTGGCAACAACGCCCGGTTGGTCCACCAGATACGGGTGTAACAACGTAAGACTTCCAATCCCATCTTTCCCCGAAACAGCTTTTACTTCTGGCATACCATGCGCCAACTTGCATATTCTTACCCAATCATCATTCATGAAAAAGAAAGTCACGTTATGAGTAGCTGTGCCTATCCCTACGAGCTTTCCTTCCAATTCTTTTGAAACTCTGGAAATTACAGCCGATATTGAGTTACATACAACCGTAGCTTCCTTAACGCCCTTCTCGACAATAATCGTCGGTTTCTGCCTATTTATTGCCCCAAGTATTTCTGTACCGTTGGAATCCAGAGGTCTACCGAACTGAACTATTCTTAATTTTTGGTTGGGCAGTTTATAATAAAGCGCTTCTGGTCTAACCACCTTGGCACCCCCATGCGCCAGAGCATACATTTCTTCTATGGAGAGGGAACTTACTGGTTTTGCGTCTTCTATCAATTTAGGGTCAGCACTCATAATTCCTTCCGTATCTTTCACTAGGATAACTTCATCTGCATTCAGGCAGTTTCCTAGCACGGTAGCCGTTATGTCAGACCCTCCTCGCCCCAATATCGATATACCATTTTTCCATCTACCAACAAATCCAGGCACTACAGCTATATGACTGGTAAGTTCCTTTTCCATAGATGCGCAGAGTTTTGAAGTTTCTTCAAGGTCAACGTCTGCATTAATGTACCTATTCTTTGTCACTATAGGAAAGTCTGCTTCAAGCGGGTCGTACACCCTCACTTTGGCACCCAGAGCCCTAAGAGCTGACGAGAAAACTTTGACAGACGTCCTTTCTCCCATCGACAGAATTTCTGCATATTCTTTCTCATCTATCTTTTCTTCGAAACTCGATATCAAATCGAGCAGCTGGTCAGTAGTCTTGCCGGGGGCTGATACTACCACAACCTTTTCTTCGTATCTGGCTTTAAGCACAGATTCTGCGGCAATCCTTACTCTTTCTCCTGTCCCAAGAGATACTCCGCCGAATTTTATTACTGCTCTCAATTTAGACCCAACACATCACTCATTCTATAAAGACCCGCCGGCTTATCGATAATCCATCTAGCAGCTAGCAATGAACCATATGCGAAAGCTTCCCTGGAGAAAACATCATGTTCTAGCTTCAAGAGTTCGTAATCTCCACTTGCAAGAACTGTATGAACTCCAGGAATTCCGCCTCCTCTAACTGAGAATATTTCCAGTTCTTCAGGCGTTCTGACATACTTTCCTTTTCTTCCGTGAATTACTTTACTATAGCCTTTGAATCTGGTGATTTCGGAGGCAATCGCTAAGGCTGTTCCGCTCGGAGAATCGATTTTTCTTTTATGATGCATTTCAATTAAGGAAAAGTCAAAAGCAGATAAATTCTTGGCTAATGTCTTGCTAATATGTTGCAAAACTGTTGCACCAACTGAAAAATTAGGCGAGAAAACGCTTGGAATTTTGGATATCTCGTTTTCGAATTGTGTCAGTTGCTCTGAGGTGAAACCAGTTGTTCCAACCACCATTTTTGTGCCACTTTTGCGAATAGTCGAAATATTTTCTATTTCTGCAGCCGGTGTTGTGAAAGAAATTACAACATCTGCTCTGCTGAGCGCTTCATGAGCTGAATCTATATCATAAATTAAAGCATCGGAGTCTGCTATCCATGCTTCTCTAAAAGTCCTTTTTAACAACGGATTATTTTTTGATGCTATGCCTCCTACAAGTTTCATGGTATTCTCTAGGTGAGCAAGTCTTGCTACCACTTTACCCATTCTGCCAGTGACTCCAGATATAACCAAGTTTAATGTATCACTCATATGAAAGCCCCTCTAGAAATCTAGGGTCTCCAAGTCTTCTTTCAACTTTGACGTCAAACATATTTTCTATCGGCTCAAATACTTCAGGCGAATTTTCAAACGTAAATCTAGCTGCATCCACTATTTTTTTCAACGCTAGGCGACTTGGCTTTCCGAGTGGCTTTCTACAAGGGCCTGAAGGTATGCCTAGTAATAAGGCAAGCGTCTTAAACGGAACAGGATTTCTGAATTTTAACGGCACCTTAAAGCCGTTCATTTCTTCCTCTGTTTTAACTGTCACGATCTGAAAGAGAGGTCTCAGCTTCTCTTCAATCACTTTAGCTCTTTCTATATCTCCATTCATCAAATAAGTGACCATCTGTTGCATCGCCTTTGGTACCAGATTAGAGACTACAGATATAACACCGTTTGCAACTATATTTTCGTTTATCATCATAGAAAAGGTCCTTTCATCATCACCCGACAGGATATGAAATGAGCCTCCGCAGAGCTTTCTGACCTCTTTAGAATATTCGTCACTCCCAGTTGCATCTTTAATGGAATCGACATTTGGATAAACAGAGTGAATCATGGCCAAGTCAGCAGGATGTAGCTGGGTTCCTGTCCTACTCGGTATAACATATGGTATCATTCTGCAATCTTTGTATTTTTCGGCAACAGGTTCATAGTATTCTTTTCTTAGTTCAAGACTGCTAGGTGCATTATAGTAAGGGTCAACAAGCAACATATTCCTGCAACCCAACTTATAAGCTTCTTCAGTATATTCAACCGTTTTACTTGTGCTGTTAAATCCCGTATTTGCGATTATAGTTGCATTGCTTTCGATGGCGACTTCGACTAACTGTTTCCATTCTTCAGAACTTAGCGTTGGACCTTCACCTGTGGTACCTGCGACGACTATTTTATTTACTCCGTTTTTGACTTGAAATTCTATCAGTTGTTCAAAACCTTCAATATCAACTTCGTATCTATCTTCGAATGGTGTTAACAGCGCCGTAATGCAGCCGTTCATTGTTGAACGGCACCTTACCTCGGTGGATTGTTTATAATCTTTGTCTTATAAAGACGAAAATCGTTGTTATTATGGCGGCACAATATCAGTATTCGTTATATGATGGAGATATTTAGTTATTTTTATTACGCTTATCGTCGTATTTTCCATAACCCATATAGCTAAACACTTAAACTCAAGCCTTCTAGCCAGTGACGTGGTAAATGGGGTAGCCTGGGGGTATCTACCACTTGCCTTCAAAGCTAAAGTTGTGGAAAAGATAATCCTAAAGGAGACGGAAAGTGCAATAGAATTGCTCAGTAAAGCCTATGGATTAGAACCACCCTCAATCAAGGTCGGTTATGTTAAAGGTAAAAAAAGGGCTATTGCTGTATATGTTCCGAGCAAACGAACTATTTTTGTTGCTAAGGGAGAAAACATGTGGAACCCTTTTGTTATCTTACATGAATATTATCATCATTTGAGGAGTTTTTCCGGAGAGCATAGAGGAACAGAAAAGCTTGCTGATGCATTCGCAATAGATTTTCTTGCTTCTTACCAAGCAATCAAGAGTAGTAAAACCTGATTCAGCATCTCAATGTGCATTAAACTAATTTGCATTGAATCAATTAAAACTAAAGGAATATAATATCGTAGTAATCTTACAGAAATTCAATGCGTTTGCCAGACCCGGACTATCAATATATAATTGTCAAAAATATTATTTTTCTAGCCATCTTTCCTTCTTAACCCTTTTTACTATGTGGTCAATAATAGTCTTAAGAGGTGTGCCTGGTCCGTAGTTTCCTGTAATTCCTAGCTTCTCAAGCTTTTTTCTATCATCGTCTGGTATTATTCCTCCTCCAACTACAACGATATTTTTACCTCCCCTCTTTTCCAATTCTCTTTTAACCTTTGGAAATGCTGTCATGTGAGCTCCGTTGAGGAGACTTAACGCAACGACATCAACATCTTCATCTACAGCCATCTGAGCTACCTGTTCGGGAGTGGGTAACAAGCCCGCATAAATCACTTCCATACCAGCATCTCTAAATGCCCTGCAAAGCACAAGGGCTCCTCTATCATGTCCGTCAAGTCCTGGTTTTGCGACCAGTATTCTTATTCTTCTTTGATTCTTCTTTATTACAGAAGATACGGTTCTGACCAACCACCGTACACCTCTCTTCCCACATTCATAATTTCACCAAGCGTTGCCCTAGCTTTTACAGCATTAATTATTGGATACATTACGTTCTTCGTATCATCCCTAAACGCCTGTTTAAGCAAGTCAAGCGCTTCAGCCACTTTTTGGTTGTCTCTGTTTTCCCTAAGCTTCTTTACTCTTGTTATTTGAAGTTGTTGCGCTCTTTCATCAATTCTCAGTATATCTATAGGCTTTTTCTCTCTTATTTTATACGCATTTACTCCTACTATAACAGAATCTCCTTCTTCTATTTTCCTCTGAGTTTGGTATGCAGTCTCAGCTATTTCTCTCTGTAAGTAACCACTCTTTATTGCTTGCAGCACTCCGCCCATCTTCTCTATTTTGTCGAAGTATTCATACGCTCCTTCTTCAAGTCTCCTGGTCAACCATTCAACATAATATGAACCACCAAGCGGGTCAACAACATCAGCCACACCAGTTTCTTCAGCTATTATCTGCTGTGTCCTGAGTGCTATCATCGCTGCTTTTTCGGTTGGTAATGCCCAGGCCTCGTCGTACGAGTTTGTATGCAAGGACTGAGTTCCCCCAAGCACAGCTGCAAGGGCTTCGATCGAAGTCCTAACTATGTTGTTGAGTGGTTGTTGCCAAGTCAAAGATGCTCCAGAAGTCTGAGTGTGGAACCTAAGAATCAAAGAACGAGGGTCCTTTGCATGATATTTTTCTTTCATTACTGTTGCCCAAATCCTTCTAGCAGCCCTGAATTTTGCAATCTCTTCAAAGAAGTTCATTGTACAGTTGAAGAAGAAAGACAGCCTAGGAGCAAAGCTATCTACTGGCAAGCCAGCAGAAATTCCTAAATCAACATAAGCAAATCCATCAGCAAGTGTAAATGCAAGTTCTTGAATTGCGTTGGAACCAGCCTCCCTTATATGATACCCGCTTATGCTGATATAGTTCCACTGAGGCATCTCTTTTGTAGAGTAGACCATCATATCCCTTATTATTCTCATGTGTGCTTCTGGTGGGAATGCCCATTCTTTTTGAGCTATGTACTCTTTCAGAATGTCGGTCTGGACGGTACCCCTGAGCGCCTTTTTCTGTACCCCTTGGCTCTCTGCAACCGCTACATACATAGCCATTAGTACTGCAGCTGGTGCATTGATAGTCATCGATGTACTCACTTTATCGAGTGGTATACCGTCAAATATCCTAAGCATATCATCAAGAGAACTCACGTTTACACCGCATCTTCCTACTTCTCCGAATGCCCTTGGGTCATCCGCATCATAGCCATACAGTGTTGGCATATCAAATGCTATGCTAAGCCCTGTTTCTCCATGACTAAGTAAATACTTCAGGCGCCTATTTGTATCCTCAGGGGCCCCAAATCCACTAAACATGCGCATGGTCCAGAGCCTACTCCTGTACATTGTTGGATGTATGCCTCTCGTAAATGGATAATTACCAGGTAGCCCTATGTCTTCTATCGGGTCAACATCTTTTATATCGGCAGGGGTATAAACTGCCTTAAGTTTAATGTTGGAAGTAGTAACGAATTCCTTCTTCCTTTCAGGGATCTTTTTTAACGATGGCAAATACACTTTTTCGTACCATCGCTCGACCTCACTTTCAAGCTTAGGGTCAGTTTCGCGCTTCTTCGACCTTATGCTTTTAATCTTGTTCTCCCAAAAACTTCCTTCAGTAACGGTCTTCATCCGCAACCCTAAGCAATATGTTATGCTGACTATTTCACTGTTTTGTATAAGTTGACAATCAAAGAATGTGATAGAAGTTCAACTTCTAATCTTCTCATTTATCTGTTGCCGTGACCTTGATAAACATCATCGATAGAAACGTCAGCGTTATGGAAGACTTGCTGGACGGTATTTTCAGGTCAGATAGAACTGCTATATCCAAAGCTATAACAATACTTGAAGACGAGTTACCTGGTTATGAAACCATATACAGGAAATTGTTAAAGAAGACAGGAAGAGCGTTCAAGATTGGGATAGCTGGCCCTCCCGGTGCAGGAAAAAGTACTCTCATCAATTGTCTTACGAAAGAGTTCCGAACAAGGAATTTCAAAGTTGCTGTAGTTGCAGTGGACCCATCAAGTCCTATTTCCGGTGGAGCCATTTTAGGGGATAGGGTTAGGATGCTAGAACACTCACTTGATCAGGGCGTTTTTATTAGAAGCTTGGCTTCAAGGGGAAGCTTGGGAGGATTATCTAAGGCTACAAGAAGGGTTGTATCTGTTTTAGATGCTGCTGGCTATGACATAGTATTGATTGAAACAGTAGGTATAGGTCAGACAGAGCTGGAAGTTGCCAGAGTTGCTGACATTACAGTAGTAGTATTGATGCCACAGACAGGAGACGAGGTTCAAGCTATGAAAGCCGGTCTTTTGGAAATAGGAGATATCTTTGTAATGAACAAGTCTGATATAGAAGGAGCTGATAGAGCAATAGTTCAAATTGCCACATTCGTATCCAGAAGAGACGGAAAAAAACCACCCATCGTCAAGACTGTTGCCAGAACCTGCGAGGGTGTAAAGTTACTTGCTGACCACATACTTAACATTAGAGAGAACTTTAACAAAGAAGAAGTTAAGGACATTAACAGGATTAAGAATGACCTGAAGCAAATAATCTCCGAAAAGATGGAAGCCTTAACCAGCCAGATGTTGTATGATGAAAGCACATTAGCCATTCATGCTTCGCGAATATCTCAGAATAAGGAGAATATTGAGGATGCAGCAAAAAAGATAATTTCCAAAGCCATTCGCGATGCAAATTACTGAGGCTGCTTCCTTTTCTCTTTAATGTCTTTAACTATTTCAGCAATAGTGTCATAGGTAACGGTGTGTCCTACTCCAATTCTTGCAACAACTTCGTCGACCATATCTGGCGTTGCACCTGCAAGTATTGCTAGGTTTCTTGCATGTAGTTTCATATGTCCTCTGTTTATTCCTTCAACTGCCAAAGCCCTCAAAGCAGCCAGATTCTGAGCAAGGCCTACGGAAGCCATAACATGAGCCAATTCTTGCGCGCTCTTAACTCCCAGAATTTTGATTGCAGCCTTTGCAGCAGGATGAGTGGAAGTAGCTCCTCCAAGTATACCCGCTGCCAGTGGTAGTTCAATGCTACCGACAAGATTTCCTTCCTTATCCTTTGCATACTTTGTTAGTGATTCATACTTGCCATTCCTGCTTGCATATGCATGTGCACCAGCTTCAATTGCTCTTGTATCGTTTCCCGTAGCTAAAGTAACTGCTGTTATACCATTCATTATTCCCTTATTATGCGTAGTACAACGGAACGGGTCAGCTTCCGCAAAAGCATAAGCATCGAGTATTCCATCAACGACTTCTTCACCACCCAGACTTTCTTTGTCAAAAATAGCCCATGCTCTGGCAAGTCTCTTGACTGCCAGGTTAGATATTATCCTGAGTTTCACCTTTCCTCCGGTCAGAGATTCAATATAAGGCGCCAAAGTTTCAGCCATAGTGTTGACAGTGTTTGCACCCATAGCATCTCTGCAATCAACATCTATCTCTACTATCAACATTACTCCTCTGATGGTATTTATTACCTTGGTTCTTACTTCAACTGCGCCTCCTCCAACCTTTACAAGCGTCGGATTCGTGGAATTGCATATTTGAATAAGTTTAGCAGATTGTTCAATCACTCTCTGCGCAGCTGCATAAGGGTCAGAAACGCCTACAACTTGTATCTGACCTATCATTATTGGCGCAGAGGCGCTTGCCCTGAAACCTCCTTTTGCTCTTGCCATCTTGGCAGCGTTACTTGCTGCAGCGACAACACTCGGTTCTTCTATAGCCATCGGGATAAGCATTTCCTTGCCGTTAATAATGAAGTTTGTAGCTAAGCCTACAGGAATTTGTATAGCTCCAAGAACATTTTCTATCATTCTATCGGCAAGGTCTCTAGGCAATCCGTTCATAGAATAAATTGGGTCAAGGTCTTGTTCAGACAACCCAGTAAACTTCTTCACTTCTTCCATTCTTTCTTGCATAGTCATCTTGTAAAGCTTAATCTGTGAATCCATCGGCTATGCGCAATACCAGGAAGTAAATAAATTGATTGAAAACAGTCGAAGAATTCGTCTATTGTCTAATTCCAATTTGTTGAAAAGATTAAAAACAATAACGAGGCCCCGTAGGACGTAGTGGGCCGGTCGTCTAGCCTGGTCTTGGACGTCGCTCTGACACATAAAGCAGAAGACGGCGGAGATCACAGGTTCAAATCCTGTCCGGCCCATGACAACCTAACAAAACGATGCAGAATTGTAATGCACTTTTGAGTTCATCGGAATAATAAGTTTATACCTATCAGATAATTTCTAATCACTTAGCTAAATTCTTCCCAATCTGAACTAGGATTATCTAACCCTGTTTCTCTGTTAATCATCAAGACATTAAAAGAGGAATATGGAGGAAGCCAAACACGATTTTAGTGCGATTTCTGAAAAGTGCTAGTCTATGGAAAGCCAATAATCGAATATATCAACGGCTTTAGATATTTTTTCATCGCAAGAATGAGCCCAAGCATTTAAGGAAATGAATCTGCGAAAAGCATAGTTATGTGAAAATATATTGCGTAAAATCCAGTCATATTTTCATAAAAATTGCGGAGAAACACATCCTTCTAAATTATAGTTTGTAATTACTCTGGTCATACTATGAGGCCAGGGCGAATATAGAGCTTTTATTGTTTGGACATATTGGAGCCAAATAAACTTTTGAGTATAATCTCTTCACTCTGAAGGCCGTCTATTAATAGCATGAAAAGCCAATAACATGGCTATAGCTGTCTCAACCAAAAGGACCAAACCTTCAGCCGTTAAATCGCTAGAGCTTAGACCGAGCAATCCGTAGCGTGTCATATCTATTGAATAGGTCAACGGATTTAACAACACTAAATATCTAAGAAGGTAGGGAATCATGTTTAAAGGATAGAGAAGCGAACTAACAAAAGTAAGAAATACCAAAAGGAGGTTAAAGAGACCTTCAAACAATTCTAATGAATTTACACTGGATGCTATGATAAATGCTATGGACCCAAAGAATAAAGAATCAAGAATTACTGCAACTGCAGTTATAATTAATCCTGATATCGATAATTTTACACCTCCTACAAAAGAAAGCGACAGTGCGAAAATAATTACTGCTCCGATTAGCCCTAGATACGTAGAGGAAAGAATCTTGGAAGTTGCATATTCTACTTTCGTAAAGGGGCCAACCAGTATCTGTTCGTACATGGCATGTCTTCTGTCAGTCCAAAGCAAGGTTCCAGACAAGAGTGAACCATTCATTGCAGTCAAACCTATCAAGCCGACAGCAAGGAACTGTTGATAGTTGATGGTTCTATTATAAAGTGTGAAGGGCTGTACCAAGGAATTAAAAGCAACACCTACTACAAATAGAAGAAATAACGGCAAAACCAATTGTACTATCAAAAGACTTCTATTGAAAGTCAGAAGGTCTCTAATTACCAATCTTATGATTGCATTCATGTAACCACCGACGATGATTCTACAAAGTTTATGAAGGCTTGCTCCAGAGTTGGTTCTTTAATCGATATCGTACCTATCTCTACAGACAATTTCTTTGCTATATCCAAAACGCTAGCCAAAAGTTCAGAAGGCTCTTTAGTGAAGATTCTAACTGTACCATATTGGTCTGTTGTAACTGGCAAAGGGTTCAAAGCGTTTTTCAAGGCATTGTATAAAGCAACTACTTCTCCAGAAACTACCTCCAGTTCTATGGTCTTAAATCCACCATAAGTTCTCTTTAATTCTTCGGGTGTGCCTATAGCTGCGATTTTTCCCGAATTCAGAATAGCAACTCTGTTGCAAAGATATTCAGCTTCATCAAGCATGTTTGTAGTTAACAGCACACTCATCCCTTTTTCTGTGCAAGACTTGATCATCTTTAACAAAGACCTCCTTGCAATAGGGTCAAGCCCCAAAGTGGGTTCATCGAGAAAAAGCAGCTTGAAATCATGCATAAATTCTCGAGCGACCTGAAGTCTCCTTCTTATTCCAACTGAGAGTTGAGATACAATCTTATTCCTGTAAGCTGTCAAGTCAAATGTTTCAATAAGTTCTTCTGCCTTCAATCTTCTTTCTTTTTTTGGCAAGTTCCAAAGAAGGCCGTACAAGTCCAAGCTCTTTTCCAGAGTTACATTTGATTCATAACTTTCGATTTGCTGAACAACAGCTATCCTTTCTCTTATCTTCTTATCCTCCTTTCCGAGCAAGTATCCTAAAACTGAGGCGCTGCCCCTTGAAGGCTTTATAAGTGTCGAAAGCATCTTCACCGAGGTCGTCTTCCCTGAACCGTTCGGACCTATCAGTCCAAAAATTTCTCCCTCATCTATCTCAAAGCTAAGACTGTCGACTGCTATGGTCTTTCCATAAATTTTTGTTAAATTATCTGCCTTTACTGCATACACATTATCGGTTATTTCAAAAGTAAGATATGAATTTAGCTGTATATTCGGCGAAAAAAGCATTCTTTCAAAACGGTTTAAGCAAAACTCATATCAACACCTTTCAATAGAATCATTGCTGAAATTCAGGATTGATATTGAATGCTACGTTTGTTGGTGCACCTTTAAGAAAGATAATGAACAGTTCATACGGTTACGTCCTGAGCGTCTATGATAGGACTCTCAACCTAATTTTATCGGGCCGTTTGGTAACCGTAAGTTCAAACCAAAACGGGAGAGGACCGTTCATTATCAACGTCTTAGCCCCAGACGACTTTTCGTTCAGGTCCTTGAATCTACTGGAGGGTTCTGTTGCTGAATGTTCTTCAAAGCACTTGAGATTGAGCGAATCGAAAATAACAATCAATATGGAACAAGCAGAGCAATACAACCCTTCTATTAACATAAAAGCATACGACAAGACAAAGGTTTCTGCAAACCTTGAATTGGTCATAGAGCTAATAACAGATGAAGGGTCCCATTTGGGCGTACGGGAAATCCTAAGATGCTTGAAGGACCAATCTGAGTCAAATGAAGCAGGAAATAATGTCTCTATGTTAGCTCTCCCTTATGTTAGACAATTGCTTTCAGCGATAAAAATTAAGAATACAAAAGAGATGTCATACTGCCTGGAGCATCTTATAGGACTTGGGCCAGGCACAACACCATCATGTGACGATATGCTATGTGGCATGATGCTCGCAATGAAAGCCTTTTCGTCATATGATATTGAGTTGCATCGCAAAGTTGAACTGTTTTGTAGTTTGACAAGGAAGTTGGCTGGAAGGACAAATCTAATTTCAAGAGAATACATACTTTATGCCTCGTTTGGGCAAGCAAACGAGGTTGCTGCGTCAGCTTTGGAATCCCTGCAGTCAACGTCAGAAGAAAGTTTGATGCAAAGATTCAGACAGCTTTTGGCTATTGGAGAATCTTCTGGCACAGATATAGCTGTGGGTCTGGTTCTAGGAACAGAGCTCTGCGTGGATAATTAGCAGACAAAAAAGATTCAATATTTAAAGTAGTCATAGGACGTGGCTTTTTTCTTAATGAAGTCGCCATTTCTCAACTCTTGCAAAGCTCTAACCAATTCTTCGTTGGTATTCATTACGACCGGGCCGTACCAAGCCACTGGTTCGCCTATTGGCTTGCCAGAGATCAACAGAAACCTGGCTGATTGCTCACCTGTGACAACTCTTATGCTATCACCATCCTTATCGTACAGAACAACATTCCTGCTACCTACATTAACAAGTCTTTGAGCACCGAGCATAACTTCTCCATCCAACAGATAAATAAAAGCTGTATATCCCTCTTTTACCGTGAATGTAACATCACTGGAATCATGCATGCTAATATCGAGATATTTGACGTCAGCATAAGGTTCAACAACAGGTCCTCTAATGTTTCCTAGATGCGGTATTCGCTTAACTTCACCCGAGATAACTCTGACTTCCGTGCCGTCATCAAGTGTGACCTTGGGCGTGGCCTCGTTAGCAAGGTTCTTGTATGCCGGGTCGCTCATCTTTTGAGAAGAAGGAAGATTGACCCAGAGTTGATATCCCCTCACTTCCGGGTCTAATATTTCTGTTTTATTCGGCTTGAATAAAGGCTTGGGCATTTCAGCGTGGAATATGCCACTGCCTGCAGACATCCATTGAATATCTCCCGACCTTATGACCCCTTTCGTACCAGTGCTATCTTCGTGGTGCACTTCTCCCTTGAGAAGATATGTGACAGTCTGGATGCCTCTATGAGGATGCCATGGAAAGCCAGACAGATACTCATGGGGATAGCGTGAACCAAAATCATCCAGAAGAAGGAATGGGTCAAAAAGTCTTGCTGCGTCTGGCCCTCCAAAAGCTCTTCTCAGTCTTACACCTGCACCTTCTATCGTAGGCTTGCTGTTTATGACCTTGTAAATCGACCGATACGTCATGCTACAAACCACCCAACTTTAATTCCTTTTATAAAGGAACTATTGAGGAAGAACAACATTCACCTCTATACCGTCAGGGTCCAGGTATGACATGGTTCCATCATTACCGTTTTTCTGCATGTTAGCCTTTACCGAGCTATCAGCAACCAAGGTGAACCTTTCCAGACCTGTAAAGCCTTTTTTTCTGCTTATCCCTCCTAGGCTCTCCCAGGTATTCATACCTATGTGATGATGATAACCAGAGTATGATACAAATGCAGCAGATGGAATAACCTGTTTTATCTCTAAACCTAATACTTCAGTGTAAAAGCGAATTGACTTCTGCAAATTGGTGACTTTTAGATGGATATGCCCTAGCTTTGTACTTTTTGGAAAAGTATCGTTGTGTACATTATAATCTCTCGTTTCCTTAAGTAAAGAGTCAATATCTAAAGGTTCTGTAGTCATTCGTATTCTTTCTTTGGACTCTTTGAACCATAGTTCTTTTGGTCTGTCTGAATAGATCTCGATTCCGTTTCCTTCTGGGTCTGATAGATATAGAGCCTCACTTACACCATGGTCTGCGAATCCATCAAAAATTATACCCTTACCTCCTATTCTGAGATATGCTTCACCCAAACTTTTTCTGTCAGGGACAAGGATTGCAAAATGATATAGGCCAGCCATATTCATACCAGGATGAGTTGCTTCTTTATCTTCGACCAATTTAAGTATTGAATTAAGCTCGGTTCCCAATTCTGCGATTTCAGAACCTTCAAGAGAATATATTTTTCTCACTATAAACCCAAGTTCTCTGTAAAAATCTATTTCAGATTGAAGATTCCTAACAACGAGCGTTAAATCAGCTACTCCTGGAGCCAAAGCAGATGCATGTCCTGGAATACCATTCTCCAATTTTTCACCTTCTAGCATGGCATATAAACTCACGTCTGATTAACAGGCTGAAATCAAGTATCATATAGTAACTAAGTAACATTTAGTAAGTTTATAATCCTTTCTCTCTTTCTGGTCTCAACTCTATTATCGAACTTTGTTCAATTAATCTAGATTTAATATGTTTTCGTTTTTGCAACAACTTCCATTTTTTGTGTAGTTTCTGAACTCCATAGCAATGGCGCAAAGACTTTCCTTGGAATAAGCGAAGCTGATAAAGCAAATATAGATAGTAATTCATGCTGGAATATCCAATGGAATAGTAGAGGAATGCCAAGCGAAGAATCAGGTGGCACAGCTCCTAGGGATAAGGGGAGGTTGATATAGCCGAATAATTCGTTCAGAAATCCTCCTAAACCTATGTTAGTCAATTGTTCTGGAACCCAAAACCCCCATGTCAAAGCGGATAGGACAAGACCCACTCTCAACAGAATTGCACCAAGACTTCTGCTTCTGATAATTGAATACATTTTTGAAGGAAAGAATGCAGATAGTATAGCGAAAGAAGAGAGCAACTGATGCTCAAATATCCAGTGATACCAGGTGGGCAACGAAGCTGATAGGGGTGATATTTCTCCCCACTCAACAAGCATAGCCAGAGACCAAGTGATTCCAGCTATCAACAGACTAATTTTCAAAATTACACTAAGAGTCATCTTTTTCTTAGAATAAGTAACATTACATGTCTCCTTATTTCTTTCTAATTCTCTTTCCAGAACAAGGAGACTCAAGAAGACTATGGAGAGTTGGAATAAACCCAAGTACCAGTCATTCATCAGTATTTCCCATGTCGGAACGCTGCTTACCGCAGCAATCACAGCAATACCAGCCGTGCTTAAACAACTTGTACAGCAGCATGCTCCAGCTGTTGCAAATCCGGTTATGAGAGGAACCGACCCTATCGTTGATGCTTTATATTTTGACCTTGACCCTATTGCCAGCATTAAAGCAACTGCAGAACCTAATCCAACCCCTGCTGATATCAGTATCATAAGTATGGTCGGAAGGAATGGAAAAACCATCACAAGCCTGTGAAAATCTATCCAGAGCATGGGGTAATCCCAGCGTGGAATCCCTGAATATGCTACATAGATTCGAACAACGGAGATTGGTACAATTGCAAGCATTCCACCCAGAATCATAGATACCAAACCAAAAAGTATGGAGAATGATAGCCAGAGCAACTTACCTTGCAGTGAGGAAACAATAGAACGTGAATTTCTTAAAAAAAGAACATGTGACATTCTGCCCTTCACTTAAGAGCTTGTCACTACTATGTATCCATCCATATAGCCTATGAGACCCATTCCGGGCCCGCAAGGGACAGCACACCAGAATCTGTAGGTTCCAGCATGAGTAAATGTATAGTTGAAGACTACCACAGTATCAGGGGGGATCGGGACGTTGATGTTCAGTTGGTCTATTGTGAAGCTGTGTCCGACTGGAAGGTTTGAGATGGTCTGACTCGCTCCATAAGTTACTGGCGTCATACCAGAATTAGTATCATTGTATATCGTTACAGTAACTCCCGGCTTGCCTGTAAAGTTCTGGTTTACAGCAGTGTCTATGCTTGTTATTACAAATTTTATCGTTGTGTTTGCAGGTACAGTTATCGTATTGTAATTAGGTCCAGGGCCGCTACTTGACTGTGTGGGAACTGTTCCGTTGAAGTTATTCGCTATTACGAAAGCATCATACCCTGCACCACCCCAATCAGGAATTACATCTAGCTTGACGGTCGTCGACAAAGGTTGTGTAGCTACAGACTTGGTGGCAGGATGAAGACTCAAGTTGATGAAGCCTCCTAATGTAAGGCCGAATGCAATTACCAACACAAAGACGGCTATTTTCCATGTTTTTGAACCACTACTCTTTGCAGCCATGTCGAACACCTGACTCTTTCTGATATGGAGAAGTATTAATGGGTGAGTGCACAGCTACATCAAACTGCATGCATATGTTCACAAGATGCAAAGAAACATGTTTATGATGAACTGAAGTGAATCTTTCGATGCTTAAACACTTAAAAAGGATTGTAATTCAAGATAATCTTCCAAATGAGGAATTCGTGGTTTTCAATAAACGGGGCAATTTTGAAGACAATCATGAGAATAATATTTGGTATTATCTGGATAATAGACGGTGGATTAAAGTTTTTACCCGGTCTTCCCAGTCAGTTTCCTCAGATGATACTTGATGCAGGCCAAAACCAGCCATCCTGGATTCAGCCCTGGTTTAACTTCTGGTACAGTTTAGTAGCACCTGCACCTGCTGTATGGGTCTACTTTACAGGTGTATTAGAGCTAATGCTAGGAATATCGTTGGTAGCAGGTCTTCTAAGGAAGTTAGCCTATTTAGGTGGAATGATATTGAGTCTCTTTATTTGGGCAGTTCCAGAAGGATTTGGCGGTCCTTACGGCCCCGGCTCGACAGATATAGGCACAGGAATCATTTATTCTGTCAGCTTTGTTCTCTTACTTATAATTAATGCGGCTTATGGGCCAAGCAAGTATAGTATAGATTTTCTGATAGAAAAAAGATGGAAATGGTGGAGCAAATTATCAGAAGCATCACCAAGAGACATTACACAATAACAGTCTTATCTGGTAGTCGTTAATTTTCAGTCATTTTACATGACAAGTCGGAGAATTTATAGCTTTTTTATGTTTAATTCTTGTCTTTTAAATAATTTGTTCTCAAATCATTTAACTTTTAACGCCTTATGTGCAATGTTGTGCTTTTGCACATTAATGTACAGTTGAGATTATTATCTAAATGATAGCGTATGGTGACTGGTGTGCCTATCTTGCAGATAATGGGAAATTCGCATGAAGATTACTTTTGGTTAGTAATTAGATGGTACTCAGCAAAATCACTCATGACTATCATATTGAGGTGAAAGAATTGGCAGCAACCTCCATGCAGAAAGTTGAAGACCAAATAAAGAACATGTTATCTTCATGTTATAAAGTTGAGGATATTCGCATTATTCGTTTGGATGAAAACATGGTTACAGGCTACATCAGGGTAAAAGGTAAAAGAAGCAAGGAAGACTATATGAAGGATTTTGTTGCCAGATTAGATGATTCTGGCACAGTTGCCTTTGTTGCACTGGACGGAAAGGAATATAAGAAGTAAAATCTCTGAAAAGAAGCAGATAACATTCATAAACATACTAAATTTTGTTTACTGATGAATTCAGCTATTGCACATACAAATTATTATGGCAAGCAGGAAACTCCTTCCTTACATACAAGCATAGCCTGCCAGTGAATATAACGGAAACATGATGTAAAAAACTGTCTGGTCATGCTGGTTTGTGAGAATATTATAGTAAAAGGGTACAAAAGAAATCATTACAGATAGTTTCTAACAATGAGCATATAATAGTTCAAAGAGCATATAGAGCTTTTTAATGTGGCCAAGCACGTTCTTTTCCATGCGTCCCTTTTATGCATAATTCTAGTTTGCTGCTTTGTTAAGAGTTTCAATTATATTTACACCATGACTTGAACCTATTCTTGTTGCACCTGCTCTAACCATCGCCAAAGCCTCCTCCGCTGTTCTTATACCTCCTGCAGCCTTTATTCCGATTCTGTTGCCAACCGCTTCTGCCATTGTCCTGATATCTTGGACAGTTGTCTTTATGCCGAAGAATCCAGAACTCGATTTTACGAAATCAGCTTTGGCTTCCTCAACTACATGGCATGCCCTTACCTTCTCTGCATCAGTGAGCATGCCAGCCTCTATGATCACTTTCAACACTTTTCCATATTTCTTGGTTAAAGACGATACACTCTCTATATCGCTCCTTACAACTTCCCATTGGCCTGATTTGGCGGCTGAAACATTCATCATCATGTCGAGCTCGTCTGCACCTTCTTCAATAGCCTTCATCGCCTCCATCTCCTTAATTTTACTGTACGTTGCACCGAAAGGAAAAGCTATCACACTTACCACTTTTATTCCTGTACCTCTCAGTGAATCTGAACAGTATCTGACATAATAAGGGTTAACAACTACTGCATAGAATGAATATCTGACAGCTTCATTACAGAGTCTATTTATCGCAGTTAAGCTTGCTGAGGGGTCAAGCAGTGTATGCTCTATAATCTTGGCAAGGTCAATCCTTGACATCATATTTATCATAATGAAGGTTCTTGGGGTCATCTAAATTATCCCTTGCACCAAACTGCGTGCAAAGTTTTGCAATATGCATTCAATATAGCAAGCTCATCATTGTCTGCAATCTAATAACTAAATATATATCAACGACAAAGTTCATTATTTAGTTAAACATCTTTCTTCAATAGCTGAAGCATACAAGTAAGGCTATGGGCCGGAAAGGATTTGAACCTTTGACCGACTGCGTGTAAGGCAGTCATCCTAAACCAGACTAGACGACCGGCCCCCAGACAAGCTTGTTAACTGGTTTTTTAAGTGTTGAAAAACTTTTTTTGTCTTTTGAGAGTGCAATTTAGGCTCATGACAAAAACAAATTCAGACATCATTTACCATCGAGAAGCAGGCTTTCTATTTTTATTTCGAAAATACTTACAGGCATTCTTATCCCGAAATTTACCAATACTTCAGGTTTTATTTCACCAACATAGCCAATCATAATTTCGCCAACCATGCTAGCTGCGCATCTACCTTCAGCAATGTAGCTATTTGTATGAGCTATGTATTTTGGTCTTATATTTTTCAACCTGAGTAAAAACGTATCAAGAACAGACCTTATGTCAGAAAAGGCAGCCCTTTCTGCCGCAATGGCGCAGCAGAGAAGCAACTCTTCTCTCACACCTGTTTCAGAACTATCATCTTTCTGAAAACAATAGCCTATTTCGAATAACTTCTGCGGATACTCCTGATGTATATTCTTGCTCATAACATCAAGCATCCCAGCTACCAGAGTATCTCTAAGGAATTCGTATAATTGAGTCTTTGACGATTCGACCTTCAGTGCATTTTTATCTTCCCTTAGGAGATTCTTATACAGCAGGTCCCTACTGCTCAATGAGTAGTTGGTTATCTCTTGAAATCCAAGACCGACCAAAAGTCGTCTTACTGACCTTAGACCTTTGGCTAATTCATCTTCCCTTCCTTTCGAGTATCTGAACGAGAAATCTGGAGTCAGGTTCTCAAAGCCATAACCGTATGCAACTTCCTCTATGAGGTCTACTGCATGAAGTATATCAACTCTATAACGGGGAATTTCTACTGTAATGGATTGTTTTTTCTGACTTGCATCGAACCTGACCTTCCTGAGCGAATCTACTATCTTGCTCGCGCTTAAGTTAATACCCAATAGATTCTTCACCTCCTCAATCTTCAATTTTACCCTTCTTGGATTCAGGTTTGGAGTTGTCATTGTTTCATCATTCTGTTTTACAGAGACCTTTTCCAGATCTCCTCCAGCATCAGCCAATGCTTCTGAAATTATAGCTAAAGCATCTTCTACAAGTCTTCTCTCCGTACCTGTTACGTCTACAAAGAGATTCCCGACACCACTTTTTACCTCTGTAGCAGTACCGTTTATGATAGGTGGAATCGAGAGAACAGTATCATTGCTATCCTTCAAGATTGGATATTGGTGTCCCTTCACCAGCCCTCCATATTTCCTCCCAACTTCTGTTGCTTTCAGAAGATGTTCAATTGTCATCGGAGAAGAAAAACCTAAAGGTATAAAAGCGAAGTCAGATTCTGCTACTGTGTAATAAATTGGAGGTACCAAAACGTCAAGATTGTGCAGACCTATCGCAAACTTCTTTCTCTTCCTTCCCAAACCTGCATGAAGGTCTTCTTGCATTGAAATAATCTGCCTGATCGATTCGTCGTCCAAAGATAACCCTCTAGCTACAACGCAGGCAATATAGGGTCTAATGTTCTGAACACTTGTATCAACGATAACTTGGATTTTGGCTGGTCGTAATTTATGCCTTGGAGAGCCTAACTCTATGCCCAGCTTACCTTTCACAGCTCTTGCAATCCCATAATCAGAAGAAAAGTCAGGCCTATTAGGGTCATATTCAAGCCTGAGAACACTTTCATCTTCGCCCTCAAGGTGTATTCCTAGCGAGATGATAGTCTTTACAAGTTCAGGCATCTCTAGCTCTTTCATGCCTACTAAATTCAGCAGCCTTTCCTTTTGTACGGTTATTACGGGAATTCTCTAACACCTCTCAACCAAGCCAAATCGTTTGCGTATATCGTCCTGATGTCATCAAGTCCAAACCTGACCATAGCTATTCTCTCTAAGCCAAACCCCCACGCAAGAACGTTATTTTTTACCCCTAATGGAACTACTACCTCCGGTCTAAATACACCGGACCCGCCCAACTCCACCCATCTCTTCAGCTCTGCAGAGTAGACAAGGGGTTCAAAAGAAGGTTCTGTGTAGGGGAAATAAGTAGGGTTGAATTTGACATCCTCAAAACCCAGACCCTTATAGAATTGGCTCATGTAGCCAAGCAGAACTCTTGCATTTGCATTCTTCTCTGAAATTACAGCCTCTATCTGGGTAAATTCAAAAAGATGAGTAGAATCAAGGTTTTCATTCCTGAACACTCTTCCTATTGAAAAGACGCGTGACTCTTTGTCAGGATTCTCAGCTAGGTATCTGCAGCTGAGTGCTGTTGTATGTGTTCTCAGCACTGAACGCTTGGCTTCTTCCTCTGACCATTGATATCTCCAGCCGAGAGAACCCGTCTTCCAGCCATTTTCGTGAGTGCTCCTGACATTATTCACAAGCACCTTATTACTGATAGTTGACCGCAGATTCTGCAGGTAAAGCGTATCCTGCATATCTCTAGCAGGATGGTCCTGAGGTGTAAAAAGGGCATCAAAGACCCAAAAACTAGGCTGCACAATGTTACCCCTTATTTCTTCAAATCCCATTGAGACAAGTACTGACCTGACTTCTTCTATGAGCCTGGTTAAAGGATGAACCCTGCCTGGGTTCAAAATTGGTACCGGGGAAGCTATGTCTATCTGTGAAAGCTTGGGGATTTCCTTTACATCAAGTTCTTTGAATTTAGCCATGGCATACTTCCTGATCAGTTCTGGCGTTATCAGCGTAAGCTCTTCAGTAAGCTGTAATCTTTCTGGTTTTTTGACCAACTTTATAATTTGCATTTTTTCTTCATAAAGCTCTATGATCCCAGGTCTTCTTGAAAGAGACTTGTATGCTTCAAGCATATCCTGAGACAATGATTCAACTTCAATCGGTCTTTCAGCAAGTAGCCTAATCAGTTCTTCCTCTGGCGTCTCGGTCAAAGCATCCCTTTGCACTTTTACCTTTCCTTCTTCAAGGTTGATCCAGCCAAGCCTCTTTGCCCTCCCAATAGCAGCGCCGAATTCGTCCGGGGTCATTCCGGTCAACTTTCTAAGTTCTTTTATGCTTGTGGGTCCTGAAGATAAAAGGGTGGATACAATTCTCCTCTCAGGCAACCCTTCATTTGCTGCCAGCTTTCCGTTTGGCCCAAGTTCGAGGAGATGTCTGCTGCTAGTATCTACTGCTACTATACCTTTATCCTTCAACCATTCTACAGCCCTTCTTGCCTGGTCTAGAGTTACTCCAGTTCTCTCTGAAAGTTCTTCGATAGTGCAGGCTCCTTTCTGGATTAGATAGTTCAATACCCTTTTTTCTAGCCAATGAAGAGGAATGCTACCACCATTGCCGAACTCCATTCACCTTCTCTGTTCGCTAAACCAGCTATAGCCAGGGTTAAAAGGTGTTCTAGGCAAGTCCGTTCTTTCTTATTTCACCAGATGACCTTCTTCGTCTATTTCTCTTTTCCTTATTCTTGTTGAAGAGATTCTGACACCATCCTCAGCAAGCACGAGAGGGACCATCAATATGGCTACAGGTTTCAGGCCTTTCTTCATCCTCTCTACATTTCCTGATTCTGCTCTTGAAAGACTCTCAGGTGTTACAACAATTGCATCCACGCTAGGGTCATCTCCAAAAGGCCCATAGGGGTCAAAAAGGGGAAATATTTTCCATTTTCTGTCAGGATATTTCTTTTTCAGATAAGATTCTACAACATTCCTTCTTTCTATATAATTGTAATCAGGCGCTTTTCCAAGCATTTTAGCAAGCTGGTCAGAAACGATCCCTATCAATACAAGCTCCCCTCTTCTAAAACCTTCATCAAGGAGAGCCCTGTGCCCTTTATGGAAGTGGTCAAAAGTTCCTCCCAGTGCAACGACCTTGTACTTTCTTCTCCCATCAGGGTCGCTTGTCTTTTTCATTTTGAAATCTTTTCGCTATACTTAAAATGCTTGGACATTTAAACGGTTCCGTCAACAGATGAGTTCAGTCGAAAAATACAGGATTGCTGGGTCAATAGCATACTCGTCTCTTAAGCATGCCAGAGAAATAGCTAAAGAAGGAATGAAGGTAATAGAGCTCTGCGAAGAAGTAGAAGATAAGATAAAAAAGCTGAACGGAAACCCAGCCTTCCCCTGCAATATATCTCAAAATTCAGAGGCTGCGCATTATACAGCAGGAATAGATGATGAAAAGAAGATAGAGTCAGGTTCAGTGCTGAAGATAGATATTGGGGTGCATGTTGATGGTTACATTGCTGATACTGCAACCACAATAACCTATTCTCCTGCTGACGAAAGAATGGCAATTCTGAATAATCAGCTTCTGGATGATGCAATCAGAGTTGTAAGAGCTGGTGAGAGCATAGAAGTAATAGCCAAAGTTGTCGAACCTAAAGCGCATAGGTCTGGTTTCAGGCCGATAGCCAACCTTGCAGGTCATCAACTTGACGTTTATGTAATCCATGCCGGAGTATCAGTACCCAATGTAAGGGAACAGGTGAATTCAAAGTTTAAGGAAAATACAGCCTATGCCATAGAACCATTTCTGGTACCGCATGAAGCAAAGGGCTGGGTGGTCAACAGCAAAGGCGGTAACATTTATCGCCTTCTCTCTAGGAAGAGAACCAAAGATGCATCTTTAGACCAGATGGTAGAATACATATGGGAAAGATACAGGAGTCTTCCGTTTTCACCCAGATGGTTACTTAATGATTTTAGCAAAGAGGCAGTAAGCAGATTGATGGACGAAATGCTCAGAAAGAAACTGGTTATGCAATACCCTGTTTTGATAGAAGCTTCAGGGGCAAGAGTGACTCAGTTTGAGCATACAATTTTTGTTAGAAGTGATGGGGTTACTGTAACTACTGCTGGCTCCTGAGCAAAGGTTCGGCGTAGATAGACCAGATAAACATGTCTTTACCACACTTAGGACACTTACCTGACTGCTTGATTACGAAGTCTCCCTTCACAAAAGGCCTCTTGCTGTTTATATCACAAGATTCACAGTGTTCTATTGTGTAGACAACTTGCCTCTGTTCAGCACCCAGCTCTGCACCCATCAATTTTGCAGCACTCTCCTATTGACCAACACCGAGCGTGTTTCCAACTCCCAACACCACCACTTTTCCGTTTTCGGGAACTCTTTCTTCTATTATCCTAAATAGAGACTGATGAACATTTTTAACGGATTCTGCAATCTCTTTTCTCATAGCTCCTATAGCTTCGATTATTGATTCCTTTACTATTATTGCATAAAGAGGAATCTTCTTTTCCAGAGCCAACTGTTCAATCTTGAATTTTTCTATTCCATAACCGCCAATAGCTGCACCTACACCTTCGCTAACTTCTCCAGTCTTTTCACCTTCCAACTTGAGAGCTGCATCAATCATAACTATTGCTGAAACATCCTGGTGTATCTCTTTAACGACTTTTATCAGTGCATCATCAACTTCCCCGACGTTCCCTTCAGGCCCTTGGGCTTTTAGGAGAATCAATTTTCTCCCTTTATATTCAGATTCTGCCATCACAGTGTCCATTGCAACCTCAACCTTATCCTTATCCTTCATAAGAAGGCCTACAGCCATCGGTCCAATACCGTCTCCGAGAGGCTGTCCAAGCTCAAGAGTTGACATGGCATTTACAAGAGCATCTGCCTGCTTCAGAAGCATAGGCATTATCATCTGAAGTTGCATCAGTAAGTAAACATTATTTCCCTTCTTGCCAAGATAATAATAATGCCTTATCACCTTAAAAATCTGGTTCATGGCTGCAGCAACGCCTACCATGTTTTCTGCTACACTTCTTGATACTCTATCTACATTTGGCAAAATTGCCTCTACTTCTTTCCTTATCCTTCTGTCTTGTGTTGTGAATATATGGTCAAACCTCTGCACCACACCAACAGGGTCTAGGCTCACTGGAGGTATGGTGAAATATTCAAGAAATTCGTCAAGTCTATTGGTTAGATTTGGGTCTGTTCCTGTCTTTGAGACTACATAATTTATCATAACCTGTCTTGATTTATCTCTCAGCATCTTCAACCTGGCCATGCTCCTGGATACCTGACCGAGTGTAACGCTAACCTGGATTCTCTGACCATAAAACAGAAGGACTATCCATGGCACAGTAACAAGTACAAAGTATGCAATAGCACTTGCAGTATCCGACCCAAGAAACGGAAGTTGAAAACCCAACATGTTATGCTGGGACGGTAATTAAAGCTGATTATTAAAGTGTTATTACGATACTTTAACCCATTTTATAATTTGATAGGCGCCGGCACCGATGTTTCGCGAGGGCTCGCGCACCTCACTAGAGCATCGGCGTCAACGGGTTTAACTTCCGGGTTCGGATGGGACCGGGTGTGACCCCGTTGCTTTGGCCGGCTGCGAGGCAAGCAGCTGCATGGGTAGATAACTTTTTCCAGCCTTCCTTCGCTTCATATGGCCAGTAATTGGTTAATAAGACTTAAATAAGCTAGCAATGAGAGTGCGTTCTACAGCATGTTATTCATTGTTTTTACCGAGAGGCTTCCATGCCTCAGTCTGCAATATGAAGGTGATTGTTACTTTGCCTGAAAAGGAGTTTAAGGCTTCAAAGCATGTGTTTGTACCAAAGCATGAGATAGTTCCCAAGGAAGAAATTCCTGAGATTCTGGCTAGATATCATGCAACGCTAGAGCAGCTTCCATACATACTCACAACCGACCCGAATGTTGTAGAATTGGGAGCGAAGCCAGGAGACGTTATCAAGATAACACGCAAGAGCGAAACGGCTGGAGTTACGGAATACTATAGACTTGTGGTTGAAGGGTGAGGTTGCTTGGCACAGATTCAGCAGATAGTTGACGGATGGCCTATAATAGAAGATATACTGAGGAAAGAAGGGGTTGCAAGGCAGCACCTGAACTCTTATAACGAGTTCATAAACAGAGGAATTCAAAGCGTGATTGACGAAGTAGCTGAGGTAGATATAGAGACAGCGACCGGACCATATAAGATCAAGTTTGGTAAGGTTAGCCTAGGTAGACCTAGGGTTGTAGAGATAGATGGCTCTACAAGCTATATACTACCAGTAGAAGCAAGGTTGAGGAATCTTTCATATGTGGCACCAATCAACCTGGAGATTACAATCCTTGACCCGCAGATTGGGCCAACAGGTCAGTATACTCAGACTTACCATATAGGCGACCTGCCAGTCATGGTAAAATCGAATCTTTGTGCTCTTCATGGCCTCTCCGACGAAGAATTGATAGAAGCAGGTGAGGACCCAAAGGACCCCGGAGGTTACTTTATAATCAATGGCTCGGAGAGGGTTATAGTAGGCTTAGAAGACCTTTCTCCAAACAAGATACTTGTTGAGACAGACAAGACCAGCGGTAAGATATCTTACAAAGCTAAAATATATTCTTCAATAGTAGGATACAGGTCCAAACTTGAAATAGAGTTAAAGTCAGACGGTGCACTTTATGTTAAGCTGCCTGCATCCCCGGTTGACCTGCCGTTTGTTACTGTTGTTAGAGCGCTAGGACTCTCTAGCGACAAAGAAATAGCGGATATAGTTTCTGTTAGGGCAGAGCTGCAGGATATGCTGGATACAAGCTTCGAAAAAGCTAGCGAAGCTGCTACTCCTCAAGATGCCTTGATGTATATAGGCAATAGGGTAGCGCATGGAATGATGGATGAATTGAGGCTAAAGAGGGCAGAGATGCTGCTTGACTGGTACCTTTTGCCCCATCTGGGCAGGCAGCCTGCTAACAGAATGGATAAGGCAATATTCCTTGGAGAGGCTGCAAGCAAGCTTCTTGAGCTCAAGCTTGGATGGATAGAAGAGGATGACAAGGACCATTATGGAAATAAGGCAATAAAGTTCGCAGGCCAGATGCTGGCTGACCTCTTCAGAACAGCTTTCAGGAACATGGTCAGAGATATGAAGTATCAGCTTGACAGAATCGGCCAGAAAAGGGGCCCCACTGTAGTAAATGCAGCGATCAGACCAGGCATAATAAGCGATAAACTTGCAAACGCAATAGCCACAGGGAACTGGGGAAGAGGAAAGGTTGGTGTAACACAGCTCCTTGACAGGACAAACTACCTTTCTACACTAAGCCATCTCAGAAGAATTCAATCACCATTAAGCAGGAGCCAGCCAAACTTTGAGGCCAGAGACCTTCACAGCACTCACTTTGGCAGAATATGTCCGGCTGAGACACCTGAGGGCTCGAACTGCGGATTAGTGAAAAACCTGGCCCTTTCCGCCATAATATCTGTAACGTCATCAAGCTATGATGTGGTGAACAAACCGTTTTCGCTCGGTGTGGTTAGGTTTGCAGAGGCAAGCGAAGAGCTGAAGAGCAAAGGAGCAAAGGTATTCGTGGATGGCAGACTGATAGGATTTGTAGATGATGCAAATCGCTTGGCTCTTGCAATGAGAAGGCTGAGAAGAAGGGGCGAAATACCCCCTGATGTAAGTGTATATGTGTACCAGCCTGAAAACAAAAACGCAATAGTAAGGGTTTACATATCATCTACTGCTGGCAGAGTACTAAGACCACTTATAGTTGTGGAGAATGGGAGACCTCTTGTCACACCTGACATGATTGATAAATTAAAGAAAGGAATACTGGGATGGAGAGACCTGCTTGGGCAGGGTTACGTTGAGCTGATAGATGCAAACGAAGAAGAAAATTGTTACATAGCAATATCTTACGATAAAATAAATCCAAAAACGACTCATCTCGAGCCTTATCCTCCTGCTATGCTGGGAGTTGCGGCTTCGCTGATACCGTATCCTGAGCATAATCAATCTCCTAGGAATACATACGAATCAGCCATGGCAAAGCAGGCTCTAGGCTTTTCCACAGCAAACTTCAGCGTTGCAAACTATGTTAGGCAGCATCTTTCTGTGTACCCCCAGACCCCGATGGTCAGCACCAAGTCAAGCAGTCTGGTTAGTATGGAAGAGAGGCCTATGGGCCAGAATGCTGTTGTGGCTGTATTATCGTTTGACGGCTACAATATAGAGGATGCCATAGTACTGAATAAAGCATCTGTAGAAAGAGGGTTTGGAAGGACCTTCTTCTACAGAATATACGAGGCAGAAGCACAGCAATATCTGGGAGGAATGAAAGATAAATTTGAGATACCCTCTGCTGAGGATAATGTCAGGGGATTCAGAGGTGAGAAGTACTACAGGCTACTTGAAGAGGACGGCGCAATAGCAGCAGAAAGCATAGTTTCAGGCGGAGACGTGTTAGTTGGAAGGACAAGCCCACCTAGGTTCATGGAAGAGTACAAGGAGTTTGAGGTAAAGGGACCCTACAGAAGAGATACCTCAATAGCGGTAAGGCCGAGCGAATCCGGTGTTGTCGATGCTGTCTTCATGACACAGAATATAGATGGAAACAAGAGTTACAAGATAAGGGTAAGAGACCAGAGAATACCTGAGTTAGGAGACAAGTTTGCTTCAAGGCACGGGCAGAAAGGTGTGGTTGGAATGCTTGTCAACCAAGAGGATATGCCCTATACAGAACAAGGGATAGTTCCTGATGTAATAATCAATCCTCATGCCTTTCCTTCAAGGATGACCGTAGGGCAATTCTTGGAGTCCATAGCTGGAAAAGTTGCTTGCCTACGTGGAAAGCCAGTTGATGCTACCGCATTTCTGGGCGAGAACCCAGAAGACCTGAAATCAACCCTGGAGGCTTACGGGTTCAAGCATACAGGCAAAGAAGTGATGTATGATGGCAGAACTGGTATGAGGTTCAGCGCTGACGTGTTCATAGGTGTTGTCTATTACCAGAAGCTGCACCACATGGTTGCAGACAAGATCCATGCCAGAGCAAGAGGGCAGGTGCAGATGCTGACCAAGCAGCCTACGGAGGGAAGGGCAAGAGGAGGCGGTCTTCGCTTCGGAGAAATGGAGAGAGACTGTCTTATAGCATATGGCGCAGCAATGGTATTGAAGGACAGGCTACTTGAAGAATCTGATAAGACAGAAATTTATGTTTGTGAGAAGTGTGGCTTAATTGCATACTATGATTCAAAGCAGAGAAGGTATGTCTGCAGGGTTGATGGAGATTCAGCAAAGATTTCAACGGTTACAGTAGCATATGCTTTCAAACTTCTCGTTCAAGAGATGATGAGCCTGGTTATAGCACCAAGGTTAAGGCTGAAGGATAAGGTGTGAGGTGAAACAAAATGGCATTGGAAGAATCCGTTAAGACTGTGGGGAGCATAACGTTTGATGTCTTTTCACCTGCAGAAGTAAGGAAGTACTCGACTGTGGAAATAACAGTGCCAGAGACATATGATGAAGATGGCATGCCAGTGCAAGGAGGACTTATGGATAACAGACTTGGTGTCCTTGAGCCAGGTCAAAAGTGCGGCACTTGTGGTAACACAAGCGCCAGATGTCCAGGTCACTTTGGACATATAGAGCTTGCAGAACCTGTTTTGCATGTGGCGTTTGTCGATATAATCCATCAGCTATTGATTGCTACATGCAGGTCATGCGGAAGAGTGCTGATACCTGAGGATGAAGTTAAGGTCTACCAGCAGAGACTCTCTGAACAAGGATACGTAAATCCGAACCTTCTGGAGAAGGTCTCAAAGGAGATAATAGCGAAGACAAAGAAGGCAAAAATATGTCCTCACTGCGGTAAGAAGAAGCTTGAGATAGAATTCACAAAGCCTCACATGTTCCACGAAATAAACGAGGAAGGAGGAGCAGTAAGACTGCTTCCTGCAGCAATAAGGGAGAGGCTTGAGAGAATTACCGACGATGACCTGAAGCTGCTTGGCTTTGACCCTCAGGCTGCAAGACCCGAATGGCTGGTCCTGCAAGTTTTGCCGGTTCCTCCTGTTTCAGTTAGACCTTCGATAACTCTTGAAACAGGCATAAGGTCGGAGGATGACCTGACGCACAAACTTGTCGATATACTGAGAGTTAACCAGAGGGTTAGAGAGAGTAAGGATTCTGGAACACCGCCTCTCATAGTTCAGGACCTGGTTGACTTGCTGCAATACCATGTAACCACATACTTTGATAATGAGGTATCAGGAATTCCCCAAGCTCATCACAGGTCAGGAAGGCCTCTCAAGACCTTGAGCCAAAGGCTGAAGGGTAAAGAGGGAAGGTTCAGAGGCAGCTTATCAGGAAAAAGAGTAGACTTCTCCAGCAGAACAGTGATTTCTCCTGACCCAAGCCTGGATATATCTGAAGTCGGAGTTCCATACGATGTAGCGATGAAATTAACAGTCCCAGAAAGGGTCACACCCTGGAACATAGACTTCCTTAAGAAACTGGTTCTGAATGGACCAGGTGTTCATCCAGGCGCCAATTATGTAGTTAGACCTGACGGTGTGAAGATCAGGTTAGAATTCGCGTCAGATAGAGAATCAATAAGCCAGGCTCTGGCTCCAGGCTACGTGGTTGAAAGGCACCTTGTAGATGGAGATATAGTTCTATTCAACAGACAGCCGAGTCTGCACAGGATGTCAATAATGGCACATTATGTTAAAGTTTTACCCTACAGGACATTCAGGCTTCATCCTGCTGTCTGTCCTCCCTACAATGCAGACTTCGACGGCGATGAAATGAACCTGCACGTTCCCCAGGGAGAGGAAGCCAGGTCTGAAGCTCTCATGCTGATGAGGGTGCAGGACCAGATCATATCTCCCAGGTATGGAGGGCCCATAATAGGAGGTATCAGAGATTTCCTGACAGCTGCATTCCTACTGACCAAGCAGGATACAAAGTTGAGCAGGGAGACATTCGCAAACCTGGCATACGCAGCAGGCTACAAGGGGGAGCTTCCTGAACCTGAATACAAGGATAAATATTCTGGTAGGCAGCTTTTCAGTCTCTTCCTACCCAAGAACTTCAATTACAGGTTAACATCAAAATGGTCTAAAGCAAAGGGAGTCAAGAGCGATAAAGACGATGTTCTTGTAAAGAATGGAGAACTGATGTCAGGGGTCATAGATAAGGCTTCAATAGGCGCAGAAGAGCCTGATACAATACTTCACAGAATAGCAAAGGATTACGGAACAGATGTTGCAAGAAGTTTCCTGAACTCAATTCTGAGGCTTCTTAGAGTTTACATCAGCTCTATAGGGTTCTCATACGGGTTTGATGACTTGGAACTAACTGAAGAAAGCAGGAAAGAGATTCAACAGGTCATTGAAAAGGCCTACAGCAATGTGAACGAGCTTTTCAGAAAATATGAAAAGGGAGAGCTTGATGTAATGAAAGGCCTGAGGCCTGAAGAAGTACTTGAGCAAAGAATAATGACCGAGCTAAGTCATGCAAGGGAATCTTCTGGTAGGGTTGTCGAGAGAAGCCTTCCAGATACCAACCCTGGCATAATTATGGCAAAGACAGGTGCAAGAGGCTCATCACTCAACCTTGGCCAGATGATGGCAGTTGTAGGTCAGCAATCAGTCAGGGGAAAGAGAATAAACAGAGGCTATTACCATAGGGCATTGGCACATTTCCCGCAGAGGGATAAGAATCCTGATGCCTATGGATTTGTCAAATCCAATTACAGAGACGGCCTGAATCCTATAGAATTCTTCTTCCATGCAATGGGTGGAAGGGAGGGGCTTGTCGATACAGCTGTAAGGACTCAGCAATCAGGATACATGCAGAGGAGACTTGTAAATGCAATGGAGCATCTCAGAGTCGAATATGACATGACAGTAAGAGACCCGCAGGGAGATATAGTCCAGTTTATTTATGGAGAAGATGGTGTCGACCCATCGAAGAGTGACCATGGAAAGGCGGTCAACATAGAAAGGCTTGCTGATTCCGAGGCGCTGCTGGATGACCCGAAGGCTGCAAAGGTAACAGAAAAGGATGTTGAATCTCTTCTGCAAGAATTTTCATCCAGACTTAACCCGAAGATAATAGAAGAGTTAAGGTATATTTTGCTGCCTGCCAAGGACTCTGACAGGGCCCTTCTGAGCAAAAAGGCAGCAAGAACAGTCGTAGAGAAAGCTGCAGAGCTGTACAGGGCAGCACTTGTTGAGCCAGGTGAAGCTATGGGGGTTGTCAGCGCCCAATCGATAGGTGAGCCAGGAACCCAGATGACCTTACGTACATTCCACTTTGCAGGGGTAAAGGAAAGAGACGTTACGCTCGGTCTACCCAGGCTGATAGAGCTGGTGGATGCAAGAAAGCAACCCAGCACTCCTACCATGGATATATACCTGGATGAAGAGCACAGAAGCAGCAGGGCTGCAGCGCTGGAGGTTGCCAAGGAGATACTGTTCACAAAGGTCTATGACCTGGTGCAGCAGGTAAAGAGGGATTATGCAACTAATTCTCTGGTCTTTGTCTTTGACCCTGTAAAGATGAGCGAGAGAGGAGCAACGCTTAATGAAGTGGCTGCGGTAATAAAGGCTCCAAAGGCAAACATAGCGATAGAGGAAGAGACGAATTCAATCAGAGTTGTGATGGAAAATGTAGATGAAGCAACCATTCTAGCTTCAAGAGATAAGTTCCTTAACACTAGAGTAAAAGGAGTTCCTGGCATCAACAGCGTTTCTGTAATTACGATGGAGGGAGAGTGGATGATACAGACCGCAGGCTCTAACCTTCAAAAAGTTCTCAAGATAGAGGGCGTAGACCCGACAAGGACAACCACAAACAACATCTACGAAATAAACATGGCGCTTGGTGTTGAAGCTGCAAGAACTGCACTTGTAAAGGAGATAATTTCTACACTTGAGGAGCAGGGGCTGGAAGTTGATATAAGGCATGTATTGCTTGTAGCTGACCTGATGACAAGCAAGGGCTTCGTCCAGCAGATAGGCAGGCATGGAATAGCAGGTTCAAAGACAAGCGTCTTGGCTAGAGCTGCATTCGAAATAACAGTACCAACTCTAGCTGAAGCAGCAGCAAAGGGCGAAATAGAAGAACTCAAGGGAGTGACTGAAAACGTAATTGTAGGCTCCACAATACCTGTGGGGACGGGAATGGTAGATATATACATGAGAGGCGGAGAATAAATGGAGACAAGGCTTCTGGAATCGTTTCTCAGGTCAGCAAACAAGACAGGGAAGGTATCATATGGCATGAAGGAGACTCTCAAGTCAATAAAGGGGATGAAGTTAGTTGTAGCTAGCAGGTCTTTGCTTGGCGAGGAAAGGAAGATGCTGCTCGATTCCTGTAAATCTTTTAACATACCGTTCATTGAATTTGAAGGAAGCTCGCTGATGCTGGGAAAAGCGGCTGGGGTAGCCTATCCTGTGAAAGTTCTAGGGGTTAGGTCTGCCGGAGAAGCAGACATCACAAAGCTGCTGAACGTTGCAGAAAAAGAAGTTTCCTCCCAAAAGATTTAAAACCCCTTTCCGGAAGTGAAACGCACAATACAGGGCAAGGGAAACGAAGGTTTTGGTACCTGAAATAAAGATTACAGAAGAGGAGCTCGGTCTGATGTCAATCTTCCAGAATGTCACAAGCGTGGCGCCTCGAGACTGCATTATCGATAACCAGACAGGAAGGATAATATTTGTCCTGAACAAGGGCCAGATGGGTCTTGCAATAGGTAGAAAAGGACAGACAATAATGAGTCTGGAAAGGACTCTTAACAGGCCTGTAGAGCTTGTAGAGTGGTCTGAGGACCCGCAGGAATTCATCAAGAATGCATTGGGAAGCAAGAATGTTCTTGATATCAAGATAACGACAAAGGCTGACGGGACTAAAGTAGCTGTAGTGCAAACAACACCAAAGAACAAGGGTGCAATTCTGGGCAAAGGAGGGAGAAATGCAGAAAGAGCAAGAATGCTGGCAAAAAGATATTTCGGGATAGAGCACATTCACATTGTAACCCCATAACCAAATTTGGTCAAATCTTATATGCATGAGCTTGAAGGCGTAGGTGACTGAATGGTTTGAGTCATAAATCGCCAAGGGGAGAATTCGCAGCAAGGAAGCTGAGGCTTAAGAGGCAGAGATTTCGCTGGTCTGACAAGTATTACAAAAGAAGGCTCCTTGCCCTTGACGAAAAAGCTGACCCGTTAGAGGGGTCTCCTCAGGCCAGGGGTATAGTTCTTGAAAAAGTGGGGGTTGAATCAAAGCAGCCAAACTCTGCTATAAGGAAATGCGTCAGGATACAGCTTGTCAAGAACGGTAAGCAGGTTACTGCATTTTTGCCTGGAGATGGCGCTCTTAACTACATAGATGAGCATGATGAAGTTGTTGTAGAAGGGATAGGAGGTTCTCAGGGAAGAGCGATGGGAGATATACCTGGAGTCAGATGGCAAGTCTCGATGGTTAACGGTGTATCGCTGAAGATGCTGGTTCTTGGCAAGAAGGAGAAGCCAAAGAGGTGATATAGCAAAATGCCTCAGAAGATTCTGCTCTTCAATAAATGGGACCTCTCAGAAGTCCAGGTTACTGACTTGGGGCTGAAAAACGTAATAAGTCTTAAGCCTGCTGTTATTCCTCACTCTTTTGGCAGGCATGAGCATTCAAAGTTTGGTAAGACCCAGGTGAATATAGTTGAAAGGCTGGCAAACAGCCTGATGCACTTCGGAAGAAAGTACGCCAAGAACACTGGGAGAATGGGAGGAAAGAAACATAAGGCAATAAACATTGTCAAGGCGGCTTTTGATATAATGTATCTGAAGACCGGTCAGAACCCTGTTCAACTGTTTGTAAAGGCAGTTGAGAATGCGGCTCCAAACGAGGATACTACAAGGATAAGCTATGGGGGTGTAGTTTATCATGTCTCCGTTGATGTTTCACCTCAGAGAAGGGTTGACTTGGCATTGAGGTTCATATCAGAAGGAGTAAGGGAAGCTGCATTTGCAAATCCGAAAGGAGTAGAAGAAGTGCTTGCAGATGAGCTTCTCATGGCTGCAAACAACGACCCTAACAGCTTTGCGATAAAGAAGAAGACAGAGCAGGAAAGGGTAGCACTAGCATCAAGGTAAGTACTGGACAAAACAGTTTATAGTTTGCATAACAGATGCATGTTTTCAGATGTCATCTTCTAATATTGCCCCTTATGGCAGCTGGAAATCTCCTATAACACCAGAACTGCTCTCAACTCGATACAACTATATTGACCAGATGATAGCTGATGGGAGTGCAATCTACTGGACCGAAGTCAGGCCATCTGAGAAAGGCAGATTCGCACTGATGAGCAAAAGAGACAACGAAGAACCAGTAGAAATGCTAGGTCCAAAGTTTAACTTCAGGACTGCTGTGCATGAATATGGAGGCGGTGCTTTTGCTGCGAAGGACAATCTGATATTCTTCTCCAACTTTTCTGATGGGAAGATATATTTTTTTGATGGAAGTGATGCTAAACCAGTAACAGAAGCAGGCGATTTCAGATATGCTGACCTGCTTTATGATTCAGCATCAAGAAGATTGATATGCATAAGAGAGGACCATTCACAGGATGATGTAATAAATTCCATAATATCGATTGACATAGATACTGGGGAAGTGCTGCAGCTTGCATCAGGCAACGATTTCTATTCTTCACCAAAACTCAGTCCTGATGGAAAGAAGCTTGCATGGCTGACATGGAATCATCCTGACATGCCATGGGATTCAACAGAACTGTATGTTGCAAGCTATGAGAACGGAAGTCTAAATGAGCAAACGAAAGTGGCTGGTGGAAATGGAGAATCCATCTTCCAGCCGGAATTTTCTCCGTCTGGCCTGTTGCACTTCATTTCAGACAGGACAGGATGGTGGAACATTTACAGGCATAATGGGGAAGATATTCAGAACCTCACTCCTATGCAGGCTGATTTTGGTGTTCCGCAGTGGCGTTTTGGTCTTTCAACATATGCAATAGAATCTGAAGAGAGGATTATTTGCAGTTGGTTTAAGGATGGGGCTGGTAATCTTGGAATTTTACAAATAGGTAAAGGGGTTGAAAAAGTCAACATCCCTTACAATTACTTTTCGTATGTAAGGTCTGCAAACAATTACGGTTATTTTTTGGCTGGTTCAGCTACAGAGTTTCCATGCATAATTCGCTACAGCTTAAGTGGCAAGTCATATGATGTTGTTTACAGGCCAAAAACACCTGTAATAGATATTGGATATCTCTCGATGCCAAGGCATATAGAATTCCAGTCTTCAGGAGGCAGGAAAACTTTTGCCTATTTTTATGAATGTAAGAATAGAGATTACATTGGGCCCAGGGGTCAAAAACCTCCATTGATAGTAATATGTCATGGAGGGCCTACTTCTCATTCATTGCCAGTATTGTCGGTTGAAATACAGTTCTGGACGAGCAGGGGATTTTCGGTTGCTCAGGTGAACTACGGAGGCAGCAGCGGGTATGGAGAACAATACAGGAATGCGCTGTACGGAAAGTGGGGAATTGTGGATGTAGAGGATTGCGTGAAATGCGCAGAATATCTGGTCAAAGCTGGCAAGGCAGACCCTAAGAAACTGATAATCGGAGGAGGAAGCGCTGGAGGCTTCACTACGTTAAGTGCATTAACGTTCAAAAGAACGTTTGCTGCAGGATCAAGCTATTCCGGTATTTCAGACCCGGAATCTCTCCTGATGAAGACTCACAAATTCGAATCGCACTATCTTGAGAAGCTGATAGGGCCATATCCAGAGGCCAAAAAATTGTTCGAAGAAAGGTCTCCCTTAAAGAACGTGAAGAAAATATCTGCAGCTGTTGCACTATTTCATGGAAGTGAGGATAGAGTAGTGTCTTCAGAGCAGTCGGAAATGATTTACAAAGCGTTAAAGGAGAAAAGAACTCCTGTAATGTTCATGTTATTCGAAGGAGAAGGGCACGGTTTTGTAACCTCAGACGCGATAAAGAAGTCGGTAGAGGCAGAGTTATATTTCTATTCCAAGTTGTTTGGCTTCTCCCCAGCTGACCAGCTTGCCCAGTATAATGTAGATAATCTTTCACCATAAAGACAGTAAATTCATCATTGCCAGACTCTGAAAAACCATGCATGCAAATACGACTTTCATATTCCTTCCCGCAGACTGTGAACAAATTACATCACAATCATTTACTACTGCCAACTTTTACAAGATAATAGGTAATTCTATATAGATTCTGAATAAACATAATAGCTTAAGGAGAGTCAAATGTTATAATCGAGACAGGCCATAATTCATATACTAAACCTTATATAACGTATTTTACAACCCAATCGCAGTTTGGGTGCTTATACATGCCCGAGAAACCACACATGAATCTGGTAATAACAGGTCACATAGACCATGGAAAGTCGACAACTATGGGACATTTCCTGTTTAACTTGGGTGTTGTCGACGAGAGGCTGATTGAAGAATATGCAAAACAGTCTGAGCAGACTGGAAAGGGAGATACTTTCAAGTTTGCTTGGGTATTGGATGAACTTAAAGAGGAAAGAGAAAGAGGTATTACTGTAGACCTGGCATTTCAGAAGTTCGAAACCAAGAAGTACAGCTGGACTCTGATTGATGCTCCTGGGCACAGGGACTTTGTAAAGAACATGATTACAGGAGCCAGTGAGGCTGATGCAGCTGTACTTGTTGTATCCGGAAAAGAGGGAGAACTTGAAGCTGGACTTTCAGAGGGAGGTCAGACTAGAGAGCATGCTTTCCTCCTCAAGACTTTAGGAGTTAACCAGATCATAGTGCTGATCAACAAGATAGATACATTCAATCCACCATATTCACAGCAAGCTTTTGAGAAGACAAAGGAAGAGGTCTCAAAGCTATTAAGACTTGTTGGATACAAGCCAGAGACAATAGATTTCATTCCAGTCTCAGGATGGAAGGGAGATAATCTTACCGAGAGGTCTCCAAATACTCCCTGGTATAAGGGACCAACCCTGCTCGAAGCCCTTGACAAGCTGCAGGAGCCTCCGAAGCCCGTCGATAAGCCTCTGAGGATTCCGATTCAGGATGTTTACACAATTACAGGAGTAGGCACAGTACCAGTAGGAAGGGTCGAAACAGGGATTGTGAAAGTGAACGACACAGTAGTTGTCATGCCTGCAGGAGTCAAGGGAGAAGTAAAGTCGATCGAAACTCATCACACTCCGATGCAGCAGGCAGGGCCTGGAGATAACATAGGATTCAACCTTAGGGGTGTAGCCAAGACTGATATAAGGAGAGGAGATGTGGTAGGGCATGTGGATAACCCTCCAACAGTTGCTAAGGAATTTATTGCTCAGATCATAGTTGTTTACCACCCAACTGCAATAGCAGCAGGCTATACACCAGTGCTTCATGCACACACATCACAGACGGCAGCGACAATAAGTGAGCTTATTTCAAAGATAGACCCTAGAAGTGGACAGGTAACTGAAGACAAGCCGAAGAGCCTCAAGACAGGAGATGCGGCCATAGTAAAGATAAGGCCTGTTAAGCCTATATGCATAGAGACCTATAAGGACTTCCCTGAGCTTGGCAGGTTTGCATTGAGGGATTCAGGAAGAACAGTAGCAGCGGGGATAGTCAAGGAAATAAGTCAGAAGGCGGATATACAGATCAAGTAAAAGAGCAAATTTCTTATTAAGATATTTTTGCATTTTATTTCAAAATTTTTATAATAATTCAGTATTATTGCAAATTTAATTTTAAATAATAGCTTCAGTGAAGCATGAGATGTAAGAGAATGTCTGTACCTGCTAGGTCTCTTGGTGTTACAGCTCCAGAAGGGAAGAATGTTTATGAGATATACATCAAAGTCTCTTCACGCCCGTCAATACTCGGAAAGATATCGGATATAATGGGGCAGAGGAACATAGATATAATTGGCGCTCACGTGCAGGTCTCTGACGATAAGAAGGTTGGGTTCATACTGCTATATTTGGAGATGGGAAATGCAAAGAGCTCGATCGATGAGGTTCTTGATACGCTTAGGAAACAGGATTATGTGCACGAAGTTACTGCAGAAGCAAGAAACGAAATATTCTTTGAGGGGATAATGTACCCTCTGACTAGCGGAGGGCATTACAAAGTCTTTACCCTAGGCACATCTATATGGAGTGCTATAGTCAAATCTCTTTATGATATGTTTGGCCAGACTGCAGGTTTCGTATTAAGGAATGAAGGGGATTCTGCAGGAAAGGCCGCAGTAAAGAGAATTGAGGGGAGATTTACAACCAGAGGCATGAAAATACCTGACAAAAAGGTTCTTTTGGAAAATGTGAAAGCGTTTTGCAGAGCTTCCGGGCTTGGGCTTGTGGAAATATATGGCGAGGCTCCGAGGCTGAAGGTTACAATCTCCTCAAGTCTAGTTTCCAGCCAGAATGAGACGGTGGACGATTTCATGATAGGATTGGTTAAGGGAGCGCTGGAACAGGTTTATGGTCTTAACTTCCTCATTGAAAATTTGGAATCTGATAAGGGTCAGCTCAGGTTTGAAGTCGTTAGTGCATGAGAATCTGTTGCAAGCATTATGTACTGCACAGTCGTTCCGGGCTGAGGAGCATTTATCTGCCTTGCTGTAACCACTGGGGAAAGGATGTAGTTCCCATTACCATTGCTAACCAAGTGAGGGCCAAAGATAACTGCCAGATAGACTGTTGAACCAGCCTGAACGTTTAGCCCGTTTGGTACTACCGGAATTTCTATCTTGTTGCTTGGTACTGATACACTGACGTTTATATTTCCGATGGTCACAATCGCTCCTCTCAGAGTCAACCTGACTTCTGTATAGTTGCCAGCAGGAATTCTTGTGCTGCTCAGGAAGGATAGGTTATCGTTAAGCTGAACAGTAACTGTATGGTTGAAAACTGTCATCCAGCCTCCAGACTTGGAATGCAGTTCTACAGACTGAATTATCAGGTATATCGGGTCAGGATTACCGGTTGTTGCATATACATTCACTTGGCCGCCTGAATAATAATAGTAAAGGGTTATGGTGCCTCCAAGCACTATAATGGCTAACACAGCTGCTATTACAACATTTCTGCTTACCATGCGATTTTATTCAAGCATTGGGTATATTAGTGTCTGGCTCTAGAAAACCGTTCAAATCTGTCAAACAGAAGCAATTCAACTCTTCTGATTTGAAATTACAACAGCTCTATACCTTCCTCCCCTTTTTCTTACTATCTCTATGTTCTTGTAATCAGGGTTATAAAGTTCAAAGGCATACTTTTGACTGTCAAGCTTCGAAGACCTGACATCTATCAAAAGCTTATCAATCAATCTCTGCACAGATTTCCTCAGATGCTTCTTCCTTGCGGAGAATTCATCTGCATGCTCCAAATATAGCTTTTCAATCTTTCTGTTGTAAGACCTGTTAAGAAATGTATTTCCTGCAAAGACTCCATATAGCAATATGAAAAGAATGAATATAATGTAGGTTGGGTCGATGGGAAGTGTTACTGCATGGAAGGATATCAATAGCGTAAAGACCATTGCTATAATGGAACCAAAGAGCAGAAACATCCTTATTTTTGCGAGAGACCTAGCATATCTGGTTATTTCCTGAAACTTTGATGGAAATGTGGATATAGCTACGAAATCATCTCTAACATCCTTCCATATGGCGAATATATCAGTGCCTGTGTAATCTTTCAGTACCTTTTCTATAGCATCTACATCTGCAGGTATCAGCTCAGCTTCAGCATCGAACCATGTTATCAGTCTAGCTATCAAAGAACATCTTTTCTCTTTATCTTTAACACTCATCGCATCCACTATCCATTATCTACTCTATCACCTTTGTCGAAGGTTCTTATTCAGCAGGTTGAGAACCTTTAATAAGAATTCATGTAGTAGCATAACTGTTATGGTGTTGAAGAAGGTACAATATCAAAGGGGAGCAATAATAATGGCTATGCTAGGAACCCTCACAGGATTCGGCAGTTTTTCCGGTTTATTGGGAATCCAAAATTCTTTGCTGCTGCTTGAGGAGAGTATACTCTTCTCTGCTATTGTAGGTCTAGGACTTTATTCTCTAAAGTCACTTCTTTTTAGATAACTATCAAATGCCTTATCATACATTACTTTTTTGACTTATCTTTTGCCATAATCTGAAGACCAGGAACGAAAAGAAACCTGCTATCCAGAGGTCTATTCTAAGATAACCTCCTATGGGAGATTTGACCCAGAAGATAGGAAGAGCAGATACTATGAATAACATACCTCCAACAATCTGCACTACTCTTCTTCTTTGAAGGCTATTTATCAAACCAGACATATTCTCTTGCTTTAGAGACGATAACGCAACAGTTATCATTCCAGCAAGGACAAAATACATCAGTCCTATATCGAGTCCATAAATTGATGAAGCAAATCCTGCATAAGATGTCTGATTTACCAGCACAAAATAGAGAAATGGTTCTATAGCAACAAAAAAGAGAAGTGAAAGATTCAGTCCCAAAGCCAAATCAGATTCAACTGGCATGACATTTGCAATTCTGGTGTATATGGTCCATATTATTACGAGAATCAAAAAGCTGAAAGCAAATTGCACTATGTCTGATATCAGTTCGCTTGTATTTGAGGGAATTTTTGCGATGAGAACTAGAGACCCTATGGATAAAGCTAGGCCGAATATGAGGTCTGAAAGCGATTCTATTCTACCCTGAGAGTTGCCCTGCGTTTCTTTCAACAGTATATTGCAATATGCATGGAGAATATAAGAATTTGGCGAGCCTGTTATTTTTTAAGGTTGCTGCTTCAAGATAACGAAGCACATTAGGCTAGTAGCAAATATTAAAATTTACAGATTCTTCAGAGCTGGAAACCTCTTGACTATTTCTCCTATTTCCAGCAGGTATGGAATAGCATTGTCCAGATTCTTTCCCCTCAGTATTGGAGATAAGAATTCGGAAGAGGGGGTTTCGTTGATATCTGTGCCTATAGTTATAGGAGAAACAGATGGAAGAACGTAGATATCACTGCCATCAATTTTTGCTTGCACGAACGATTTATACCTGTGCTTTGAGCCAAAGTCATCCTTTACGTTCACTGCTGGATGCTCATGACCTATTATCATCTTCTTTCCCTTGAAATCTAAATGGCCATGAGTCAGAGTAAAGCCAGATACTTCAAGGGAAGGGGAATGAAGAGGAATTTGGAATTCTTTCAGTATTCTCGATATATAATTGTCATGGTTCCCCTTTACTACTTCTATCCTTTCTACAACTTTGAAGCATTCCCTTATCATCTTCTTCACAAAGAACCATTCAGCTTCCTCTGGCTCTCCGAATTCATGCTTCACATCTCCCAGAAATATTATCTTCGATGCACCCATAGCCTTTGCAGGTTTTATTATTGAATCAAGTATCTGGTTCAGAAAGGTGCGGGGTATGCTTATTCCATCTTGCTCAAGCTTATCTTCAAGACCTAAATGCAGGTCTGATGCTACAATTGCTCTTTCATTCTCCAGATAAACCACAGGCCAGGGTGAGACTATAAGCAGTCCTTTAGCCAGCCTGATTGTAAATTCCTGCATTTTTGACACCTATCCTCCTTAGCACTGTTTCAAACAGTTCGTTGAGAAGAGCCCTCCTATCTTCCATCAGAACAACATCTGTGTATGCAGATACCAGCAGCTCATGGGTGAAGGGGGAAGGAAGGTCAAGCTCTGCTGTTACAATGAATCTTCTCACACCATTTTCGACATCCCTTAAAACGGATTTAGCCATTTCTACGTCCATCAAATCTTCAACTATTTCTCTGTAAGTTTCCTCCACCACCGGAAACCTATCCAGTTTTTCTGATACCCCGAGAAGAATCTGTGAATTTATCTGTTGCCTTGAAAGCCTTATTTCATGCCCTTTATAATTTCTTAGAATCATCAGAGCTCTTGTGGCGCAATGCCTGAATCTCCTCTTCACCATTTCAGTATGCCTAATCGATTCAATCAGTTTTTCCCTTATATTTTCCGAGCTTATCTGTTTGAGCAATTTTTGTATATCATATCTTATTCCAGATTCAAGAACCAGGGAGAAGCAGGAATCCTGAACGTTTACCTGCACAGACTTTTTTATTGTCTCTGATATAGCTTGAGCATATGCTCTTGATAATGCATCGTTGACTCTCCTTCCAAATACACAATTGAATATTATATTCTGCCTTCCTTGCTCATCTATGTAATTCTCTACAATAATATTCCTGTTATCAGGGGTGTAATCAATTCCTATATTCCCGAGAAATCTCATTTCTGCTTCAAAGTAGCCCAAAACAGCTTCTGCCGCATTTCTGTCTGAATGTGTAGTATTCATGATGAACTCAATTATTTTTTCCCTGCTATTTTTCATCTTGAGAAGAGTAAACACTTGGTTTCTGAAATCGCCCACAGCTTCGCCTAAATCAAAGCTGAGAGGAAGCATCTCGCTGAACCATGAAGGGACAGTAGGTTTTCCATCTTTAATCCTCTTCACATACGCCTTGAAACCTTTTGCATGTCTGAACATGAAAAGCCTTCCTCCAAGAGTAAATATGTCTCCCCTGCTCAGCCTCTCCAAAAATTCTTCTTCAATCGACCCTACTGGTCTGTTGTTTTCATCTATCACCTTTACTGCCACTTCATCTGGTATTGTACCTACGTTTGTAGAATATATTACTCTCATCAGCTTGCCTCTTTTGCCAAATGTCCTGATCTGAGGGTCATACCATATCTTTCCGTAGACCTTATAGCCCTCAAGAGTAGAATATGCTCCAGACAGATAATTTAGAACCCTCTCAAAAGCGTCAAAAGTCAGGTCTCTGTAACAGTAGCTTCGTCTGATGAGGTTAAATGCTTCTTCAGCTGACCATTTCTTTTCAAGAGCCATACCAACTATATGCTGAGCAAGGACATCCAAGCTTCCTTTTGGTATGTGCACTCTGTCAAGCCTTCCCTTGAGTGCTTCCCTGACTATAACCATATCTTCAACCAAATCATCTCTTTCCAAGCCTATCAATACACCTCTTGACGGAACATTCAGAGAGTGCCCGGACCTGCCTATTCTCTGCAAGCATCTTGATATGGACTTGGGAGAGCCTATCTGAATTACAAGTTCTATTGTGCCTATATCTATTCCGAGCTCAAGAGATGTCGAAGTCACAACTACTTTCATCTGTCCTTTTTTCAGTTTATCTTCTACATCCAGCCTTATTTCCCTAGATAATGAACTGTGATGAGCAGCAAGCTGTTCAAGATTGACAGCGTTAAGTTTTGCCAAATGATATACTACCCTTTCTGTTCCTGACCTTGTGTTTGTGAAGATCAAGGAGGTTCTATATTTTCTTACTAATTCTTTGATCTTCCTGTACATCAGGCTGGTTATCTTGGAAGAAGAATCTCTCATAAGGTCGTTTACAGGTGCACTAACCAAGAATTCTGTTTGCTTTACAAACCTCGTATCAACTATAGAGCATTCTCTTTGCTTGCCGTCAGAATATCCTACTAAATATCTAGCCACTTCATCCAAAGGATGTATTGTGGCGCTTAACCCAATTCTGGCAGGAGTGGATTCACATAGCATCTCCAGTCTTTCTAAAGTTAGGGAAAGATGTACTCCTCTTTTTGATTCGCAGATTTCATGTATTTCGTCAACTATAATCCATTTTATGCTCCTGAGCTTCTCCTTGAATTTTGGAGCAGTAATGATTATTGAAAGACTTTCAGGAGTGGTTATGAGTATGTGAGGAGGATGTTTTAGCATCCTGGCTCTTTCGGATTGGGTAGTGTCTCCTGTCCTTGTTGCAACCCTTATCTTAGGTGCTTCCATTCCTTTTTTCTGAGCTATTTCGTCAATTCCTTGCAAAGGCTCTAACAGGTTCTTTCTTATGTCGTTTGAAAGAGACCTCAAGGGAGAAATATATACACAGTAAACCTGCTCCTTGAGCTCTCCCCTTTGAGATAGATTGATCAATTCACTTATTATGCTCAGAAATGCCGCAAGAGTTTTTCCGCTTCCTGTAGGAGATGCAATCAATGTGTTTTTGCCCCCCTGAATTAGGGGAATAGCTAACCTCTGAGGAGGGGTCAAGCCATCAAAGCGCTTTAACCATTCAACGACAAGAGGATTCAGTTGCTGTATTACTTCTAAGTCTTGTCCCTTTGAGATGAATGGTTTATTAGTCAAACAGACAATGAAAACAAAGTGCTATTAAAAATCATTCTACAAATTCCAATTCTTGTTTTTAAGTAATTGACACAAGAAAGAGCTTTTTATACATGTTTTGTTTATTTGAATTTTTAGATGAACAATCTGACAGAAGTAATTCAAAACTATTGCATATGTTGATGGACACATATTTTGGTGTCTATTTATCTCTATACAAGCTTCAATTTCATGTCAGAGCCTAGTAGGCTGCCAGTTGTTCGTATTGGTAATAAGAGATATTTTTATGACAAGAGATTATGCCAATTAAGGAACATAACAAATCCCCATGATTATGTAGAACTTAACAACCGAGAGTTTGAATATTCATTTCTGTTTGAATTACTATTTCCCATCAACATTAAATATACCAGTAAGAGGATTCACCCTAATGATGCAGGATGCCGAAACAAGCGTAGAGCAATTAAAGCAGCTTGTAAAAAAATTTTCAGAAGAACGGGATTGGTCGAAATACCATAACGCCAAAGATTTGTCGATTGGAATAGTTACAGAAGCGTCAGAACTCTTACAGCAATTCAGATTCAAATCTCAAAAGGAGGTAGAATCGCTTTTTAATTCACCTTATTCTAAAGAAAGAATATATGAAGAAATCGCTGATATATTCTATTTTCTCTTAAGACTATCCGAAAGATACAATATAGACCTTTCTTCCGAGCTGAGAAAAAAATTAGAGAAGAATGCAAAGAAATATCCTGTCAGTAAATTTAAAGGTTCGAATAAAAAGTATGATGAGCTGTAGATGAAGCTGTATACTGGCTCGGTACACGACTTCATTAAGGACACCATGGAAAATACATTACCGGATAAGCTGGTCAAGGCTTATGTTGAATATTTCTCCAGACAACCCAATAATAGCGAAAAAATGTCTTGGGTTAATTCCTCACAGTTTTTGAAGAACGTTCTGCAAATAGCAAACCTAAAAGACAACATGATGATTCTGGAATACGGTCTTCCATATTCAAGTCAAAGAATAGATTGTATGTTGTTCGGAAAGGGGACAGATGGCTCGAATAATACAGTGGTCATAGAGCTCAAACAATGGTCTAGGGTAGAGCCATGTGATGTTGAAAACAACGTACTGGTTTATGTTGGTGGAGCAGAGAGGATGGAACCCCATCCGTCTTATCAGGTAGCAGGTTACCATTATTACTTGAAGGACTTTGTCTCAGTTTTTAATGATGAACCAAAGCTTGAACTTTGGTCTTGCTGTTACTGCCATAATTATTCTAAGGCCACAAATGTGCTCTTTAGTGCTAATTTTGCCAGTATTCAGAGAGAATTCCCTGTCTTTGCAAAAGAAGATTTTGGCCTTCTGGCAGAGTATCTAAAACAGAGACTGGCTGGAGGAAGAGGTTTAGAACTTTTCAATAGGTTTATCCAGAGCCCGGTCAGGCCATCCAAAAAATTAATAGAACATGCCAGAGAAATGCTTGCAAGGCAAAGAGTGTTCAATTTACTGGAGACTCAAATTACAGCATTCAATACTATCATGGATAGGGCATCAAAATGCGCCAAATCAGAAAAGAAGACTACGATCATTGTCAGGGGCGGTCCTGGAACCGGAAAGTCTGTCATGGCCCTAAATATCCTTGCTGAACTTCTGTCAAAAGGATATACCGTTTATCATGCTACTGGCTCTGCAGCATTCACTAGTACCCTCAGAAAGATTGCCGGCTTAAGAGCAGCAAAACTTTTCAAATATTTTAACAGTTTTACGATGACGAAAGACAACGAAATAGACGTGTTAATTTGCGATGAAGCTCATAGAATAAGAGAAACAAGCAATTCAAGGTACACTAAGCATAATCTTCGGTCAGCGATTCCACAAGTTGAGGAGTTAATAAGGGCAGCAAGGCTCACAGTCTTTTTCATAGATGACCTACAGGTTGTTAGACCTCAGGAAATAGGCAGCACGGAATTGATCAAAAGAACAGCATCAAAATTCGGATGTGAAATATTCGAGTTTGAATTGACAACCCAGTTCAGATGTAGCGGGTCTGATGGATATCTGGACTGGATAGATGATATTTTACAAATAAGAAGTACTGGTAAAAAATATCTGACAAAGGAGGATGGAATGGAATTCAAGATATTTGATGATCCAAAGAAGCTTTACGAAGAGATAATGAAGAAGAATAAGCAGAAGCCCAACTCCGCTCGTATGGTCGCAGGGTTCTGTTGGCCGTGGAGTGACCCGTTGCCTGATGGTACATTAAAGGAGGATGTAGTGATAGGAGACTTCAGGATGACTTGGGAAGCAAAGAACGAGGCCAGGAAGCTGGCTCCCGGTATCCCGAGGGCAGCCCTCTGGGCATACGACCCTAACGGAGTAAATCAGATGGGAAGCATCTACACAGTTCAAGGGTTTGAATTCGAGTATGTAGGTGTAATTTTTGGAAATGACCTTGTTTACGAACCCAGTTTCGATTCATGGATCGCCAAGCCCGAAAATTCAGCTGACCATGTCGTAAAAAGAGATAAAAAGCAATTTCTCAAGCATGCAAAAAATGCATATCGAGTGTTACTAACTAGAGGCATGAAAGGCTGCTACGTATACTTTTTAGATGATAGAACTAGACAACTTTTTGAATCTAGGTTAAAATCGTAAAAAGCAAATCTCATTACACAAAAAGCAAGAACATTAATTGTTTAAATGAGAGTGGTTGCACTTTCTATGTATTAACCAAAATATAACGTTATAAGGAGAAGCATTCGAAATTGTTATAAACGTTGGCACGCAAAGGATGATAATTTCTTAGGTTAAATAGACGTTTTGAACAAATTTTTCAATTGTAATGAAGATACAGTATTTTCTCAAGGAAATAACACCAGCTTTCTATTCGGGTCACATAGAGGATGACAAACCGAAACTGGATCATAAGGATAAACCCTCATTATTCAAGTGAAGCTGATGAAGAGTACAAAAGGATGAAAAGAAGTTATCAGAGCTATGAAGAAACCAGACAAAGATTCTTTGATTTCCTTATAAGCAGTAAGTGACATTCAGGATATTGGGATAATTGGAAGAGTCTTTTGGGCAAAAGAGGAGAAGAGATACTGCGAACACACACGATTGCTGTAAACATCATAACACTTCTACTCTAAAAGATTCAGAACTGGGTACAAACCCGGGACTTTAGAACATTTGAATAATTATATAGAGTTGATAACCACGTTATTAGATATACTAGGAGACAGAGTGAGAGCGATTCTGGTCACTGGAAGGCTAGGACTTGAAGTATTACTTGGGCTCTAACAATTTCGCTTCTATCAATTCAAGGTCACTAAAACAAGCAAGGAAATAGCATGCGGCAGGTACAAGGAGAGAGCCAAAGTCTAATGCATACCATTTGTCACACGACCCGAGATTCCTGTCGACTTGAGGAAGGTTTCAGAAGAACTATGTAGTATGGCAAGAATCAGCTTCAAATAATGCGGGCCTGGTGGGATTCGAACCCATGACCCGTCGGTTAAGAGCCGACTGCTCTACCTGGCTGAGCTACAGGCCCATTTTTCTTGCCAGCCTTACCTGTATATTTAAGTCTAAAGTGTGACTTTATGCGACTAAGGTTTTATCACAGCAAACCTCAATACAAACAATTTAGGATTTAATGTCAAACTTATAAACCTATCAGGCTGGATTAGCTACTTCAGGTAGCCAAAATTGACTCTTGGTCTCGTAGGGCTTGGCGTGCAGGGAATGGCCAGCGTCCCTATGGGAGGGTTAGAATATCTGAGAAAGTGCGACCTTATTTATGCAGATACATATACCAGCCCCTGGCCTCCAGACCTTTTGAATCAACTCAGCCTCGAAGTCAGGAAAAATATTTCCCATGCTACGAGGGCTCTTCTCGAAGACGGAAGAAAGATATTGGATGAAGCAAAGCAGTCTGAGGTTGCAATTATTACTGTTGGCGACCCGTTTCTTGCAACCACTCATATCATACTCAAGCAAAGGGCAAAAGAAATGGGTGTTCCTGTAAAGATCTTCTATTCTTCAAGCATAATCAACGCAATATTCGGTGAAACAGGTTTACACATATACAAGCTGGGAAGAGTCATAACTGCAGTTAGAAACGATAAGGTTGTAGAAGACTCCTTATACCCAGAGGTTAAGGATAATCTGGCAAGAAACAGGCACACTCTTCTCTTGTTAGAATATGACAGCGATTCAGGAGAATATCTGGCTCCGTCCGAACTCCTACGTACTTTAAGGAGGATGGAAGAGAATTATAAACTAGGTGTGTTTAGAGATGACAGGTTAGTTATAGTCGCATCAAGAATAGGCTGGTCAAATCAGAAAATATGCGCTGGCAGACTAAAAGACCTGGTTGAGAAGGATTTTGGTGAACCACCTCACAGCATAATCATACCCTCTGACCTTCATTACACGGAAGCAGATGCTCTTGCAACTCTTGCGGATGTGGATAAAAGCATCCTTGAGCAATCAAACACCAAGCTTGAGCCTCCTCATGTTCTACTGGTAAACAAGGCAATCCACAAAACAATGATGGCTTTAGAAAAGGGGAGAAGGATTGCAAAAGAAAAGCATATGGAAGAGCTTGACGATGTTTTCGAAAACGTCGAATGCTATCTTTCTGATGCTCAGAGATTTCTACTTGACGGAAAACCTGAACTAGCTCTTTTGCAGGCAGGGTATGCTGAGGGGCTTCTGGATTCTCTCAGGTTCCAAAAGATTCTCAATTTTGAATGGTAGCTTTCATCAATTCCCTGAGAAGTATGGTTGCATAGCTTCCAGTTAGCAATACAAATCTTAACAGCAATTCATCTTCAACCTGCCAGCCTCTTAACCATCCGACCATGCTGAGGGGTCTCAATCCTCCTTCTGCACTAACCTCCTGCATCTCTTTTATGTAGAATTGTGAAGGAGTTATCCCTTCCTGCTCCAGAATATATTTCATCTTCTGAAAAGCAGAGTCTTCCCTTTCTCTGAAGGAATAGCCTGGTAAGGGACCTAGCCTTGCATAAGCTATTTCAGTATTGTTAAGAGCCTCACTCCTTATCGTTTGGTCGACAATTATCCTTCTCTTATGGTATGAGATAAAAAGGCCTCTTCTTTCATTAATTGTTTCATCCTTTATCATTTCACTCAAGCACAGATTGAACAAATATGACTGGTAGGAAGAAACATACAGCCTTCTCAGTTGTATAGGAATAGACCTTAGAGAGGCTATGGAATCATCATTTGGCAATCTATCTCCAAAGATAAGCTTGGCAGCTTCATCAAATTCCCTTTTAACTATCAATCTACCAATAACATGGTTTGATAACCTTTCACCGAACCTCTGTGGGCCGTAAAAATTCGGAATTCTTCCTTCTTCAAGCTCCTTCTTCAAAACTTCCAGAATATCTACTTTAATTTCCGCATTTCTTATGGTTACTTTGAAACTGTTTCCTAACAGGTCTGCTTTTGTCAGGGGCCTTAATGTTCTAGCAACTAGTAATGCAGAGAAGTTCTTCCCTTCAACTCTTCTTTCAGCAAGCAACTTTCTTCTTGATGATAGAAACTGATAAGTCATTGCATTTCTATCTTTTAAGCCAAGAATATTGACGCTCAAACCAGTCTGCCTTTCAAAAATTGCTTTTGCCTCTAGCGTATCAGCTCCTTTTTTGCAGAGAACAAACAAAGGATACTCCCCCCTGTCTATAAGTCTGCGAGATTCATGTTTCAGAACTTCTGCAACAACAAAATCCTCAGGCCTCTCCTTTATAGCTCCTCCTATCCCCTTGAACCTTGTGCCATAGCATAGTATACCAAATCTTTGGTCTGTTATCATTTCTTCAGAGCAGCTTCAGATGGCCTGTTATCCTGTCTATTAATGTGCTTGGTGCAGGTCCAAGACCTATGCATGTAATTGTTCCTGGCTCTAACTGGGTTAAGCCTCTGTCCACAATCAAGCTGGATGTAATTTTCAGCTCTTCAGCCTGTTTACCCAGCCTTCTCAGCTCTTCTTCATCCTTTACTTTTACCACTATCTTGGCCTGACCTTCATTCCACCATTCTCTGAACCATTCCGGATTTTTTGTTTTTGTCTCGAGCGCAGAAGCTACTGCAGCATGTGCCACTTGAGCTGCCAGCTTCCCCTTTCCCATCTTTATGTCATTCCTGACAGCAATGACCTGCTTGAACGAGAAACTATTCAACTTCCAGCTCCTCTTAAGCTATGCCAGCGGGAGGATAATAATACTGCACTCCCGTCAGTATATATTGAATTGCTATAGCAGCAATGAATACTGCTATAACTTTGGCAACGACCTGAGAGCCCGTCTTTCCCAAAATGAAGTATATCTTTTCTGCACTAACTAAAACCAAGTATGTGAAAATCGAAGCGATTGCAATCGAGCCTAGGCCTATAATTATGCCAGAAGATTGTATTGCAACTATTGTTGTTGTTATTGCACCAGGCCCTACAAGAAGAGGAAATGCTAGAGGCACCGCTCCCAATTCTTCCTTGCTTGATATTTTGATGGATCCTTCTCCTGTAAAGAGTATCTCGAGAGAGAGAAGCAGCAACAATATGCCGCCTGCAATTTTGAAGCTGTAGACAGATATTCCGAAGAAGAGCATTATCTGCTGACCTAGTATTGCAAATACAACGAGCAGAATAAGGCTGACGTAGAATGCAAGACGAAAGGTTCTCTTCTTTTCGTTTTCGTTCATATCCTTTGTCAGTCCTACCAGCAATGGTATAATACCAACCGGGTCTATAACGACGAATAAAGTAATGCTTGCCTTGACCAGGCTGTAAATGCTTATAGCATCCAACGAAATTTTCCCTTGCCAACCCTTTGTTTATTTATATTTAATATGCTTAGCAGATTCTGTTTTTTATTTGCGGAATCCTTTTAGATTTAACAGTCGGGTCTTGTGTTGTGTCGTCAAAAGAGGTAAAGAAGTGTGATGTGGTAATAGCAGGAGCTAGCGTTGCAGGTCTTTCTGCAGCAAGGGTTGTTGCAGAAAAAGGATACAGCGTCATTGTAATAGAGGAGGATATGGAGATAGGCACTCCTGAAAAGTGCGGAGGTCTGGTTTCAGCCCAGAGCCTTCCCGATTTAGCTATAGCTCCAACAGGCAGAATAGTATCTCTTCAAGTTGAGAAGGCAAAGCTGACAACATCTTCAGGAAAGGAGATAGAACTGGATGTCAAAAACGTTGGGGTTTATGCATTAAGAAGGAGAGAGCTAGATAGGGCGATAGCTGTGGAGGCATCAAGGGCTGGAGCAATGTTAGAACTTGGAAGCAGGGTTCAAAGCTTCAAAGAAAACAATGATGCAATAACTTTGAGTACATCTAATTTTGATGTAGAAGCAAAATACTTCATAGATGCTAGAGGCATATCTGTATACAAGTCTTTCATGCCTGATGGCGTGCTCACAGCAGCACAGTATGAATGCTATGTTCCAGATATGCAGCGAAGGACTGTAGAAGTCCATATTGATAAGAAGATATCCAAGGAATATTTCCTTTGGCTGATACCACTTACTGACGACCAAGCCAGGATAGGTATAGCAGGGAAAGGTGTATTGGCTCCAATACTGGAGGATTACATAGCAAAAAGAGGGGCAAGAGTGCTCAAGAAGATTTATCATAGCCTGGCTGTAGGAGGAGCTGTCAGCAATTTTGTAATCGGCAGAAGGATTCTTGCAGGAGAAGCAGCAGGGCAGACAAAGCCCACCACTGCAGGAGGCATATACACAGCTGGAATGGGAGGCAGATTGGCTGGAAAATATGTAGCAGAGGCATTGCAAAAGAACGATAGCTCTCTTATCAAAGAGTATCAAAAGGAATGGTTGTCATTATTCGGCGATGATTTCAACCTGCAGTTGAGGCTAAGGAAGGTCTATGAGCTGCTCGATGATAATGATATAGATGCTTTATTCGATATTTTGCAGTCCAGCTATGCGTTGCAGGCATTAGCAGAAGGAAACTTTGATTTCCATGGCAGGGATTTCCTGAAGCTTGTCGGAATAAAAGGATTCGCAAAGTCTCTTGCAATAGTAGGCAGGAAGAACCTTCTTGCACTGCTTCAGCTGGCTGCTTCAAGGTAAAAAAAGAAATTTTGTTAGCTTATGATGAAGTTTACTTGCCTAGTATTCTGAACAGCTTGGTACCGCACTTTGGACAGGTACCACTTAGTGCCTTTCTTCCGTTCTTCAGCTTTACTTCCTTAGCATTGCTGATTGTACGCTTAGCTCTGCACTTAACACAGTATGCATCTGGCATCTTTTTAATGCACCGCGAAGCTAGCTTACGAATGCAAGCTATATAACTGTATTCAATTTGAAAGCTGTTTTGAGGCCAAAATCAAGCAATTTTGCCTTTATATTTGCTAAACAATTATATATAGCTGGCATCGGGGTCATCGAGATAACAGCTTTGCCTTTCGTAAAGCCGCCAGTCTGCAGTTCATGCAATAAGGCTATAGACCCCAGGGAAAGAGCTGTCAAATTTTACTGCCCTGACTGTGGCAAGGTTTTGATATGGAGATGTGAGAGATGCAGAAAGCTTGCAAGAAACTACAAATGTGAGAACTGTGGTTTTGAAGGACCTTAGGGAGAGGTTTGCATGACAGGAATAATAGTCAGGGTTAAGTTGCTGCCTGAAGATGCATCGCTTCAGCCAGAGGAATTGCTGAGCAGGGTAAGAGAGAAGATTAAAGGCTCCGCAGAGATAAGAGCGCACAAGGTTGAACCGATTGCCTTTGGTTTGAATGCTGTCATAGTTGACTTTGTAATCCAGGACGCAGAAGGAGGAACAGACCCTCTGGAGGAAAGCCTATCAAAGGTCGATGGAATAGGCTCCTTTGAAATTCTCGGAGTAAGCAGGGCATCTACTCATTTATGATGTTAAGTCTAAAAGCAAGTTCCTCTTTGCATAGGGGAGTGGTGTGATACACCCTTGCCAGAGAAGCTAAGGTTGAAAGTTATGGAAGGCCTTCCCAGAGATATAGGAAAGGCCAGAGCTAGATTGGCCATGTCTGCTATGGCAAGTATAGGTCTGAAGCCTGGTGACGCTTTGCTAATAAGGGGAAAGAAAGATGCTGCAGCAACAGCATGGCCTTCAGACCCTGATGAAACCCCTCCAGAAGCAATAAGGCTTGATGGGTCTTTGAGAAGGAATGTTGGAGTTGCTCTGAATGATATGGTAGAGGTTTCAAGAAGTACTGTGAAGCCTGCTTCCAGCATAATACTCAGCGCCACAACAGGCAATGTGAATGTAGATTCTGACTTTGAATCATTTGTTAAAAATAGGATGAAGGGAATGCCGATAGTAGAAGGGAATACAATAAGCATAGTGGTATTAGGTAATCCGATGACCTTTGTTGTGGCGAAGACATCTCCACGAGGCGTAGTTTCTGTAACAGATTCAACAAGCCTTCATGTAAGGGTTGGCGCTGGAGAAGTCGCGACAGAGCTCAGGATAACTTATGATGATATAGGAGGCCTTGGCAACCAGCTCAGGAAGCTGAGGGAGATAGTAGAGTTACCTCTGAGACAGCCTGAACTTTTCAACAGGCTGGGTATAGAGCCTCCTAGAGGAGTGCTTCTATATGGCCCTCCAGGGTGCGGAAAGACAATGATAGCAAAAGCATTAGCAACAGAATCTCAGGCCAAATTCTTCGCAATTAATGGCCCTGAAATAATGAGCAAGTATTATGGAGAAACAGAGGCTAAGCTAAGAGAGATTTTCAAAGAGGCAAAAGAAAATGCTCCCAGCATAATATTCATAGACGAAATAGATGCTATTGCTCCAAAAAGAGAGGAAGTGTTCGGAGAAGTTGAGAAGAGAGTTGTTGCTCAGATGCTCTCCCTGATGGACGGTATGAGTGAGAGGGGAAACGTCATAATTATAGGCGCTACAAACAGAATAGATGACGTTGACCTTGCATTAAGAAGACCAGGCAGGTTCGACAGAGAAGTCGAGATAGGAGTGCCAAATACAGCAGGAAGGTTAGAGATACTTCACATACATACAAGAGGCATGCCTTTGGATAGCGATGTAGATTTAAAGAGGCTGGCAGAGATAACCAATGGCTATACAGGAGCAGACCTGAAGGCTCTCTGCAGGGAAGCTGCTCTTAATGCACTAAGAAGGATAATTCCTCAGGCAGATTCTTTTTCAAAAGTCCCCTCTTCTACACTGGAAAAGCTGAAGGTAAACCTATCTGATTTCATGTCAGCCTATAAGGATATAGTACCCACAGCTATGAGAGAATTCTACGTTGAGATGCCAAATGTCAAGTGGGAGGATATAGGTGGTCTTGAAGAGATAAAGGAAACACTCTCTGACAATGTGAGCAGAGCAATCAAGAAGCCTCAGGACTTCAGGAGAATGGGTATAGAGCCTCCTAGAGGAGTGCTTCTATATGGCCCTCCAGGGTGCGGAAAGACAATGATAGCAAAAGCATTAGCAACAGAATCGAAGGCTAACATGATAGTGGTCAGGGGACCTGAAATCCTCAGCAAGTGGGTCGGAGAATCGGAAAAGGGGATAAGGGAGATATTCAGAAAGGCAAAGGCATCAGCTCCATGCATGGTCTTTTTCGATGAAATAGATTCAATAGGCAAGGCAAGGACAGAGTTCAGCGAGGGCTGGACAGGAGAGACAGTGCTGAGCCAGCTGCTTACTGAAATAGATTCCCTGTACAGCGGAGAAGGCGTCTTTGTGATAGGAGCTACAAACAGACCTGATACTCTGGATGCAGCACTATTAAGACCAGGCAGGTTGGGGCTTCTCATCTACGTGCCCCCTCCCGATGAAAAATCCAGGCTAAGTATATTGAGGATAAAGACATCTTCAATGCCTCTCGCTTCGGATGTAAATCTGGAGCATATAGCAAGGCTTTCAAACAACTATACAGGAGCTGACCTTGAGGCTGTCTGCAGGCAGGCTGCTCTGTCAGCTTTGAAAAGGGGTTCTGATAAAGTCTCTATGAAGGATTTTGAAGTTGCTCTGGCAAGCATCAGACCAACCTTCACTCCAGAGATGCATGCCTGGTATAAGGAGATAGAGAAGAGGTTAACAGCTAGCATGCTGAAGAGCAAAACACCGCCTCCTTATGCCTAGCATGAGTCATCCTTAAAAGCAACCATGGAAATGGCAGAAAAGGTGCTATTCTTGGTAGACAAATTCAGCATGGAGGTTGCAAAAAAGGTCAAAGAACTAAAGGTTACCACAGACCAGGAGCTGCTGTCAGAACTCAGAAAGTCAAGAGAGATATCTATGGCAGAGCTGAATAACATGCTTCTCAGGCTTGAGATACTGGGTCTGGTAACAGTTACGTGGATGGATAAAGATAGAAGAAGAATAGAATACAGGGAGCCTGTAGAGGAAGAAAAGATGGAAGAGGAAACCTCTTAATGCATGGATGCATTATACCTATTCGATGGGAGTAGACCTAGCTCCGTTAATCAAGCAGAAGAATAAAATAACCTTAGACGACCTTGCAGGTAAAATTCTAGCTATAGATGCATACAATTCTCTTTACCAGTTTCTTACCATAATAAGGGGAGAGGGAGGAGAGCCTCTGATGGACTCTCATGGGAACGTTACAAGCCACCTTAGCGGCCTGTTTTACAGGACTATAAATATGCTGGAAAAAAACGTAAAGCCTCTTTATGTCTTCGATGGTCGTTCACCAGAGCTCAAGAAAAAGGAGATAATGAGAAGGGAGGAACTGAAGAAAAATGCCAGAGAGATGTACGAAGTTGCAGTTGCCAGAGGAGATACGGAATCTGCAAGAAAATATGCTTCCATGTCTGCCCATCTGAATACAACGATGGTTCAGGATGCAAAATCTTTGCTCGATGCCATGGGGCTTCCATGGGTGCAGGCTCCATCTGAAGGGGAAGCTGAGGCATCTTACCTTGCAATGAAGGGATTTGCTTGGGCTGCAGTCTCTCAGGATTATGATTCTTTGCTCTTTGGCGCTCCCAGGCTTGTTAGAAATCTGGCAATATCAGGAAGGAGAAAGCTGCCTGGAAAGAATATCTATGTTGATATTCACCCAGAGCTAATAGAGCTGTCAAGCCTGCTTTCCAATTATTCACTTACAAGGGAGCAGTTAATTGATATAGGCATTCTGCTTGGAACTGACTTCAACCCTGAAGGTTTTAGAGGTATTGGGGCTGCCACTGCAGTAAAATACATAAAGAAATATGGTAGCTTGGAGAAGATAACCGAGCTGAAGGACAGAATTCAGCAGATAGACTATCAGGCAATAAGAGAGATCTTTCTGAAGCCAGAAGTGAAAGACATAGACCCTCCTGTTTGGAAACAGCTGGATAAAGATATGGTGATTCACTTCCTGTGCGATATTCATGACTTTTCCAAGGATAGAGTGCTGTCAGCAATCCAGAGGGTAGAAAGCATTGGCAAGGCTGCTTCTTCAACTCTTGAGAAGTGGTTCTGATTGTATCTGAGCTTTGAAGAAAAGAGAAAGAATCTTGTTACCAGCCTAAAGCAGCAGGGAATAATCACCTCAGCCATTGTTGAAAAAGCTATGCTGAAAGTACCAAGAGAGGAGTTTGTATGGCCAGATTACAGGGCAAGAGCGTATGAGGATTCACCCCTTCCTCTTGGCAAAACTGGCCAGACAATTTCAGCCCCCCACATGGTTGCTTTGATGCTTGAAGAAATGGAACTGCAATCAGAGCAATCAGTGCTTGAGATAGGGACTGGCAGCGGATACAACATATCATTGATAGCTGAGATAGTAGGTAATTCCGGCAGAATAATAACCGTGGAGCTGGATAAAAGCCTGGCAGAGTTTGCATTAAATAACCTTGAGAGAACAGGGTATTACAATTATGTTGAAGTGATAAACGCAGATGGCTCCATGGGATTGCCTCCTAACATTCCAAGGCAAACATATGACAGAATAACCATCACTGCTGCATGTCCTTTTTTGCCAGCAATTCTGAAATTTCAGCTCAAAGAAGATGGAATAATGCTGGCTCCTGTAGGTGGTCCGTTTGCACAAAGGCTGGTTAAGATAAGAAAGGCGGAGCAGTCCAGGCTGATGGAGACAACAATAACCTGGGTCAGTTTTGTTCCTTTGAAGAGCAGGCAGTGGAATTAGGATAGTTGACATTCAAGCTTCTTGACACAGTTACTTTCCTGGGCCATCCTAATGTAAAGGCTACAAACAGGTCTACCATAGAAGTTACTACGGAGAACTTTCTCACGCCTAGAGGAGATTGCATAATAGGCATCATGGCAGATAAAGGATGCAGCCAATTGTCAGATAAAGCAAAATCATGGTTGCAAAACGATTCAAACGAAGTATTCATCAAGATCGCAGTTCATAACATGGGATTCATATTGAGGGCTTACGGGAGCAGCAGGTTAACGCACGAAAATAAAACAAGCATCGTAATAAGAAAGAGTGATTTCATATCCGACAGGACTCTAGCTATAAAGGCTGATGCTGCTGCCAAAGATATTCCTAGGCTAATGGTAGCACATTTGCAGAAAGGAGAGAAAGGAAGATTGGAAATATACAATGAACCTTAGCTTCGCAAAAACGTTTTAATCTCTGATGAAAAGTGACGACTAACGTTGGACAAGATTGACCAGGCAATAATAAAGTATCTCAGGAATAATGGAAGGGCCCCATACCTTGAAATAGCATCAAAGATGGGAATGTCTGAGGCAGCAGTAAGGAGAAGGGTGAAAAATCTAGTCAGGCATGGTATCATAAGAAAGTTCACAGTCGACCTTCAGGCTTCATATATTGCTAGTGCTCTTACCCTGGTAGCAGTCACACCCGGCTCACCTACAAGCGAAGTAGCAAACAAGATAAAGCTTCTTGACAGCGTAAGCAAAGTCAATGAAATAACTGGACAGTATGATATTGCAGTCATGATAGAGGCATTTACGATGGAAGAAGTAAACAACACAATAGACCAGATAAGGAAGACAGAAGGAGTGGCAAGTACGAATACAATGGTGATCCTAAGAGAAGTAGTCTAATCTTAACTTTTAAAGTGATTTCAAATGACAAGGAAGGTAAGGCTCAGAATATACGGAGTTGTTCAGGGTGTAGGCTTCAGATACTTTGTCAGAAAGCAGGCTCTAACTCTAGGCTTGGCAGGATATGCAAAGAACATGCCTGACGGGTCTGTCGAAGTTGTCCTTGAAGGAGAGAATGAAGCTATTGACATGGCTATAGATGCATGCAGGGTAGGCCCTCCTTCCTCAAGTGTAGCAAGGATAGATGTAGAAGACCTTCAGCCTTCAAACCTGAAGGGTTTCAGAATAGAATAATAATAATAATTCTGGTCAGTTCGTCGCGAGGTCCTCAACGCCCATCTGGCTCAGACTGGGACGGCGATTACTTCATTCCGAACTAGAAAACAAGGCCCTTCTCTTTAAGCTTTGCTGAAAGTGCCCTTAGTGTGCCAGATATTGCAAAGCATTGGAGGAAGCCCTTATCCGCTCTGACCATGGAGAAGACAAAAGGTAAAGCTCTTGCATTTCTTCCATCATAATCCCTCATCCTCACCACAAAACCCCATTCTGTTTCCTTTATGAGAAAAAGTTGAAGACTGGCTGAGCCTTCAATACCTACAAGCGAGACCATCATTCTTCTGGCTTCGTTAATACAATCATTGACTTTACACTTTCCCAATACTGCGTAATACCTGCTGACATGCTTCATATTTCAGACACTCACCCATAGCAGCTTATCGTATGTCCTTTTGACCCTTGCAGAAGCCAATGGCTCATTCCTGTGCAGTATCAGAGAGAGCAGGTACTCATGAGCAACAGGCGATACAAGTTCATCAGGCTGAGCAGCCTCTGAATAGGATAAGAGGCCCACATCTGTCCTCAATAAGAGAGCCCTGATTCTACCGACTAACCCAGCCATGACTTCGGCATCAGAATTGATGAAAATATCTCTAAACTCTTTGAAGCTCAGAGCAATTGAATCGATTTTGCTCTGGTTCTTTCTTATGTATTCCTTCGTCTCCTGAAATCGAAAGTTCAGTGGAATCTTCAGAAGTGTGAATCTTGTATTGACAACTTGAGCCCTCATGAGTATACCCTCAATATCCTTAACATCCTTCTTCTGCTGCCAGTATATCACTCTCATTCCCAGCTTCATTGCATTACTTTGAATATTGTCAGATAATTTATCGAAAGTCAAGCCAAAGCATCTGTAGCCAAGAAAACTCATTCTTCTGAGCATCTCATCATCAATGCTACTGACTAACGGGTCTATGGTTATCAAAACGGGTCATCCAGAATTTCTTCTGTAACGGGTAATTTTGTGAACCTAAATTCAAGCTTTACAGGGTCTGATTCTCCAAGCCTAACATAACCTAACACTATTGCCTGCTTGTTCAACCTGATGTGAAAATGCTTACCATCTTCCAGCCTGTTTGTGAAATTCCTCCTGAGGTCCTCTTTATCCAAAGAATTCAGGGATTGCATAACTCTTTTCCACAGGTTGAAAGCATCTTCTCCCTTAAGTACTGATGAAAAAGATATGATTAAATTGCCAAAATGACCTTCGAGCCTTTTTCTTTCCAAACTGTCTCTTTTTATCTGCAATAAATCGCTTACTGCTCTCAGCACTTTCTCCTCATCTTCCGTAGCATGTAAATAAAATGAGACTTCAGCAGAGTCTACCACAGATTTCATCAATCCATCGTATCTTTTGAATAAAGGATAAATCTTATCGCTGCAGCAAATATATCAATAGTATGCAGGGAAAAAATATTACGATGCTTGGCATAGAAAGCACTGCTCATACCTTCGGTGCTGCCATTGTAACATCTGAAGGTAGGATATTATCAGATGTAAAGGAAGTTTACAGAGGTGCAAACGGCTCTGGAATCCATCCTGCGGAAGCCTCACAGCATCATGCGATATATGCATCCAGAGTTCTGAAGCAGGCTCTGAGCAGGGCTGGAATAAGGATGGAGGATGTGGATGCAATATCTTATTCAGCAGGGCCAGGGTTGGGACCCTGCCTTCGAGTTGGAGCTGTTGTTGCACGTTCTCTTTCGTCTTATTTCTCCAAGCCGCTTGTGCCTGTTAACCATGCGGTAGGTCACATAGAGCTCGGCTGCCTACTCAGCAAGGCATCTGACCCTGTTTGCCTGCTTGTATCAGGAGGTCATACCGCTTTGCTATGTAGCAGTATGGGAAAATGGAGATTTTTTGGCGAGACTCTGGACATAACCGTTGGTCAGCTCTTTGACCAATTTGGAAGAGCCCTCAATTTTTCGAGTCCTTGCGGGCCAGAAATAGAAAAGCTAGCGAACAAAGGGAAGAAGTACATCGCACTTCCCTATACTGTAAAGGGGAATGATATGTCTTTCTCAGGCCTGCTCACCTCTGCAAAGAGGATGATAGGAAGGTATGATGTTGAAGACCTGGCATATTCTCTGCAGGAGACTTCATTCTCCATGCTGTGTGAAGTTACGGAAAGGGCTTTGGCATTCACAGAGAAGAAGGAGCTTCTTGTTGTTGGAGGTGTGGCAGCTAACAAAAGGCTGGCAGAGATGCTTGAGCAAGTGTGCAAAAGGCAGGAAGCAACTCTTTTTGTTCCTCCTGTAGAGTTTTCTGGGGATTGCGGTTCTCAAATAGCGTGGGTTGGCATGATGCATTTTCAAAACGGATACTCTGTAAAGCCCGAAGATGGATTTGTAAGGCAAAGGTGGAGAGTGGATGAGGTGCAGATACCTTGGAGAAGCTGATAAAGAAGGGGGCCGAAGCAGAAGTCTGGTTACGCAGCTGGATGGGAATTCCAGCAGTTTACAAGGTGAGAAAGCAAAGAAGGTACATGATTCAAGACTTGGATGAACTTCTCAGGAGACAGAGAACAGTCAAAGAAGCGAAGATACTTGTAGAAGCCAGAAAGGCTGGAATATATACTCCAACAGTCTACTTTGTCGACCTGAACAACTCCACTATAATCATGCAATATGTCAAAGGGAATAATATGCGTAAGCTGCTGAAGGAAGGGATAAACAAACCATGCTTTGGCCTTGGAAGAATCCTAGCAACGCTTCATCTAGCTGGAATAGTTCACGGCGACCCGACAACAAGCAACTTCATCATTAGCGATAGTAAGATTTATGCTATCGATTTTGGTCTATCTGTACATTCGTCAGACATAGAGGATAAGGCTGTAGATATTCACCTGGTAAAAGAGATACTTTCTGCAGATATACCTGAAATGTTTGATGAGTCGTTTGGACTTGTGAAAGAAGGCTATGCTTCTGTTGCAGGGAAAGATGCAGAGCATATCATTGAGAGAGCAAAGACAATAGAGCTTAGAGGAAGATATGCCAGGGGCCAGTGGGGTTAAACATTTGGATGTAATCTTTGCAACTTCAAACATGCATAAGGTAGAAGAGGCAAAATATGTCCTTGGTCCATATGGGTTGAATGTGATATCTAAACCAATAAAGGGTATAGAGGTGCAAAACGATGATGTTGGCGAAGTTGCAAGGTTTGCCGCAAGCAACATAACAAAAAAATTATCAAAGCCTCTATTTGTGGAAGATACAGGGCTTTATGTTGATGCTCTGAACGGTTTTCCCGGCCCATTTTCTGCATATGTATTCAGAACAATAGGAAACCAAGGATTGCTGCGTCTTGTTGAAAAAGAGAGGTCAGCCTACTTTGAATCAGCAGTTGCTTTAAAGCTCGGAAAGCAAGTAGAGGTTTTCAAGGGAAGGCTGCACGGAAAGCTAAGTTATGCGGCAAGAGGCAATAATGGTTTCGGGTTTGACCCCATATTTATTCCTGACGGAGAGAGCAAGACGCTCGGCGAAATGACGCTTGAAGAGAAGTGCAGAATATCTCACAGGTCAAAGGCTCTTCGCATGATGGCTGATTGGCTCGGTAATGTGCTAAAAGTGATGTGAATTTCTTTTTATATGTTTATTAATTGGCTAACAAAAAAGGCTTGGAAGGAAGATGGCTAGAATCCACAGTCATAGGCATGGCAAGTCCCACTCAAACAGACCCCCTTCAATAATATCAACACAGTGGGTAAACCAGAGTCCTGAGGCGATAGAATCAACCATAGTAAGGCTTGCCAAGGAAGGTTACACTCCAAGTGTTATAGGAATAAAGCTGAGGGATGAATATGGTGTACCTTTAGTTAAAAAACTGATAAACAAATCAGTCATGCAGGTTCTGGAAGAAGCAAAGGTCCAGCCTCAGGTTCCCGAAGACCTGCAAAACCTGTTGAACAAGGCAAGAAGGTTGCAGGCTCACCTCAAGGTTCATAAGGCAGATAGAAAGAACGTTCATTCTCTTGAGCTGCTTGAAGCAAAGATACACAGGCTGTCAAAGTACTATAAGAGGAAAGGGATATTACCAGAGAACTGGAAGTATTCCAGTGTAGTAGCACAGCTTGCCTAAAGATGTGAGCTGAAATGAAATGGCCGATATTGAAGCGCTCCGCAGGAAGGCATCTGAAATCGGCCAGAAACTGAAAAAGGCTGCTTCTTCAAAAGAAAGCATCTTTGTAGCAGGAAGACCAGATGCTGACGGTCTCGCCACAGTAGCAACAATCTGCAAGAGCATTTTTGCAAACGGCGGCATATTCAACGCGAGGTTCCTGAGCCACCTAGGAAAGGAAGAGATTGAAGATTTATCAGCTCAGGGCTATGACCACTATATCTTTTGCGAACTTGCCGGGGGTAAGGAAAGAGAGATAACAGAGGTGCTTGGAGAGAAGGCTGTATTCATAGGGCATCACAATCCTCAAGGAGATATCGATTCTTATCTTTCTCTTAACGCAAACAGCTTTGGCTTTGACGGTTCAAAGGAGGTTTCTGGGGCAGGTCTGGCTTACCTTGTATCCAGAGACATGCTCCAGCATCCTGACTCAACCGCATGGCTGTCGATTCTTGGTGCCCTAGGCGACAGGCAGGACGTAGGAACGAAGAGGACTCTTGTAGGTCTGAATGAGCTGTTTCTTCAGGACGCTGTTAATGCTTCACAGATCGAAGTTTCTGAGGAGCTACTGCTCTTTGGAAGAGACGTTAAAGCACTGCATGAAGCTGTTGCTTACACCAACGACCCGTTTATTCAGGGGCTGACTGGTAACAAGGATGTCTGCCTTTCCGCACTGACTTCTGCCAAGCTGGAGCTGAAAAAGTCGTCAAGGTGGAGAGTCTCATCAGACCTTTCAGACGAGGAAAGGGACAAGCTGCTGCTTACCCTAACATCTTATCTTCAAGTGACAGGGGACAGCATATCCAGCATAGTCGGAACAGTATACCTTCTAAAAAGGGAAGACGAACATTCTTTTCTCAAAGACGCAAGGGATTTCGCACTTCTCCTGGATGCATCAGGCAGGATGGGAAGGCCCAGTGCTGGTTTGAGTGTCTGTCTAGGCGATAGGGGTAAGGCCCTGACAGAGGCTGAAAAGCTGCTGATCGATTACAAGAATCAGCTTATCAGAAGCCTGAAAGTTATTCTATCTGATGAAGAGAGGCTTACAGTATCAGATAGTCTTGCTGTTGTAAGTGCTGAGGGGTTAGCAGATGAGGAAATGGCTGGTGCTCTTGCTAACGCTCTCATGGTTGTGCCAAGGATAAGGGAAAAGGTTGTAGTGGTCAGGGTGCCAACAAAGGATGGTATGGTTAAATTCTCGATAAGGAAGGGTTCTTTATGCCAATTCGATATAGATGTGGGGCAGATAGTGAGAAAGGTATCAATGCAGTGTGAAGGAGAAGGAGGAGGCCACAGGACCATGGCAGGGGCAAGAGTATCCTCCATCAAAGCTTCGGAGTTTGTTGAAAGACTGAGGAAAGAGGTGAAAGTTTAAGATGGAAGTTCTGGCCAAGCTGGAATTAAACTTGAAGAATAAAGAATTGGCGGAAGCAACGTTCAAATCAGTCTCTCCAGATAACATTTCAATACCTGAATCATTAGGATTGAGTATGCACTTGGCAGGAAATGTTTTAACTGTTGAGCTTTACACATCATCGAGACCAGATACACTTATTTCAACTGTCGACGATATTCTGAGGTCGTGCCAGATTGCTCTGGAGAGTATCAGGTCGGTGAATGAATAATAATGCTGGACTTCAAGTTCATAAGGGAGAAAAGGGATTTAGTCGAATCCTCTCTTAAGAAGAGAAAGGTGGATTTTCCTCTGGATAGATTGCTTGAGCTTGATAGTCAGAGAAGAAGCTTAATTAAAGAATTGCAAGACCTTAGACACAAGAGAAACGTTGTCACAGAGCAGGTGGCTGCAATGAAAAGGGAGGGAAAAGATGCAAGCAACATGATAATACAGATGAAGGAAGTAGGAGAGTCAATTTCAACCCTGGAAAAGAAGCTCAATTCGATTGAAGAGGAGCTTGCTGCGCTTGAATTCAGAATGCCGAACATAGTGATGGATTCGGTGCCAGAGGGGGCAAAGGAAGAAGATAATGTAGTCATGAGAACCTGGGGGGAAATAAGGCAATTAAACAATGCAGCTGACCATATAGATATCGGGCTGAAGTTTAACCTGATAGATGTGGAAAGGGCAGCCAGGGCTTCAGGCTCAAGGTTCTACTATCTGATCGATGACCTGGTCAGGCTGAACCATGCACTGGTGCAGTATGGTCTTGATTTTTGCACTGAAAGGGGAATGAAGCTACTTCAACCGCCATACATGCTCAAGGGGGATGTGATGAAGGGAGCAGTGGACCTTATAGCATTTGAGGATTCAATCTACAAAATAGAGGGGGAAGACTTGTATCTTCTGACAACATCAGAGCATGCAATATTAGCCTTTCATATGAAAGAGATAATAGAGGGCAAGAAACTGCCCTTAAGGTATGCAGGTATATCTCCTTGCTTCAGAAGGGAAGCAGGAGCTCATGGGAGGGATACAAAGGGTATATTCAGGGTGCATCAATTCGAAAAGGTTGAGCAGTTTGTCTTTTGCAGGCCTGAAGAATCTGAAAAAGAGCACGAAATCCTGATAAAGAATGCAGAGGAATTCTTTCAATCTCTTGGAATACCTTACAGGGTAGTCAATATCTGCTCAGGTGAACTTGGAGCACCTGCGGCAAAGAAGTATGACCTGGAAGCCTGGCTGCCAGGGCAAGGCAAATACAGAGAAATGGTTTCTGCATCCAACTGCACAGACTGGCAGGCTAGAAGGCTAGGAATAAGGTTCAGGGATAAAATCAGCGACGAGCCACAGTACCTTCATACACTGAATTCTACCCTTGTTGCAACAGAGAGAGCTATGATTGCAATTATGGAGAACTTTCAGAATGAGAAAGGATTTGAAGTTCCCAAGGTTCTAAGGAAGTATATGAACGGCCAGGAATTGATTCCACTTTTGAAGGAATGAGTTGAATATTCTTTAGCATAAAAGAATCAACAAGAACTCCCAGCTATGATTAACTTTCATATGCAATATATGTCAGAACTGTTTATATCCATGGTTTATTCGAGCTCATTGAACGGAATATGCCGAAGAGAGCTCCCAAAGTCAAGGACAAATGGAGAGAAAAGATATGGATCTCTGTTCTTGCTCCAAAGTCTTTTGGCTCTATAGAGGTTGCCGAGATACCAGTTACAAAGGTAGATTATGCCTTGGGCAGGACTGTGGAATCCACCCTCTTCGACCTGTTAAAACAGGACCCTCAGCACTACAACATCAAGCTCTATTTTAGAATAGATAAAGTAGAGGGCAACAGGGCCTATACCACATTCAAGGGGCACGAATATTCTCGTGAATTCATGAAAAGCCTTGTGAGAAGAGGTAGCTCCATGGTTAATTTCATAGGAGATTATGTCACAAGAGATGGATACAAAGTTAGAGTCTATGTTTCCGCATTCACTCAGGGAAGAGTTAACAGCAGCAAGAAGAGTTCTATAAGAAAGGCTGCCGATTCCGTTCTTAAACAGAAGGCTTCAGGCCTTACATATGACCAGTTCATCCAAGAAGTGGTGCTGGGAAAGCTCGGAGCAGACATCTTTGCAGAAGCAAAGAAGGTAACAGCGATAAGGCAGCTTAACATAAGAAAGACGAAACTGATTCGCATGCCTGAAGAAAAGAAAGAAGTCATGACTGCTATGCCCTCTTCGTAGCTGAAACTATTCTTATTACATCCCCGTCCTTTAACACATAATCTGCTGAAAGTCTCTGCTTTTTTCTGGCATCCACTGCATAAAGGAACCCAGCTCCAAGCTCTGTATGTATTTTGTATGCCAAGTTCTTTGCTGTAGAGCCTTTGGGCATTATGTATGCATCGGGCAATACATTACCGGATTTATCAGAATATCTGTTTTCATCTTCTACAGGATAAACCACAACACCACCTAGAAGAGTAAAGTATGCTTCGTTCAAAGCCTTCTGCACACCTGTAGAACCCCATTTCTTCAGAACTTTCTCCTCAACCGACTGAAGTGCTCTGAGCTGTTCAGGTGTCAAAAGAGACTTATCCCTGATAATGAAAGAAGAAGACCCAGGAATATAATCTATCAATCCTTTTTGAGACGCTTTTTTCAGGAGAAGTTCCGCTGCGGCAGAGGTGGGTATTACCAGCCTGCCAGTATTCTGCAATTTTTTGATGTTCTTTTCCGCTTCAGGCAGGTCACACTTGTTTGCAGCTACCAGTATGGGCTTGGTCAACTTTCTCAGTTCTGTTGCCAGTGCAAATATGTCCTCATCTGTCCACTGCTGAAACTTCTTTCCTGAAGGATTTATTTTTCTTATCGCTTCCGTCAGGTCTCCTCTGCCAACAGCCAATCCAGCCAGTTTCTCGAGCAGTTCTTCGAATGCTTTGCTCTGGTCCGTAAGATGTGCTATCTTCTCCCAATCCTTCCTTATTATTCCAGCCATCCAGGAGTCATATTCTTTTTCAACAAAAGAGATGTCTTCAAGAGGGTCATGAGAGCCAGGTTCAACAGCCTTACCCTCTTTGTCTGTCGAACCTGATGCATCCACCACATGTATCAGCGCATCAGCCCTCCTCAACTCATCAAGGAATTTGTTCCCCAATCCTAGGCCTTTTGAAGCATCTGGTATCAAACCTGCAACATCAACCAGCTTGACAGGTATATGCCTTATTCCTTTGATACATAGGGAGTTCTTCGGATTGTCGTTTACCCCTAGCTCTTCATGCACACACTTTTTCAGAACATAGGCTATTCCTACGTTCGGCTGAATGGTTGTAAATGGATAGTTTGCTATTGGAACGTCTATCATTGTTGCTGCACTGAAGAAACTTGACTTTCCCGTATTGGGCTTTCCTATCAGGCCTACCAGCATTTAATTAGCTTCTCCCTCTCAGCTCAGGGTGTGAAGGTTAAGAAAGTTGTCGTTGTTGGATGCGGCATTGCTGGCATGGCTGCAGCAGAGGCAGCTAGAGCATGTGATGATGACTTGGAAATAGTCGTCATAGACTCTTCATCCTATGCCCCTTACTCAAGGTGCGGCCTGCCATATGTAATTTCAGGCAGAATTTCTTCTCAGGACTTGAAACTGAAGGACAGAAGTTTCTTTGCATCTTCATCCATCAGGCTGATTCTGGGCAGAACTGTTGCCTCTATAGACAGACAGAAAAGGAGGGTTATTCTTGATAGACCTGACGGAATAGAGGGAGAAGATTACGATAGGCTGATAATTGCAACAGGGTCATCAAAGCAAACCCCGGAAATACAGGGTTCGAACAAGAAAGGTCTTCTGAGGCTTTTTTCCATCGAGGACGCTGAAGAAGTAAAGAAAAACGCAAGAAATTCGAAATCAGCTATAGTGATAGGCTCAGGACCTGTTGCTGTGGTTGCCTCTGAGCAGCTATCTGGAATGAAGATAAAAACAACACTCGTTAGTGAAACTGAACTGCTGAGAGGGATGCTGGACAAGAATGTATCTGCTATAGTTCAGTCAGTTCTTATGGAGCAGGGTGTAGACGTTATTTCTGGAAAGAGGGTCAGAAATTTTGTTGGCTTCGACAGGATTAACGGGATTGTAGTTGATGGAGAAGTGCTGACTGCAGACCTTATAATACTGACTGGTCATTTATCGCCTAACACAACGATAGCAAAAGATAGCGGAATCAAGCTTGGCAGCTCCGGAAGGATACTTGTAGACAAATCAGCAGGCACTTCTGACGAGCATGTCTTCGCAGCTGGAGACTGCAGCGAGATTCATTCTTCTGTCCTTGACGAAGATATTCCTCTTCAGCCTGCTTCGCTGGCGCTGAGGTCAGGGATAGTGGCAGGAACTAATGCCGCAGGAGGCTCTTCTTCTCTTCCTGAAATTGTTTTTAACACATCTTTCAGATTGAACGGCATAGATATCTGCTCTGTAGGATTGACCGAAGAAGAAGCCAAGGAAAGAGGGATGAAAGTGCAAATCAGCGAATATTCAGGCTATCAGTTTGCTGACTACTATCCAGGAGGTAAGCAACTGTACACAAGGTTGATAGTCAAAGAAGATAATCAGCTGATAGGGGGGCAAGTAGTCGGGCCTTCAGCCTCTGTCTGGGGAAATCTGCTTTCAATGATGATATCCCATTCCCTACCTATATTCTATCTGTCTGAACTTGAGACAAGCTTCTCTCCCCTGACACAACCGTACTGGCCTGCTCCTCTGGTTGCTGCAAAAAATTTCAAACTTTAGAAACAATTTTAAGGATACATAACTAAGCAACATATGGTTTGAATTCTCCAAAAGTTCTCATTAGCGATGAGATAGTGGAAGAAGCAATAGAGTTGTTGAGAAAGAATTCTGTGGAAGTTGTGTACAGACCCAGCTCTAGCTACGATGAACTTCTATCGCTTATTCAGGATGTCGATGGATTGATTGTAAGAAGCAGGACAAAGGTCACGAAGGAACTGCTTGCAAGAGCAGGCAGGCTGAAGATAATAGCGAGAGCAGGGGTCGGATTGGATAACATTGACCTGCAAGAGGCTCAGATTAAAGGGATAAAAGTGGTTAATGCGCCCGACTCTCTTACCAATGCAGTAGCTGAACATGCATTAGGTTTGATGATTTCAGTTGCAAGAAGCATACCTCTTGCCCATCATAAGATGCTTAACGGCGAATGGCCAAAGTCCAGTCTTATGGGGGAAGAGCTGACTGGAAAGGTGCTGGGCATTGTAGGATTCGGTAGAATAGGAAGGAGACTTGCCGAATTAGCCCAGCCTTTCAGGATGAAGATACTTACCTACGATGTAATAACTCCTAAAGAAGAGTTGCTGAAATCACTCAAAGCCGAACTTGTTCAGCTTGATTATCTGCTTGAATCATCCGATTTTATCTCTCTTCATGTCCCTTCAACTCCTGAGACAACAGGAATGTTCAGCACTGAGCAGTTCGAGAAGATGAAAAAGACATGCATTCTGGTAAACACTTCCAGGGGAGATGTTATAGATGAATCAGCATTAATCAAAGCGTTGAAAGAAAAGAGGATTAGAGGTGCAGCCATAGATGTCTTCAAGACAGAGCCTCCAAAAAACGAAGAACTGTTCAAACTGGAGAACTTGGTGCTTACTCCTCACATAGCAGGACAGACTGCAGAGGCGCAGCTGAATGCAGGTATTTCTGTAGCGAATCAGGTGCTTGAATTTTTCAATCAGACGAGCATTCTTAAGAAACTTTAAATGGATTAAGAAGGGGCGATGTGTGAGGGCTTAATGTACAGCTATATATCTCATACCTATCAACAGGAACTGAAAGAACGTTCTCCAGAGGTCAAAAGAAGAATGATTGCATGGAGAAAAGGGCCTAGAGTTGTCAGGATTGTAAGACCAACCAGGCTTGACAGAGCTAGGGCTCTCGGCTACAAGGCAAAGCAGGGAATAGTTGTGCTGAGGGTAAGAGTTGCAAGAGGAGGGATGAGAATGAAGAGACCTGTATCAGGAAGGAGGCCAAAACATTTGGGCACTGTGAAGATTAAAGGTAATCTTTCCGAAAAGAAAGTAGCTGTGCAGAGAGCATGTGCCAGATACCCTAACCTCTGGGCTCTTGGTTCCTACTTTCTGGCTAGAGATGGACGCTTCAGCTGGTATGAAGTGGTTATGGTAGACCCCCACCATCCATCCATAAAAGCTGACCCAGAATTCAGGCGGAGGCTGCCAGCAAAGCTATAGATAGACCTCTGAGCATGGTCAGAGGGAAATTTCTTGAACGGTATTCTTAAAGAGAAGGGAGAACAGTTTATTAAAAGGGTTCTGGGTTTTATCTTCTCAAGGTCGCTTCAGAATGAGTGTAAGAAAGAAGATATCTGTGAAGCCTTCAATCTATCAGATTTTGAGGCTGATTCTGTATTAAATGAATTGAAGGAGAAAGGACTAATCAGGATAAATCAGGGTATAGTCTTAACAAAAGAAGGAAGAAAGAAGATAACAGTGGTCCTTACGGGCGGTGTATTTGATATAATACACAGGGGTCATATTTACACTCTCAGCAAGGCTAAAGCACTTGGCGATGTGCTTGTCGTTGTAGTTGCAAGAGATAAGATAGTAGAGAAGATAAGGGGCAAGCCTGCAATGAATTCTGAAAGGGATAGGGCTGAGCTTGTAAGCAGCATAAAATATGTTGATGCTGCTCTTTTGGGCAGTGAAGATGACCCATTGGGGGCTATGTATGTTGTCAAGCCTGACATAATCGCTATAGGCTACGACCAGAAGCATGATGAAAAGGAGATAGAGATGAAGGCTTTGGAAAGAGGAATAAACGTTAAGGTGAAGAGGCTTGACAGCCCAATACCCGATATGAAAAGTACGAAAATAAAAAAGGAAAGAGATGCTATAGAGTCATTCTAGCCTTCTTCGTCTCATTATCAACAATCTTCAGTTCTTCTGGATATTCATAACCCCTTCTAGCTATGAATTTTAACATCTCATGCTGTGATATCATATTTCCCTGACTCAGATAGAATCCATTCCTTTCGTCGCCTACCAAGTAACCCAGAACCTCCCCCTTCACAGTTACGCTCGATACTCTTTCATTCATCCTTTCAACCTTACCTGTCAGCCTTGATTTTGCTATTCCTATGGTTGGTTTACTGGCAAGTATACCTACAATTGTTGCAAGTCCTGCTTTTCTGGGGTGAAGTCTGCCGTGAGCATCAATCAGGATAAGGTCATAGTCTTCATTCACTCTCTCCAACAACCTTATGACTGGAGGCGCTTCCCTCAGGTAAAAATAGCCGGGCACGTATGGAAAGAAGACAGACGATTTAAGGCTCCATTTCTTTTCAACTTGGCGCTTTTCTATATCATACTTTATACCTATACATCTTGCAAGGTCAGCATTATATGCCACATCAACAGCTAAAGTATACCTTATTTCTTCATCCTTCACTCCTTCATTCTCGAATAATTCTGCCAGCTTGAGCTGTAGCTTTCTTGCAAAAGGTACAATATCGGCAAACTTTGTTACCATACCTTAAGTATAATCTGAGGACTTAAAATCGCTAATCCCCTTTGGTCAGCTTCTCCATCTGTTTGAGCAGTTTATCCCTTCTTACTTCTTCAGTTATAAGAGCCCTCATATCTTCCAGCAATATTCTGTCCACATCAAGTTTCTTCCTTATGCCCGGAACCAAATTATCAAAAGCTGATAAAGGCTTTATGGATGAATAGATGGTCTCAGAATAGTTGAAAAGTTTTTCAGCCTCTTCCCTTTTACCTGTCCTGACATCATCGAAAACTTTTCTCTTTACCTCTCCTATGACGTCAAGCATCCCAAGGATATAGGAGGAAGGCTCTACTTCAAAATCCTCTATTGAGGGTATATCATTCTCTTCAATCAGCTTCAGAAATGCAGATGCTTCCACATATTCACTCTGTGCAACCTGTATGTATCTTGCCAGGTCCTGTTCTGCCGTCTTTGTCAGCTTTTTCAGTTTTGCCTTTACCTTGCTAAGCGATTGCTTTGCTTCATCAATCTTTCCTGAATGTACGTTTACAATTGCCTTTGAGCAGAGAAGTATTACGTCTCTTGATTCCTTTATGAGTAATTCTCTTCTCTTCTCCTGAGACTGGAAGATTTTTGCAACTTTTCCAACAGATTCTTCAAAACCAGAACTGCTTAACTGATGATTGCTCAACTAGTCCTATCTCTCAGAATGAAACATTTTCCTCATATGAACCGTTCTTCTTGAGAACCAATATATCGGCACCGTCTCCGCTGGCACTGTCTCTCTGGGATGATGCCTTTATCGCTTTCTTGGCAAGTTCTTTTGCAGAATTTTCATCCATTCCATCTTTATATTCTGATTCAATGACTCCTATTGCAAGCTCACTTCCAGAGCCGACTGATGCATACTTATCAGGTATGACTGAGCCAAGAGGGTCTAATACGTATATGCTTCCTCCATTGTCTACTCCTCCAAGTATCACTTGAGTTAGAAGAGGATACATCCTTCTTTCGAACATTATCACTGACATCAGCTTTGTTATAGAATTTGCCTTCATCGGCCTTTTCAGTTCCATTTCTCTCATCTTTACTATTGCCTGAACATTTCTGACCAGTACTTGCATATCAGCTATCATCCCGGCGCAGGCTGCACCTGCTGTAGGGGTGATCTGGAATACCTTCTTCACGCCCTTGCTCATTATGAAGTTACCAAGAACCATCCTCTTCTCTGCAGCAAGCACAACTCCCTCGTTAAAGACAAGACCCACAGCAGTAGCACCTGGTATGTAGGCTTCGATTCCTGACATATTTTCACCCTCTGAATCAGATAGTTAAAAGGGTTATCAAATTCTCTTTAACTGATTCGCAACATATCCAATCCAGCCGGCTTCGATAATTCGAATCTCCTTTTTGTGAACAGGCTTGCAGTATAGATATTGCTTCTTATATGGCCTGTAACTTCTGGAAATGCAATCTCCGAATCTCCTTCTGCTAAAGAGAGCAAAGGTATTGCCACATCAGCTATATGGGCATCCAAAGGTGCCCTGCTTGAATTGGTGAAAGACGTTGCAGCCCTTCTTCCTATTTCTTCTGCAGCGATTCCTCTTTCTCCTACAGCATCTCCTCCAACAAATATACCTGCTGGTATATCCACATGCCATATCGTTATAGCTGTTCCGGGTGAAGCAGCGGGTTCCTGCTTTGTTTCGATATCAACAACTTCAATTTCATGACTCTGGAGAAGTTTTCTAGCTGATTCTGTCTGCCTTCCAGCAACCTCTAGTGGTAAATTGGAACAGATACTCCTTATTCTTGCTTGTTTTGCAGTACCCTCTTTACTCTTCAAAGAAAGAACCTTTTTACACCCCTGTGATGTTGCAACAACTTCTCCTCCGCCCACAGGATAAAAGCCCCTTCTCAGCAACCTACTCTGCACATTTATACCCAGCTTCTGATATAAAGGTATGATGACGTTAGAGAAATAGTCATATGCAGGGCTCCATTTTGTATCTGTCCCCCCTTTGATGTCAATGGTCATCTCTGCACCGATTATGCTGAGAGCTGGTAGAATTGAAGAAAGTATCAGCGTAACGCTACCTGCAGTACCTACATCTATTGCTACTTTATCAGCGGTCACCTTTCCAGGAAAGAACCTTAACTTTGTACTTCCCAATTCATCGCCTATGACAGTTGAAGATGTAACTTTCCTGAACGCACGAACAGCTGCAAGGTGCTGGTTAAGGAGTCCCGGCTTTGGCCTTTTGGACCTGATGTTTGTAATTTCAAAAGGTTTGCCTGTTGCAAGGGAAAGGAGAAGGGCTGTTCTGAGAATCTGACCTCCTCCCTCACCGTAGGAGCCATCTATAGAAATTATTCCCTCTTGCATTATCATCAACTTATGAAAAATTTCTTTAATATGCCTTTTCAAGTATCTCTGCCAGCGGCTGATTTCGATTGGAAACATCGCTGTTCGTGGGAAGGTTTCAACCTCTTCATCTGGGGCATGTGGCTGCAATAGAATATGCTCTTAGCAAAAGCGACAGGCTGGTAATAGCAGTAGGAAGCTCTGAAAAGAGCTACGAACTTCGTAACCCTTTCACTGCAGGGGAAAGAATAGAGATGCTCTATTCTGTCCTTCTCTCCAAAAGTCTGACGAGCAGAGTCATAACAATAACTGTGCCGGATGTGGAAAACCACTTGTTATGGGTTCCTCTTGTCAAGTCTCTAGCTCCAAACTTTACAAGGGTCTTTTCGAATGACCCGCTAACAATTCTTCTGTTCAGGAATGCTGGTATAGCTGTTGAAGAAGTTCCTCTTTACAGGAGGGAAGAACTCATGGCTACAGAGGTAAGAAGAAGAATGGCGCAGGGAATCAACTGGTCAAAGCTTGTCCCGAAGGAAGTTTATGAATTCCTGAAGAGTATAGATGCCGAGAGCAGGGTTAAGATACTTTTTGAGCAGTCAAAGATGAGTTCTGCTAATAACAATCTGACAAAAACTTAACATAGTAAGGCTTTCAACTGTATTACGATAGAAATTGAATTTTTATCCAAGACGCAAGCTTGTAATGTTACCGGGACCAACAAATGTTCCAGATAGGGTACAGCAAGCAATGCTCAAGGCAATAATCAACCACAGGGGCTCTGACTTCAGACCTCTGCTCAAATCTATAAGGAGCAAACTGCAAACTGTACTTGAGACTACCGGAGAAATTGTTGTTTTATCTTCTTCGGGGACTGGAGCTGTTGAGGCATCAGTGAAGAACATAGTGAAGCCAGGAGACAATATAATAGTTCCTGTCTTTGGTGAATTCAGCCAAAGATTATCTGAACAGGCCGCTGAAGAAGGAGCAAACGTGATTACCGTGAATTCTGGACTGGGTTCTGCACCGAGTGTACAAGCAATAGAGGATGCTGCAAGGAAAGCAGGTAAAGTAAAAGCAATCTTAGTGGTATACAACGACACCTCTCCCGGCACCACATACAGATGGCTGGATAAGGTATCGCAGATAGCATCCTCTTATGGAGCATTCCTCGTTGCTGATTCTATTTCTATAGTTGGCGGGGATGAATTACCTCAGGACAAATGGGGTATAGATATGGTTATAGGCGCAGCTCAGAAATGTCTTGGGGCTCCACCCGGTATAGCATTTGTATCGGTAAGCGAAAGACTGAAGAAATACATAGAATCAAACAAACCGACAACAACCTACTTCAACCTGAAGAAATATATGGAGTTTGGAGAGAAAGGTGAAACACCATTCACCCCAGCATTGCCTCTCTTCTATGCCTTCGAAGAAGCGCTTACAATGGTTCTGGAAGAGGGAATGCAAGCTAGGGTCAAAAGACATAGAACTACAGCCAAAGCCTTTTATGATGCGCTGAGCCTTGCAGGTCTGAATCCTTTTGTCGAAGAAAGTGTCAGGTCTAATGTTGTGGTAACGATATCTTATCCGAAGGGGATAGATGATGGGATTTTCAGACAGACTGTCGAGGACAAGTTCGACGTAATACTTGCAGGTGGATTCGGCCCTCTAAAGGGCAAAATTTTCAGAATAGGAAATATGGGAGATGTGGGTGAGCATCATGTATTTGTCACTCTAAATGCCATAGCCAGTTCGCTGAACTTTCTTGGTTACCATGTAGATACGCCATCAGTTCTGAAGCTTGCTGCGGACAGGTTAAAGGAGTTAAACATGCAAACTCAGGTCCAGACCCATCGGTAAGCAATCTTCGTGAAAAGGATTCAGAACAGCTTTTATATATTAACTTCAAGGGCTAACACATCAGGTGCAGAATTTCTTGGAGCAGGGAACACTGGCTCTAATAAACTACGTTGCAAAGGTAAAGGAGACAGGAGAGGTGCTTGAGGCTACCAGAGAAGAGGATGCCAAAGCGCTTTCCGTGTATGATGTGAACAGCAAATATGAACCAAAACTGGTTGCTGTGGGGGAGCAATGGGTTCTGAAGGGTCTGGATGAAGCTCTCCTTAAAGCCAATCCTGGAGATAAGCTGACTGTAGAAATACCTCCTGAAAAGGGCTTTGGTCTGAGGGACCCCAGCAAAATAAGACTCATCCCGATAAGAAGGTTTGGTGATGATGCTTCAAAATTAAAAGTTGGAGAGCAGGTTCAGGTCGATAACAGAATAGGCACAGTCAGGTTCATAGGTTCTGGAAGAGTTCAAGTAGATTTCAACCACAGGCTGGCTGGAAAGAACATAGTGTATGATGTTGAGGTTGTAAAAACACTGTCAGACCCCAGGGAAATAGCTTTAGCTTTGATAAGGAGGAGGGTCCCTGTAGAGGAGTCAAAAGTTCAGCTGGAGCTGAAGGATGATACAGCAACAATAAAGCTGCCCCAAGAAGTATTTTTCATGGATGGTATTCAATATGCAAAAAAGGCTATATCGGATGAGATATTCAAATTTGTAAAGGGAATAACTAAGGTCTATTTTACGGAAGTCTTCGAATCTCCTGAAGCCCAAAAGCAGAAGGAAGAAGAAAAGCCAGAAGAAGCTCCCAAGGAAAAGAAGACAACAAAGAGGTCAACCAAAAAAGCTACGAAGTAGAATCATTTCATAACCTCAACCATATCAGCCTGCAGGGGCGTTTCGCCACGCATGAAATGCTTCATACCAGAATACCAGGGTTGCTGCAGTCAGAAGCGAGGTTGGAGCTAAGAAAAGGGGCTGCACTTTGATCAGTGCAGAAGACAGGTAAAGAAAATATACAGAAAACACACTAAAGAATGCAGCATAGAAGACGAACCTCGGAACAAGCAGATTTCCCAAAAGGAGAAAATCCTTCAGAACATCTACCTTTACTTCGCTTGAAACTTCATATTCTCCGTTGTTTTCTTTCAGAAGCCCCATTTCCACAAGCTTGTTCAGATGGTACTGCGCCAGAGACGGATTGGACATGCTGAGGCCTCTTTGTACCTCTCTTACGCCAACCCTCTTCCTTCTCAGGGCAAAAACATAGACCCTGAGAGTATTACCCTTCAGTTTTGACTCAATTATTTCTTTATCCAATCCCTCCAGCATGAACTAGCTCCACTCTAAAACGGTATCGCCGTTCTACTTTTTGAACATGTTCGCCATTAACAGGTATAGGTTGTTCAAAAACGTCGGTTAATATCTGGACTGCCCTTATACTTGGGTCATGAGCAGCAGAAAGAGCATTTTCCTTACGGCCATTGTAGCTGTGGTGCTAGCTATAGCCATTCTTGGAGCATTCCTGGCAGGAGGTGTATTGCCTATTTCGCCTGAGTCAAGTTATCCGATAACAACACAGAAGAGCCAAACAGGGACATTATCAGTGCTTGTCACAGACCCGCCGGTCATACCTGCTGGCGTCAGCTCCGTACTGCTCACATACAGCGGTATATCCCTGCATGTCTTTGGCGGTTCTTCAACAGACTGGGTGAACGTAAATACCTCAGGTACCGTCGACTTGATGAAGCTTATCAACGTCAGCAAAACAATAGCCGTGGCAGAAGTACCATCAAATACATACGACCAGGTAAGGCTCAACATTACAGATATTCATGCTGTCTACAACAGCAGAAACGTATCAGTCGCAGTAAGTAATAAGGAACTTCTTGCTTCACTATCCCAGAACATAGATATTTATTCATCGACAAACGTGAGCATATTAATAGATATTCAGACAACACTTCTTAACGTAAATTCTGATTCATCGCCAAGCTTTGTCTTCAGCGCCACAGCATGGTGTGCACAGGTTCCAGTAGGCTTTCAGAAGACTGTGGTAAGCAAGGTTGGAGAAAACACAAACCTGAGCAATGCGAAATGGTTCTATACATACAGGGCATTTTATTCAGCCAACCTTACGATAACATCAGCAACAATCACTCCTAACTCAATATCAGTTACTGTTAAGAATACGGGTAATGCAAGCACAAGGCTTCACTTTGTTATCATTACTCCTTCAACAGTAGTATCTACCAGCAACCCTCCCAGGATGATGCCCATGGTAATACCAGCATTTATTACAGTTGAAGTCTTCAACATACTTCCAAATGCAACTCTTGTACCGTTCCCTGCTGTAGAAGCATGCGTATCAGGCTGCATGACACAATATAACTCATCCGGCTACCTGCTTCAGCCAGGTCAGGTTGTTACTCTAACCTATGTTGCGCAGAGCGGTAATCTACCCCTCATACCTTCTTCGAACGGAGAATACACAATAACTGTTATAGGAACAGGTGCAGAAGCCAGCATATCAGTCAAGCAATAAATTTATTTTTTTATATTACATTCGTTCTTCTAGCCAGGCTTCTAGCTTCATTTCTGTCGAGATTAAGCTTATGAAGTATTGTATATCTCTCTGGCCTTATCGACGGGGCTCTGACTATTGCATCAACAAGCTGCTCCTCCGTAATTCCCAGCTGGCTGAACTTTGTAGGGCAACCGGCTCTTTCCAGCGATCTCTTGACATCTTGCCAATCAAGGCCATGAAGCTCGGCCATCATAACAGTGCTCAGGCCTGTCTTTTCCCCGTGCAATCCTAAGCCAGGGGCTATAAGCTCAAGAGCATGACTGATAAGATGCTCTGAGCCGCTGCATGGTCTGCTGCTTCCAGCTATGCCTGCAGCAACTCCTGAGGATATCAGTGCTTCGATAAGCGCCCTAACTCCTTCTTTGCTTACCTCCCTTATGTCATCAGCTCTCTCCATTACATGCTTTGCACTCATAGCAGCTAGGCTAGCAGCATAATCTCCGTAGTACTCCTTTACTTCATCTCTAGCAAGTTCCCAGTCCTTCACAGAGGTTACCTTGGCAACAAGGTCTCCAAAACCGCCTCTGAAGAGCCTGGAAGGGGCTTTAGAAATAACTTCAAGGTCAACAGCTATTATGTAGGGAGGCCTTGTTATCTTAGAATAAGGCTTGTTGGAATCTCTCAAAGAAGCGAAGGGAGATGATATGCCATCGTGGGAAGCGCTTGTAGGGACGCTAACCATAGGCAGATTAAGAAATTGAGCAGCAACTTTGCTTACATCTATCGTCTTGCCTCCACCAAATCCAACAATCGTCATAGCTCCCATCCCCTTCGCCTTTTCTGCTACTTCATTGGCTGCTTCCTCTGTAGGAAAGTTGACTTCTACCCATTTCAGTTCATAACCTTTGAGTCCTTTTGCAAGATTTTCTCCTAGCAGTTTTCTGACATGGGGCCCAGTTGCTATACATATGGGCCCATGTAGAGACTGGTTTCTCAGCAAATTACCCAGTTCTGCGAGAGCTCCATCTCCGACGTAGACAGCATGAGGGAGCTCCATAAGGTGCCCAGACCTTTGAAATCCTTCCTCCAGCCTTCCCACATTCGACCGTATCCTCCCAATTTTCTCATGCTAATAAGTACTCTCAGCTTTGCTACATAGCAATACCATAAAAAATAGTTATGAAATTATTCTGGAGATTATTGAGATGCTAGGTCATTGACCAAATTGGATACATTGGGAGTCCCCCAGCCAGTTGCATCATCCCAGCCAGAGGTTGCATTATAACCGAATGGCGTACCAACCAGCTTATTGTTTCCTACTGTAATATCATGGAAGTCGCTGGGATGTTCCGAACCTATGGCATAAAGCATTGGATTCAAGTATCCTAAGGGATGCTTAGCTTTCTGGTTTGCCAGTGCTGCTATTGCGGCCCACTGAGGTGACCCTGCGCTGGTCCCTCCAAATATATAGAAGCCTGCCGGTATGCCGGGAACTGATACATAGACAAGCATGCCTCCGTTGACTGCTGCGTTATATGAAACGTCAGGAGTTGTTCTGCTGCTCAAATCTAAACCCGACTGAAAAGATGGCACTCCGAATAGAAGACTTGGCGCTCCTCCTCCCGCAGCCCCGAACCTTGGCTCATTCCACACCTGCTCAGCTCCGTATCCAACCACTGGACAGGTGAAGACCAAAGTAGGCCTTGAAACATGGCATAGGCCAGTGGAATTGTCGAATGTTGCAAGGCCAGCTACGCATGAAGATGACATGCATTGACTGGCTGTAAAATTAGGAGCATATGGCAGACCCATCGTTCCTCCCACAGCAGTAACAAGAGGGTCTGATGAGGGGTATAGAGCATTGGGTGTAGTTATCCCGTTTGTGGCACCGCTGTCTCCTGCAGAAGCAAAGACAGTTATTCCTTCCTTTTGAGCCAGCATGTAATTCTTGTGTGCCTGCATTATCTGTGCGTTGTTTGCTATTACAAGATACTCAGGTATCCCAAAACTCTGGCTCATTATGCTGCCGGGATAAAGTGATATCGCTTTTGCTTCTGCTGAATTTATTGCATTGCCTGAATTACTTGAGGCAACCACCAGCACTATATTGGCCTGAGGAGCCATTGCATGTGCCCATTCAACATCCAGAGAGGTCTCAAGGGCCCATCCTAGTTCATCGTGAGGATTTCTATCGTTTGGATTGAACGCTGGGCAGCCATCAGGGCATATTATTTTGAATGACGGGGGTGGAGGCAGACCGAAGACTTGGTCAAATACAGCTAGGTCATGGGTTATGGTAGGACTTCCGAATGCATCGACTATGAGAATTGTCTGTCCGCTCCCGTTCAGTACTGAGGTATCTGGAAAATTGTAAGCCTTGCTTATGAAGCTAGGAGTGTAACAAATTAAAAGTCCTCCGGCACAAAAAGGTATTCCCTGTGGCAAGGTAGAGCTGTTTGTTACCTGAATGTAAAGAGGGCTCACCTGATAGTAGAAGTCTCCAGAGCTGGAAGAAAGGTTGGCTATCTGCATAGGGGTTAGCAAAATAACTGCACAGATTATTATTACGTATAGCCTAGTTTAGTATAGTTTAGACATTATCAATTATAAATATAAGCCCAAATAAGAACTTTGCTGAAGCCGAAAACCTCATGGGAAAAGTGTAAATACTTATCTACCCCTACCTTAGCACACAGTCACCGTTTATATTGTCAAGACTGTATGGAGCGAATGGCATGTCAGCAAATGGAATAGCTGGTGTAAAACAGACGGGTACCACTACACTTGGTATTGTCTGCAAGGATGCTGTGGTCCTTGCTACTGATACAAGGGTCACCATGGGTAACTACATAGCCCATAGAAAGGGGAAGAAGCTCTACATGATTGACGACCATATGGGCATGACAATAGCTGGGGTAGTAGCAGATGCTCAAAATATGATAGATACAATAAGATATTATGCTAGGATTTACAAGGTTGAACATCAGAAGCCTATGCCGATAGTCTCTGCTGCTAGGGTTGCAGCAAATGTCTTCTTCAGTCTCAGGTATTATCCTTATATAGTTCAATCACTCTTGGGAGGTTACGACCAGAACGGACCTGGGCTTTATAATGTGGACCTCTTTGGAACGATGACTGGAGAAAGGTATGCATCAACAGGCAGCGGCTCGCCTATAGTCTATGGAATACTTGAATCAGGGTATAAAGAAGGAATGGATGTCGATGATGCTATAAGGCTTGCAGTAAAAGGGGTTACCTATGCTATGAAGAGAGATTCCGCATCAGGTGATAGCATAGACGTTGCTGTCATCGATGCAAGAGGCTTTCGTGAACTACCTTTGGAGCAGAAAGAAGCTGCTCTAAGGACTGTTTAGGTAAATCAGGATTGTCGAATAAAAGGGAAAACCATGGCGGGGGCAGAACCCCGGGGATAATGGAAGTCCTATTGAAAAATATTCCTGCGGAGGCAGGGGTGGTTAGGGTTGAGTATGAAGGACCAAGGATTGCCCTTTATTCTAGGAATCCAGGATACTTTGAACAGAACAGCTTCGTCATACCTGAAATAGTAAACAGCCTGAAGAAAAGGGTTGTCGTCAGGGTTGACGAATCAGTTAGAAAAGTAGAGGAAGAGGCTAGGGACCAGCTGGCAAAGCTGATTCCTAAAGAAGCAGGAATAGAAAACATGTTCTTTGACGAAGTTACTGGCGAAGTAACAGTTGACTGCAGGGTTCCGAAGCTTGTCGACCCCGAACTTCTGAAAGGGTTTGACAGCATGGGCTGGAAGTTAAGAATAAAAAAAGCTCCATCAATGGGAAGCACAACGGTTCAGCAGATAATGCACACTCTGAAGTCAGCAACAGACGAGAGAATTCAGTTTCTAAGAGAGTCTGGTGAAAGAATATTCAGGGACAGGATGCTTGAGCTCAACGAAGTCAGGTTAACTGCTTTGGGAGGTTTCAGGGAAGTTGGCAGGTCATCAATGCTTATCGAAACCAATGATAGCAAGGTATTGCTTGATGCAGGTATTCATCCTGGGGCTAGAGGCCCGCCAAACTGCTATCCCAGGCTGGACTGGCTAAAAGCAGACCTTGAAGATATAGATGCAATAGTCCTGAGCCATGGACATATGGACCATGCAGGATTTCTGCCTATAATCTACAAATACGGTTACAGGGGTCCTCTCTACCTGACAGAGCCAACCTTGGCACTCATCACTCTTCTTTTGTCTGATGCGCTGAAGATTTCTTCGATGGAAGGGAAGCAGTATGCATACGACATGAGAGATGTCAGGACGATGATAAACCATGCTATACCAATTCCTTACGGAATGGTTACAGACATCTCTCCAGACATAAAGTTAGTTCTGTACAACGCAGGGCATATACTTGGTTCTTCAGCGGTTCATCTTCACGTAGGAGAAGGGGCGCATAATGTGGTTTACACTGGCGACTTCAAATTTGGCAGAAGCCTCCTGCTTGAAGCAGCTTCATACAACTTCCCTAGAGTTGAGACGCTTATAATGGAAAGCACATATGGAGCCAAGACAGATATAATGCCACCCAGGGAAGAAACAGACCTTGCCTTTGTCAAAAGCATAAACGATACTTTAAGTGCAGGAGGAAAAGTTCTGATCCCAGTTCCTGCAGTAGGCAGAGCTCAGGAGATAATGCTTGTACTCGATACCTACATGAGACAGAAGATACTATCCGAAACCACAATATTCATAGAAGGCATGATCAGGGAAGCTACAGCAATTCATCTGTATTATCCGGAGTTTTTGAACCGTGAGCTGAAGGACAGGATTATAGAGAATGGAGAAAATCCATTTGTAACAGAATACTTCTCGATAATAGAGCATCCGAACAACAGGGATGAGGCGCTCAGCTCGGGGCCTGCGATAATACTGGCAACGTCAGGAATGCTGGAAGGAGGTCCTTCAGTCCAGTATTTCAGGGAACTTGCAGGAGACTCCAAGAATAAAATTCTTTTCGTCTCCTATCAGGTGCAAGGAACACTAGGCAGAAGAGTGCTGGATGGTTCAAAGCAGGTAAGCCTTATGGACGAAGGAGGAAGGATGAAGATAATCGATATAAGATGCTCAGTGGAAAAAGTGGAAGGCTTCAGCGGACACAGCGACTACAACCAGCTTCTAAAGTATGTTTCAAGGCTGAGGCCAAAACTGCAAAGGGTCATTGTTGAACACGGCGAAAAATCGAAGGTTCAGAACTTGGCCAGCTCAATAGAAAGGATATTTCACTTGCCTGCGTATCAGCCTGCAGTGCTTGACAGTGTAAAGCTGTACTGATATTTATTTCTTTGAGGCAATATTCTCCAGTTCCTGCTTGACCTGTAATTCGTTGTAAGTCCATCCCCTTTCTCCGTAGAGTTCTTTTGGAATAGCAATATGGGAGATATCTGCAGAATCGCTGAAAGAAATCTCAGGAGTTATATCGCTAATCTCTTCTTCGAGATATCTCAGCATATTAACCAGTTGCCTGGAAGGAGAGAGAAGATAGGCAATATAACTCCTCTTTGTAGCCAATTCGGACCATATAAAAGGTATTTTGGAGACTACTTCATGCAAGCGCTCAACCTGATTCCCCTTGACATCTCTGAACTCAAGCCTCGTTGTTATTACATGTTCTCCCTTCCTTCTGTTGCTTGCTATGCTTGGGGACCATCTGGTAAGGTATGATAAAACTAGACCACCCTTCTGCAGATGTGTTCTGTAGTGATAACCGAGCACGGGTGTAGCGACATGCATTCTTTCAGCTATATCTGAAACATGTTGCGTTGCATCTTTCTGAAATTCTTCGAGCAACATTACATCATATTTATCCACGTCTGACTCCTTAGCTATTTTCTGGGGGAAAGGCTCTGCCTTCATAGCCTTTATCTGTTCCCAGTTGACATTCCAAACTCCTCTTCTGATATCAAAGAAATCCGGATTCGTGGAGTATTCCGAGATGAAATTTATCTCCTCGAAATCAAATCTGGAGATGACTTTCAAATCTACAAGATGTTTCAAAACCGAGTAGCAGATTTCCCTGGTTCTAAGCGGGAGGGCAAATTCAACGGAATAAACGCCCTTGGGAAAAAGTCTGACTGCTCTTATTAGGTAGCCCTTCTTGGAGAGAAATTGTAGTATAGATTCTGCAACAGATGACCTTTCTTTCGTAAATTGCATAGAGGACTGAAACAGCCTGAGACCCATTTTATAGTAGTCAGGTTCAGCCATCACTCTAAATCCTAAAGAGGATAATTGTCTCTTCAACTTGTACCTGACTGTTTCTACAGGTACATTGATCTCCTTGGCAATCTTGGAGAGATTCCTAGGACCGTATTGTATTACAGCCTTTACTATTGTGGCTTCGGGCCTGTGCCCCTTTCTTCTCACTGTCATAGTTGGATTCAACCAGGGTAGCATACACCCTCTCGTAATAGGGAATTAAACTTTTTCATGGTATTCAGGATTTTCTAAATTTTATTATAGGAAATTAGCAATAGAATTGATTAATTTTTGAATTAAAATCTAAAGTTGCAGATTACTGGCTTATCGAACGCCATATCTTGACGCTCGGGGGTGTAATAACTATCCTTTCATCCCCGAGTCTTGCTATGTCTCCGCCCATACCTTCAGCGTATTCGTAAAGCTCTTCAACAGCCTTCTTAAGGTCATCTATGCTTCTTTGAGCTAGAGGAGTGATTCTTAGAATTACTATGGAATTGTTCTTCAGGTCTTCCTTAACTTTGGCGACATCGTCTATTGACTTCATCGGATATGCCTTAAGATAGGTAGAAGCCTGCCTCTCCTTTGCACCAACTATTTCTTGTCCCATCCAGCAACACTAGCCTAGGTCCATACGCCTGCTTTTTCTTAAAGAGAGGTGTGTAAAAAAGGTTTAGCCAGTTTGTGATCAAATTTCTTACAACAACTCTATAATATTGCGATATCTTCTATAAAATCTGGCTGCAAATAAGGTATAAAGGTTAATCAGCAGACTTTCTGGTAAGTCTCCCATGGCAAACAAACTACTGGCGTCAGCGGAATTAATAAAAGCCTCTGAGCAGCTGAAGACAGTACCAAGGGTCGGTTGGCTCGTCAGGGCAAAGGTGAAGAATCCAGAATCTGTAGCAGAGCATTCATATGCTGTTGCACTTATCTCGATGCTTGCAGGAGATATGCTGGGCCTTGATACATTGCTGATGCTAAGGATGGCTATATTACATGATATAAGCGAAAGTTTGACTGGAGACATTCAGCCAGAAGATTTGGCTAAGGAAAAGAAGCATAAATTGGAGAAAAGAGCATTCAGAGCCCTGACAAACCATCTCCCCTCTAACATAAGGTCACTTTACAGGAAGATTTTTGACGATTTCATCGAGCAGAAGAGTGAAGAAGCTAGGCTGGTATCGCAGATAGATAAGCTGGAGATGGCGCTTCAGGCCAAGTCATACGAGAAAAAAGGTTACAAGGGGATGGAAGAGTTTTATGCGTCTGCTGGAATGAGAGTGAAGGACAAGAGCCTTTCGGAATTAATGAAACAAATGTTACTTTCTGACTGATGCTAACTCCTTGTAGACTTCCCAGAACTTGTCTCCTACATAAGATATATTCTTCATGACCATACCTTTGTTTGCAGAGACTGCTTCCTCTCTACTCATAATCGCTGAGCAGACAGCAATGAGTTTGCCGAATTTTTCGTCCTTGACAATTACAATGTCATCCTTTGCAAACGGAGAAGGAAAATCTTTTATGCCTGGGCGCATTACGTTGGCTCCGTTTGTAATGAACCTGATTGCCCCCATGTCTATTGTAATGTAGGGAAAGAAGCTGCATAACTTCTCATCGCCTATAAAAGGTGCGAGCACTTCTCCTTTAACTATGAGTGTATGGTCTCCTAAAAGCAGCCACTTGTCTTCATCCACTTCCACCTTCTTCTCGATGTTCAGCTCGGGTATGCCGAATTTACCCCATTCATTTCTAACCCTGTTGACGAGTTCTTTACCCTCCCTCTTCGAGAGAAATATCACTTTCAATATTGCCTCTGTATGTGTACACAGATTTAAATACGTCCCTCAAAGGATGTGGAGAGCACAAGGGTAGCAGAGTGTGTCAAAATTGGCAGCAGATATGACCTTTAAGGTATTGAACGACAGTGTGGGTAAAGTCGTCTTGATCAAACTTAAGGGAAATAAGGTGATAAGGGGTAGCTTGCAAGGATTCGACCAGCATATGAACCTGATACTCGAGTCTTCAGAAGAAATGTTCCCTGATGGAAAGGCAAATCCTCTCGGTACTATAATTGTCAGAGGGGATAACGTAGTTCTGATATCTCCACCCCCTGAAACAGGAGAGGCAGGTAAGCAATGAAGGGGACTCCTTCCTTTGGCAAGAGAAGCAAGCATAAGACACACATCATATGCAGAAGGTGTGGAAGAAAGGCGTATAACATTCATACGAAGGCATGTGCCTCTTGCGGATTTGGAAGGTCTAGCAAGCTAAGGAATTATGCGTGGGCAAGACATCCTTAGCTGAGCAACAAATTAATCCTTAATTACATCTTCTGCGTGGATTGATGCGAGATGCTGTCTCCGGCCTTCTTTGCCATTGCAGGTATTCCACTCGACCCTTTCAGCCTTATCGTTGGAATAGCTATAGGAGCTGTTATTGTTGGTTTGACTCTTTATTTTTCATTTATCAGAAAGAGAAGTTCTCCTAAACCAAAGCAGGTGCAATTCGGGGAAGGTCTGTCAGAAAAGCTGGTCACAAAAGCAGACATAGAAGCAGCAAGAAGAGAATTGAAGCTTATGAAGATGGAGAAGGAATACCTGAGTTCAGCCCTTGCTAGAATTTACGAAGCTGAAGCTAGAGGGCTAATAAATAAGGAAGAAAGAATGCAATTATCACAAAAGTACAAGGTTCAGTTAAAGGAAGTTGAAGACAAGATAAGCAAGGCCCAGGCTATTGTTGACGTGGCCGACCTTGAGGATGCTAAGGCAGAACTGCTCAACCTTGTGAATCAGAAGATATCACAGATAGATGCAAGGCTCGAAGAACTGAAGCAGAAGATATCTCCCCTTATTCCATCGGTAGAAAAGATTGTGCAGCCAGAAATTACCCAGCCTAAGGAAAAGAAGGAGAAACAGGAAGAAACAGTCAGGAAGCCTGAGATAATGGACGATAAATTAAGGAAGGTTGTGCAAGACGTCAACGAAGTTATGGCAAAGCTGGAGCAGATGGACCTTGAAGAATGACCCAGCTTGAGGTTCGACCTTCTGAATGTTCCAGGCCTTAACGAATCGCTCACTTCCTCTAAGAGGATAGGGCTTGGCAGCGGAAGGACTGTAGCCGCATTTCTAAGGTACGCTGCATCTTCAGGCATTCTTAACAGGGAAGCGTCGTATATTCCAACATCGAGCCAGATCGCTTCAGTTGCTTATGAGTTAGGCCTTACACTTGGCTCAGACCAGAGGGTTGAGGATGTTGAGGTGACACTTGACGGAGCCGACCAGGTATTGCCTTCAAACGTTTTCATAAAAGGAGGGGGAGGAGCATTGCTGAAAGAGAAGATACTCTGGTCGGTATCAAGGCAGATTTATGTTATGGTTACCAAGGAGAAGATTTCAGACAGGTTGACTGTGCCTATACCGCTGGAGGTTCACCCGATGGCCATTAACTCTGTTATAGCTAGAGTGGCAGAGCTTGGAGGAAAGGGAAATCTCAGGGTTCTTGAAAGGGGGTATGCCTATACTACTGAGAATGGCAATGTTATAGTTGATGTTGTAATAAAGAGAAGAAATGTGATAAGGCTTGGCATGCAGTTAAAGCTTATACCTGGAGTCTTAGAAGTAGGCATCTTTTATGATGATAAAGCAAAATTGTGCTTGGTACCAGATTGAGAAGCAGATAGCAAACATAATTCTGCCTGGTTTGCTTCATTAATCACTTGAATGAATTTAAAGCTATATAGTAATTACTGCGTTTATTACTGTCCATCCTTTTTTCTTCGTATCATTTCCTCAAGAGGATGGCTTTGAACTATTCGAAGGCTTTCTTCATTATCTGTAATCCTCTTGGTTCAAGCTAGCATCTTTTCATGAGGAATGATAAGTATCCCATGGATTGCCTAATATGAAGCTCCCCCGAGTTTGTTTCATATGCAGAAAATATAATCATGTCTGCTCTGAACCAAGCAATACATATGGTTAAACATGCTCTAATCATCCAACTGTGCAACATCAACGTTCTATAGATTAATAAAGAAAGGAAAAAGCGAACAACTGGGTTCTACAAAGGCATTTTTTATCTCTTCATATACCATGATTCTTAATGACACAAAGAAGAAGGATATTTGCTCTTATTTCGGGTTAAAGAAAGCAATACTTCGCTGATGCAACATAAGTCTAATGGTTACCTTAATAGTTCAGCATGTGGAATAGAAAATTATATATGATGTTTATTTTAAGGCTTTTAAAACACATTGACTGGGGAGCCTCCTGAAGTCAGGTATGCTAAGAGTGGCAATGTGCACATAGCATACCAGGTCTTTGGAAATGGACCTACAAACCTTGTTTTCGCACCAGGCTTGATAACGCATCTTAATTATTACTGGAAGTACCATGGAATGGTTAGGTTCCTTGAAGGGCTTGCCAAGTTTTCCAGGGTAGCTGCATTTGATAAAAGAGGCACTGGTCTTTCTGACAGGGAAGCAGGTATACCGACTTTTGAGGAAAGGATGGATGATATAAGAGCTGTAATGGATGCAGCAGGCTTCGATAAAGCAGTGCTGTTTGGTGCTTCTGAAGGTGCAGCAATGAGCATGCTTTTTGCTGCTACATATCCTTCAAGAACAATCGCTCTTATAATATATGGAGGTCACGCAAAGGGTTCATGGTCTCCCGATTATCCCTGGGAGTGGACAAAAGAACAATATCAGGCAGACTGGGAGCTCCATGAACGCATATGGGGGACAAAAGAAGAATTGCAAAGAACTATTAGAGCCTCAGGAGACGAAGAATTTGCAAAATGGTTCAATGAGATGTTTTTGGCAGGAGGAAGCCCCGGAGCTTACATAGCACTCCAAAAGTCATACATTAACATGGACGTTAGGCCTATTTTGCCTTCAATTCATGTCCCGACCCTTGTTATTCATAGGGTTGGAGACCAGATAGGAGGAGGGCGCTATATAGCTAGTCACATTCAGGGAGCAAAGCTGGTTGAATTGCCAGGCGATAATCACTTCTTTTTCAGAGAACCGGAAATTGTAGATAGAATTGTGGATGAAGTTAAGAAATTCATTACAGAACTTAAGCCTATAGCTAATGTTGAAAGGATGCTGACTACAGTTTTATTTACAGATATAGTAAGCTCTACAAAGAAGGTTATAGAAGAAGGTGATGCAAGATGGCAGGCACTGTTAGAACAGCATAACTCTATGGTGGAAAGAGAATTGAAGACGTTCTCAGGTGTACTGGTTAAGAATACAGGCGATGGAATACTTGCAACGTTTGATGGACCAACAAGGGCTATAAGATGTGCACTAGCTATAGTAAAATCAGCCAGAGAAATAGGGCTTGAAATTAGGGCTGGTCTGCATACTGGAGAATGCGTCTTAACACAAACAGATGTAAGTGGTATAGCTGTGCATATTGCTCATAGAATTATGGAGAAAGCTGAAGGAGGAGAGGTGCTGGTTTCTGAGACTGTAAAAGATTTAGTTTATGGTTCAGGTATAGCCTTTGCGGATAAAGGATTCCACAGACTAAAGGGGATAGAGGATAGAAAAAGATTGTACTCAGTTGTTAATTAAAAGAATTTTTAAGACAAACGCTTTTAAAAAATTGCCAAGTCATTCTATCCTTCCATATAAGCTATAGTTGAAATAACATAAATACATCTCTTTGATGAAAAAAGCGTGGAAAACCACGATATGCACTGATGATTCTAACTGCTATAAAGAAGAATGAATTCAGCCTTGTTTACAACACAACGCATATCAACTCTTTAAAAAAGAATGCATAAACACAACTGAAAACTATCCTCAGATTGTACTATGCATTAATATATAGGAAGGATTAATTCGTGTCAATCTACCTATGTATAATAGATTTATACACGTGGTAACCGATTAAATTAGTGGAACAGCTTGGTAGCAATAACCGTTATATAATTGCTGAATTCCCGCATGCCTATGGTTAGCCCAACAGGGCTTATATTAGCAGGGGGCTATGGAAAGAGGCTAAAGCCTCTTACAGATACACTGCCAAAGCCGCTGATAGAGCTGAAGGAAGGTTACTGCATACTTGATAAGCAGTTGAATGACCTGAGGTTTGCTGGAAGCAACGAAGTCGTGCTTATGACTGGCTATCTGCATGATAAGATAGAGAAAAAGTATGGAAATGAGTGGAAGGGGCTGAGGATAAGATATTCTGTTGAAGACAGACCTCTAGGGACCTGGGGCGCAATCAAAAAAGCAATACAAGAACTTGATTTAAAGGGGCCCCTAGCTATAATGAATGGAGACATAATAACAGATGTTGATATAGCTTCTATGTTCAACAACGGCAGCCATGCAGTAACAATACTTGGTGTTCAGATGAGAAGTCCCTATGGCACTCTCGATATTAGTGGAACAACAATAGTCAGCTTTAGGGAAAAGCCGGTATTACCTTATTACATAAACGGAGGAGTCTACTTTGTAAAGGAAGCTAAAGAATTGCTTTCTGCAGGCGCTGACCTCTCTCCCCCCAGCAGCATAGAGAACGATGTTTTTCCCAGACTTGCAAGAGCTGGGAAGCTGGGTGTGTACATCGAGCCCGATACAGATGTTCTATGGAAATCTCTGGACAGCATAAAGGACCTTGAAGAAGTCAGAAACATCTACCAGAACAGGACAGATAAGCCGTGGGGATTTGAGCTCGTTGTAGCGCTTACAGAAAAATACCTTCAGAAGAAACTCTACATAAAGGAAGGTTACAGAACCAGCATGCACTACCATGAATACAAAATGGAGACTCTTTATGTCGTAAAGGGAAAGGTTCGTGTAGAGTTTCCTGATTCAAAGGCGATTGAATTAAACGAAGGAGAAAGGCATACAATAGAACCCAAAACAGTGCACAGCATAGTTGCTCTCAGGAATACGTACATAGACGAAGCCTCCTCCCCACATCCCTCCGATACAATAAGGGTAAAAGATTACTACCTCAGATAAACCATTATTGTTTGGACATTTTTTCAATTCTCTCAGCAGCGTAGATTGAAATTATTGCAAATGCAGAGCCAGCAAGCAAATCTATAACATAATGCTGCCCTAGGTAAATCGTTGAAAACAGGACAGCCAGAGCTAATGGGGTGAACAGTAGACCATACTTTCCATTTATCTTGAATAACACCAAAGTCAGGGTCGCAACGTATGCTGCATGCAGACTGGGAAAAGCAGCCAAGGGGTCGGATTCCACTATACTGCTGAGGGAATGGTAAGTGCCAGAAACGCCATTATTCCCTGATAACAAGTTCTGAGCTATTCCTGCATACCAGGGAGGTGCTGAAGGAATAAAGACGAAGAAAAGAAACGCAATATATGTGCATATGCTTATGCTGATAACATAGAGGGTGAAAGAGCTTCTTCTCCATGCCCAGAAGATGAATGCGAAGATTATAACCAATGGTATATGAAGAGAATAGACCACTGTCATAACTGTGGTTAAGCCACTGGAATTGACAAGATTCTGCAACGTGCCTGTTAAGTTGAAACCCCACAAAGCTCTATCTATTGCATAGATATTAGCTACTCCGAATCTTTCTGATACAGGCAGGTAGAGAAACCTGAGCGATTCATATGATACTGCTATCATCAGCAAGACACTCCATTCCTTAAGGAAGTTTACCTTATGCTGCAACGACATGAATATAGCTAGTAATCCCCCAGCCAGGAAGAAGACGAAACCAATCCCTAATTGACCCGTGAAAACGTAAAACCCTAGAAACGTGAAAAAGTAAAGTAGAGACAGCAAGAGTTGAATTCTTTGCATCAAGCTCACTGCCTTCTTTAGCCTAATATCATATATGTATGTATAATTTTACTAATACTAAGATTGCTAACAATAATTTAATCATATTCTTCTTCATTCACATCACTTTCAGAACTACACACCAAACGTCAGGAAATTTGATATCTTGCCTTTCCAGCATGTTGACGCGGTAATTGCAATTGAGCAGTTCTGAGCTCCAGGAAATAGCAATGATGGAATCTAGGGATGAGCTTACTGATTATAGGGTCTACAGCCAGCTTGCAAAAGTAGATAGAAACGGGAAGGCAAAGGAAGTCTTTGCAAAGCTGAGTGAGATGGAGAAAGGTCATTATGAATTCTGGAGCAAGTTCATCGATGGCAAGTCAATAAAGCCAAGGCTGTTCAAACTATACTTTGTCTTTTTTCTCAGGTACATAATGGGAGCAGCTTTTGCGATAAAATGGCTGGAAGGGCAGGAATCGAGAACAGTCAAGAAATATGAATCATACAGAAGGCTGATACCTGAATCTGATAAAGAAGCTTTTGAGAGAATAATAGCTGACGAAAAGGAGCATGAATTGTTCTTTGCAACCAGTGTCGAGAGCTCTTATGTCAAGTATATATCGTTTATAGTCCTTGGACTTGCTGATGCGCTTGTCGAAATAGCGGGAATTCATGCCGGCTCTTTAGGTATATACCATTCTACAGAGCTGACAGGCCTTGCGGGTATAGTTGCCGGAGCCGCAGCCTCTATTGCAATGGCATCTGCAGCATATGCTCAAGCCAAGCATGGCTTTGCTGGCTCTTCAACCCTTGCCGCAGCATATACTGGTATATCTTATTTTGTCAGTGCAGTTATACTCGCACTTCCCTACTTCTTAACCAAGAGCATGCTTATAGCTATAATAACTTCCCTAATCTTTGGTATCTTAATAATAGCGTTCGTAAGCTGGTACAATTCTGTAATATCAGACGGAAATTTCAGAAGGGATTTTGGAGAGCTCTCCGGAATCATGCTGGGAGCAAGCCTGGCGCTTTACATTTTTGGCCAGCTGGTCAGGACTTTTCTCGGGATCAGCATCTGATCAGAACTTCAAAGGATTCAAAAGGGCAAGTGCATTTTTCCTGAGCCACCTTTCATACTCTTTATGATTCGGACAATATTTTGCTATCTCCTCCCAGAAGCTTTTCGAATGATTCATCACCTTGAGGTGAACAAGCTCATGCAACACAACATAGTCCATAACCTCTTTCGGTGCTAGCCCAATTCTGAAATTAAAGCTTATAGTTCTTCTTGCTGAACAGCTCCCCCATCTGGTCTTCTGGTCCCTAATAACGAGCCTGTATGAATCTATTCCTAAAGTCCTGCTCTGCCTCCATACGCTTTGCTTGATTGCCAGAGATGCCCTTCTCTTTGCCCATTCATAGATAAGCCTTCTCCCCTCTGCTTCATCTTTAGTAACCACTGTGACCTTATCTCCATCGAGCGATACAGATGCTCTCTTATCTTTCTGCATGACAAATTCTACCCGCAATAGCTTTCCAGATAACAATAGCTGGTAGCTTTTCATGGAGCAGCATCTGCTTCTATGTATCGTTTTTTATCTGTTGGTGTGGAGAACTTTAAATATGGAGCAGAATTACCCGCGAGTAAAGAGGTAAAATCACTCGTGAATAAAGACCAGGGTCTAGGTGTTGTAATTCTAATTGCGAGCATACTGGGTATACTGATTTACGGCGGATTGGTCTTCTTTGCTGGATTTGTGATTTCTGTATGGGTTCTGCGTATAACCGCATTTATCGCTGTGGCAGGAGTATTAGCCATACTGGCATGGATAGGATACACTTTGGCAACCACTCCTCCCCCCCAGCCGATTGAAGAGTTAGAAAAGGAACTCCAGACTTCTACGTCTACTCAAACTCCTTCAACAGATACATCTACAGCTACTCCAGAAACTCCAACCCAGCAGGCTGCACAGCCAGCTGAGCAAGCAGCCCCATCACAGCAGAGCACAGACGATGACTCAAAGGCAAAGGAACAGAAATCCAAGTCAAGAGCAAAGAAAGCCGAGTAATCACCAGAAATCAGTAAGGCACTGACCATATCCTTACTTACCTTATTTTATATTTAACAAGCCTATGGCTAAACAATTTAAGCAACCTGTTCTTTATATCATTGATAAACGATGAAGATTAGCATTATATTGCTATTTATTATAGCAATTCTAGCTTTCTCAATTGCATTTAACATCAACTCTGTGGAAGCTTCAACAGCCCAGCCTTCGCTTTTTGTAACTTCAAAGCAGCTATCGATAAGCTCGAACGGATACCAGGATTCAGCATATACAATTTCTCTGCCTGGAGGCTCTGAGATAGTCTCTCTGGTCGATAATCATCCTCCAGCAGTATCTCCTGCTTATTTTGCGATAAACTTTACAGGCATAACCTTTCAGGCTGCTCAATTCTACCTTCTTCTCTCAAGCAATGGTCTTGCGCAGAAATCACCTGGAGATATCCAGTTTGCTGGCCCGTTTAACGTTGCAGACCTTTCATCTGCACCAAAGCTGGTGAGCGGATATTACATAGGCTCTGCGAACGGAACAAGCTACATATCGGGACCAATAGCATCAGGAGAAGCAGGAGGGGCTTATTACATTAAGGTATGGAGCGGAAGCAGCGCTCCAGTCCTGGTTTCGCTGCAGCAAGTGATAATTCAACCTGCAATAAAGGTCTCGCCTTCTATGGGGCCTGCCGGCTCATCTCTTTACCTGACTGGGTTTGGCTTCACCCCTAGCAGTACAGTAACTCTAACAATCCAGAATTCTACTATCTCTCCAATAAAAGTATATTACACAAAGAACATAACAGCCAGTCAATTTGGAAACTTCACTTGGAGTTCTTTTAACGACTCTTCCTTTATCGTTCCTGACTATGGAAAGATATCGAGCAGTAGCCCTGTCACACAGCCAGAGGGGACAGTTTATCTTACAGCTTATGACTGGGGTTCAAAGACTCAGGCCAAGCCTCAGACATTTAGCGAGCAGTACAGGGAATTCACAAGCATTCTAGCCTACAATCCTAACTCCAAGTCATACATAGCACCTGCGGGCTCGCCCCCCTATGGAAATGATGTCTTCATCACCGTTTACATAGGGAGTTTCTTCAATATATCTGGTAATTACTTCAATCCAACCAGGCCTCTGAATTTCTATCTGAACAATACAGCAATTCAGCCGGCTTATCTACAGCAGGTAAATGCCAGCGGCTATTTTGTTGCAGATTTCAAGATACCAATAGTAAAAGTTGGGATATATCTGCTGAGGGTAGCTGATTCTACTGGCAACATGTCTATTATACTAGAGGTGAGAGCTGTTGCAATACCAAGCGTTGCAATAACAATGAGTTATTCTGTTAAAGGAGGAGGAAGTGGCTATGCTCCTCCAACAATAAATTACGTTGCATACGGCATAGCTCAATCATCTACTCTCAGCACTACGCCCACAACATTCTATATGGATTATAATTCTGTATGGAATGTAAGCAATTCTCTTACGGCTAGCGCTACAGGAGAAGCCTGGAATACAAACCAATCAACTACAGGCATCGCAAGCTCAAACGGCAGCTATTCATTCATCTATTACCATCAGTACAGCGTAAAGTTTGATTATTCAGTAAGGCCCTCAGGCTCTGTAAATCCGATTATAACTTACACACAATTCGGCAAAAACAAGACTACTGCAGCTGGTATCAGCGTATGGGCTGATGCCGGAAGCAGCTGTGAATTCATCAACCCGATTTCCATTACAAGCAACGAAAGATTTTACTCACCAGATTCCTCATGCATAGTGGCATCATCAGGCAGTATTCAAGCAGTTTACTACCATCAATATCTTGTTAACTTCCTCTACAGTATTTCTGGCGGTGGAACAGGTTATCAACCACCTGTGGTTTCATACATATCGTCAGGCGAAAACTTAACAACTCAAGGCAATATTGCAGTATGGGCTGATGCCGGAAGCAGCTATCTATACCCATTATACCTTCAGGGCTCATCCTCAACAGAAAGATGGATAGCCCAGTCTGCTTCTCAATTGAGCGGCATAATTTCTTCAGCCATTCTGCAACCTGTAACTTACATTCATCAGTACTATATTACAATAACCACATCAACTCCTCAGGCAGGCTCAGTCCTTCCTTCAAGCGGCTGGTACAATGCGGGGTCTGTTGTATCCATATCTGCAACACCAAATCAGGGATGGAGGTTCTCTTCTTGGCTAGGGTCAGGTACTGGGTCCTTTTCAGGTTCATCTCAGTCATCTTCTATAGTTGTTTCTTCACCGATAACAGAAACAGCAACTTTTGACGCTCAGCTTGAGATTATAACCTCAGGATGGGTAAAGTACTCTTATGGCACATCAACTGGAGCTTTGAACGGGAATGGCACATTATACATACCCTTGGGAAGTGATGTAACTCTGACAGCTTACCCTGCATCTGCTCTCTATACCTTCTCAGGCTGGCATGGAGCAACTAACTCAACTTCTTCATCTATAACCTTAGAAGTAACCCAGCCTTCAATCATAACTGCAACATTCTCCTACAACTATTTTGCAATATCAGCTATTGCAATAGTTATAGTGGTAATAGCTATACTTCTCTTCTTTTTCTTAAGAAAGGTAACCAAGTAGCTACACCAAGCTCATCTTCATTTATAGTTATGTCAAATCGTATTGATACAGTGTATTAAGATTCATCTTCGCATCGAGGTGATGATGGTGTTTGGATGTGAGCAGGGCAGAAGAAATCACTTCTGAAGTAAGGAGACTTGTCGTAACCTGCAGAGCTTTAGAGGCTCAGTTAAAGGAATCAATACCGAAAAAGGTTCATAACGAAACAGTGGCAAAGATGCAGGCTGAGATAGACAGGCTGAAGGGCGAGCTCAACTCTGTCAAGGAAGAATTGGAGAGGACAAGGAGCATAGGTTCATACCTGGCGTCTATAGAAAGCGAGGTCAAGAATCAGAGCGAATCTTTTTCCGCTTTGGGGAGGAAGATAGAAGAAGGGACTGTCAGCAATGAAATATATCAGCAGAGTCTCCAGAGAATAAGAGAACTGGAATCAACGATTGAGAACCTTCGTTCAACAACTGTACCCAGAGAAGTGTATTCGCAGCTGGAGACAAGATTGCAGGGAATGGTTGAAAGAGAAGCACTCGAAAAGGCAGAAGCGAGAATAAGGGAGCTTGAAGCAATAGTATCAAATTCTGTACCAAAAGAAACACTTGAGGAGCTTAAAGCCAGGATAACGGAGCTGGTTAGCGAGGCTCTAGCTAATGTGGCTAAAGAAGCTGTGGCGGCTGCGCAGGCATACGATAGCAAGAAGAACGAAGAAATGCTGGCCGAGGCAGAGAAAGCTGTAGCTCCGGTCGAAGTTTTGGACACGGAGACTCAGCCTGCTGCTGATACCAATGCTTCTATAAACATTCAGGACTCAGTAACTCCAGAGGTCACAGTGCCTGATATTCAGAGCGAAGAACCAACACAATAAAACAGTTCATAAGGTAATTTTTTATCTTACAGTTATAAATAGCTACTCTGCATAGCAGCGGAGAAAGGGTTTGCAGGCTGGATACGAGGACCTGATTAAAGAACTGAGGTTCCTGGGCTCTTGCTCAAGGTGCGGTATAGCTCTGCAAAAGACAAAAAGCATGCACTTTGTCCCTGTGAATAAAAAGGCCAGATGGGAATTTCCAGTTCAGAAAGATACAGAGATGAACCTACCTTGGAACATAGCTGTAGGAGTGATATGCGATAACTGTGCAAGGCAGAACTTGAAGCCTTTCTGGGCTGTGGAATTGCGAGGAGATTCTGTTTATAACTATACTATGGTGGAGCTCGAGGATTCTTTTGTCCCTGATGAAGAGCTGAAAAGATTTGTTAGAGAAGCAAACGGTAAATTCAGCCTGCAAAATTCACCTGCTAAGATAAGAACAGCTGTTCAGAATTTCATATCAGGCAAGGATATGCCAGAATCGGAGTTATCACTTGTAAGGTGGTACGTCTGGCAGAAGATATTTAACGATAAAAGGATGCCAAGAGATGCAAGAGAGAAAATTTCTTTTCTTGACCAGAGGTCCCTTGCAGATTACATCAATATTCAGGTCAGGGAGAAATTAGGTATTGACCCCTTCTCTTGAAAAATAAATCACTCAACGATTATAAAGGTGTATTCACATTTAAAATCGAAACAGGTTGAGATATAAAACATTACAGCTCCTTGCATTAATCATTTTACTTTGGACTGTTCATGCATCAGCACAGACATCAGTACAGAAAGTAGTTGTGGTTCATTTCAATATGTCTGTGGACCCAGGGAGCCAGCAACTCTTCCAAGATGCACTGACAGAAGCAAGAGATGTTTCTGCCTCTGCAATAGTTATAGACATGAATACACCTGGAGGTTTGCTACTGAATGCTGAAAACATAATAGGGATAATACAGCAGGCACAGATGCAGGGGATAAAGGTCTATACATTTGTAGAGCCGTCTGGCTGGGCAGCTTCCGCTGGAAGTTATATTGCAATGGCTACAGATGGAATCTACATGGGCCCTGGCTCCATAATAGGTCCTTCGACACCTATAGTGGTTGGAGGCACACAGCTTGAGCAGCAGCATGTCGAGAACGCAACACTTGCTACAATGAAGTCTCTGGCTGAAGAGCATGACAGAAACGTCACAGCAGCAGCGCTAATGGTAACTAACAACGTAGCCTATACAGCCTCTGAAGCTGTCAAATATGGAATAGCTAATGGCTTTGCTGATAGCCTGCAACAGATGCTATCAACTTTAGGCTTGGACAATGCTCAGCTCTTTTATGTCTATCCATCAGCATATGCTCAGTTTTTGAGCTTCCTTTCCAACCCAACTGTGGATGGCTTCCTTATACTGCTTGGCTCTATAGCGATACTTCTAGACCTTTACCATGCGTCTCTAGTCTTGACAATTGCAGGGGTTATAATGCTGGCTTTAGGCTTCTTTGGCGCACAGCTGATAGGTGCACCTATAGTTGCGTTTGTAATACTTGCCTCTTCAGCTGTTCTTATCATACTGGAGGTTAAAACAGGTCATGGCTTCTCGATGCTTGCTGGTATAGCGCTTGCAATATTTGGTATATGGCTTCTGGCTGGAAGCAGTGAAGGCTACTCTCCTTTTCCATTTACCACTTTTCAATATGCTACGTGGGGTGTTGTTGCTGCAATTTCATTCCTGGGAAGTCTATATCTGATAAAATTGAGAGAAGGAGTAATGAAAAGGGAAAAGGCAGTAGCTGTTGAGAGAGTTGTAGGTAAAATAGGCTACATTACATCAGACGTTAATCCTCCGCACTATGGTACTGCCAATATAGCGTCTGAGGACTGGACAGTTATCTCAGACATACCAATGAAAGCAGGTGAGAGAGTCAGGGCTGTAAAGGTTGAAGGTACTATAGTTAGGGTGGAAAGGGTGGAAGATGACTGATAAAACAGCTCAAAAGAAATTCACAGCATACAGTCTTTTGCTGATTCTGCTTATTGCTATTTCAGGGATTGCAATTTCTGTTCTCGGAGTTGAAAGAGTGATATCTAACGAAGTAGGGGGTGGAACCTTTTTACTTTTAGGTGTAATACTTATCGTTACAAGCATTCTCATAACTATTGGAATAGCTACAACAAGAATCGACAGGATAACAAAGAGGTACCATAATCTCAGTTCTTACGTAGGGAAGAATGGTATTGTCAAGGAGAAGATACCTGCGGGAGGAAGGGGCGTTGTACTCGTGGAAAACGAGCTGTGGACTGCTTTTAGCAACGATGAGATAAATGAGGGAGAATTGGTTACAATCGTTAATATAGAGGGAGTTACATTGATAGTCAGGAGGCAGAAATAGTGATACCGCAAACATCTTTTCAGCTCAGCACGCAATTACCTTCTCTTATCGCTGTAGTGATCTTTGTTGTCATAATTCTCATCTTTGTTGTAAAGGCGGTAAAGATAGTTAAGGAGTATGAAAGGATAGTGGTCTTCAGGTTTGGAAGAGTTCTTGCGGAGAAGGGTCCGGGTTTAGTGCTCATCTATCCTTTCATTGACCAGCCCAAGAAGGTTGACCTGAGGGAAAGGTACATAACCATTCCACATCAGACATGCATTACAAAGGACAATGCGCCTGTAGATGTAGACTTCATAGTGTATTTCAAGGTCTTCAATGCAGCAGATTCAGTGATTCAGGTGCAGAACTTTGAAGGAGCTGCAACAGGAATAGCTACAACAACGCTGAGAGCTGTTATAGGAGATATAGTGCTGGATGAAGTGCTGGCAAAGAGAGAAAACATAAACGCAATTCTCAGGACAAAGCTTGATGAAGTAACATCAAGGTGGGGTGTGAAGATCTCTAACGTGGAGATCAGAGAGATACTTCCACCGAAGAACGTGCAGGATGCAATGATTCTGCAGATGTCGGCTGAGAGAAGCAGAAGGGCAATAGTTACTGAAGCTGAAGGGAAGAAGACAGCTGCAATTACTGTTGCAGAAGGAGAAAAACAATCCAACATACTGAGGGCAGAGGGAGAAAGACAGGCAGCAATACTGAGAGCTGAAGGTTATGCTCAAGCCCTTCAAACAGTCTTCGGAGCTGCGAAGCAAGTAGATTACAAAACAATGATACTACAGTATCTTGACGCTCTGAAAGCAATAGGCTCTTCGCCATCCACGAAATTCATCTTTCCCATGGAGTTCACAAACCTCATAAACCCTATACAGAGATTTCTCCAGCAGACAGAAGATAATAAGGAAAAGCAGGACTAAGGGCTTTCCTGGTTTGAAGGCTGAGAACTTTCTTTTTTCTCTTCTTTTGTTGGTAGGCTAATGTTCTTTCCCATCATGTCAAGGTATTCAGATAGTTGATAGACAGCTCCGCAATATTCACACTTTGTGACCATAGAAGAAGGCACCTTTAACGGAGCACCACAGTTCTGGCATTTCAGCTGTTCTATGTTTAAGCTGGCTCTTTCTTCCTGTCTGGTCTCTCCCCATCCCCTCTGTAGCTCCTGGTAAACCTGGTCTGCCAGCATATCTATCCTCTGGTCCAGAGTCTTGTGTAGTTCAGAAAGCTGCTGCAGATATAGCTGTATATTCACATCTTCCCTTCCAGAAATCTTTCTCTTCATCCTGCTGACAAGCCTTTCAGAATCCTTCTTTTCAACAAGCAAAAGGTTTCTTATTACGGACAGCTGCTTCATTATTTCTGCCGCTGATGTTATGGACTCTCTCAAGTTTGGAGAAAGCCTCTGTTCATCCACTTCAAATCCGCATCTGCTGCTTATCTTCTGAATTATCTCATTCTTGGCATCCCTGAGCATCAATTCCTATCATCACTTTCAGAGAAACTGCATAACCTGCTGGTAAAGTGCTTTAGCATCCTTTGTTGGGCCTGCCAGCTGAACGAGAGTCTTTCCCTGGAACTCAAGTATTCCCTGCCTTGTTATCAAACCAACTTCCTTATACTTGACTCCGTGCAGTTCAGCCAGTTGGATAGATACAACGTCATCGCTCTTTATTATCTTCCCCCTTCTTGCATACATTATCAGCCTTTTGTTCGTGATAAAGACCTGGTACTGCTTTTCTCCGTACCTCATCTTGGTGGAGCTGCTGAATCTAATCTCTTCCCCAGGTGTTAAATAATCTTCAATCGCCATTGTACCAAAATCTCATACCTGTGTATTTATTCCTTTATTCTAGCTCATCCTTGTAGAATAGTATTTACCATGCTGTCAAATAAGTGGTGAAAGCCATTATAAAACTTGCAATCTTTGTTAAGCTGGGGGTATGCAGATACAAGGCTGGTCTTACCAGATGCTTGTCGGCGCTTTCCTAGTGTTTATTGGTGAAGGTTCAATGATACAGGGCATAATCAGCCTTCTCACTGCATCCATACCTGTTGCAGAACTGCCATCTTTGAATTATACGCTGATGGGGATGGGGGCAACAGGTCTCCTTTTTGCTCTGTCAGGTATATCTCTTCAGGCTGCTGGCATACTAATAGTGCTTAGGCCAGGTAGAAAGTCCAGGAACCTGAATTCCAGCAGCAGAATACCTCTCACAGCTTGAAATTTGCTTTCTTATCGATAAACGTTCTTTTTATAAATATGGGTTTTACATATCCTGCTGATGATAAGTAGGAGTTTCTCTGTCGCTGTTATGGTTAAGGATGCGGATAAATCGGCTGATTGGTATAAGGAGAAGCTCGGGTTTCAGGTTGCATCTGAAGAACACTGGGTGACTGCATGGCCAAGAGGTGCCTCGTGGAGAATTCACCTCTGCCAGGGAGACTTGGAACCAGGTAACACAGGAATAGCTCTTTACTGTACAGATTTGGAAGGAACCGCAAATCTGCTTAAGAAAAGGGGGGTAAAGTTCCACAAGGACGTGACAAAGGCAGCGTGGGGCAACTATGCTCAGATAGAAGACCCTGATGGCAATATAATATGGCTGATAGAGGGCAGGCCTTAACTCAGTTCTAGAATCCTGTACAAATAAATTTGTTTAAAACAGGGAACCTGCTTGGTCTGAACCTGATATGATTCACCCGATCAGGTTTCCGGGAATAGCTGCAAACCCGCAGACCGATGTTATACTGCTGATTATACTGCTTGCACTATCTTTGCTGCTGATGTTTGCAGGGAGGTCTATCATAAAGGCAATAGTGTTCATAGCTGCAGGCTTAGTTGGCGCACTGGTAGGGGCAGTGTTAGGAGCCATTATACTGGGTCTTATAGGGCTAGGCATAGGGGCAATAGTTGGGTTCTTTGTAGCAGGTTTCATAGGATATACATTGCTCTTTCTAGGCGTAGGAATAATATCAGGTTACTTTGCTTACGAGTTGCTCAGAATACTAGGTATACCTTTCATCATTTCTATATTCTTCGGGTTTATCTTCTTTGTAGTTGGGCTTCTGTTAACAAACAGGTTCCTTGAGCTTGCAACTGCTATTGCAGGAGGTTTCATCTTCTTCTCCGTTGCATCTTCGATTGGTCTGCCTTTCTATATCTCTTTCATAGCAGCCTTTGTTCTTGCAGCACTTGGCTATTTCTCCCAGTTAAGGTCAAAACATCCCCAAACTGCAGCAAGGCTATAGAGTTAAGTAATTGTCAGCTCCTCTATATTTCTTGGATATTTATTCAGAACTTCAGCCCCATCTTCTTTTATCAATATGGTATCCGAATGCCTGAACCCTCCTAAACCTGATACATACAATCCTGGTTCAACACTCAGAACCATTCCAGGCCGGAGTACTGTGTCATCACCTATGTCAAGAAAGGGAGCTTCATGTCCCTCAAGTCCCATGCCATGTCCAGTGTGGTGAAGTAAGAGATTTTCAACCCCTCTTAATTTGGCAACTCTGCGTGATGCCTTATCAGCTTCAGAACACTTTCTTCCAGGAGCAATAGCGTTTATTGCAGCATCCTGCATCTCTAACGCTATGCTATGGTATTTCTTCACCCTCTCGTCGGGCATACCTACGAATAGGTTCCTTTCCAATTCACTGTGATATCCAGATACATCTGCAGAAGCACCAGTACCTATTATATCTCCTTCAGCTATAGGCCTTTCAACGCTTAAGGAGTGTGGATAGGCAGAATGTTCTCCTACCTGACCCCTTATCCCTGCATGTGCAAGGAATGAAGATGAACCAGTAGGCTTGAAATCAGGACCTAATGCCTTTTTCATCTTCTTGCTTGCAAGCAGGGAAGCCCTTGCAGAGACTTCCCAGTCATACTTGCCAGGCTCTATGAACTTTTGAAGGTAACTGTGAGCAACTTCCCCCCATTTTACAGATTCTCTGATTATCTTTATCTCCACTTCTGATTTTATCATTCTCATCCTGTAGATATCTTCCCATATCAAATGAAATGATGTATCAGGAAGCAATTCTCTCAGGTCGATTCCTTTGTAACCCCACGGACTAGAGTAAAAAGCCAGGCTTTCAGTCCCTATCCTTCTTCCTTTTAGATTGAGTTGCTCCAGCCATTCTGCAAACTTCTTCATCGGGTGAATCTTCCCAGGATAGTCAAAATAAGAAAACACATCTTTGACCATTTTTGTCTGCGTTCTTATATGCTCTCTTTCCATCACCGGTCCGAAGAAGTAAACGTCTCCGTTGTTCTTCACTATCATCGCAGCTGGCCTCTCAGTAGCTATGTAATGATAACCTGTAAAATAGGAAAAGGATGTGCCGCTGCTAATGTATATTGCATCAAGCTCCTTTTTGTTCATCAGATTCAGAAGTCTCTCAACCCTTGAAGAATATTCATTCTGGGGTATAGCGAACATAAGATTTGCCTATTGGCTCTATCTTATATACTTCCTCTTGCTTGTCCATCACATGCCCATTTATCCGGCTATATCAGGAAAGGTTGCTGTGGTGACGGGAAGCGGGAGGGGAATAGGCAGAGCAGTGGCTATCAGGCTAGCTGAAGAAGGAGCTTCAGTAGTTGTCAATTACAAGAGGCATGATGAGGAAGCTCAGGAAACATCCAGCTTGCTGAAGGAAAAGAATGCCATATTCAAAGTCGTTAAAGCTGACGTCTCAACAACAGAAGGTGTAAATGCATTATTCAGCGAAGCCTCAACGATAGGCAAACCTTCGATTCTTGTAAATTGTGCAGGTCTTGGAATTGCTTCTCCTGCGCCTTCTGTAACGCCTGAGATGTGGAACAAGCAGCTGGATACAAGCGCGAAGTCAGCATTTATGTGCAGCATCAAGCTTTTTGAAACAAGCGGAAATTCCGGTTGGGGAAGAATCATTAACCTTAGCAGCATAGCTGCTTTGTATGCTGCACCATATCTTTCTGTATATGCATCTGCTAAAGCTGCTATGATAGGAATGACCAAGAGCCTTGCGGCTGAATCCCCTCGAGGATTCACTGTTAATGCCGTTGCTCCCGGGGTTGTCAAAACCAAGATGGGCGACAGCTTGTTAAGATATCTTGGTAAAGATGAAAAGAAATGGGCGGAAAGTCATACTCTGACAGGTGAAATAGTGAAGCCGGAAGAAGTTGCCGAGCTGGTCACATTTCTTTGCAGCGACTTTGCAAGGAGCATTACAGGTCAGGTATTCGTAATAGATGCAGGTCAGTCTGTTCTTCAGTCAAGACAATTTTTCCTTTCATGAGTGGATGCATTTGAAGATATACCTTTCAGTTCCTATGGTCAACAACAGAAATCTTGAACGTTCAAGGCTGATAGCAGAAGTTATTGAGCAGACAGGACACCAGCTAATATCGCCATGGGTTCTGGGTGAAATAGAGAAAGCTAATCCGGACAAAGTAAACGTCTTTGAAAGGGACAAGGAGGGGGCTGAGAAATGCGACATGCTGATAGCTGATGTTACTATGCCTAGCACTGGAGTCGGGATGGAGATAATGGCAGCCTATTATGCAAGGAAAAAGATAATCCTGCTAGCTCAAAGGCAGTCTCGAATATCAAGAATGTTGCTTCATATGAAGGAAGCTATATTGATTGAATTTGACAATGACGAAGAGCTCAAGGCAAAACTCAAAAAATTACTTACTTCTGAATAGGGTAAAACAAAGATACGAATAACTTTTGGGAAACGATTATATTTTTCTTTATAATCAATTCAAAGTCTAATATGGAAGAAGAGAAGATAAGGGAAAACAGAGCAAAGCTTGACAGAGCTGAAGACTATGACGAAATATTTGAAATTGTTAAGTCTACGGTTGAAAGGATACTGTCACTTCACAGAGCAGGGTTGAGCTTGGTTCTTACAGACATGCCAAATCTGGTAGGCGCATATTATCCGGCTTTTTCAAACACCATAGTTGTTAACAGAGGGCTTGTCGAGGATATCAGGAAGATTGCGAAAGACCCGAGAGAGGTTTCTTCGTTCGTCTATACAATATTGCTTCACGAATACCTTCACAGTCTGGGCTATCTTGATGATGCAGAAGTCAGGTCAATTTCAAAAAAGATAGCTCAGGATAGCTTCGGGGAAGACCACCCTTCTGTCAGGTTTGCCTCGGGTAACTGGTTGGAAATCTATCCTGAACTTGCCTCAAGGGACAGAAAATTTTCGAAGTTCTTCAGAACTGTTGAGAGATTTGACACTTCAAGTACTCCATACTTCGGCTGACTTGACATTGTTGAAATATCCAATACTGTAAATAATTAATTTATTCACTTACTCTTGGGCGTAACAGGAATAGCCTCTTCGCTCCTTCCTTTTGCTGGGTTATCCTGAAAGTCCTTTGGTGGAGGAGAAATGCGTACCTCTATGCTTGTAACTCTATACCCTGCCTTTATGTGAGGTTCTAAGGCTAAAGCCAATTTCATAAGTATCTTTTCAAGGGCGGGGTCAAGATTCCTTTCCAAGACCTTTTCCTCCGTCCTCCTTAAGGCTATTCGCAGGTCCTCTAAAGTGTTTTCACCGGAAAGGGAGAGCCGGCTCCTGCCTGTCGGGAGAGGAAGCTGGTCCGGGATACTCTTCCTTCCCCAGAGAGCCGACCCGTTTACCCTTGCCGGCTTCGTGGGCTCGTCTTCGTCAGCTTCATAAGATACTGAGCTCGAAAGGAAAGACCTTACACCTATTCTGAGAACTGTCAGCAGCGCCAAAACACTGACTGCAAGGTCTAGCATCACTGCTATGTACAGTGAGCCATTGGATTTACCAAGCATAGAGCTAGCTATGGTAGCATATACTGCAACAATCGACATAGGAATGAGCATAACGGATGGTCGGTCAAGTCTTACCAAACTGCTCAGCATCCTATGAACGAACAACATGCATTGGTTTGTTGTCATAATTATTAAACTTATTGAACATTAACTGATTGTTGTCTAATCATGGCGATGATAAGTTAGACTTAAACATAATTTTTGTGCCTATTTATGCGATTTATCTGAATATGACATTATGCATTTTACTTTTTGCACAGAATATAAAAATGTACATCAATGTATTAGTTTTGCAGAAACACTTTTCTGATTCTTCGCGGTTTGATTTCTGATTGTCCCTGGCCATCGTGGTTCCTACGCTTGAGGAGCAGGGAAACATAGTACCTTTAATGAAAAGGCTGCTAAGAGTAAAAACTTCACTCAACTGTGAGCTCCATGTTATATTTGTTGACGACGAAGGTAGAGATTACACATCGTATCTTCTCTCTTACTATGAATCCATGCTGAAGTTCGTTCATGTGATTAGGCGAAGGGGAAAGAGGGGTTTGGCATCTGCATATTACGAAGGGCTAAAGCATGCAACGTTAGGGCTGGGATGTAATTTTGTCATTACTATGGACGCTGACTTGCAGCATCCACCTGAAAAAGTGGTTGAGCTGTATAGAGTCCTGTCAGATGGGGCTGATGTTGTCATAGCATCCAGATTCATGCATGGCTCTACACACTGCAATGAAAACAACGCAAGGATATTGATTGCCAGAGCATTCTGCATTTTAGCTACAACACTTCTGGGGCTTCACATCAAAGATGCCACATCAGGGTTCAGAGGAATGAAGAAAGATGCCATAGTATCTTTACTTCAGACCCGGATTGTCTCTAAGGGCTTTGCCTTCCAGCTTGAGTCCCTTTGCAACTTGCAGAGGAGGAGACTTAAAATTGTTGAAGTACCTTTTCATTTTGGTAAAAGAGGAAAGGGAAGGTCAAAGCTGTTCATGTTCAATATGCTTGAATATTTAAAATGCCTGGTTTATTCCGCTTTTTTCATACCAACACACCGTTAAAAACAATAAACTCCAGATTGAAAGATATTAAGAGCTTTTAACAAATATCTGATAATACTTCTTTACGATTCTGAAGAAGAAATATACAGGCGCGATTCTACTGAAGTATGAGTCAAGGTTCTGCACATCTTCAGGCGAAACCGCTTTTAGAGATACTAGCATAGGTATCAATAATAAAAAGAACAAAAGAAGTGCTATTACGGAAACTATTATTGGGTGGTAAGGCAGGAATGATGCAAAATATGCTATCATTGCAGGAGGCAACGATGCAATATATATTCTCCAGACACTTCTGAACTGAGCATTCCCACCAAGAGATTCTGTTATTGCAGGCCAGGCTAGAATCAGGCTTACAATTGCTCCAGCTACACTCCCAGCAATAACGCCATATACTCCTATGTACCCTACTAATAGTGCAGATACAGCTACGCTTACCACTGAACCAGAAACGTTGCAGACCATCCAGGCCCTGTTCTTCATTACGGAATTCAACAAAGGACCCTGCACTATGGATCCAAATCCTACCAGCAGATTTGGTAGTATTAACACTCGTAAATAATCGCCAGAGAAGCTATAAGCTCTGCCGTATACTGCTGAAGCTATAGGAGTGGAAACTGCTATGAGAAAAAGTGTTATTGGCGCTATTACCAGCGTCGAATATCTGACAGAAGTCCTATACAGGTCAAGCAGCCTAGCTCTATCATCGCTTATAGAACTGAAGAGTGGAAAAAGAACAGTGGCAATCGGGTAAACAAATAGCGTGATAAGAGCCCCCAGGTTACCAGCGCTGCTGTAGCCTCCTATGTACTGGTTCATGACAAATAAGGCAAGAAAGGTGTTCTGAATTGGCCCGACCAGACCTGAGACCAGGGAAGCTACGTAAAGAGGTATCGAATAGGTAAGTGCTGTCTTTACATGATTGAAAAAGTTGAAAGGAATAACTTTCCTGTATAGGTATATTATTGAGCCAAGCCCTGCAAAACCTGATAAGAGGAAGCCTGCCGCATTGCCCAAAACTGCCCCTAACACTCCGTAGCCAAGCAATACGAGCCCTACCGATGCAACCAGCTTCACTATAGCCAGCAGAACCTGAAGCAGAGCTGACCAGTTCATTCTGTTTAATCCTTGCATACCTCCGCTGATAGTGTAATACCCAACGTGCCCCAGCACTGTTAACAGAGCAAGTGGAATTATTGTAGCAAGCTCTGGCCTGTCAAGAAGGATTGTAGAAATAGGTGTCGAAAGTGGTATAAGTATGGCTATGAAAAGGGCAGCAACTACAAGCTGGAAGAGTGTTATTGAATATATGAATTCATAAGCCTTTGGCAGGGAGCCTGCAGACCTGTATCTGGATGTGTAGTATACAGCAGCCTGGTTAAAGCCTAGCTGGACTGCTGTATATAAATAACCAGGTACTACTAGAGCAAGAGAATAAAGACCATAATCAGATGGACCAAGCAATCTTGCTATGACTATGGAAGCTACAGCCACAAGCAGTGTATAGGAAAAATTTCCCACAAACAGATGGTATGCTCCTCTTGCAGGATGGTCAACAGTGCCTTCAGGAGATGACAAATACATTCACCATCTTGAGCAGAGTCCGTTCAAACAGTTTCGCTCAGAACTCAAGATCCAGATCATCCCTGAGTCACATGGGCTAGAGTCTTCATCGCAGCTTTTGCCTGCTGTGTTATAACGTTTTAAACTTAACCTTAAGAAACAGTTCTTTCATATTTTTGAATGAAATGTACTCACTGTTTATTTATCACCTATATTATACCGCAATATATCAAAGTCAGGGTGGTTTGGGACTTGGCAAATATAGACGTTGAGGCTACGCTTGAAGAGTTCAGGCGATTCTTGATTTACAGTACCTGCATTTCCTACATACCTGAAGGCTACCTGAGAGACCCTGAGGTCTTTCCTGAAAGAGAGGGTGGGCAAGGGGCAATTTACGTAGAAGCTGCAGACAAGGCCAGCCTGAAAAAGATGAGGGACATAACTTTTGTCAATGCAAGGGATGTTCTTGGAGTTATATATGAGTCTAAAAGTGGCAATACAAAGCTGAAATGGAGGTCTACTACAGGTAGAAAGGGGAGAGTTACTGGTATAGCTTCAGCAAACGCTTTGACAAACCTCATCAATGCTGGCGTGGTAAGACCGAGTTATGTGCAGGAAGTTTTGGCGAAAACTCTAACTGAAGATCGCAAAAAGCAGGAAGAACAAAATACTCAATAGCCTGCTGCAAATCAACAATCTCTAACAGTTGTGTACTTCTTTCTGAAATAGACAAGCGGGTTAGCATCTCTTGGAGTATTTACTTCAACCACCCTTCCTATAATCAGGGTGTGGTCAGCTATATCATAATTCTTCCATCTTTTGCAAACTATGCTAGCAATACAATCATCTATGATAGGTACACCTCTTGCATCCATGTAGTATTTTACTCCATCGAATCTCTTTTCATAATTTTCTTTCTGTGAGAACCTTATGGAAAGCTCTGACTGGTCGTAAGCAAGCATATTGACAGAAAAATATTCTGTGTGTGAGAAAAGTCTGTGAATATAGTCTCCTTTCATCACTGAAACAAGCAAAAGAGGTGGTTCCATAGATACGCTGATGAACGAACTGACCGTCATTCCGTATGGTTTTCCTTCACTCATGCATGCTACTATAGTGACTCCTTGTGGGTAATTTCTCATTGCTTTTCTGAAGCCATCTGCAACCACGTCTTGCATTTATCGAATCTGCAGAAACAGATATTTTTATTTTAGCTTATATAATTATATATCGATTTATATATTAGAATATAAACCGGGGGCGCATGCAAAGCGATACTCAGCAAGATGCTGTCAGAGAGAGTTTGATTGGGCTGTTTGCGCTTCATATGATGGAAAGTGGCTCGGTATATGGTTCGGATGTTGCTAACAGGATAAAAGAACTTACCGAAGGGACCTGGAAGCCCGGAGCAGGGGCAATCTATCCTACTCTGAACAGACTTGTCAGAAAGGGCTATGCGAAGATAGACCTGAGTGATGAAAGAAAGAAATACCATCTGACTCAGAAAGGCAGGACATTTGTCGAGGAGATGAAGAAGCACTTTCTCTCAAAGTCTAAGTATACATTCACATGGAGATTGATACTAGAGATGGTCGACAGAAAGGAAAGGGCAGAATTTGTAATCGAAAGGTTCAGGTCAGGTCTTGAGACTGTTACGGAGATATTGAATGAAAGAGATTACTTGCCAGAAGAAGAGAGAAGATATCTTGCAAAGACCGTAATTGAAGATATGCAAGCTACAATTGCAAAGATATCACAAACAATGGAGGCGATGTAAAGATGAAGTTTGCTGTTCTGTCTGCATTCCTTTTGCTAGCAGTATTGCTGGCTGCTCCTTTCTCAAGTCCATACAACGCATATTCATTAAATCAGACTTTTCAGGCTGTATCTTTCTGGGGCTCAAGTTCAGCACCCCTGTTAGCTTCGCCAGGCTCCTCAAACCTTCCTCTAACAATACAGGTTGTCAATGCCGGGCCCAACACTGTTTCGTCGCTATCGATCAGCTTCGTGAGCAATTTCCCGCTCATACCGGCAGCAGGTCAGGCAAGAAACCTATCTTCATACTTGCCAGTATCACAGCCTGGCTCATCAGTACAGATGCTCGGGTATTACAGTGTATTCTCTAATGCTTCTCAGGGAATCTACAACGAAACACTTCTGATAAAATACATGCTAGGGTCATCATCCTATTCTCAGAACCTTACCTTTACAGTAGCAATTCTAGGCCCTTCCCCGGTCCCTCAAACATTTCAGGCTGTAGCATTCTGGGGTGGAGTTTCATCTACATTGATAGCCTTACCAGGTTCGAAGGGCTTACCCCTTCAGCTAACTGTATACAACATTGGACCCAATACAGTCTTCAATGCTTCTGTATCCTTTGTTCCTCAGCAGCCTCTTCAGCCTCTGCCAGGTCAACAATCAGAATTAACAGCATTCATGCCAGTATTCAGGCAGGGAGGCTTTCTTTCTATGACAGGATATTTTGACATTCAACCAAATGCAACGTCTGGAATATACAATCAGCAGCTAACAATAACATATTCTAACGGTTCGAAATATTTTACCAGCCAGATAGATGTTCAGATAGCCATAACAGGCTATTCGAGCATTCAGCTCTCATCATATGCATATTTACCTTCATCAATATATCCAGGCTACCCATCAGCACAGCTTCAAATCGCAATTTTGAATAATGGTAATGCTCCTGCGTATGATGTTAATGCAACCCTTTACACAGCATATCCTGCTAAGCCACTTTATCCAGGCTCCAACACAAAATTCATAGGTTTTGTTCCTGTAGGGCAGCCTATCCTGGTTCAGTTTCCTCTGAGCATTTACAACACAACCAGAGCTGTCAATGCAACTTTGCTGCTGAACATACAATACAACGATGTCAAAAGCATCAACTTCACAATACCCTTCGTTGAATACCCTAAGGCCGATTTGGCGGTATCTAATGTTGTTACTCCTCAGCTCAGCGTGGGGCAAAGCTCAGCCTACATCACTTTATCTCTTAAAAACGAGGGTTCTGTTGCAGCCGAAGGAGCCTCTGTAGCCTTGGTTCCTTCGAACATCTTCCAGCCGAGCATTCCGTCAACAGTCAGTCCTCTTCTTGCAACCACTTACCTTAACACCTCCATAGGGAATGTAATGCCCGGTCAGCTTACAAACGTAACATATATTGTCTCCATAAACTCCAATATTCCTCCCGGAAGCTATACACTTCTCTTTGTAGCCAGCTGGACCCAGCCTGGAGCGCAATATCCATTCTTTGAAGAGCTGCCTGTACAGCTTCAGGTGCATGGAACAATAACCCAATCTCTGGGAGAGCAATTTTCCAACCCAATCTTCTTAGGCATAGTAGCCTTGCTTGTAGTGCTGATAATAGTTGGAATAATAGCAATAGCGAGGAGCAGAAGAAAGGCAAGGGAGAGATAGATAAATGGCGAATCAGGTAAGTGAACAGGTATACAATTCAGCTTATGCAAGAAGGACTCTGATACTCTTTGCTACCTTCGCTATATTCGTAATGTATGTAGAGTCAATGCTTACGCCATCTCTGCCAGTGATAGCTGACGAATTCGGTGTTACAGC
>Ga0209012_1000150_pt1 | contig 116667 bp, 78 predicted proteins | sample RS3BMetagenome_FD_184735 | JGI IMG/M metagenome (GOLD analysis project Ga0209012, IMG submission 184735) | Ferric oxide microbial mat and aquatic microbial communities from Rainbow Spring, Yellowstone National Park, USA - RS3B (SPAdes) (version 3) ... | reverse complement strand
AGGCGAGTGAGCAGGGAGAGAGAACAGGGCGTGATTGATCACGCCTTGAGAAGGAGAGCGACAGGCGGGGAGGCGAGTGAGCAGGGAGAGAGAACAGGGCGTGATCAATCACGCCCCTACGGGAAACCATGTTCCTGATTTTGCACTGAACCTGTTTAGTTGCCGAACAGGTTGTTGAGAGTGTTGATCGTGCCGCCGAGGTTGCTCTGCCCACCAGCTTGTTGTGCGCCTTCCGCCTGTGGTGGATGGTAGCTCATCGACTGGAGGCCGATACGACCGGGGCCGACGAAGCGATTGAGGATGAAGGACGCGCCGGAAACCATGCCGCCGATAGCCCCGAAAATGCCGCCGCCGCGCTGCGACGCGGCGACTGTTGTCACCTGCATCTGCACCGAGGGGTCTTTCCAGAGCCACGCGCCCGGCTCTACATCCAGTGTCTCGCCGGGGGCCAGCGTTTTCTCAAAGACGTTGCCGTAGCCGTGCAGCAGCACCATGCCTTCGCCGTTGATGGCGCGGAACTGGTCGATGAACAGGCCGGTGCGACTGAAGAGAATGTTGGCCGCGCCCTGCACGAAGGTGAAGCTGTAGTCCACGTTGCCGGTTGCGATCAGGAACTGGTGTTCGCGCACCTCGACCATCTGGTTGTGTTGCAGGCGGAGGGCCACGATCTGTCCTACAGAGTCACGGGAGAAGGCAATATTGCCGGGGCCGGTGGCCTCGGTGATGAAGATGGGCAAACCGGCAAACATGCGCTTGGCAGCCCCCTTGAGCGATTTGAAGCCGATCTGCACACCTGGGTGCTTCCAGAGCAGGATATGATGCTCGAAATAGATGGACATCTGGTTGCCGAGCATGACATCGACGACGGGTACCAGTTCACCATCAATGGTAATCGTCAGGTCGCCGACACGTAACGGTCCCTTGGGATTATGCAATTCGGCTTTGGGAACGGCATTCCCGAACATGCTATTGGCGTACTCTTCGTACTGATTGGGTGGCACGAAAGCGTTCTGCGGGGGAGGCGCGCCTGCGACTCCTGCCGATGCTGGTTGCTGTGTTAATGGAGCGCCACAAAAGCCACAGAATTTGACGCCATCAGCAACAGTGTTGTGGCAATTTGGACAAATCATGGGTTCTCCTTCATCAAGTCGCGTTTATGGTACCGGCTTACATCAGAAAACAGTTGCTCGCATATACCGTATCTTGCTGTACGCTCGATAGTGTTGCCTGCAAGTTGCCCACGAGCCACGATATATGTTGCCGTGATAATACCAGTTGCCTCTGCAATTTGCAAGTGGCGCAAGTCACAGGATGGTTGTGAAATAAAACAAAGGATTTTTTCTGAAAAGGATAGCGATGATGTGGTAAGCGATAAATCGTGCATTTATCTCGCAGGAACGGGATTGATCCCGCCCCTGCGACCTGATCGAACTAGAGGACGAAACTATCGGCGAGGGGGCTGCGGGTGTTGCCGTTCTCGCGCTTTTCGCTGTTCAGATTAATAGACTGCTGACCGCCCGTGTTTCGACCATTCTGCCCATAGGGGGCGGTGGGTGTGGGGGGGAGAGGCGATGGCGTATTTTGGAGGCTTTGCAAGCTCTGCAAGGCCGCCTGCGCCTGTGGACTCATGGCAACAGGGCCAGCAGGCTCCGTGGCAAGCTGAATCGTCTTTCCCTCAATGACCACTGCGATGCCGATGCCACGACGGAGATCGGCCAGTTGCCGCCGTAACTCACGGTTCTCTGCCTCTAAGGCATCCATCAATTTTTTCTGCTCAAGGAGCATCTGCGCGATGCCCTCAAAACCTGCGCTAGCAGCACGATCCATAGTGGATTCCTCCTGCGTACTTCGTGTACCCAATAACTCTAGAACAAAATTACCGATCACAGCGCCACCCTTCTATCTACTCTTGCTGACCCAACAATGCCACCACACGATCCCAGATGACGGCGGCAACCTCCGTCTTGGGCATCACCGGTAGGTCTTCTACTGCGCCGGTTGCATGAAAAATGAACACCTTATTCGTATCTGTCCCGAAGCCGCTGTCTGGGCGGCTCACATCATTTGCTATGAGCAGATCCAGCCGTTTGCGAAGCAACTTGGATTGTGCATGAGCCATGATGTTATCGGTTTCGGCTGCGAATCCAACACGAACCAGCCGTTTTTGTCGTTGCCCACTGTTCTGTTGCCGTTCGAACAATGCAGCCAGCTCGCCGAGAATATCAGGATTATGGGTCAGGTACAGAGGAAACACAGTTTGTGTTGCCTGTTGTCCCTCATTGTGATATTCCGTGTGCCTCGTGCCCTTTATGTCCAGTGCCTCTGCCTCGCTTACCTGGGATGGAGGCTCGCCACCTGCTATGCTCTCTTTTTTGATCTTGTGCGTAGCGGGCGCGACCGGACGAAAGTCGGCGACCGCAGCGCTCATGACGAGTGCATCCGCGTCGGCAATGGCGGCGAAGACGGCATCGCGCATCTGCTGTGCTGTCTCCACCCGCTGTACTTCAATGCCATAGGGTGCAGGAAGTGCTACAGGGCCAGAGATCAGCGTGACGTGCGCGCCCCGATCTCGCGCTTCTACTGCCAGGGCATAGCCCATCTTGCCCGATGAATGGTTGCCGATGTAGCGCACCGGGTCGATAGGTTCTCGTGTCCCACCGGCTGTTACCACGACACGGCGGTTAGCCAGATCACCTTGTCGCCCTAGCAACATGCTGATGGCGCTCAAGAGAACGGGTGTCTCCGGCAGGCGACCGGGGCCGATAGCTCCTGAGGCCAGACGGCCTACCTCCGGCTCGACAATCAGTGCGCCGCGTTCACGCAGCAGAGCCAGGTTGGCCTGCGTGGCCGGATGCAGGTACATCTCATAATACATAGCCGGTGCCAGCAAGAGCGGAGCCTTTGTAGCCAGCGCTACTGCCGTCAACATGTTATCGGCTATGCCGTGAGCCAGTTTGGCAATCGTGTTGGCCGTCGCCGGTACCACAACCAGTGCATCTGCGGCCTCCGCCAGGGCAATATGCCGTTCAGCGGCCTGCCCCGATGCTTCCCAGAGGTCTGTATAGACCGGTCGGTGGCTCATGGTCGAAAATGTGAGCGGACGGACAAAATCCTCCGCGTGTTCCGTCATGACAACATCGACAAGCGCACCAGCTTGCTGTAGGTGGCTGACCAGGTCTACGGCCTTGTACGATGCTATCCCTCCACAAATACCGACGATGATGTGTTTGTTGAGTAACACGATTTCCCTATTCGTCCCCTTATCGGGTGCTTTTTATGAGAACACTTTTACCATACCATGATACAAGACATAACAGCAAGCTCTATGCCAGGAAGTACCATTGTCCAGCTTTGCGCTCTCTGCGGCCTCCTTATGTTTTTGCGGGCAGCAGGGCGAGCGCAAGGCATCGCTCCTCCCTGCACCCTGGACGGTGGGGAACTGGTTCCTATCATTGAGGAACGCTCCCCACCTGCATTTTCGTACAGGTTGCTCAGGCTCGCACATCTTTCTTTTTCAGGAAGTGCGCGGTGGCGAAACCCAGTCCGACACACATGGCGATAAGAATCGCCCACACCAGCAGCAGGTGCGCGATGGCCAGCCCCTCCGTGCCGTTCGGGGTGACCGAGGTGAACAGGTTGCCCTGGTAAAGAAAATTATCGCCTGGCTCCAGTTTATCCGCGTGCAGGCCGACGCTGGAACCCATACCCGCCATTGCCCAGTGAACGGCGAAAAACCAGCTAATGAACTGGAAAAAGGCGTTGTTGAGCGCGAAGATGGCCCCGGAGAAGAGTATCTGCGGCACCAGAATCAGGGGCACGATGCTCATTGCGCGGTCGGTATTGGGCGCGATGGCCGAGATGGTCAGGCCCAGCATCAGACCGGCCAGCGCGGTCAGGCCCAGCGTGATGTAGAGTTCGACAAAGGGCGGGAAGAGAATACTGGTCTGGAAGGGCGCACGCCAGTTCACGATTAGCAGGATAATCAGGCATTGCACCAGAATCAGGACGCCTTGCACGACGATCTTGGAAAACATGTAGGGCACAATGCCCAGATTGACGGCGCGCTCACGTCGGTAGATGGCCTCTTCTTTGACGATCTCGCGCACGCCGTTGATGCAACCCAGCAGGACGACCGCGAAGGCCATGAAGAGCAGCACCTTTTGCGCATCGAAGCCGGAGCCTTGAATGATGGACTGGTTGAGTATCTGATCGGGTGTTTTGCCCTGCTGCGCGGCAAATTGCTGGCCTTGCGGCGTATTTAACATATCGACGACGCGCTGGCAGTTCACAGAAACGATAGGGCCAGAGGTTGCTGTGATGTTGCTGCGTGTGGGGCAGGTCACGATGCTGGTCGGTGAGAAGGCCGCATTAGGTGTGAGCAAGAACAGGAACAGCGCCAGAATCGGAGCCTGCAAGATCAGAATAAGCATATTAATGCGATCATTGAGCAGCAATGTGATGTAGCGCATGGTGAGAATGCGGAACTGCTTCCAGGGGTTGCCGCGTTTAGGTGGCTTGATCGGCGCTACCAGGCCGTTCTGATTGGCTTGCCGGTTCAGCATCTGTTCCACTGGCAGCAAGGGTTCAGCGATGTAGCGTCGGTACTCTTCCGATTGGCGGAAACGCGCCTCGGCCTCGGCGGGGATGTTGGGGTTCTCCTCTGTCGGTTCCAGCGCGCTATAGATTTCGGCAAAGTCGGTTTTGCCAAAGTAGGCTTTGGCCCCATCCGGTGGGCCATAGTAGGCCAGACGCCCGCCCTGGCTGAGAAAACAGATGTAGTCACAGTTATTGATATTGTTGGTGGCATGTGTGACTAGAATGATGGTATGCCCTTTATCGGCCAGTTTGCGCAAGAGCAACATCATCTTGCGATCCAGGCCAGGGTCCAGGCCGGATGTTGGCTCGTCCAGGAAGAAGACGCTGGGGTTTGCCAGCAGTTCGAGGGCGATAGAGACGCGCTTGCGCTGTCCGCCGGAGAGCTTGCTGACCAGCAGTTTGCGCCGTGACTTCATCTCGACATCCTCCAGCACCTCCTCAATGCGCTGCTTGATCTGCTCCTCCGTGAAGTCGTCGGGCAGGCGCAATCTGGCCGCGTAGTACAGGGCGCGTTCAACCGTCAGGTCGCGGTGAATGATATCGTCCTGTGGCACATAGCCCAGTTGTGTGCTGAAGGCCGCCAGATTGGTGTAATAGTCCTGGCCGTTGTAGAGTACCTTGCCCTTCTGTGCCGGGCGCAGGCCGTTCAGCGCATCCATCAGTGTGGATTTGCCGGTGCCGGAGCCGCCGACGAGGGCCACGAACTTGCGTGGTGGAATGACCAGTGAAATGTCGTTAATTAAGACGACATGGTGATTGCCCTCTTTTTTCAGGTGCAGGGCCTCGATGCGAATGTTCTGGCTCTCGTCATACTGCGCCAGTTGAAGGCCGGTATAAGCAAACTTGTAGGGGCCGATACGAATCTCGTCGCCCGTCTTGAGCAACTGATTTGTCACGCGCTGTCCGTTGACATAGACATGGTTGGTGCTGTTCAGGTCGATGATGCGGTAGCCACCCTGAACCTGTTCCAGACGGGCGTGATGAGCAGAAACCTGGGGATGGCCCAGTACCACCATGTTGTCAGGAGCGCGCCCAATGGTGATGAGCGCCGCGCCGAGCGGCAGTGGGCGCATCTCCGTCATCGTCTCTTGCGCCGCGCCGCTGCCATCATTATAGGTTAATGTCACGTAGGTACCATGCTCATCGCTGATGCGGCAGACATCGCCACGTGTTAGCACCTTACGAAACTGCTCGTCGCCCGCGACCCGATGTCCATTGTAAATAATGCCGTTGCGTGTGTGACCACGTTTGGGATTGGGGTGAATAAAGACGAGTTGGTTGCCCTGGCGCTCAATCAGGGCATGATAGGCGGAGACTGTCGGCACGTTGATAACAATATCGTTGTCGGGGGCGCGCCCAATCGTCATCGTCGGTTTGTTGAGTTCATATGTCTGCCGGTCGCGGTTCGTATTGTTACTGATCTCAAGCGTGGGGATGCCTTGCCGGACTGTGCCGTGATCAAAGTAGAGTGCGCGTTCAGTGCCCTGCGGCCCGACGGGCGAGAGCGCGGGGTCGTTCTGGGCGGGAAATGGCTGTTGTGGCATGGGGGACGCAGCGTTGTAACGGGCCACCTCTTCGACTGTGGCCTGGAAGGGATCAGGCGCAATGTTGTCTTGCGTCGGCGTTTTTAAGACCACGTGTGGGGACATAGGAGCTTCATCGCGTCCACCAGGGAGCGTTTGCTCTTGAGAGCGTGCAGACGTGTGGGCTATCACCTGGAAGGAAAAGGTTGTTGCGCCGCTGCCCAGTGCCACAGTATCGCCGTGATGCAGTAGCCCTTCTGACAGGTCGCGCTGATTCACCAATAGCCGATTCTGAGGCGATAACTTGCTGATGCTCCATACCCCATTGGCGAAACTGATACGGGCATGGTGCCGCGAAACAGAGGGTTCTGAAATCACGATGGTGTTGCTGGGATCGCGTCCCAGGGTAATGCTGAAACCCGTGACAGGGTATGTTTTGCCTGCCAGTGGCCCGGCGAGAAAGATAATTGAGGCAAGTACCTGAGGCTCATTTTTGACGTCCATGACCAACGCCGCATCCATCAGCCATCAGGATGGCCAGACACGGCCTCTCCTTTCTGAGATAATCAGCCGGTTTATCTGAAATTGCCCACTTTGTGGCGCAATTATATCCTACCTGGAAAACGCTGGCAAGCCTCAGCATTAGAGGAGAAACAGGTATGCTCCGACCCCCATGCTATTATTCATTATCGAACATCTCCAGCATGGAATTGAGGTCATTGGGGTCGAGCGACTCGGCCATGATACGCATTGGCCCCTGCTGGATCGAGAAGCGCAGCATGGCGCGCAAAAAGGCCTGCTCGCGGGGCGCGACCGGCGAAGTGGGCTGTAGCACAGAGGCTACTGCGCATAACAGGCGTGCGTCCTCTTTGCGACCGGCCAGGGTGAAGAGAGTGGCCTGGCGGCGCAGGCGTTTTTCATACAGTGTGCGCCAATCTTCGCTGATGAGTTGGTCGAGGGCTTCGTCGATTAATGACTCCAGGAGCGCTGTATTCCTTTTCTGCTCCTGCTCGCGTTTTTTGAAAGAACGCCCGCCGGGGGGACGCGGCTGGAACAGGTTCGTCACGGGTTGTTGTTCCCAGTAACGGTTCATGTAGGGGATGATGTCCTGGAACGGCTCGAACATCCAGGAGAGAAACTGGGGAATCTGATAGAGGTCAGCGCCGCTCCGTGCCAGGGCCAGCGTCTCCGCGTTGAGGGGCGGTAGTTCCTGTAAGGTAGATATCTGCGATGTTGACGTTTTCTTTTTGGGTTGAGGTATCTCTTCAAGCAGGGGACGCCAGAGAGCGTAGGTAATCGGCAGCTTGCGGCGGGTGTGCCTGTTTGTGGCGCGGGCCTCCGCCACGAAGGCCAGGCCGTACTGGAAGGGAATCTGGAAGCCGCCGAGGTTCTGTTTGTCCATATCCGCCGCCAGTTGGTGCCAGTGCTCCTTCTCGACCTCATCGATGCCATAGCAATCTTTAATGCCGTACTGATCTTGAAACAGGATATTGACGCCTTTGAGCAGGCCGTCCGGTCGTTGCCAGGAGAGCATAATGAGTTGTGAGCCGGTGCCGTCGATGAAGCTCACGCGCGCCTCATAGGGTTGCACCAGGGATGCGCCGGTGGCGGCCAGGGCGCTATCGGCCTCGCCGGGTTGTGTCAGCATGGTCAGGCGTCCGAGGGCGGTGCGAGCATGCTGTTTGATCTCGCGGTTAGAGGTTGCGGCCGCCAGATAATTCAGCGCTGGCAGCGTTTGTTGCAGGGCGATAGAGCCAAGCTGTTCTAACGCATCAATAGCGGCGATGATGACCTTCGTGGGCTGACTTTCCAGGAGCGGCACCAGCAACCTGGCGGCGCGCGCGTCGTGGCTCCCGCCGAGCCAGGAGATAAAGTTCAGGCGGCGCTCTACCGGCATGGAAGCGACATCGTTCAGAATAGCCTCGACACCCATCTCATTTTGCGATACCATATCGAGCATACGCTTCTGCATCTGTTGCATGGCGGCGGTGGGATCGTTAAGGTATTCAATCATGCCCTCCTCGGCCAGTTCAGAACCCAGTTCTTTCAGAACGGGCGAGAGCGTCAGTTTGGCGAGGTCGCTAACCGTCGGGTCGGTCACGAGGTCTTCCAGCTCTTCCAGGTCGAAATCGGTTGCCAGTTCGGAGAGAATCATGACGGCGGCGGCATGCGCGGCGACATCGCGGGTGCGTAACAGGTGCAGCACCTTGTCACGTGCGCCTTCAGTCCACTCTTCATCGAGCCGGTCTAAGTAGTGAGACAGCGTTTCAGCATTCATGTTCTCATGGCGGCAGATCGTTAGCAAAATGCTATCGATGCTCTCCTGTGGTGGCCCTTTATGTTTTCGCGGCATGATTGCTCCTTAACGACGAGGTGGAAATGTTTTGTTCCGTTCCGGTGTGCCTGACGCAACCAATTGTATCACGTTCTTGCGTGTAAGTCGATACTAAAAAACCCCTTCATTGGAGTACAGGCGGGCAGGGCGCACGACGGTAGAGATAGCTTCGGTCATGATGCTGTCAAGCGTGGTGGTGAGCAGGGCCAGACTCATCAGGAAGTCGTCGTGACCGTCGCTCTGCTCGACGTAGAAGTCGAGCGTGTCGGGAGCAGGGAGCCGATAGCGCGCACGCTGCAACTGCTGCCAGCATTCATTGTACAGGCGCGCAGGTGCCTGCTGCCCTGTATACAGTTTGAGGCGACCGCTGTTGATCAGGGCCAGCAGTTGATAGGCGAGACGCGATTTAGCGGGTCGGGTGAAGATGAAAGGCAGCACGCGCTCCTCGCCGAGACGGGCAGTCAGCAGCGAGGCGAGACCGGCCCCCAGACCAGTAGCATCGATGCACAGGGCGCGAATGTTCCAGCGTTCGACCAGCGCTACGGTGGCGGCATACTGTTCCAGGTAAGCGCGCCCCGTCCACCATTCGTGATGCACGACATGCAGGCAGGGCAGATTGAGTTCGTTATAGACGACGCGCGCGATGGTGATAACCGTGCTATCGCGTTGAGAGGAATGTTGCTGTGCATGGCTGCTGAGCAGTTCCAGCGCGCTGGCGGGGCGTTCCTCACCGGCCACGTCCATGCCCGCGATATAGACCTCGCCGCCGCGTGGCTCTTCCTCCCAGTCATGGGTGCCGCGCAGGAGCGTATGTTGCAGCGTGCTGAGGAAGTAGCCCGCGCCGCTGAGTGAGTGCAGAAAGTATTGTGTCTGAATAGCGGGATGATCTTCGCCCAGGCGCGCGATCTCCTGCGTGACGAAGGCGTGGTATGAAGGATTGATGGCGGCCAGGGTGCGCCAATCGAACTCGAAATGGCAGCGGATGGCGCTCTGTTGCTCCAGCGCGAGATTGGCGGCGCGTTGTTGGGCCAGCAGAGTATCATCACTCCATGCGGTACCGTACAGGACGGTAGTTGCGTTGCTGGTGGCGGCCATAGGACGGAAGTCGCGGTCGAACTTTTCACGCGAGACATCCTGCGCCTCGTCGATCTCCAGCAGCAGGTCGGCGGTGGCTCCAACGACGTTACTTTCGGGGCTGGCCGAAAAGAACATCACGCGCGGCCCGCTGTGCTGGCGCAGGAGTAGCGGGTCGGCCTGCGGGCTAAGGCCGATGATGTGGCCCTGGCTCTGCCAGACGCGCTCCCGTGTTGCGGGTGTATCGAGCAGAGAGAGCAGGCGCAGGCGGCTGTTGGTGATTTGCGGGTTAAAGGTGGGAGCAGCTTTGACGATGGTGCCCTGGGGCATGCAGGCCAGCAGGAAGGCTTCCAGCACGGCGGAGAGCTGGTTTTTGCCTGATTGGCGGGCCATCATGACGGTGAAGATGCGACCGTGCCCGCCACAGATCGAAGCCAGTATGGCCTCGGCAACCTGCTGCTGGTAGGGGTAGAGGGGGCGACCCAGCACATGTTGTGCGAAGAGGGTAATCGCGGAAGGAGAGAGTTTTTTCATCATATGGGGCATCAGCAAGGGATGGGCCTGAGACCCACGAGGGCCTCATTGCATAGGGTGTTTTTATCATAGTACGAGGCATCTGCAAAGGGGGAGCAGGCTACAAGCTGTTTGCTTGTTTGCTTGCTTTAAAGATTACCATAGACCACTGCGAAATGCAAGGCTGTAGCCACCTGCGGATATCGGTCAATGTTTTGCACGAGGGGCAGGGCAACCACAAAGATCGCCCTGCCTGCCACGCACCGGGCAAAAATCTGACGGACAACCGCTAGCTGCCGGTGCTGATCTATATTTTGCATGAGTGCAAGGCAAACCTCGCGGCACTCTAAACCTCACCGGTAGCCGAAGCTGGCTTCATATGACGATATGTAAAGAGATGGTGGAACGTGAAATTATAGAACAGCACGAGAATCAAAGCGATGGCCTGCGCGATGATCGGGCGGATAGGCGTCAGGTGGCTGATGCTGAACTCGATCAGGAAGGTCAGCACGCTCCCGCCGACCGAGACGGTATGGAAACGCAGGCAGCGTGCCAGCCACGAACGGCTATGGCCTGGCAGGCGACGGAATGTAAAGTAGTCGTTGGGAATGAAGTTTGCCAGAATAGAAAGCTCGGCGGCACACACCTCCGCGATCACATTGTGTAATGCTTCATGAACAGGTAGAGCAATAACATCATAGACAATATAGAAGACGATCATATTGACGAGGGCTGCGCAGCCGCCGATGAAGGCGAACACAAAGAAGCGCTGCACCCACCCCGCACGTCCATGTGTGATAGTATCGACAAGATCAAGTAGACGATTGACAAAGGCCAGTGGTGTCGGCTGATAGCTGGGTAAGTGGGGCACTGACGCGCCCCCTTGCGCATATGAGAGGTCAGACGCTTCAGCAGTATCTGGCTTCTGCTTCAATAAAGATTGCACTTTGTACGCTCCACAATTTCCAGAGTTAGTGAACGCTCATGGCTAAACAGGTGTTGTTGGCATGTTGCACCGGTCAACACTGTTGTCCCCCCCAAAAAACACATTTACACGCATGTACGACGCATCACATGCGAGCGAAGTAACAAAATGCCAGTTGGGCCAGCGAGGAATAGCCATGATGGGGAAGTTGGCGAGGCAAGGCGAAATATATCATGCCCCGCCGACTTGCGTTTGCAGGTGCCAGCACTCTCTGGCGATCTCCCAATCTTCCTCTGTGTGAATAATGAGTACGCGCACTGTCGATTCAGATGTCGCAATATCCTGGTCTACCGGTGAGGCGTTGTTTTTGTTTGCATCCAGCGCAAGGTTGAGGTAGCCAAAGGCGGCACAGGTGGCTTCGCGTACAAGAGCCGCGTTCTCGCCGACGCCGCCGGTAAAGCTCAGAATGTCGATGCCCCCCAGCGCGGCGATCATGGCCCCGATGAAGGTCTGCAAGCGATAGATATAGAGTTCCAGCGCCAGCTTCGCCCGTTCATGACCCTGCTGGCTGGCCTGCAAGATAGCACGCATATCCTGTGAAATACCGGAGATACCTTTCAGACCGGACTCTTTATTGAGTGTCCGTTCGAGTTCATCCACGCTCGCACCCTGCTGACGTTGCAGGTAGAGCAGGATGCTGGGATCAATCGTGCCGGAGCGCGTGCCCATCATGACGCCTTCGAGCGGCGTAAAGCCCATTGTGGTATCAACACTGCGCCCGTCGCGGATGGCGGCGAGTGAGCAGCCATTGCCGAGATGGCAGTTCACGATGCGCAGTCCCGTCGGCGCTCGGCCCACGATCTGCGCGGCACGACGGGCACAATACTGGTGACTGATGCCGTGAAAGCCATAGCGATGAATACCCTGCTCATACCATGCATAAGGGCCGGGATAGACAGTGGCTTTGAGTGGCATATGACGGTGAAAGGCAGTATCGAAAACGGCTACCTGGGGCACCTCTGGCAGAAGATGCTGTGCAACCTCGATTCCTTCCAGATTAATCGGATTATGCAAGGGGGCGAAGGAAGCCAGTGCTCGAATGGTTTCCTGCACCTGCCGGTCGATGAAGACGCTGCGGATGTACTCGCGTCCGCCATGCACGACGCGGTGTCCCACCATTGCGATCTCCTCTGGCCCCGCGATCACGGCAGTCGGGCCACTCCACAGCGTATATAGGGTCTGCTCGATAGCATGGGCACGTGATTCTGCCGCAATCTCACGCTGCTGTGTCTGCCCCTGGTGCGTGCGGATGAGCAATTGACCACTGCCCTTTTCGGCCATCCACGTGGTGTCAGCCTGCCAGAGGGGTTCGGGAGCCTGCTCCGGCAACGTCGTATCAATGCTGTACAGGCGGCTTTTCTGGCTGCTTGAGCCAGCGTTCAAGACAAGAATGTTCACCATTTGTTCCTCAAACCGTCAAAATTACAAGAATACACACAGCATTGTACCACGTCCCTCTTTGTTGCCACTGATAGTGCTGGTGTCTCATAATACAGGTTGGCCCTGATTATGGGCACTATGATCGCGTAGAGACGTGGTTTACCGCGTCTCTACACCTGCCTGTCCGTCGCCATGCCGGACACGGGCAGGGTACATAGTTAAAGAATGCTGATAGAAATGAGGAGTTTACGCATTATGACTACGCATATCGGGTTTATCGGACTGGGCAATATGGGGCAGGCAATGGCGGCTAATCTGCTCAAAGCTGGCTTCGCGCTGACGGTCTATAACCGCACGGCCTCAAAAGCGGATGGGCTGGTGCAGCAGGGAGCGCAGCGAGCAGAGCGTGTGGTCGATGTTATCGAGCGCGGTGGCATTGTGATTACGATGGTGGCGAACGATCAGGCGCTGGAAGAGGTCGTCAGTACAGATGGCTTTCTTGAGAGGCTTGGCCCGAACGGTATTCACCTCTCGATGAGTACAGTCTCGCCTGCGCTGGCCCATAACATGGCGGCGCTACACGCGCAGCATGGCAGCAGCTATGTGGCCGCACCGGTCTTTGGACGCCCCGATGCGGCGGCGGCGCGTAAGCTCTGGATCGTCGTTGCGGGTGCGGCGGCGGCGAAAGAGCGCGTGCGCCCCGTTTTGGAGACGCTGGGTCAGGGTATTTTTGACTTTGGCGAGGAGCCGGAGAAGGCGAATATCGTGAAAATCTGCGGCAATTTTATGATTGTGGCGGCGATGGATGCTATGGCGGAAGCACTGACGCTGGCCGAAAAAAACGGCATAGATCGTAGTGCCATGATCTCCATGTTTGGGCAAACGCTCTTTGCTGCACCCATCTACCAGAACTATGGAAAGATGATCGCCGAGAAACGCCACACGCCTGCCGGATTCTACCTCTATCTGGGGCTGAAGGATGTCAATCTCGTGCTGGATGCCGCCGAGCAGGCCAGAATGCCCATGCCGCTGGCCAGTCTCGTGCATGATCGCCTGCTGGCGAGCATCGCCAAAGGGCGGGCCGAGATGGACTGGTCGGCCATCTCCCTCGATGTGCTGGATAATGCCGGTCTCTAAAAAAGGAAAGGAATGCAATACCCATGAACGGCCCCATGCGCAATGATGCCTCAACGTTATTGCACATGGGGCCGTTCATAGACATTTTATTCCTTTAGTCTGTCCAGACCCAATCGCGTACTTCGGGCATGTCTTCCAGGTGTTCGCGCACATAGGCGTGATGTTTTGCCAGCATGTTATTACACTCGGCGATGAGTGGCGCGGTGAGCTTGTGAACGCGCGTGGCGCGGCGCATGGCCTCGATGCAGAGATGATAGCGGCTCATGCTATTCAGCACGACCATGTCGAAGGGCGTGGTCGTGGTGCCCTGCTCGTTGAAGCCGCGCACGTGGAAGCGTGGCGTGTCTGTGCGCCCGTGGATGATCTCGTGAATGGCGCGTGGGTAGCCGTGAAAGGCGAAGACGACGGGCTGATGCTCGGTGAAATGCTGTATGAAAGTTGCCTCCGGTATACCGTGTGGATGCAACTGTTGTGGATACAGCGCCATCAGGTCTACGACGTTGACGACGCGCACTTTGAGTTCAGGCAGGTGATGGCGCAACCACCAGGCGGCGGCAACCGTCTCCTGCGTAGGAATATCGCCCGCGCAGGCCAGGATCACGTCCGGCTCAAGGCCATCATCGTTGCTGGCCCAGTGCCAGGTTGAGATACCGCGTGCGCAGTGTGCCTTTGCCTCTTCCATGTTGAGCCACTGCAATTGCGGCTGCTTGTCAATCACGATCAGGTTGACATAATTGCGGCTGCGGAAGCAGTGGTCGGCGACAGAGAGCAGGCAATTGGCGTCCGGCGGCAGGTAGATGCGCGCGACCGCGCCTTTTTTAGAAAGCACGGTATCGATCAATCCTGGTCCCTGGTGGCTAAAGCCATTATGGTCATTGCGCCAGCAGGTCGAGGTGAGCAGGATGTTGAGCGAGGAGATAGGGACGCGCCAGTCCAGCTTAATGCCCTCCTCCAGCCACTTGGTATGTTGCACCGTCATCGAGGCCGAAACCATAGCGAAGGCTTCGTAGCTAGCAAACAGCCCGTGCCGCCCGGTCAGCAAATAGCCTTCCAGCCAGCCCTGACAGAGCTGCTCGCTCAGCACTTCCATCACGCGCCCATCCGGCGAAAGATGATCGTCGATGGCGATGGTTGGCTCCATCCAGCAGCGATTCTCGACGCTGAAGACATCGCCCAGACGGTTCGAGTTAGTTTCGTCGGGGCAGAAGAGACGGAAGTTCTGCTGCTGCTTGTTGCGCGTGAAGATATCGCGCATCATCTTTCCCAACTGGCGGGTAGACTCGTGGCGCTCGGTGGCTGGTTTAGACACCTCTATGGCGTAATCTTCCATTGGCGGAATATCCAGGTCAATCCGCAGTTTGCCGCCGTTGGCGTGCGGATTGGCGCTCATGCGCCGGTCGCCGCGTGGGGGCAACGCCGCCAGTTCCGGCAGCAGACGACCATTGCTGTCGAACAGTTCCTCCGGCTTGTAGCTGCGCATCCACTGCTCCAGCATGGCCAGGTGTGCAGGATTGGTTTTGACATCCGTGATCGGTACCTGGTGGGAGCGGAAGGTATTTTCAATCGGCACGCCATCGACCTCTTTGGGGCCTGTCCAGCCTTTGGGTGTGCGCATGACGATGACGGGCCACGCCGGGCGCTTGCTAAACCCATGCTGACGCGCCTCTTCTTGATAGCTACGGATGCGGGCGTAGCAGGTGTCGAGCAGGTCGGCGAAGTCTCGATGCATGGTTTGCGGATCGTCGCCTTCGATGAAAAACACCTCGTAGCCGTAGCCTGAGAGTAGTTGACGAATGGAGTCGTCGCTGGCCCGTCCCAGCACCGTAGGGCCGGAAATTTTATATTGATTGAGGTGCAGAATGGGCAATACCGCGCCGTCTCGCACGGGATTCAAAAAACTGATGCTTTGCCATGAGCCGGAGAGCGGCCCCGTCTCCGCCTCACCGTCGCCGATAACCGCTGTAACGATCAGGTCGGGATTGTCAAAGGCGGCTCCATAGGCGTGACTGAGGACATAGCCCAGTTCACCGCCCTCGTGGATGGAGCCGGGTGTGGGCACGCTGACATGACTGGGAATGCCGCCGGGGGTAGAAAACTGGCGAAACAGGCGTTTCATGCCCGCCGTGTCCTGCGTCACGTGCGGATAAATCTCCGTGTAGGTGCCTTCCAGGTAGGTGTTCGCAACGATAGCGGGGCCGCCATGCCCCGGCCCGGTGAGGTAGATCATGTTCACATCATGGTCAACAATGAGCCGGTTAAGGTGAGCATAGATGAAACTTAGCCCTGGCGAGGTGCCCCAGTGGCCAAGCAGGCGCGGCTTGATGTGTTCCGGGCGTAATGGTTCCTTGAGTAAAGGATTGTCTTGCAGGTAAATCTGTCCGATGGTCAGGTAGTTAGCAGCGTTCCAATAGCGATGCAGCAAGTCGATACGCCGCTGCTCAAGTTTTGGCATGCCGTCCTCCCTACAAAAAGCTTTATATTATATGCAGAAAAGCTGTAAACTCAGCGGTGATAACGTTAACGACGCCTTTATCGTTTATCCAAAAGCAGTGTACCACGTATAACCAACTATGCAACAGAGGGGCGGTTAACAAACCGGTCACGTTCAGACGTACTGGCAGGATTGCACATGCTGCGTTACCATATGAGCAGGAGATTGGCATCACTTTTCGTGTAAGTAACGGGGGTCTGCGAGGGAAATGACCGGCAAGCGATACAAGAAGGTTCAAAGGAAGCGCGTAGGGACGCAGATTTATGCCGTCCGGCCTGTGGCTCGTGTCGCGCGCGTGAGCAGAAGCGCTTCCAATGTTTTGCTGGCCCTGGTGCTGGGCGTCACTCTGGCATTGCTGAGCTATCTTCCCCTGGGGATGTTGCAACTGACGACAGGGGTAGCGCAGGCGCGTACTCTGCATGCGCTGCCGGTAGAGACGGAACCGGCTAACAATGCCGTCTTGCAGACACCGCCTAAGCAAGTAATTATCTGGTTCGATGAAAGGATCATCCCTGCTACCTCACATATTATCGTAGATAATGCGCAGCAGCAGCAGGTTAATATGCAGGATAGCGTGGTTAGTTCGACTAATCCGCGCGAGATGAGTGTGGCCTTACCCTCTTCGCTGCCTGGGGGCACCTATACCGTGCTGTGGGTGGCGCAATCCGCCGATGACGGCCATGTGACGCAAGGCTCGTTCACCTTCCGCGTGGTGGGTGGTGGCACGCCGCTTTCGTTGCTGCCGGGCGGGCCAGGGGGCGCGAACAAGAGCGGCTATACGCTGGATGGGCCAACCATCGTGCAGGCCATCACTACCTGGCTGGCGTTACTCGGCATGACGCTGTGGGTTGGGGGCCTGATCTGGGAGACCTGGATACTGGTGCCCAACGCGGAGAACGATGCCGATCTGGCGGCTGCCGGGCGTGGTGCGGAGCGGCGTTTTCAGCGTCTGGCCCAGATGGCCCTCTATCTGGTGTGGGTCGCCAATATCGGGCTGGTCTGTTCGCTGGTGGCCCAATACGCAGGTGGCTGGTCGCAGTTGGGGCAACTTTCGGCGTGGCAGGCCGTTCTCTTCGGCAGCAACTTTGGCACTTTCTGGTGGATGCGCCAGATCGTGGTCATGTTCGCGCTCGTCTTGCTGTTCCTGGCAGAAGACAAGGGCTGGTCGCGGCAACGACGAGTGGAAAGGTCGCGCCCATCAGCAGAAGCTCTCATGGCTATTCCTGACTGGTGGCACGCAGTACTTGTCGTGTTGCGCAACATTCCTCATCTTCCACAGCAACTACTGGATGGCTGGCGACAACGTTCCTGGTCAGGACGGGCCGAATTGCTGCTGGGTTTCGCGCTCCTGCTGGCCTTCGCGCTCTCCGGCCACGCCAGTGCTGTCCCCAACGCCGAACTGCCCTATTCGTTGAGTGTAGACATGCTGCACCTGATCTGCAATGCGGCGTGGGTGGGTGGCTTGCTCTATATCGGCTTCGCGCTTATCCCTGCGCTCAGCAGGTTGAATGAACGGCAGCACGCACGAGTGCTGGCGCTGGGTCTGCCGCGTTTTAGCGCCCTGGCGATGATCTGCGCGCTTCTGCTCGCCACCACCGGTTCGCTCAATACAAGCATTCACTTCACCTCGATCATGCAGTTTGTCACAACGCTCTATGGCGAGGTGCTGGCAACCAAGATACTGTTCTTCCTGGTCATGGTCGCCATCAGCGCCTATCACGCCTTCTCTCTGCGCCCGCGTCTGGCCCGCCTGTTGCTACAGCAAGAAAACGCGCCGCAGCGTGTGCCTGTAGAGGCCAGCGCCCGTCTTGCCAACCAGAAAGCGTCGGCTCATGATTTTCATGAGGAAATCGTTGAGAGTGAGGATAACGGACGTATCTCACCGCAGGCGCGTTCGCTGGCGATTCGCATGGAAGTCTGGTTGCACCGCGAGGCCCTGCTGGGTCTGGCGATCTTAATGTGTGTCGGGTTGTTGAGCATCTTCGCCGGTACGCTATGAGAGGCTGGCCTTGATCTTGCCGACAGCGTTCTCCTGCGTGCCCGAATATGTGACCCACAGGTAGTTGTGGGTGTCCAGCGTGATGCCGTAGGGAGCGCCGGTCAGGTTGGCCAGTTTGAAGATGGTATAGTGATTCTTCGTCGGCTCATACGCGACCAGGGTATCTGAGCCGCTATTGACGCACCAGACGGTGCCGTTGTGCGTCACAACCAGTTCATACATGGCGGCGGGTTCGCCATCGGTAGCGGGTACCGGCAACTGGGTGATATGCCCCGTTTTGGGGTCAAGCATACCTAGTGCGCCGGGCATCATCTCGGAGAACCAGATGCGGCCCTGGGCATCCGCGTCCATCGAGAATATCTGCACATTCGGCTTTTGCAAGTGGTAGAGCTGTGTCTGGCCGGTGTCGGGGTGAAAGCGCCCGATAGTGCCGCCGGAGAGATAGCCGAACCAGACAGCGCCGGTATGGGTGACGGTCAGGCTGTAGGGCAGAGCCTCTATACCTGGACGCGGCGCAGGAACCGGCCAGAGTTGTATCTTGCCGCTGGCAGGGTGCAGAACGCCGATACAGCCGCTACTGGCACCGGTAAACCAGAGGTTGCCTTGAGCGTCGAATTGCAGGTCTTGTGGCCCAACATCCCGTCCATTGCATTTATTCAGCGGGAAGACCTGAAAGTGCTGCGTAACCGGATCAAAACTGCCGATATAATTGGCATCCTGCTCGACATACCAGACATGGCCATTGGGGCCGATGGTGACATCCATGATGCCATCGTTGCCGTGTGGCACCTGCCATTCTTTCACCGCGCCGGTATTGGTATCGATGCTACCCAGACGGTTAGCGTACATCTCGCCAACCCACAGCACGCCCTTTGCATCGATGGCGGGCTGCATCAAGCCGGTATTCGAGGGAAAAGAATAGAGTTGTTCCTGCGCCAGTCTGGTAGTGGTGCCGATGGCGGGCTGCGTGAGTGCCACGCCCAGGCGCGAGAATGCGAAGACGCTGCCCAATCCCATCAGCAGCACCAGCAGCAAAAACCATAGATCATGCGGATGCGGAGCAGGCCAGCTTCTAATCGTTGCCTCGCATTCAGCCTCGCTCTCGATTGCCATCGACGGATATCCTCACCATGCATACAGGAATTGCTTGATCGCTAACATCTATCTCTGTTTATCATAGCGTATCAGGCAAACTTTGACCAGAGAAGATATTATACCGTAGAAGGCCAGCATGCCACCAGCTAGCGCCGAGATAAAGCGCTCGTTTTGTCGGATGCTGCATCTGGGAACGGCAAAAAGAATGATGCTGAGACGTATGAAGTGGGTAAGCTAGAGAACCTGTGCCGGTGGGCGCTGATGCAGCTACAGGTGTTCAGACGAAGGTTTGGCACAATACAAGATTTAATAAAACTTGAATACTATGGAGACATTATCACTTAGAGCCGACTTTTCATACTCCATTGCTCATAATCGACGAAGATGCCACCATCGACAACAAATAGTTTAGGTAACGTGACTACAGGAGCCGAGGGGTCTGATCTGACCTTTAGACGGTAGATAGCAAGATCATTGTCCTGCTTGCCCGTGTAGCCAATGCGGCGCGCGATGCCACAGATACGATCTGGTGCATCGGTCGAGGTGACGAACACCTTGCCCATGGCATGTTTGGCCGTGATGCGGGTGATGCCGACCGCCGGAGTATACATGTGCTGGGATGGTATAGAGTCGTTTTGTTGCATACGTGCATTCCTCTCCTCATTACGTAACAGGTGAACAGGTCAATGCCAGTCCAGTTCTTGCTCTATGGCATTGGCCTGCTCTCTACAGGGAATATCACTACATATCCCACATCTACTTTCAGATTAGAACGAAAAAGTTCATGGAATTCTTTGGAAAATCTATCACCATCAGTTCCTACGTATATGCCTGACCGAAGGTAACATGACTAGAACTTCGTGTAATAGTCATGAAAACTGAACTTTAGCCTTTGATAACGAATAAAAGATGGGCTTATACGTAGCGATAGAGTGCGGCGTACTTGTTGTTCATAACCTGTACCCACAGAACATCGTGACCCTGAGTAGCAGGGGTGACGGCGATAAGCGTGCCATAGGCGGGGGCCTGCGGTAGCGCGCTCCACCGACCACTGGCGAGGTCATAGCGCTCGATCATGGGCGCAGTAGCGGGCGTCGGGGCAGGTGTCGGTTGCCCGTCGGTCGGTACCTGCGCGCCTGCACCGCTATTGGTAATGCTCCGCGTATTGCCGGTAGTATTCTGTGGGCCAGTGCTGGTGCCGGACGCGGTTCCTTGTGGCACGATCACGGTGCCCACCAGGGTTGCCGTTCCTTGCGTGACGACGGCTGTGCCAAACTGTGTGTAGCCAGAGGAGACGTAAAGCGTGCCATTTGGGCCGACGAACCAGTTCTGCACCGAGATGAGGTGTGTTGGTCGGCTGATGTACTGCCAGCTTGCTCCACCATCCTGGCTGACCTGCACGTTGAAATTGCCGTTCACTGTCGGGGGTGTCTGTGCCGTCCCACCTGCGACCAGTGGTATGGGGCCGATAGAGCCTCCGGCGTAGACGATGGATGGCCTGTTACTGGCAAGCTGTACTTTGCTGCCAAAGGGTAGATTGGAGAGCAATTGTTGCCACGTGGCACCGCCGTCTGCACTCTTGTACAGCAGTGTGCCGCGAACGATCTTTCCCTCTGTTGGCCTCTGCACGGGGCCGATGAGCCAGTACGGGGTAGAGACTACTTCGTAAATGATCTGTGAATTGTGCGGATCGACCGCGTAATCGGTCACGCCCAGCGTGTCCTGGTTGAAGTAGCCATCCACAATCGTCCAGTTCTGACCGCCGTCGCTGCTCTTGACGAGGCGCATTTGCGTGTAGAGACGCGAGGGCCATGTCTGCCCCGGCGGCGGGTTGAGGACACCCTGGGTGGGCTGTATGCCAAACAATGTGCTGCCAACAATGCTGAGTTGATGCACATTCCAGGGGGTCTTGCTTATCTGGCCGTTTATGATCAGTGTTGGCGTAATCGTTGCCCAGTGCTGTCCGCCGTCATTGCTATAAAACAGATTCGCGGATGCGGCGGCTGAGGTGTTCTGGCTGATCAGATAGAGGTCATTGCTGTTCGTGGGGCTGACGGCAAGCTGGCACTGGTTCACAAGCTGCATCTGTGTGTTGAGCTGCTGCCAGTGCATGCCGCCATCGCTGCTACGCAGGAGCGCAAAATGAGGCAACGAGGTAACAACGCCGGGAGCCTGTGGTGCTGGCTTGCTCGCACAGGCATACAAAGTCGATGGCTGTCCTGGTGCAGCCACCAGTGATTGGATGCTATAGCCTTGCAGCACGAGTGTCCATGCGCCTCGTGTTGTCCCATGATCTGTGTTAGCCATAGATGGTTGTTGATCGGCTCTGCGCCATACAAGTAGTCCAATAGTCAATCCAATAATGAGGAGAACGCCAATCGCGGCTCCAACCTGAGTGAAGCCCCGTCGTGGTGCAGGTTTCTGTGCCGTAGATGGTTGTGACTGCTTATTATCAAGCGGTTGATCTTGTATTTGCATCTCGCTACGCCTCCTCTGAACAACAACTGCATGATGACCGCGTTGCAAACGATGCTGCCTGTATATTAGACGAAGGGTGAATGCAGATAGTTCCCTCTATTTGGATAGCGAGCAAGACAAGGCCCCACGAGGAATGCCTGCTCACGGCTGTCCTGTCGCGCGCTCTCCTTGCTATTGCATGGAAACAATAAATACGCTAGACTATAACCACTACAGCGCCATATACACTTGTACGGATGGAATAATGAAGTTTGACGAATGAGGAAGGGACGTTTTCATGCTCGCCCATGATCTCGATTTGAACCGCGCACGGATTCAGGAACTTGCCAGCCGCGACGCACTGGTGGCCTTTTTTGCCGATCTCGGTTATGACACCAATGCCCGGCTGGTACAGCAGATTGATGCAATGGGCATCACAAACGAGAATCTGAGGAATGCGATTACGCATATTGAGCGTGTGGCAAGCCAGGATCACTGGTTCGAGGTCTATCTGTTCGAGATGAAGTCGGTCACGATGGCGCTGACGCAGGCGCTGGTACGCGCTTTCCGCAACCGCCCCGGCGACTATCTGCTGGTGCTGATCGACATGCGCCATCCCTATGAAGAACTGCAATTTGTGCTGGTGCAGCGCTATAGCAGCGAACCGACGCAGACTACGCCACTGGATGGCCTGCCTGCTGAACTCGTGCCCGCCCCCAAACAGGTCGTTGTGTATCCGCACATCCTGACCGTGCAGCGCCGCAATCCCACAACGGTGGCTCTGCGCGTCCTGCGCCGCTTTAGCTATACCGCGTCGGATATCTTTGCCCAGTACGAGAAGTTGCTCAGCGCCTACGAAACCGCCGAGTGGAGCGAACAATATTTCAATAATCGCGCCCTCTTCTCCGACTACTATTTGACACGGCGGCTGCCGCAGGAAAGCGTATGGCGGCAGGAAGAGAAAAATCCCGCGCTCGCGCAGGGCTTCCGCTCTTTACGCGGCCTCTATGCCGGTGTGCGTGACTTGCCTCAAACAACGGCAATCATCCGCGAAAAACTGCTGGAGCCGACGCTGAGTCGCCTGGGCTTCCGCTACGTGCGCGGGAAAGCCCAGAAGTCCGGCGCGGAGAGTCCCGTCACCCCCACCTATCTGCTTTATGCCCAGGATGCCGCTCATGATGCAGCGCCGCTCGCGCTCTGTCTGGCCTATCGCTGGGGCCGCAACCTGGATGGGCGCGACGAGCGCGACGAGGAGACGCCGGACGAGAATCCCGGTGCCAGCGTCGTCACGCTGCTCGACTCCGGTGTGGCAAGCTGGGCCATCGTCACCAACGGCAAGCTGTGGCGGCTCTACGCGGCCAGAGCGCACAGCCGCGCCACCAACTATTACGAGATCGACCTGGAAGAGACGCTGGTTTTGCCCGACACCGAACGCGAGCAGGCGTATCTCTACTGGTGGCTGTTCTTCCGCGCCGCCGCCTTTGGACGCGACACGGCGGGAGCGTGTTTTTTGGATACGTTGATGGCGGAGAGCGAGCGCTACGCGCATCAACTGGGCGAGAATTTGAAGAACCGCGTCTTTGATGAGATTTTCCTGCATTTCGCGCGCGGCTTCCTGACCCACGCGCGGCGCAACGGCCTCTTACCGGCGTGGGAGACACTGACAGAGGAAGAGCGGCAGCGCGCGCTGGAGCCGTTCTTTAGCGGCACGCTGACCTTCCTCTATCGTCTGCTCTTTCTGCTCTACGCCGAGAGCCGCGACCTCTTGCCGCTACGCGAAGAGATCGGCTATGGACAGTATAGTCTGGAACGCATCAAGCGCGAGATTGCCGAACGCGCGAAAAATGTGGAGAGCGAGGCAGAGGAACGCATCAAACGGCATTATGGCGCAATGAGTGTGGAACTGTATGAGCGCCTGCAACGGCTGTTCGCGGCGGTCGATAAGGGCGATGCCGCGCTGAACGTGCCGGTGTATAACGGCGGCCTCTTCATGACCGCGCCCGACGAGGATGATCGTTCGCCAGAGGCCGAGGTGGCGCGCTTCCTGGCGACGCATAAGATACCCGACCGCGAACTGGCGCTGGGCCTGGATCGCATGGCGCGCGACGTGGACGAGAAGACGCAGGAACTGGTCTTCATCGACTATAAGAGCCTGGGCGTGCGTCAGTTGGGCAGCATCTATGAGGGACTGTTAGAGTTCAAGCTGCGCGTCGCGCCGGAGAAGATGGTCTACGTGCGCGGCAAGAAAACCGAGGAGATTATTCCCGCGCGCGAAGCACAACAGAAGAACCTGAAACCCCTGCGCGGCAAAGATGGGGGGGAGAGGTCGCTGGCACCCGGCGACCTCTATCTGGAGAATGACAGACGCGAGAGGAAGGCCACGGGCAGCTACTACACACCTGACTACATTGTCAAGTATATCGTCGAGCAGACCGTCGGCCCCGTACTCAAGGAGCGGTTAGAGGTATTGCGTCCGCTTTTCAGGGAGGCCGAGCAACATCTGAAGGCGGAGCGCAATAAGGCCACTGCTCTCAAGAAACAGAGCTTGATTGTCAGGGGCGCTGTTTCCCCTGAGCAAGCTACCTATATTCAGTATAGCAAGCGCCTAAATAGTCTCTTCTTTGACCTGCGCGTGCTGGACCCCGCGATGGGCAGCGGGCATTTTCTGGTCGAAGCCGTCGATTACATCACCGACCAGATGGCGAAGTTCCTGACATCCTTCAAATGGAGTCCCGTGCTGCACGAACTGGCGGAGACGCGACGCGAAATCCAGGAAGAGATGGAGCGGCAGGGCGTGACGATTGATATGAGCAAGCTGACCGACCTGAACCTGCTCAAGCGGCGCGTGCTGAAAAGCTGCATCTACGGTGTAGACCTCAATCAGATGGCGGTGGAACTGGCGAAGGTCAGTCTCTGGCTGGACTGCTTCACGCTGGGCGCGCCGCTCTCCTTCCTGGATCACCACATGAAGTGCGGCAACTCGCTGATCGGCGGCAACGTGGCCGATGTGCAGCAATTGCTCAGCGCGAGCCTGTGGAGCAACCAGTTCGCCTACCTGCTCGATGCCACGCAATTGATGCGCCGCGTCAGCGAACGCGCGGACATCACGGCCAGCGAGGTAGCCGAGTCGCGCCGCGAGTATCGCCGCGCCTACGACGCCCTGGCCCCCTTCAAGCGTCTGCTCAACACGTGGGTCAGCGAATACTTTGGCGTCAAGGGTGCGCAACAGATGACGCGCATGTGTACCGAAGCCATCGTGGAGGGGAACTATAGCCACATCGATAAGGCCGATCTGGCAGCCATCGAGCAGGCCGAGCAGTTGGCCGAACGCAAACGCTTCTTCCACTGGGAGCTGGAGTTCCCCGAAGTCTTCTTCAACCGCGAGCAGCGCAAGCCCGACGGCGGCTTCGATGCCGTCATCGGCAACCCGCCGTATGTGCGCCAGGAGGGCCTGGGCGACGACAAAGTGGCCTTCAAGGCGCTTTATCAGGTCTATAACAGCATCGCCGACCTGTACACGTACTTTATAGAGCGCGGTCACGTGCTGCTGCGTCCGCAAGGCCGCTTCGGCATGATTACCGCCAACAAATTCATGCGCGCCAACTACGGAGCCGCGCTGCGTGAGTTTTTAACAACAAAAGTATGTCTGGAACAACTCATAGATTTTGGCGAACTTCGTGTTTTTAATGATGCCGCTACTGACCCATTAATTACCCTATCTAGCAAAAATGCTCCGGCTACTGCCGTGAAGTACATTCAAGTGAAGACGCTGGATTTCAAAACATTAGATGAAGTGGTAAAAGCTAATACTGGCGTAATACCAGATACAGCATTGCAAGGGTCTAACTGGTCACTTACTGAAGATAATCAGCAGGCTGTACTAAGGAAATTGGAAGTAAACAGTATTAAGCTCAAAGACTTTATAGGCGACTCAATCCGGTGGGGGGTGAAGACGGGCTTTAACGAAGCATTTGTGATTGATCGAAAGACAAGAGAGAAGCTAATAGCGGAAGATGCGAAAAGTGGAGAGATTATTAAGCCCTTCCTTGTTGGTGATGATATTCGTCATTATTATGCAGACTTTAAAGAGCTATATGTAATTTTTACCAGACGTGGAATAGACATTACTAAGTATAAGGCTATTGAACGACACTTGTCATTTTATCGTACCTTTTTAGAGCCAAAACCACAAAATTATGATGCAAAGAAACAAGGGGAGTGGCAAGGTAGAAAGCCGGGGCCATATAAATGGTATGAGATTCAAGATAATGTAGCCTATTATGCAGATTTTGAGAAACCAAAAATTATCTATCCAGAAATAGCAATGAATAGCCGATTTGCTTTTGATGAAGATGGATACTTTACTAATAACAAAACTTTTCTTATACCAAGGAACGACAAATACTTACTATCATTGCTTAATTCACGCGCCATATGGTTTTATCTCAAAAAAGTTTGTTCTGTCCTTGGCGACGCCGATGAGGGTGGACGATTAGAACTACGTAGCATCCACGTAGAGACACTCCCCATCCGTCGCATCAACTTCGTGCTTTCTGAGAAAGAGCGGGCTTACTATAAAGAGAAGGCGCGGCTGCTGTACGAGCAGTGTGTGACGAAGGGCGATCAGCAGTGCGTGCTGGGCTTTGTCGAGCATCACCTGGGGCTGCAACCGGAGCAGTCGGACGTGGTGCATGACCTGCTGGCGATGCTGGCCGAGGAGATGCTGCGCCTCAACCGCGAGAAGCGCGCCGCCATGAAAGACTTCCTGGGCTGGCTGGAGCAAACGCTGAAGCTGCGGCCCGACAAAGAGGGGCACGTCGGTCTGGAGACGCTGACGGGCAAGAGCCGCCTGCTCGACTATGCCGGAGACTACCAGAAAGACGAACCAGAGATGAGCTTCGATGAGATGCTGGAGCTATTGCGCAAAAACCGCACGAAGCTGGGCGTGAGCCTGAGCGATACGCATTTCACGGGCCAGCTAGAGGAACGCTATACGGCCAGTCTGCAACAGGTGCTACCGCTCAAAGAGCGCCTGCGCCGCACCGACGCTCTCATCGATCAGGTTGTCTACCGCCTCTACGGGCTGACGGAGGATGAGGTGAAGGTGGTGGAGGGGAAGGCGTAGCTAAACGCGCTGTAAGAGCCTATCGCCAACCATAATGTTGTGTTGTTTGAGGATGTCTGGCGTTGTCTCTTCGTAGAGGCGGTGCATACGCTCTGTTTTCGCGCCAGCATACCAGGGTTCGGGCAGATAGTAGCGACTGGCACGTGTCCATGCTGGCGGTGGGAGGTTCTCCTGATAGCAGAGTTGCTCAACTACTGCCGCGAAAAGAGCGGCCCAGCGCACTTCTTCTGCGGTCGAAACATCACGAAGCGGCTGCTCCACCAGTTTCAAGCGATCTGTCGGTTGAGAGCGTCGCCAAGTCTGTGGAGGAAGCGGATACACGGAAGAGGATAAGACATGTCTGAATTGTGGTGGAAAAGGTCGCACAATTCGCTCAGGGAGAAGCCTATTTTGTTGGCACTGCAATGGGACAGGTAAGATTCGGGAGAAAGTCTTGTGTCCACATTGCAATGGAACGGGGATTTCCCCTTCATCCTGATCTTAGTACCTGTATGAGGTTATATTTGTATGCAGCAATCAGCCGTGCACCTGATGTTTGATTGGTCAAAAGCCTCTTTTGAGGAGGCCGAGGCTGAAATTCGTAGCTGGGGAGATCGGTGGGGCAAAGGTGTTGATGCCCTGATTGTTCCTGTCGTTGCAGGGTTGAATTTGCTCGGTATCAAAACGATACAGTCGTGCGAGGGGCACCTCGATCATGGTTTTCCCTATCCCTGGGTTATGTTTGAGCGGCCCCTCTGTTCCTGCTATGCCTCTGAATGGCAGGCATGTGTGGCATGTGATGACGCCGACCACTCTGAACTTGACGCCTATCATGCCTCTGACCGGCTACGCGAAGCAATGGATATGTGTCCTCATCGACCTGCCGAGGCGCTCAGGCTGGCTGAATTGCTGGCATCCTTCTATGCCACCTCTACTAAACCTCTGGCATACCTCACGATTGAATATACCGGCGCTGACTTCTATCGGCTCATTCCGCTCGTTGAGAGTAACCAGATCGAAGATAAAGCGGAAACGCTGGCACGCTGTCAGGCAGAAATGACCCGTTTCGCCGCGTTTCTGCGGACATGTTGCGAGTTGAGAGAAAGGTAGTGTAGGAATACCGATCTCAGCTATGAGCGAAACGATCAGGCCGTATTTAGGAACGCTGCAACGCTATCTCGATGCACCAGGATATCATATTGAGATTAGCGTTATAGATAATCGAACAGGCGATGTAGCAGGAAAGTTAACGCTCACTCATCTTTAAAAATTTAAGAACCGATTTATCACGCCCGCTTTCCCCCCATGCATCTTGACACCCGAAACACAGGCGTGATAATCGAGTGTAACAATTACTCCGGCTTTTCCCTAACCTCATGTATCCCTGAATCCGATGGCTATCTGGCCAAACACGTCCAAGAGACCAGAGCAGGAAGTCCGTGCCCAGACCAACTACGAGCAAGCGATGAGATTGGGATATTAAGGATATGGTACAATAAGCAAAAACAAGGCGGCAAGCAAAGCAGAGTTCTCTCGATCTGTTGAGAAGGGAGCGATTGGGGTGGCATCTCTCATCCTTGACTCACTCGAAATACGCAATTTTCGCGGCTTTCAACATCTCACTATAGAACGCCTGGGGCGTGTCAACCTGATCGTGGGCAAAAACAATGTAGGCAAATCAAATTTACTGATGGCCTTACAGCTTTATGCGCGCCGTGCATCATCGCCAACGTTTATATGGGAAATATTGAGCACACGCGGCGAAATCAAACGGCCTTTTGAAAAGGCCGAAGATATGCTTATAGCACTCAAATATTTATTTTATGGGCGTAAAGAAATTGCGCCTGGCCACGCTCGCATTGAGATTGGCTCCTTACATAATATTCTTCAGCGACTTTCTATAGCTGTCGATTGGAGTATTATACAAGTTGATCAAAACGGTCAGCATATACGCCCTCTGCAACCCGAAGAACCTTATACCCTTGATGCCCTTGTTCCCCGCTTTGTAATCCAAACTGAAGGCGCTGTCGTCAGCTATCCTATTATGCCGACGTTGCCAATTGGCATAGTGCGATTAAACGTTAAAGAAATTCCTTGCGCTTTCGTGACCGCTAACGGTTTACAGCACGCCAGCGAAATGTGGGACAATATTGCACTAACGAGTCAGGAGAAAGATGTATTAGAGGCTCTGCGCCTGATTGCCCCCGGCGTAGAGGGTATCAGTTTTGTCCGTGTTCCTCTTTTTACAGAACGTGAGCCTATTGTCAGAGTTATGGGCATTGACGAGCCAATACCATTGAGCAATTTAGGTGATGGTATGCAACGTATGCTCGGTATCGCGCTGGCGCTAGTCAATGCAAAAAACGGGTTCTTGCTGATTGACGAGATAGAAAACGGTTTACATTACCTGGTACAGCCCGACTTATGGAAGCTCATTTTTCAGACGGCCCGCCGTCTGAATATCCAGGTCTTTGCCACAACCCATAGTTGGGATTGCATAGAGGGTTTTCAGCATGCAAGCCAAATCGTTGATAATGAAGAGGGTCTGCTTATTCGTTTGGAGAGCAAAGAAGAGGGGATCAAGGCGACGTTATTCGACAAACGAAGACTGAATATTGCTACACGTGAACAGATAGAGGTGCGTTAGCTGTGGATGGTAAACTTTTTAGAGAAGAGCCGTCATCCAACTATTTACTGGTTGAAGGCCCAGATGACGCTCAGATATTCGTTCATCTATTGCGACATTATCATCTTACCAGCTATATTGCAATTGAGGCAAAGAACGGTATAGAAAAGCTGTTAGATGATATTGATGTTGAACTTGACCGTAGTGGCTTAAAGCGGTTAGGCATTGTTGTTGATGCGGATACTGATATTGACGCACGCTGGCAATCGCTTCGTAACAGGTTCATACAAACTGGTTATAGTTCAATACCACTTGTTCCATTAGCAGAGGGAACGATCATCAGCCAGCAGGGGCGTCCTAAAGTCGGAATATGGTTAATGCCCACTAATACACTTTCTGGCATGCTAGAGGATTTTATCAGCTTCCTGATACCTTCTAATGATGTTCTCTGGCCTCTAGCTACGAATATAGTGCAGCAGGTAGTACAAACAGAGTGCCGTTTTCCCATCGTACAAGTACAGAAGACCAATGTGCATACCTGGCTTGCTTGGCAACAGGAACCAGGGAAGCCAATGGGACAGGCAATCACGAAAAAATATCTCGATGCAAATGCTCCTCATGCTCAGCAGATTGTCAAGTGGTTACGACAGTTATTTGAACTTGAAGGGAAATAGTCTATGATTATCCCAATGGCCGAGACAGCCAGCCACTTACGTGAGCTTTCCGGCCTTGATGTGGAGTCGCTAGCCGCTATCTTTGGCGTATCGCGTGTAACCTATCATCGCTGGTTGAAAGGTTTCCCCCCCAAACGCCGACATCATGATGCTATGCTGATGGTCTTGCCGTTACTAGAGGAAGCCGCGCACCGCCTGGGTTCACCGGCGGCGGTGGCTACCTGGCTACTGACGCCGGTATCAGCAGGGGGAAAGAAGCCGCTAGCCTATCTGACCGAGAAACGCTACGATCTCTTCCGAGGCTTTTTGTTGCGGCAATCAACTGGTAAAGGGCAGTTCCGTCCTCTGAAACCTTCCAGACGGGTCTTCAAACCACGCCCCCGCGAAGAGGTCGAAGATGTACGTGAACAACTCAGGCCGCATACATGGTATGATGACGAGTATGACTCTAACAATAGTGACGAGGAGCGAGGAATTTAAATTTATTTGAAACATATACGATTATGAGAATGCATATGAGCTGGCCTTACATGAGTTTTCTTTGCCATAGCCTTAGAGGAAAATATCATTATGATCATCCCTTTCGTCATCGATAATCAGCAGTACACGATGGCTGAGGTGTTGAACGGGTTGCTGGCAGAGCATCGCGGGCGCTCGCTGGATATTGCTACGGCGTATTTTAATGTTGGCGGATGGCAACTGCTGCGCACAGGACTGCAAGGATTGGGCAACCTGCGTCTGCTGCTGGGTGACGAACCGGAGACGGGCCTCGACCTGGGCCTGCACGAACAGGGCGCAAAGGCCGTCAAGGGGCTGATCCGTGAACTGGCGAATAGCAGTTTTAACGAGAAGACACTGCGCCTGGTGGAAGACCTGATCGCTTTTCTGCGCCAGGAACATGTACAGGTGCGGCTGTATCAGAAGGGCTTCCTGCACGCCAAGTGTTATCTTTTCTATAATGGCGGCGGTTTCGCTCGCTTTGAGCCGGTTGCCGCTATCGTCGGCTCCTCGAACTTCACACATGCGGGCCTGCTCTCCAATAAAGAACTGAATTTGAGCCATCGCGCCAACCTGACGGCGCAGGAGATCGATCTGCCGCAGGTGCGCGGTCTGCTCGAAATGGAGCAGAGCGCCACGCTGGCAACGCTCAACGAGCAGCAGCGCGTCACCGCCGCCAACCTGCCCGGCATGCTGGCCATCAACCAGCTTGCGGAGTGGTACGAGCAGCAGTGGCAGGCGGCACGCGACTTCAAAGACGAACTGATCGACCTGCTCGATGGCTCCAAGTTCGGGCGCAAAGAGTACACGCCTTATCAGGTCTACATGAAGGCCATCTTTGAATATTTCCGCGATGAACTGGAGAACGGCGAGCAGGAGCAGCACACACGCTCGGCGGTAGACCTGAGCGAGTTTCAGGAGGATGCCGTCAGGAAGGCGCGTAAGATACTGGCGCGCTACGACGGCGTGATGATTGCCGATAGCGTCGGCCTGGGCAAGACCTGGATCGGCAAAAAACTGTTAGAGGACTACGCCTACCATCTACGCTACAAAGCCATCGTCATCTGCCCCGCCACGCTGCAAAAGATGTGGAACGACGAACTGAAGCGTGCCAGCATCGCCGCGCACATCATCACGCAGGAGCTATTGGGACGCGAGGAATGCGATTACAGCGATTACCTGGATGCCGACATCGTGCTGATCGACGAGAGCCACAACTTTCGCAACCGCAACGCGCAGCGCTACGAGAACCTGGAACGCCTGCTAGCGGGCAACCAGCGTCGTGGCAGGCTGAGCGGCGAGCGCAAAAAGATCATCCTGCTCACGGCCACCCCTATCAACAACACCGTTTTTGACCTTTATAACCAGATGAGCTTGATTACGGGCGGCGACCGCAGCTTCTTCGCGGCGGCGGGCATCGGCGACTTGCAACGCTACTTTCAGGCCGCGCGCCATACCACGCGCGCAGAGGAGAGCAGCATCGCCCTCTTCAATCTGCTGGAAGAGATCGTCATTCGGCGCACGCGCCCCTTCATCAAGCAAGCCTATCCCAATGCCACCATCAAAGGGCAACCCATTCACTGGCCGGAGCGCCGCCTGCGCACGGTGCGCTATGACCTGGAAGCGACGTATCGTGGCATTTATGACCGCATCGTGGCCGCCATCGAGGGCCTGACGCTGGCTCCCTATCAGCTAGAGACGTATAAAAAGCAGGGCGTGCGCCGTGACCGCTTTGAGGAGGGCCGCGAGGAGGCGCTGGTGGGCATCTTCAAGAGCCGCTATCTCAAACGCTTCGAGAGCAGCGTGGACGCCTTTCGTATCAGCGTGCGCCGCGCCCTGGAATTTCTGGAGACCTTCGAGAGCTACATCTTAGAGGGCAAGGTGCTGGACAGCAGCAGCTTCCAGAAGGCGATGCGCTTCCTCTCCACCGAGGACGAGGAGGACGATGCCACCATGCCCGGCTCGCGCTCCGATGCCCTGGATGCGCATGTGGAGGCGCGCCGGTTTATCGATACGTTGCCCACGCTGGATGCCACATTGTACGATCTCAAACGTCTGCATCGAGATGTACGCAGAGACGTGGATGCGCTGCGCGAGGTCTGGCGCGCTATTAGCGCCATCACACCGCTCAACGATGCCAAGCTGGCACGCCTCAAAGAACTGCTGGCGGGCGATCTCAAGGGCCAGAAGGTGCTGCTCTTCACTTATTATAAAGATACCGCGCGCTACCTCTATCGCCAGCTTTGCAGTGATGAGCCGGAGACCGTGCAGTGGCGCGTGCAGGCGGGCAATCCGCACATCCGGCGCATGGATAGCGGGGCCGACGCGCGCGAACGCGCCAGTCTGGTCGCCCACTTCGCCCCGCGTGCCAATCACAGAGAGGCGCTGATCGGCAGCGAGAAAGAGATCGACGTGCTGATCTCCACCGACGTGCTGTCCGAGGGCCAGAACTTGCAGGACTGCGGCATCCTCATTAACTACGACCTGCACTGGAATCCCACGCGCATGGTGCAGCGCGCCGGGCGCATTGATCGCATCGGCACCAGCTTTGAGACGCTACACATCCTCAACATGTTTCCCGATGATGGCCTGGAAAAGCTGCTCGGTTTAGTTGAGAGCCTGTCGCAGAAAATTGCCATTATCGATCACAACGGCCTGCTGGACGCCAGCGTGCTGGGCGAAGTAGTACACCCGCAAAACTTCAACACGCTGCGGCGTATCGAGGAGGAGGACAACGAGGTTATCGAGGAGCAAGAACAGTTTGCGGAACTGGTCAGCAGCGAGTTTCTGCTGCAAAGCCTGAAAGGGCTGCTCGACGACAACATGCGCGCCATGCTGGAAGCGCTGCCCGATGGCATTCATAGCGGCCTGCTGCGCCAGGGCGCGAAGGGCGTCTTCTTCTATTTTGTTGCCGAGGTGCCGATTGAAAGCAAAGGAACGAAGAACAAAGGGAAAGTCCAGACGCAAAAACAGCATTTCTGGCGCTATATCGATCTCTCGCAACACCTGTTCGGCGGCACCATTGAGGAGAATCGCTATCGCATCACCAGCTTGATCCAGTGTCAGCCCGACACGCCGCGCGTGGTGCCGCCGGAGGGCGAGGTAGATATCTTCGCGCTGCAAGAGCAGGTCATCGCATCAATCCTGCAATCCTCGGTCGAGCAGGTCGCGGTAGAAGAGGCCCCTAAGATACTTGACCCGATTCAGCAGACCATCGCCACCGCGTTGCGCGCCTACCTCAACAGTCCACAGGTCAACCGCAAGGAACTCATTGCCACCATCCAGCGCGTGGTTGAGCCGCAGCCGGGTGTATACATCAAGGCATTACGCAAGGCTTACGAAAACTTCCAGGCCACGAGGCAACTCTCCGTCCTGCTCGATGCCCTCAAAGAACTGGGCACGCAGACCGCCGCGCCTGAGACTGAGGTGCGACGTCCCATTCAACGTGAACACCTGCGCCTGGTCTGTTTCGAGTACGTGTGGTCATAGATAAATGAGGGCCAATGATGTTGACACTCAGGACAGGTGAGCATCGTATTTTTACAGCAGAGTAAGCGCAAGACCTCGCCCCGACCCTACCGCAATGCATCATAGTAGGGCCGGGGCGAGGTCTCGTGCTTGCTCTGTGTGCTACGTTGAGAAATGCCTGTTAATCCTCATCCTCATCTTCATCATATCCGCTATGACTACCATGACCGAGGTGGAACTTATAGGCAGAACGCTGCCATTTGTTCCAGTAATGCTTGTCATACACATGGAGCCGCAATGAGAGACCGCTCCTTCCGCCCCTGCTGCTTCCTCTTTCTAACGTGATGGTTCCCCTGTGTCCATGCATATGCCCATCACCACCGTATACCTGCGCCAGTTCCTCGTCAGTCAGTTCCGGTACCAGGCCGGTTGCATCGGCTGACAGCAATTGTGCCTGTGTGTTGAGGGTTGTTTCTGTGAAATTCTGGTTCATCATAGCTTCCTTCTCTGTGGTTGGATTCATTGAATTGTTCTGGATAGGTACGACTGGTCTACGATTGACACAACCTACATGAACGCCATTGTTCGTAATCATCCACCACTTCAACACATCCGCACACTACACAGGAGATCAAGAAGACCCTGGCATTGGCCTTCTGACACATCTACATTACCGCTCACACTACCAAAAGTCAATATATCTGCACATTTTTCGTGTATTTTACACAATAGCTGCTTGCTCTACGCCATCGGTAAATCTCTGCGATTGAAGATTATCATCCCACACAATGCGCAAAGCAGGCCCACACCTACCAGCACCCAGGGATGCCAGTATGTGAAATTATGCTGTACCAGCGCCTGCACTCCCGGCGTGTAGTAATACGGCTCGATTTTGAGCAGCCAGTTTAGCTTATTTGTCAATGAGCCAAGCGCGTTCATCACATAGCCCAGAAAAATGATGCCTACGGCAGCGCCGCCCGCGCCTCGACTACTGTTCATACATGAGCCAAAAAGCAGGCCCACGCCAACTGCAAACACAAAGAAGGCAAACTCGATCAACTGTGTGATCGTCAGCCACGTCCAATCGATCTGGGCATTCTTTACAACAAGCGTGCTAAGCCAGACCGCGAACATCGTCGCCAGACTTGTCAGAACACTGGCAAAGAGCGCGCTTAACCATAGCTCACTATAGTAGCGTGTACGACTGATCGGACGCGCTAGCGCCAGGTCGAGCGTGCCGTTCTCAATAGTGGCAGGCAGTGCGGCTCCCGCGATGTAGCCGATGATGCTGCCGAAGATCAGGCCATAGAACGCGCCATACAGTTCCAGGCCAATAATCGCGGCAAAACTGGAAGCGTGCGTCAGCTTTGCTCCCACCAGGCTCGCCACGCCCGTTGAGGTCAGGTAGGCGTCCAGGTTCAGTTTTGTCATCGTCGGGTAAAGCAATCCGACGACTAACGCGACAAACAGGGCGTAGAAAACACCTGCGCCCAGGAGCATTTTCGCATTGATCAGTGCGCGTATAGCAATGGGCACACCGCGCCGACGCTTTTTGGGCGCGGGCAGCGGCGGTAATGTGGATGGTACAGAGGGTGTTACCATAGTTAGTCTCCTTTAACGAGATAGTTCCGGCGCAAGTTTCGCGGGTTGTTCCTCATAAAATTTCAAGAAAACCTCTTCCAATGGTGCCTCTTCGGCGAGCAGGCGGCGTACTTCGTGACGGCTGAGCGCCTTGATCAGCGCGTCCATGCTGCCGCTGATCGTGAAGTGATAGGTGCCGTCGGCGCAGGTGACGTTGCGTATGCCGGGGATGCGAGCCAATTCCTCAGTCGCAACAGGATCGCCAAACTCGACGGTCACGCGCTGCCCCGCTTTCTCGCGCAAGGCTTCGACGGCCTCTACGGCAACCAGTTGCCCATTGCGAATAACGGCCACGCGCTGACAGACCTTCTCCACGTCGCTCATGATATGCGAACTCATAAAAATGGTCTTGCCGCGTGCCCGTTCTTCCAACAGGAACTCGTTGAAGGTTTTTTGCATCAGTGGGTCGAGGCCGGAGGTCGGCTCGTCCAGGATGAGCAGTGCGGGATTGCACATAAAGGCCAGCACGATACCAATTTTCTGGCGCATGCCCTTTGAGTAGCTTTTGAGCAGGCCTTTGAGTTCAACATCGAAACGTGCGACCAGCTCTTTGAGGCGTACCGGCTCTAAACCCTGCAAATCCGCAAAGTAACTGATGACCTGTTTGCCGGTCATATCACCGGGAAGACGCACATCGCCGGGGAGATAGCCAATCTGGCGGTGTACCTGCTGCCGTTCGCGCTGGGCATCATAGCCCAGGATGCGAACATTGCCCGCCGTGGGACGAATCAGGTCGAGCATGCAGCGAATGGTGGTTGTTTTGCCTGCGCCGTTGGGGCCGAGAAAGCCAAAAATCTCTCCGTGGGCAATATTCATCGTAATGCCTTTGACGGCCTGAACGTTGCCATAGCTTTTATGCAGATCGCTTATTTCAATGGCGGGCCGCTCTTTTTGTTGTGCTATTGCGATCATCGTTCCATCTCCTGATAGAGTTGCTTGCGCGCCTGTTCAATGAGTTGGTGATACATGCGTTGAAAAAGCGCAGCTGCTTCGCGTAATACTTCCTCGGAGGGAGGTTCTTCTGGCTCGAAGGTGCGCTTGACCGTCTGGGCCAGTATCGCCGCGTTCTCTTCCAGGCTCAGGCGGTACTCATCCGGCATCATAGGGTCGATCACCATAAAACCAATCGTAATCGCTGCCAGTGCGGCGGCCATCGTGCGCGTGTCCATGTCGCTGCGCACCAGGTTATAACGGCGCAATAGTTCGACGTAGCCAACAAAGGCTAGACTCTTCTGCTGCACTGCCTCCTGTATCGCTGCCGAGTCGAGCATTTCGCCGAGCAGGTCGCTATCTTGCAGGAAGATGGCACGAATGAGTGGACGCTGCATGACAATCAGAAACGTGTGTCTGGTGATACCGTGCAGCGTGCCAGCCTCGGGGTCTTGCGCTAATCTGTGCATCAGTTCATCGGCCACCAGCAGGCGTTCGCGCAAGATCAGCGCCTCGAACAGTTGCTCGCGCGTGCGCCAGTGCAGATAGATCGTGCCCTTCGCCACACCCGCCTGCTTTGCGATATCATCCATTGTTGTCTTACGATAGCCCCAGCGCTTCACCAGCTCGGTCGCCGCGTCCAGAATGCGGTTGGCGCGTTCCCGCCGCTTCGACCGTTCCTCCCCCGTCGCATCATGCTCCTGTCTCTGTGTCGGCACCCGTTCTAGCCTCCTTTGTGACTTTATGACCGGATAAACAAATTTAGTCAAACCATCATTTAGTCATAAGTGTAGGGCATGGATGGGGAAAAGTCAAGGTTCCTGACATCACAGAGATATGTGTCAGGATGTTGGGTCAAGTTCCTCTTGTGAATATGTAATTTGTATGATAGAGTTAGTTCAACAACGCCGGGTGCCTCTCTTTTAGAACTGTTACTGATCATAGTGGAGGACACACATGAGTGAGATCACTGCTCGCGCCAACGAGGACGCGAGTTCACAAAAGCGCATCACTGCCGGGTATGCTCGCTACGTCTTCTGGATCATGTTCCTCATCAGCTTCTTGAACTATCTCGACCGCTATGTGCTCACGGGCGGAGCCAACATCATTGCCAAAGAACTGCACTTCGGCCTCGATGGCGTCGGCTACATCTCGTCCGCGTTCCTTATCGTCTATACCATCAGCACCATTCCACTGGGCATCTGGGCCGACCGCAGCAAACGCAAAAATGTGACGGCGATTAGTGTCACCATCTGGAGTCTCATCACCGCCGTCACCGCGCTGGCCAACAACTTCACGACGCTCTTCCTCACCCGTATGGTGCTGGGCATCGGTGAAGCGGGCTACTTTCCCGCCGGTACCGCCCTCATGAGCGACTACTTTAGTCGCACCAGACGCTCACGCATTATGGGCCTGTGGAGTTCGGGTCAGTACGTGGGCATCCTGTTCGGCTTCGTCCTGGGCGGCGCGCTGGCCGGTCTCTATCCCGGTAGCTGGCGACTGGCCTTCCTCTTTACCGGCATCCCCGGCCTCATCCTGGCCTTCCTGGCCTGGCGATTGCGCGAACCGCGTCGCAACCAGGCTGACGAAGAAGAGGAAGCCTTGCAGCCGGAAGTTGCCCTGGCGATAGAAGAGACGGAGCCGCCGCCACACGCGCATCAGTTCTCATCCCACATCTTCGCGCAATTTGGCTCGCTGCTGCGCATCAAAACTATGGTTGTTCTCATCGTTATGCAAATCTTTGCCTTCTTTGTCCTGGGCGTCAATGTTACCTTCCTGCCCATCTATCTCCAGCAGAAAGACACTTTTAACCTGACCTCGGCGCAGGCGGGCCTCTTCTCCGGTGTGGTGATCGTGCTGGCGGGCATGGCGGGCACCATCCTGGGCGGCTACATGGCCGACTGGCTCAATAAACGTTACAGGGGCGCGCGTGTGCTGGTCTGCGGTATTGGGTTCCTGGTAAGTGCGCCCTCGTTCGCGCTGGCCGTCACCAGTCGCGGCCTGGGCATCTTCACCGTCTTCTTCGTGCTGACGACCTTCCTGGTCAGCATCTACAATGGGCCAAGCACCGCCGCCACGCAGGATGTCGTCCCCTCCATGCTGCGCGCCTCGGCGGTCGCCATCACACTCCTTATCGCGCATATGCTGGGTGACGCCTTCGCCCCCTCGCTGGTGGGCATTCTGGCGCGTAATTTTGATCCCACTCACGGTTTGCACTTCCAACAAGGCATCGCCGGCAATGACCTCAGCAGAGCACTTCTCATCACCTGCACACCAGCGCTGGTCATCGCCGGTCTGGTCGGCATCTTTGGTTCACGCTGGATGAAGCAGGATGTGGAGAACGCCGTTCGCATTGATCAAATGGCAAAAGCCTCGGCTTCGTAGTATGATAGAGGGCGAAAAATTCGTTAGAAGCGAGGAACCAGGCTATGATTCATACTTACGAGTTGTCCAGACTCGACGCCACGCAATACAAACGCCTGTTGCGCCGCGCCGAGATGGCCATAGACGATTTGCTGGACTATGTGCGCCCGATTGTGCGCGATGTGCGTGACCGGGGTGATGCCGCGTTGATCGAATACATGGAGAAGTTCGATCACGTCAGGCTTACACCGGCACAACTGCGCGTGAGCCGCGAGGAGATCGAGCGTGCGCACGCAACGCTGGATAAAGCGGTCTACGAAGCGCTCAAACACGCCATTCGCAACGTCTCTACATTACACGAGCAACAGATGCCGCATACGATGTGGATGACGCAGATTGAGCCGGGCGTGCAGGCCGGCGAGAAGATCACACCGATCAGCGATGTGGCGCTCTATGTGCCGCGTGGCAAGGGCGCGTTTCCCTCGGTGATGTATATGCTCGCCACTCCGGCCAGAATCGCCGGTGTGCCGCGCGTTGTCGTTGCCACGCCACCCGCGCCTGATGGCTCGATTGATGCTGCCTCGCTGGTGGCGGCTGACCTCTGTGGCGTGCATGAAATCTATCGCATTGGGGGGCCGCACGCTATCGCAGCGCTGGCCTATGGCACGGAGAGCATTCAGCGCGTGCGCAAAATTACCGGCCCTGGCAATCCCTACGTCTCAGCCGCCAAACGCCTGCTCTACGGTACGATTGATGTCGGCTTGCCTGCCGGGCCTAGCGAGTCGATCCTGCTGACCGACGAGAGCGCCGACCCCGAACTGGTGGCGCGTGACCTGCTGATTGAGGCCGAGCATGGCCCCGACTCCTCCAGCCTGCTCGTCACCACCAGTCGCGCCTTAATCGAGGCCGTGCTGCCCCTGATGGAAGAGAAGATCGCCGCCCTGCCGGAGCCGCGCCAGAGCTTCTGTCGCACCGGCTTCATGTCTGAGAAGGGTACCGGCGGGCTGGTGCTGGTCGCGTCCATGCGCGAGGGTATCGACTTCGTGAACGATTACGCGCCGGAACACCTGGAGCTACAGGTACGCGAGCCATTCGCTATCTTGCCGGAACTCAAAAACGCGGGCGAAATCCTGATCGGGCCGTACACCCCTTATTGCACAGGCAACTATTGCATCGGCACCAACGCCATCTTGCCGACCGGCGGCTTCGCCCATACCTTCTCCTGCACCTCTGTCTTCGATTTCTTGAAGCGCACCGGACTGGCCTATGTCAGCGCCGAGGGCTATGCTGCGGTGAGCGAGACAACGCGGCGTCTGGCTGAGTTTGAAGGTTTTCCCGCCCACGCCAGCGCCGTAACAGGGCGAACAGTGTCGCGCCAATAAGCGTTAGCAGCATCGCACTCAGCGTCAGTAGCGCCGCCAGGTGCAACAGGTCAACGGCCTGCCGGGCGGCGCTCTGCTGCATGAATGTGCCGTTGGTGTTTAGCGCCATCTGTGGCGTATCGCTGATCTCTATGACGGCATCGCTATCCTCGTCAGCCACGTACAGGCGGTGCAATTCTGCATCGCTCGCCACACCATCGGGGGATGGTCCCACCTGTAACGTGCCCAGCACGGTGAAGGTGCGACCATCGATGGCGGTAATCGTAGTGCCAGTCTGCGAGCCTGGGCCAACTTCATTTTCACCCTCATCGGCCACGTAGATGCGACCGGTCGCGCTCGTAATCGACAGGCCCTCTGGATATGGCCCCACGGGCACGCGCTCCAGCACGCGGTTGGTGTTGCCATCAATAACATCCAGTTCTTGCGCGGTCGAGCAGACCACGTAGAGCCGGTTCGTCGTCTCGTCAATACGCATCGGGGGCACCGGCACCGCGCCAATGTCGATAGTTGCCAGCATCTTTCCCGTCAATTCGTCCAGCACATAGAGCGTGTGTTGCGCTCTATCGGCCACATAGAGTCGATGCAGCTTGCTGTTGACAGCCACGGCCCCGACATTCACACCGACTCTGATCTGTTTTGTCACGACCTGTACGGCCCCGCTCGACCAGCCGGAGCTAAAAGTAAAGCTATTCACGCTACCGCTACCCGCGCAGGCTTCATACACGCGCTGCAAGGCGGGGTCTAGCGCCAGGCTGCTATCGCCGCCGCATGATCGCGTGGAAAAGACAATATGACCGCTTGCGCCGTCCAGCACTACCAGATCGCTCTGCTGAAATGAGGTCGTTGCGAAAACACGGTGCGTCGTGCTATCGACCTGCACATCAGTGACTGTGCCACCTATCGGCACGCTCCAGCGAACCCGCCCGCTCAGTGGGTCAAAAGCTACCACCGTGCCGGAGCCTTCATAGCCGATATACAGCAGGTGTGTCTGTGTATCAACCGCTAACGCCTCTGGCCTGCGCCCCGCATGCAGCGTGCCGAGTATCGGCGAACTATCTGCGTGAGCCGCCGGTGCTGCTATAAAGGATAGGCTGATAGCAATGCTGGCCAGAAGCAACGCGCTTCGGATTATACTGTGCCTCATGCATCAAGCATAGCATAAAAACGAGCAGATTCTCTATCCTTGCGGGGGAAATGGGTGTAGGGGCGTCATGAATGACGCCCTGACCGCCCGTTGATCCGCGCACGGGCGTCATGAATGACGCCCCTACACCGGCCTCATTTAAAGTCTATAATCCGGTTGGCTGATGTTGTGGATGAAGTTGGCTGGCGCAATGGAACGGTGCGTTGACTATAATAGCAGCATGGTTCTTATCACATAAGAGGTGTTTTCTATGGCCCTTCTGCTGGCAATGCTCCCTCTGCTGGTGGCTATTCTCATGCTGGCCGTCTTGCAGCGCAGTGGTCTACAGGCCGGTCTGGCAACTGTATTGACGGCATTGCTGCTGGTACTATTTGTGCCAGTATTTCATCTCTCGTTCGTGCTGGCAGCCCAGGCGCTGGGGCAGGGCATCGCTGCCTCGCTAACGGTGCTGTATGTGCTGCTGCCCGCTTTATGGCTCTATCAGGTGCAGCGCGTGACCGGCAGTATCGAGACGCTTGCGCGCGGTATCAGTCAACTCTGCCCTGAGCGCGACCTGCAACTACTGCTGCTGGTGATCGGCGTGGCCCCTTTCGTCGAGTCCGTGAGCGGTTTTGGCGTTGGCTCGGTGGTTATCATTCCGATGCTGATGGCCTTAGAACTGGAAACTATGCAGGCCGCTGTATTGGGCCTCTTCGGCCAGATTGCTGTACCCTGGGGTGCCCTGGCCGTCGGTACGGTACTGGGCGCGCAGATCACTGAACTCAACGCTAACTCATTGAGTGCGCATACCGCTCTGTTGAGCCTACCCGTGCCCTGTCTCTTCGCTTTGCTCACGCTGCTGCTGGGCGGCACACGCGGCGCGTTGCGACGACTCTGGCCCATCGCGCTCGCGGCGGGCCTGCTGCTGGCCCTCGGCGAGTGGTGCTTCAGCCTGTGGGTGGGCGTAGAACTGGCAGGGGTCTTCGCCAGCATTCCCGTCATGCTTCTGCTCATTGTCGTAGGAAGAATAGGCAGCGGCAGCAAAAAAGCTCCGGTCGGGCAAGTACATGAGCAGGCTTTGACCACGCCACGGTTTTTCCTGGCCGTCGCTCCCTATCTTATCCTCACGCTGCTCCTGCTGCTCTCGCGTTTCGTGATGCCGCTACAGCACTGGCTACAGACCACCGGCGTGTTAAGTGTGGACGCGATAGCATTGCACTTCCAGTTGCTCTACAATCCCGGCTTCTTCATTTTTGTCACCGTCCTGGCCACATTGTTGCTGACAAAAGCCAGCGTGGCCCAGGCGCGCGAGGCAGGGGTACGCACACTACGTCAGTTTACGCCGGGCGCGATAGCTATTGCTAGTTTTCTGGCCGCCTCACAGGTGATGAGTAACAGTGGGATGATCGCGGTGCTGGGCGGTGCGGCGGCGACATTGGGCATTGGCTATGGCTGGGTCGCACCCTGGCTGGGCGCGCTTGGCGGCTGGATTACAGGGTCGAATGCCGGGGGCATGGCACTATTCGCGCAGTTGCAGCGTGCCACCAGTCTCAAGGCCCATCTCCCTGTCTACTGGATCGTGGCATCCCAGAATGGTGCCGACTCGATTGCCACCATGGCCGCGCCTGCGCGTGTCGTGCTGGCAACAACCACAGCGGGCCTGGTCGGCAAAGAAGGGCACATCTTGCGCAAAGTTGCCCTACCCGTTCTCTGCGCCATAGCGTTGATCATGTTTATGCTGATTGTGATTATCCGCTAATGTGGAAGCAGGAAGAGCGCAGGGACGGAAGCAAACTCGCCCCTACGATCTCCCCCTTTTTTCATGAAAGCCTGCTCATAAAGCCCGTTGAAAGTGATAGAGAGTTACAGAGAACGTGAGTCGCGGTCTACGACGGTGAGCGCGCCGGTATTGATGTCGATGACCAGCCCATGCACCGGAATACGCGGCAAATACGGACTTTGACGAATGGTTTGCACGACCTCTCGCACATTGACGTGCACATCGTCGAAGGCCCCTACCCAACGTACCAGGTTCTCTACGTTGCCCAATCCCTCTTGCTCAATAAGTTGCTGCGGGTCAACGCCCAGCGCCTGCATCGAGGCGGTCAGCGTCACCGCATCGACGTGAGAAAGGCCGCATTGTGTGTGACCGACTACAATCACCTCGCGCACGCCGAGCAGGTAGATGGCCCCGGCCAGAGAGCGGATCAGGTCGTTGTTGGCCCGTTCGCGCTCCGGCTGGGAGATGGTGGCCCCGGCAGTACGCAGTTCAACCACGTCTCCACGCTCCAGGCCCAGCGCCGACTCAAACATCTGCACCAGGCGGCAATCCATGCATGTAACGACGGCAGTGCGCTTGCGTGGAGCGTGCCCAATCGTGGGTGGCGTGGGCTGCTGCAAGAAGTGCCGGTTATGCGCTAAAATTTCATCCAGCATGCGCTCTACTCCCCGGCGCTGCGTGAATAGCCCGGTTTCCCATCGAAGGTATAAAGGTTCTCGATCTTGATAAAGTCGAGGCCCAGGCTATCGATGCGCTCAAGCAGGTGAGCGATGTCCGTATGTGTGACAGACCCATGATCGGCGGGCATGAAGCGACAGCGCCAGTGGTCGGTCGTGAAGGTTTCTGGCATGCCGGCGGGCCAGACCTTCGCGCCGCGATTGGTAATCATGGTCAGATTCAGGCCGTTGTTGGCTTGCAGGAGCGTTGCGGCCAGTTGATCGGCATTGCCGTCTGTCCATTCCACATACACATCGACTCCCACCAGCTCCTTTTTCTCTATGCTGGCAAACTTGTGTTTGCTGACCCCGTTGGTATGGGCAGTGGAAGATTTGTAGCTGACCGCTTTGAGTTGTTGTGGCTGCTGACCAAGACGAGCAATAACGGCATCGGTGAATTCTCTGGTGCCCACCTTCTGCTTGCTCAAGCCTTCCTGATAGATGTCGTAGGTGTGGATGCCATCCTCAATCGTGCGCAGCCAGGCGTTGTGTACGAGCGTCGCCACATCGGGCTGGTTGATATGCACCAGCATCATGACGGCACCGAGCAGCAGGCCGGACGGGTTAGCCAGGTTTTGACCAGCGCGGCGTGGTGCGGAGCCGTGAATGGCCTCGAACATGGCAAAGTTCTCACCGATATTGGCGGAACCGGCCAGACCGACGGAACCGGCGAGTTGCGCGGTTACATCGGAGAGAATATCGCCGTACAGATTAGGCAGCACAATCACATCGAAAGCTTCCGGCGTATCGGCTAGTTTGGCGGAGCCGATATCAACAATCCAGCTCTCGTTCTGAATATCGGGGTACTCCTGCGCAATCTCGTTAAAAATCTTGTGGAAGAGGCCATCCGTCATCTTCATGATGTTGTCTTTGATGAAACAGGTGACTTTCTTACGATTATGACTGCGCGCGTACTCGAAAGCATAACGAATGATCTTCTCGGAGCCAGGACGGCTAATCAGCTTGAGTGACTCCATCATATTCTGCGTCTGGCGATACTCGATGCCGGTGTAGGTATCCTCTTCGTTTTCACGAATGATGACGACATCCATATTGGGATGTTTCGTGCGCACAAAGGGAGCGTAGGCCACGCATGGGCGCACATTGGCATAGAGGCCAAACATAACGCGCGTCGTCACGTTCAGACTCTTGTAGCCACCACCCTGCGGTGTCGTGATCGGCGCTTTCAAAAACACCCGCGTGCGTCGCAGCGACTCCCATGCGCTCGGCTCAATGCCCGTATCGATGCCACGCAGGTAGACCTGCTCGCCGACTTCGATTTTTTCTATCTCGATGCGCGCCCCGGCGGCAGTAATAATACGCAAGGTCGCATCCATGATTTCAGGCCCGATGCCATCTCCATAGGCAACGGTAATTGGTACGTTGGTCATATATGTCCATCTCCTTCTTTGATCTTCAGTGATCTCCTCTGTGTGGGTCAATCTCAGTGTAGCACTCTGCTGAGATGACTGCAAGAGGCTTTTCCTACTCCGTTCGCATTACACAAGAAACGTATATGATTTTAGAACTGCTCGGTTTATTGACAGAAGATAAAATGTACGCTATACTGTGTAGACAGACCTCTTGTTTAGAAGAATGCATATCTCTACATGCTTTATCGTATTTAGTGTGTTGACATATACTGGTAAAGCAAGGGGGTGTAGAGAGAAGCGTTCTCTAGTGAGGGGAGAGCGCGTAGATATTTTAGCCTGGGTCATCAACCTACGTGGTGCAGGTCCGGGGGAAAGGGACAGGACAGGCATGGATGAACCTGAAGGCGACGAGAAGCCGCAGTCCCAGCCCATGTCTACAGTGGAGGCGGGACACTTGGGGGGAAGCGTAGTGCGCGACAAATATGGTGAGGACTATTATCGTCGCATCGGCACAAAGGGAGGAAACGCTCTCAAACAGAAGCGCGGACATGACTATTACCGTTCAATTGCGCGAAAGGGAGGTCAGGCCAACGTGGAAAAGTATGGCACGGATCACTTCTCTGAAATGGGCAAGAAGGGCGGTAATGCCACCAAAGCGCGACAAGACCCCGATTTCTACCGCCGTATCGGTCAAATGGGTGGAAAGGCCAAACGTCGCAAAAATCCTGAAAGGGCGTAGCGCCCGCAATGCCCGCATTCATCGGATGCGGGCATTATCCATGTTGTCAGCTATTGAATCTGGGCTTCCCGTTTACCTTCCTGACTGTTCAGGCGCACAACACCCTCGCGGATGGCGGCAGGAACACCGGTTTCAGCCGTCTCACGGGCCACGCGCAGGGCATTTTTGATAGCCTTTGCATTTGAACGGCCATGCGCGATGATCGAGACGCCGTTGAGGCCCAGCAGCGGCACGCCGCCGTACTCGGCATAGTCCAGGCGGCGGAAGGTTGCGCGCAAGCCTGGACGTAAGATCGCGCCTGCCAGTTTGCTGAGCAGGGTACTGCTCATCTGCGCGCGCACCAGGCCGATCAACGTTTCGGCCAGACCCTCGCTCAATTTCAGCACAACGTTGCCCACGAAGCCATCGCACACGATGACATCAACTACACCCGCCGGTATATCGCGTCCCTCAACGTTGCCAATAAAATTGATGCCGAGCGTTTTTGCATGCATACGCAGCAGTTGATGCGCCTCTACGACCTGTTTATTGCCCTTGCTCTCCTCTTCGCCGTTTGAGAGCAGGGCCACGCGCGGCGAGGGTACGTGAAAGACGCGCTCCATATAGATAGACCCCATGAGCGCGAATTGCAACAAATATTCCGGTTTACAATCCGTGTTCGCGCCCACGTCCAGCACCAGGCTGGGCTGTTTCTCTGTAGGGAAAATGCTTCCCAGGGCCGGACGCTCGATGCCTGCAATGCTTTTGAGTGTAAAGAGCGAGGCGGCCATCATCGCGCCGCTGTTGCCTGCTGAAACCGCGCCCACCGCCGCGCCGTCGCGTACCAACTGGAGCGCCAGTGTCATCGATGAACGTTTCTTGCGGCGCACGGCGGTGGCGGGATGCTCGTCCATCTCGATCACTTCTTCGGCATGGACAAGAGGGAGATCGAGACCAGCCGTGTCGTGCTTTGCTAGTTCCGCGCGGATTGTTTCTTCGCGTCCAACCAGATATACGCCGATGTTATATGCGCGAGCGGCCTGCACTGCGCCCGCGACAATCTCGGCGGGTGCATGATCGCCGCCCATCGCGTCGAGTGCGACACGGATGGGATCGCTCATGCCGTTCTCCCTTCGGGTTCACCAATGGTCTCTTTGACCAGTTCAACAAGCTTATCCAGGTCAAACGGCTTATACACAATATGCACAACACCGGCATCACGGAATGCCTGCTCTTCGCGTCCCGCTTCCAGATAGGCGGTGACGAGGATCACCGGAATAGGATGATCGGTTGCGCCCATCTGCATCAGTTTCAACTCGTCGCGCCCATCCAGATAGGGCATCATAATATCTAGCAGGATGAGGTCTGGTTGGTGTTCGCGCACTGCGTCGTAGAAACGCAGACTTTGCGTTGTCATATGCGTCTCATAGCCCTCGTCCGCCAATGCCTCTGTCAGCAGATCGGCAATCGTCGGGTCGTCATCCATTATCAATATCTTCTTCGCCATCGGACCTGCTTTCCCCTCATTTTAGCTATTGCGATACTCATGGGTCTACCATGCTCATAATAGCCCCATTATAGCATGTGTCCCTTCTCTGTGTCTGTCCTAACCAGGACTTCCGGTAAGCGAGGCTACAGTTTCTCGTTCTACAATCGTGGTGAGGAGGACTTTCAATGGAGGAACCTGCTCAATGCCTCTACAATCTATGGTATGCTTTCTTTAGAAACACCTTATGCTGAGCAAACTGGTAGCCGGGAACAAGCCACGCGCGCTTCTTTCTCTGCATTGCTAAGTCTATGTCGGCAAGCAGGAAGCATTGTAGACTAGAAAAGAGAACGGTTCTATGAGCAACACATCTTCTGCATCACCTCTGCGCCACGTTGTTATCGGTGTCGGAGCAGGTATCTTTAAGGCACACCAGCCTGCACTCTCGCTACCTGATGTGAGGCTGGTCGCCGTTTCAGACATCAATGAGACAATAGGCCGGGCCAGGGCAGCGGAACTGGGCTGTGCTTTCTATACTGATGCACGTCGAATGCTGGCTGAAACGCAGCCGGATGTGGCTGTCATTCTTACGCCGCATCCTCTGCACGCTGAGCTTGCCATCATGTGTATGGAGGCAGGTTGTCATGTGCTGGTGGAAAAGCCAATGGCTACCCAGGTGGCGGATGCCGACGCCATGATCGCTACGGCAGAACGTCGGCAGCGACGGCTGGAGGTTGTTTTCCAGCAGCGCTTCCGACCGGAGGTGCAGGCGGCGCACAGGCTGATCCAGGAAGGACGCCTGGGCCGTATCTTGCATGTCGAGATGACTGTGATGTGGTTGCGCCCGAATGCCTATTATCAGCTTGCGCCCTGGCGTGGCACCTGGCGTGGCGAAGGCGGCGGTGTGCTACTGAATCAGGCCGCGCATAATCTGGACCTGCTATGCTACCTAGCTGGAATGCCCCGCCGCGTCTATGCCTGGACGCGCACTCTCCTTCATCCCATCGCTGTAGAAGATACCGCGCAAGCTATCCTGGAATGGCCCAACGGCGCGCTCGGCTCCTTCCATGTCAGCACCGCTGAAAGCGGGACCCCCGATCTCCTGCGCATCATCGGCACGAAGGGTTCTCTGGAGCTTGTGCCTCATCGACTGCAATTTACATCGTTTGAGACGGATATAGAAGATTATATCGCGCATGAGACCAACCCCTATGCTCCAATGCCGGAACATGCAGAACCCTCTGTGACAGGTACCGGTAGTGAAGGCCATCTTCCTGTCTATCGTAGTTTCCACGACGCTATTCTGCGTGGTGGGCCAGGCAATGCTGATGGCGTGCAAGGGCGCAGGCCCCTGGAACTGGCCAATGCTATGATCTACTCCAGCTACACCCACGCCGAGGTCGAGTTTCCCTTGAGTCGAGAAGGATACGCCGAACTGCTGACGCGACTGATGCACGAGGAAAGCGTCTAATGGCCCGACACCATTGACCTGGCCTTGCCCACTTGACAGAGTTTGCTTCTTGCACTACCCTAACGTTGGTAGGACAAATGTTTTTGTTTAAGAGCAGGGCAAGATGTCGCTTTCATCATCAGTCTTTTGTGATACTTGTGGTGCGGCCAATCGGGCACAGGCGTCGTTCTGTGCCGTGTGCGGTCAGCCGATGCAGCGTCCGGCGGGTAGCGCACCGAATGGTAATGGCGTCGGCACAATCACCGTCGCCACTACCGTGCAGACGGGCATGCTGGCGGCGCAGCACTTGCTGAAAGGACGTTATCGCATTCTGCACCAGGTCGGGCGCGGCGGCTATGGCGCGGTTTACAAAGCAGTGGATACACTACTGAGCCAGCGTATCATTGCCGTCAAAGAGATGAGCCAGCAGAATCTGGATGCGCGGGAGCGTGTCCTGGCCGAAAACAATTTCAAACGCGAGGCCACGCTGCTCGCTACCTTGATGCATCCCAATCTGCCGCGTATCTATGATCAGTTCACCGAGGCCGGTCGCTCGTACCTGGTGATGGACTTTATTGAGGGCAAGACGCTGGAAAGCACGCTGGAGCAACTCAATGGTCGGCTATTGCCAGTCGAAAAGGTACTGGACATCGGCATCCAACTCTGTACTGTGCTGGAATATTTGCACACGCGCCAGCCCGCCGTTGTCTTCCGCGATCTCAAACCGGCCAACATCATGCTGACGCCGCAGGGCCATCTCTACCTGATCGATTTTGGCATCGCGCGCCACTTTAAACCGGGGCAGAGCAAGGATACCAACGCGCTCGGCTCATCAGGTTACGCAGCCCCGGAGCAATACGGTAAGGCGCAAACCACGCCGCGCGCCGATATCTATGCCCTGGGGGCCACGCTGCATCAGTTGTTGAGCGGCAACGACCCCTCAGACTCACCTTTCCACTTCGCTACCTTGCGCTTCCAGCAGCCCGCGCTACGCGGTCTGGAAACGCTCATCGCGCGTATGTTGAGCATCAACGTCAACGACCGTCCCCCGAACGTAACGCTGATTAAACAGGAGCTACAGCGTTACGCGCTAAACATGACCGGCCCCCTCAGTGGTACGTTCAGTGCCACACTCAACCAGACAATAACGGGAACCTACCAGCTTCAGACGAGACCCCCGGCCACCGTCAAAACGCGCCTGCCCAAAAGTGCACCTGCCGTTGTGCGTCCCCTGGCAAATACGCGCTACATCTGTACTGGCCATAGCAGCCGCGTGACGGCGCTGGCGTGGTCGCTGGATGGTAAGCGTCTTGCCTCGGCCAGCTATGATAAGAGCGTGGTAGTGTGGGATGCCAGCAATGGAAACAAGCTCTATACCTATCGGGGGCATATGCAGCGCGTCTATGCCCTGGCCTGGTCACCCGATAGCCGCTACCTGGTTTCAGGTGGGATGGACGCGGCGATACAGGTCTGGGATGCCAGCAACGGCGCGCTACTGCGCAGCTATGTTGGGCATCAAGCCCCCGTGCGCGCGCTCTCCTGGTCGCCCGATGGTCAGTACATCGCCTCGGCGGGCGAGGATGGCACGGTACATATCTGGTCAGCATACAGCGACACGCCGTTCTACGTGTATAGAGCGCACAGCCAGGCGCTCTATGCGGTGGCCTGGTCGCCGAACAGTAAATTTATCGTCTCCGGCGGCGAAGATAAAGAGGTTCATATCTGGAGATTGCCCCAAGACCAGAGTAAACGTTCACTCTTACGTGCCATCAGCGAACGGCTCAACACCACCACCTTGCCGCGCAAGCTCACCGGCCATTATGGGCGTATCAATGATCTGGCATGGAGCCGCGACGGCATGCGCATCGCAGCCGCCAGCAGCAACTATCAACTGCTGATCTGGAACGCTCTGAGTGGTGTACTCATCTTCTCGCATCGCACCAGCAGCACCGGCATGAAAAACGCCGTCGCCTGGTCGCCCGATAGCGTCTACCTGGCCACCGGCAGCAATGACAAAACGGTTCAGGTCTGGAACACTGTCCTCAAGAAGCAATGCGACTCCTATCGTGGTCACACCGGCTATGTGCTGGCGGTAGCCTGGTCGCCCGACGGCACACGCATCGCTTCCGCCGGTGTTGACCGCACCGTGCAGGTCTGGGAACCGGCCAGAACGTAATGCACTCCCCTTTCAAAAGCACAGGGCCAGTAACGATTTTTTCGATGGAAACCGGGAAGCCGTTCTCCCGCAGGAGCATGATGTTTCGCGCCCCCACGGGAGAAGAGAGATGTTTTATCTTAAAATTTCCTGCACCTCGATATTGCCCTCGCCATTGAGAACCTCTTCGATCTTTTTGTGCAGTTCCGGGCTGTAATTGAGCGTGTCATCGCCGGGCGTCAGGCGGATTTGCCATTCGCCGTTGGCGACGATGATGTCATAGTGGTCGCGTCCGGGGCGCTCTGAGATGCAGCGATAGAGGTCCTGTACGCGCAGTTTATCGTCTGAGATGGCTTTTTCATCCGTTCCGCTTAGATGAATCGTGATCCAGACGTGATACTCCTTGCGGTTCATCTCCTCCTCGGCGGCCTTGACCGGCGCGACACTGTTGCAGAGGATACCCGGCTCGTCGCGGCGCACCTGTACCTCGCCGCGCACGATTACCACCGTGCCTTCGACCCACATTTCCGCCGTCTCCTCATAGGTCTTGGGGAAGACCGTGACGCCAATCGTGCCATACATGTCCTCAAGTTGCACGACGCACATAGTATCGCCCTTCTTGGTGGTGATGCGCCGCGCCTCTTTAATCATGCCTCCCAGCACAACCTTCTGGCGATCCATCTCCTCTGTGATATCGGCGGTCGTATGCGTCGTCTTCTCTTTGAGCAGGTCGCTCAGATAGGCCAGTGGATGCTTCGTAATGTAGACACCGATGAGTTCTTTCTCCCACTCTAACAGTTGCTTGCGCGGAATATCGGCGGCGTTCTCGTTGAGCGAGAACTCCAGCGCGTTGCTGACCTCCTCCATGTCGCCGAAGAGGCTCATGATGCCACGCTCTTTGGCCTCGCGCTCGCTCTTGCCGAATTGCATAGCACGCTCGACCGAAGCCAGCAACACGTGGCGGCGACCACCGGCCAGTGAGTCCATCGCGCCCGCTTTGATCAGCGTTTCCAGCGTGCCCTTGCCGACATATTTGGGATCGACGCGCGTGCAAAAATCGGCCAGCGACTTGAAGGGGCCGCCTTCGCTACGTGCGCGCACAATCTCGCCGATTGGCCCCTCGCCGATGCCCTTGATTGCCAGCAGGCCAAAGCGCACACCGCCGTTCTCGACCGTGAAGCCGCGATCACTCTTGTTGACATCCGGCCCCAGCACTTCGACGCCCATGCGCTTACACTCGGCAATAGCATTGGCGATCTTTTTGGCATCCGACGCCTCGGTCGTCATCGTCGCCGCCATAAACTCCGCAGTGTAGTTGGCTTTGAGATAGGCGGTGTAGAAGGCCACGACGGCGTAGCTGGCGGCATGAGCCTTGTTAAAACCGTAGCCACCAAAGGGTAGCACCAGCGTGAAGAGTTGTTCCGCATCTTCCTGCTTCATGCCGTTCTTCACGCAGCCCTTGATGAAGTCCTCGCGGTAGCTCTGCACCTCGTCCATCTTCTTCTTGCTCAGCGCCTTGCGGAACTTATTGACCTTGCCCCACGAGAAGCCCGCCATGTTGACGCCGATAAACAGCACCTGATCCTGATACACGATGACCCCATAGGACTCTTCCAGCCATTCGGCCAGACGAGGGTCAAGATATTTGACCTTTTTACGTCCATGCTTGGCGTCGATAAAATCAGGAATGCTATCCATCGGGCCAGGCCGGTAGAGCGCGATCATCGCCATCACGTCCTCCACGCGCGTTGGCTTAAGTTGCTTGATATATTCACGCATCTTCGGCCCCTCAAGTTGGAAGATGCCCGTCGTTTCGCCACTGGTCAGCAGGTCGAAGGCTTTCTGGCGGCGTTTATTCTGCTCCTCGTCGCCCTCCACCGGATCAAGTGGTATCTTCTCCAGTACGAGATCTTCGCCGCGCGATTGCTTAATGAACTTGATCGTGTTATCCAGGATGGTCAGGTTGGAGAGGCCCAGGAAGTCGAATTTGATCAAGCCCAGTTCTTCCAGGTGCATCTGCTCGTACTGGGTGATGCGGCCCTTGCTGGGGTCTTTGGGGTCACGCAGTTGGAGCGGCACGAAATGTTCCAGGGCCTCATTGGCGATAATCACGCCGGCCGCATGCACGCCAGTTGTGCGCACAGAACCTTCCAGCTTGAGTGCCTGGTCGATGATCTCTTTGGCCTGGGGACTCTCCCTGTACAGATCGCTCAGTTCTTTCACGCTGTCCAGCGAGCCTTGCAGCGTGACTTTGGGGCCGGTGGGAATCAGGCGCGTGATGCGGTCGCCGATGTCTTGCAGGCCCATCACGCGCGCCACGTCCTTAACGGCAGCTTTGGCCGCCATTGTGTTGAACGTGACCATCTGTGCGACGCAATCCTCGCCATACTTGCGCGTCACATATTCGATCACTTCTTCACGACGATCATCGGGGAAGTCCATGTCAATATCGGGCATGTCGGCGCGTTCGGTGTTGAAGAAACGTTCAAACGGCAACTGGTAGCGCAGCGGGTCCACATTGGTGATGCCCAGCGTGTAGGCCAGCAGGCTACCGGCGGCGGAGCCGCGCGCGGAGCAGCGAATGCCATGCGAGCGTGCGTAATTCACGAAATCCCACTCGATCAAGAAATAGGGGACGAAGCCTTTATCGGCGATCATGTTGATTTCATACTCTAATTGCCTTTGAATACGCTCGGTCATTGTGCCAAAGCGTTCCTCGACCCCCTTGCAGCACAGAGCATACAGATACTCTTTCTCACTGCTATAGCCCGGTGGAATATCGTAGTTGGGCAGCTTCGCTTTATAGGCCAGTGGGTCAACGCTGCACTGCTCGGCGATGCGCACGCTGTTCATGAGGGCTTCGGGCAATTCGGGGAAGAGACGCGCCATCTCCTCTGGACTCTTGAGATAATATTCGTTGCTATCGAAGCGCATACGTCTGGGCGTGTCCAATTGCTTCCCCGTTTGCACGCAGAGCAGCACATCATGCGAGGTATGGTCATCGGCCTCGATATAGTGCAGGTCATTGGTGGCAACCATCGGAATGTCCAGGTCCTTGTGCATCTGGTAAAGCAACTGGTTCAACTGGCTCTGTGGCGATGGCTTGCCGTCATCGAAGATACCGTGATGTTCCTGAATCTCTAAATAAAAATTTTCTTTGCCGAAGACGTCGCGGTACCAGTTCGCCATCTTATAAGCTTCATCGCGCTGCTCTTTGAGCAACATTTTGGGTATCTCACCAGAGAGGCAGGTAGAGGTGACGATCAGCCCTTCGTGATACTGCTCCAGCACCTTCTTATCGATGCGCGGGCGCAGATGCCAGCCCTTCGTGTTGGCAATGGTGGTCAGCTTCATCAAGTTATAGTAGCCGGTATTGTTCTTCGCCAGCAGCAGCAGGTGATGGTAATCATCGCTGAAGCGTTTCGAGTGATCGTACATATCCTCGGTTAAATAAGCTTCAATGCCGATGACGGGATTAATCCCTTTTGCTTTGCAAGCCTTGTAGAACTCAATCGCGCCATACATGACGCCGTGATCGGTAATCGCCAGGTGCTGCATCCCCAGCGTTTTGGCCTGCTCCACCAGCTTGTTGATGCGGCTGAAACCGTCCAGCAGCGAATACTCCGTGTGGACGTGGAGATGAGCAAAATCAGCACTCATACAAAATCCTTCTTCCCTGTAGATGCATGAAAAATAGGTGGTTTGTTGTCGCCTGCTTTAAGAATAATAGAAAATGTGTTCGATGGCAATAGGAATTTTGCGTATAGCTTCCTCTCTTATACAACGTGCGAGGGGGCGGCGGGCCGGTCAGAGGAGAGCAATGGGGTACCTTTTTGGCAATTCATAGAAAGTGAGACCTTCCCAGATGGGAAGGTCTTAAGCGTCTCTGCTGGGGTAGGCCTGACAAGGTTTGGCGACGAAGATGTGCCGGTGGGGCGTCACGCCCGATTAAGCACTCACGAGCAACCTTGCGCTACGTTGGCGAAGTTGTTCAGATAGGTGTAATAACCTTCCTCGGCAATAGAAGGTTTCTGGCGTGCAAACCAGGAGAAGAAGACCTCGTCCTCCGGGTGATAAGCCACGCCATCAGGCATCTGCACCGTGAAGCCGTAGCTCACCACGGGATCGCCGGTTTCCAGGTAGTCACTACAGCCATATTGTGGAGCGGTCGGCGTCAGCCAGGGATTGACGACATTGTTGACGAAGGGATCGTTCAGCCACTCCTGAACTTCGTGGCTCAGAGCATTGACATCCTGGATGTAAGAGATCGCATCGCCGGGATTCTTTGCGAAGATACCCGGATCACTGTAAGAGGCAAACATATAGGTATTTACTAACTGTTGGCCATTGCCATTTAACGACGTAGTTGCACCGTGATAGCCGAGGACGCAGCAATTACCCGGTGTTTTAATGTAGAGGAAGGTATTGTATACCAGGAAGATCGGCAGCACCTTCGGGCTGATGTGCAAACTGCGCATAGCCTCGTTCAGTCGGTCGGAGAACCACTGGTATTCTATCAGGCCGATGCGCGCACCTGAACGGTGACCAATGGTGAGGAAGCCCTGGTTACTGGGTACAGTATATGAGACGGTAGGCAGGACTGTCGGCTGACCAAGCAACACATGGTAGCTGGAGCCGGTCTTGCCCCATAGCGCGCGCTCGATGGCATCAGCTACCTGGGTCACATCGCTCGGCTCGTGGAGCGGGCGGGCATTGGCAGGAGCCACCCCAGGATACGCCGGTGGAGCGCTCGCCGTAGTGTCTGCTGCCGTACCAATATCGGCATTCTGAAACATTGGCGATTGTTCCGTCAGAGTAACCTTGCTTGTCCCATCGAGTACATTGTTGGTAGAGGCTGACTGCACGAAGGTAAAGCTGAAGGGGATAATGACCGTAGGAACTGTCGTAGTCACGTCATCCTAAAATGGATTTGTGCCAACCATCGTAAAGGGATATGTGACCCCGTTCGTCGGGTCGGTAAAAGACGAACGCCAATACGGGATAGTGTCGGCGTTGGCGGAGAAATTCGTCACGCTCTGGTCGGTTGTGAACATCGGTGTGCCTATACCGTCACCGTCGTTGGGGGCCGCCGCAGCATGCGTAACCGTGACATGGCCAGAGAGATAAGCTGCTCCCAACACGAGACTTAGCAGTGCGATGATAGCCATAGTTGCACTGCCTTGACGTGATAAATAGAGATGTTTCTTCACAGAAGAGTCCTCCTCATTGCTTGAACAAAGGGTTCATAGCACGGCAATTTTCAGGATCGATCTTGCAGTGTTCCAGTGCTACGTAATGTTAAGCTGCACATCAAATAGATCATCAACCTGTTGCCTACCCCCTCGTCGGCTTCTTTGCCTGAACATTCCGAATGGCAGATGGAATAGCAGAGACTTCTATAGCCTCTATTATAGACTGATTTATAGAAAATAGGTAGCCTTTAGGGCTTTAGAATTTGACAAGCATCTGCTAAAATAAGCGCTATGAATAAGATGCCAATGATACCGCAATCGTGGGGACGCTATCCACGTGTGCGACCGCGCGCCGTTGTCCCCGTGTACTGGCGCGACGAGCTGCCCGATCTCGCCTCTTTCGACGCCCCCGTGTTGCCCTATGCTTACGGGCGCAGCTACGGCGATAGTTGTCTGAATGAGGATGGCGTCATGCTGGATGTGAGCCACCTCAATCACTTTCTGGCTTTCGATGAGCAGAAGGGCATTTTACGTTGCGAGGCGGGCGTAACGCTGGCCGATATTTTAACGCTGATCGTGCCGCGCGGCTGGTTCCTGCCTGTCACTCCAGGGACAAAGTTTGTCTCGGTGGGCGGAGCGATTGCGAATGACGTACATGGCAAGAATCATCATCGCGCTGGAACCTTCGGTTGTCACGTCACCCGCTTTGAACTGCTACGCTCTAACGGCGAACGTCTTCTGTGTTCGCCAGACGAAAATGTGCAATTGTTCAGGGCCACCATCGGCGGTCTGGGCCTGACCGGCCTTATTCTATGGGCCGAGTTTCGCCTCAAGCCTATCCATAATCCCTTTATTTTGATGGAGCGTATTCGCTACCGTTCGCTGACCGAGTTCATGGCACTCTCCAACGACTCCGACCAGGATTTCGAGTATACTGTAGCCTGGGTCGATTGTCTCGCCTCTGGACAGCAACTTGGACGCGGCCTCTTCATGCGCGGCAATCATGCTGAACCATTAGAAAGCGAGCTACGAGAGTGGCAAGGCGATGGCGCACGTTCGCCACGTTTGAGTGTTCCTGTCGATATGCCGTCTTTTGTGCTGAACACGTTCAGCATGAAGGCGTTTAATGCAGTGTATTATCGCGCGCAGCACGGCAACCGTGTGCGTAAGCTGGTACCCTATGAGCCGTTCTTCTATCCTCTGGATACCATTCAACACTGGAACCGCATGTACGGCAAACGCGGATTTTTGCAATACCAGTGTGTCGTGCCGCTTGATAATGGCTACGACGTAATGAAGGCGTTGCTGGAGACTATCAGTCGCTCCGGCGAAGGCTCGTTTCTTACCGTGCTAAAGAAATTTGGCGATATACCTTCGCCTGGGATGCTCTCCTTTCCACGTCCAGGCCTGACGCTCGCGCTCGATTTCCCCTATCATGGCCCCAAGACGCTGACGCTGTTCGAGCGGTTAGATCAACTTGTGCGTGAAAGCGGCGGCGCAGTCTATCCCGCCAAAGATGCACACATGACGGCAGAAAGCTTCCAGGCATACTACCCACAATGGAAGGAGTTCGCGCAATATATCGATCCCCACTACTCATCCAGTTTCTGGCGGCGTGTGACCAGACAAACCCTCATAACTTGAAGCTGACTATTTTCTGGGGGGGGCGGAAATTGAACATATACAGATGATAAATTGAGCAATAGATGTAATAAATCATGATACACAATATTATGAACGTAATGAGGTTAGCATGAATGTCTTGATACTAGGAGCGACCTCAGCGATTGCGCACGAGGCAGCGCGCTGTTTTGCCCGCGATGGGGCCACACTTTTTCTCGTGGCCCGTAATAGCGCGAAGCTGGAGACGGTTGCCTGCGATCTCAAGGTGTATGGCGCTAAGCAGGTTGATACTTATGTGCTGGATTTTACTGAATATGAAAAGCATCAGGCGATGTTTGAGGCCGCGTTGAACGCGCTCGGCTCCCTTGATATGCTGCTGATCGCACATGGCGTATTGAGCGATCAGCAGCGATGTGAATTGAGCGTAACAGAGACGCTCAACTCGCTGGAAACTAACGCCATCAGCGTAATCGCGCTTTTGACCCTGGCCGCCAACTATTTTGAGCAGCAGCACAAGGGCTGTATTGCCGTCATCTCCTCGGTGGCGGGCGACCGGGGGCGTCCGAGCAACTATGTTTATGGCACGGCTAAAGCGGCGCTTAACGCTTTCACGCAGGGATTACGCGCACGGATGGCGAAGTGCGGCGTATCGGTTGTGACGATCAAGCCAGGCTTTGTCGATACGCCGATGACGGCACAGCAGAGAAAAAATCCGCTCTACGCCTCAGCGCGTGCTGTTGGCCTGGGTACGTACAGGGCCATGCTGCGTGGCGCAGATGTGGTATACCTGCCCTGGTTCTGGCGTCTGATTATGTTTGTCGTGTGCGCCATCCCTGAACGAATCTTCAAACATCTTTCATTATAATTCACGCTCGACGCGAATAGAACGCGAACAGCACAATGCCGATAATCACCAGCACAATGCCCAGACCGGCCAGCGCGAAGAGCCAGAGATTAGAGCCAGTGCCGCTATTGCTGCTGCCACCATCACTCCTACCGGAACCGGCAGGAGTCGTTGGCCTCACGGTGGGCGAGGCTGCTACGGTGGGTGTGATTGTTGGTGAAGGCGAAGGGACAACAGTCGGTGTGACAACCGCATTTCCCTGCACTGTCAGAGCATTATTCTGCATGATTACCAATACCTGCTCATTGTTGGCGGCGAGCCTCACTGTATAGGTCCCATCTTGCAGCGTAGTAGGCAGCGTCACCGGTTGATTAATGTTGCCATTCTGATCGGGCGTGATAGCTTGTGTGAAAACAGTAGTACCATTGGCGGCTATGAGCATCAGAGTAAGTGCTTGAGGCGGATACCAGTTCATGCCTGAAAGCATGACTGTGCCGCCTGGATTGATGGTCGTGGGCGAGAGGGTAAGCTGAGGCATGGGAGTAACGGTAAAGGTGTTTGAGGATAGCGCCCCCTCCTGGTTTTGTGGTGCGGCACAGACGTAATAGGAGACGCCTGGAGTATTAGCCGTGCCTGGCCATATAACAACCTGTGTGAATGTGCCGTCGCCCCGCGTCTGTATGGTTACGGGTGGTTTGTTAAATGGTGTCAGTCCAAGCTGGTCGGGATTTCCCCCGCCACGACAGTTTTGTGGCGTGTCATTATTCGTCATCGTGTACAACGTCAGCGTCACATTGGGTGTGAAACCACTGCCATCCAACTCAACTTTGACGCCGACGGGGCCACCGATCTGCATAGGATTGACATTTGTGCCGGGCTGGGAGAGCGCCAGTTGTGGCCCAGCCGCATGTACGACCGACGATGGAGGCAAGCAGACCAGGGCAAGATCGGCAAGCAGGCAAGCAAATAGAGTATAGATGATGGTTGCAATCGCCCCGGCGAAAGAAGATTTTTGCATGATGAAACATACCCCCACGAACATCACATGGTTCTGCTATCGCAGACCTTACATTAACATAAACGTCGCGTGAACACAAGGCCGATAGGAGAAAAATTGGGCACTCTGTTCTCGTTGGTTTACCCTTGTGGCAGGCGCTATTCCTTTGCTATAATCACAGATACTAAAGAGACAACATTGAGCACGTTCTGATATAAAGATGAGGGCAGCATGGACAGGCAAGGCGAGCAAGGATTTATAAGGATGGTAAGATGAATACCCTGCTAACCGGTTCACTCAACGAGTTCGGATTGGTCGAGGTGCTACAGGTGATGGATATGGGCAATATGACCGGTGCGCTTCACCTCAGACACAACACAGGCCGATCAGGGATTATCTATTTTCACCAGGGCAAGATTGCCAACTGTGTTGAATTTGACGCCATGGCCCTCACCCTCGGCAATGTGCTACAACAGTTACGCATGGCTACCCGTGAGCAGATTGACCAGGCCTTCGCGCAACAACTGCAAGATGTCGTCGGCATGCGTATTGGTGAGCGATTGATTCATATGGGCGTCATCACGCCACAACAATTGCAGGAGGCCCTGCGCACCAAAGCCCTCTGGACCTTGCGCGAGCTTGGCCTGTGGCAGGAGGGCAACTACGAATTTATTGCCAGCAACGACATCCAGAAGTTGCTCCCTTATGGTGAGACGCCCCTCGACATCGAGATTATGCGCACAACCCTGGAGATGGTCGGTTATGCCGACGAATGGCAGCAACTGCGCCTGTTTCTGCCCGATGGTATGCGCACCGTCTGTGAAGTAGCACCAACGCTGTCGCAGCCAACCAATTTGCCCACACGTGTCATGGCCCTGGTTTTTCTGGTCAAACGAGGCTACAATGTGCGCCGCATTGCCATCGCCCTGCGTCTGCCGGAGATGGAAGTGGCACGAGAGATGGCCCAACTTGTACAGCGACAGTTGTTGATTCCGCGTCCACACTATGAAATTCCACAGCCCAGCACGAACTCCAAGCAGCGTTTTAACCTGCCAGACCCGGCGGAGAAGCTGCGCCTGGAACATTTCGCTCTCTTCGATCTGCTGAGCCGTATGGAGCAGGCCTGGCAGAATCAGCGCATGCCACACGAACAGCTCAGCGCGCTGGTCGAGTTCATTAACTGGACAATGGACGCGCTGGCCGAGGCTTGCCGTGCCAACGGCACCGAACTCGATCCTAATACACTACAAATGCTGCTCTACCGTGAGAATCTGTCTCGCATCAGTAGCTACAGCTTCAACGTTGTGCAGAACCATATCGACGCGGAGGACTTCGACCGGCTCTGTCGCGGCATCTTACAGGGGAACATGGCAAAAGTGGAAATATTCTACAAGCAGGCCTCCGATGTACTGTTGCGTATCCTGAGCAGTCTTTTCCACTCGATCAATGCCCGCGTTGCCAGTCCACGCGAACGGATGGAGAACCAGGAGGTCTGGGAGGCCATGTTTGAGCAGTTTGCGTTGAGCCAGTGAGTAATGGAGAGGATACGCGCAAAATGCTTTCCGCTACCCTGCTGGCAGTGCTGCAACAGCGCCCGCTGAGCCTTGTTTTTGATATTGATGGCACACTCAGCCCCCTTGTTCCCCGCCCCGAAGATGCTCGCCTCTATCCCGGCGTGGCCGCGCTGCTGGCAGAACTCAAGCGTCACGCACATGTGGCGATTATGACCGGGCGCATGTTGGTCGATGGCGCGTCCATCGTCAATGTAGAGGGTCTAACTTATATCGGTACACATGGTCTGGAATGGAGCGAGGGTCTGCCCGCCACACATGCCGTTCAGCTTATCCCTGAAGCGCGTCCCTATGTCGAGCCGGCCAACGCCCTGCTCAATCTGGCCGAGCGCGCGTTGAGCGACCTGCCCGGCGTGATTGTAGAGCGCAAACAAGTGGGAGGCTCTATCCATTATCGTAATGTCGCCGCACCCAGCGAGGCCCGGCAGCGTATTCTATCCCTTTTAGAAGAACCTGCGCGCCGCTCAGGCATGCGTCTGAGCGAGGGCAAATTTGTGGTGGAAGTGCTAACGCCTCTGGCGGTGAATAAGGGGAGCGCTATTCGTCGCTATGCTCAGCAGACCGGAGCGCGCGGCTTGCTTTTCGCGGGCGATGACCGCACCGACCTGGACGCCGTGCTGGCCCTGGAGCAACTACGCCAGGAAGGTATCCAGACCTGCTCGGTCGTCGTGAAGCACGCTGATACCTTACCCGACCTGCTTGCCCACGCCGATGTCATCGTTGATGAGGTTCCCGGCATGGTGCAACTCTTGACCGAGATTGCACATACGCTCCACAGAAAAAATGATTGCTCAAACACAGTATAATTGTGACAGAATGCACTGCTCAGCCAGGACAAGATGTGTTATAATGCCCCCAATACAAGAATGCGGTGCTTTCGGGTTGAGAGCGAGTGTGTTGCTGGACTCTTTACTATTTTATCAGACAGCAGGCTGGCTATAAAACGCTTCTGAGCAGGATAGACGGTGTAAATGTATGGTACAAAATTTTTCATATGATCCTGGGAATATATCGCCTCTACGCAGTGCGGCAACGCCACAAAGCAATCAACGTGATGTGAATAGTAGCGGCGCGCCGTTCTCTACGTCAAACAGTGGCACAAACAATGGCTCTGACGAGAAACCCCGCCTGGCCCCTGGCACGGAACTCTCGAACGCACGCTATAAAATCGAGCGTCTGGTCGCGGCGGGGGGGATGGGCGCGGTCTACCGTGCCATCGACACCCGCTTCCAGCGTCCCTGTGCCGTCAAAGAGATGCTGGACAATTTCAGGTCGGAGAGTGAACGCGCGCAGTCGGTCGAATGGTTTACGCGCGAGGCCACACTGTTGCTCGACCTGAATCATCCCTGTATTCCGCGCGTGCGTGACTTTTTCGTTGAGCAGGGGCGTCACTATCTCGTTATGGATTTTATCGATGGCCAGACGATGGCCGAGATTATAGAGCGCGAGGGCAATATTTCCGGTTTGAACGGCGCACGCGGCGTTCCAGAGGCGCGCGCCCGCAGTTGGGCGCAACAACTCTGCAATGTTCTCACTTATCTCCACCGTCAGACACCGCCTATCATCTTCCGCGACCTGAAACCCTCGAATATTATGGTCACAGTGCGCGATGAGATCAAATTGATCGACTTCGGTATCGCTCGTACATTTCAGTCACAAAGTCAGGCTACTATCATCATGACGCCCGGCTATGCGCCGCCCGAACAGGTACAGGGCATGCCGGAGCCGCGCAGCGATATTTACGCACTGGGAGCAACCTTGCATAAAGTGCTGACGCATCACGACGCTGCTAACAACCGACCCCTCTTTACGTTTCCGCCAGTGCGTAGTCTGCGCCCCGATATCTCACCCGGCTTCGAGCAGATTATCATGAAAGCGCTGGAACTGCTGCCTGACCGGCGCTGGTCAAGCGCTGCCGAGATGGAGCGTGCGATTCTTGCTCTACCACCTGTGTCTGTCGTCCCTCAACCTGTGCCAATATCGGTTGCGCCCAACGCTGCTCCTGGACGCCCTTCAGGGCAATCGCTAGTCGGCAATGCGCCCGCACCTTCACACCCATCGGGAGCGCAGTTGCCCGCCAACACACCCGCCCATCCCCTGGGGCCAACTAATACGCCTGCTGCCCAATCAACTACCGGGCCTGCCGCCGCAGCTCTTCAGGAAGCGCTCAATCATATCAACGCCGAACGCTATGAAGCTGCCTATGCGGCAGTGCAGCGCGCCTATGCCTTAGAGCCGGAGAACGCTCTGGTGCATCGCATTTTTGGCACGATTTTTAGCCATCGCAAGCCGCCCCAGGTTGATCTAGCCATGAAGGCTTATAATAAATCCCTGGAACTTAATCGCTCTGACCCTCAGACGCATAAGCTGATCGGTGACATCTTTCTCTTTATCACCAATCAGCCAGAGGTCGCCGCGAATGCATATCGCAACGCGCTGAGTTTGAACAGTAATGACGCTGAAGCCCATTATCGCCTGGGCCAGTGTTATGAGAAGATGAACCAGATTGAGCCTGCGTTATATGAATATCAAGAGGCAGTGCGGCTTGACCCGAAGAATTTTATCATGCATGTCTCGCTCGGTCAACTTGCCGCACGCGCAAACCAGTTGCCATTGGCGGAAATGGCCTTCACGCAGGCACTCTTTCTGCGACCGGGCGAATACCATATTCGATTTCTGCTCAGTCAGGTGTATGAACGTGAAAATAAACTGGAGGATGCCTTCCGCGAGTGCGGCTACGTTGTTGGCCCTCTGGGCACCATCAACCCGGAGGTACCAAAAACATACCAGCGTATCCGCGCCCGTCTCGGCAGGTGAAATGGGCAGGGTACGCAGATGCCCTGTAAATCGGTATAAAGGGGACTGTTGTTTATGAGTACGCATGATCGTCACACTCGCAAGATCACGAGAGCGGCCCAATGGCGCGTATTCTTGCGCTCCATTGCAAGTGTTTGGCCCATCATAGGAGTGCTATTCTTGCTGACAACCTCTTCGGCACTTGCATACTCCGCCTACCCACAAGCCGACACCTTACCCCCGCAAAATCTGGCTCGTATCGGCGTCTCCGTCGTGCGTCTCATCTCGTTCTATAAATCGTCCACCAGCCTCTCCGCGCAGAACACGATAGCCTGTACCGGCCTGGGCGTCATCGTGACCGGCGGCACCGCCACCGATGCCAACGACCAGAATAACTGGGTGCTGACCAGCGGCTCCCTGGTCAATCCTACCCAGGCCGATTGCACCACCGGCACGCCGAAAGCCCTTCTCACCGCCATCACCGTCCTGCTGAGCAGCGCCTACAATCCGCATGCCGTTACCTTCTCCGCCTCCCTGACCAACGTAGCCGCCGGCAGCACTTCCGAGTCCCTTCCCATGCCCGCCGTGATCTGCCAGCAACGCGCTTGTGGCAACGGTTTAGCCCTGTTCTCCTTTCACAGCGCGCAGACCCTACCCTATGCCGATCTGGCGACCGCCCCAACTTTACAGGCCGATACCATCGCTCTGACGCAAAGCAGCACCTCACAAACATTGCCACCGGCCAGCATCACCGGCACTACCAGCAGTTTTCAGCAGAGCGTCACACCCTACCTTACACCCGTCATTGCAACAGAAAAAGGGGTGGAGATCGGCTCTCCCCTGGTCGATGCTACCGGCAACCTTACCGGCCTGCGTCTCAACGCTCAGACGTCCATATCTGTGACTGAAATTCAGACCTTCCTCAACACCCAGGATACCCTCGCTACCTTCTTTAAGGAGCATCATAATCTGGTGCATGATAACTGGCGCAATGGTATCACGACCCTCTATCAAAAATCACCAGATACACAGGCAGCTAATGCCGACTTCCAACTTGCCTTTCAGGAGAATTCGCAATTTGTGGGGGCGCAGCAATTCGCGCAGTTGACCAGCTCAGCAACGACCGCTGCGGGCAACGAGCCGGACAAGAAAACTACACCCGTATCCGCAGGTATCCCGTTCCTGCCCACGAATATCACTGTGGGCGATCTCATGTTGCCTACCATCCCACTGCTCATTAGTGCCCTGATCGTACTAATAGCTCTTATCTTCTTGATGACACGCCTGTTCAGCTACCCGGCCCGACGCAGGCTCAAGCGAGATATAGCGGAAGCGCGCGCCATCGCCAAAGATCAACTGGCAAAAATGCAGCAGGATCAGCCAGGGACAGCGTGGAAGCAACAGTCAGGACCACAGCCCGCTATTCCTATGCCTTTCGCCGTGCCGCAGGAGCCACCGACCTTGCCAATGATGCCTGTTCAATCAGCGAATACGCCACAAGAACTCCTCTGCCCCAATTGTCAGACGCCGGTCATGGCTGGCACGACATATTGCCCCAACTGTGGTACCCTGCTCTCTCCGTCCGAATCGGGTCTACATCTACGCCCGATCCAGCCGGTGCAGCAACTTCCACCCAGTATGCCACCGCTCATGCCCAGATCGCCTGCCATCGAGAATCAGACAACGCTCGAATTCCCCTTTGATAGCTCCGCCCTCCAGCATAGCCCTGCGGGCGGCAGCAACGGTATCAACAGCTATCAAGCCTATCCGGCGGCTGCGGAGCGCACCTTGCCTGATCTAGCGCGTTCACAAGAGGAGGCAACAACTCAGCCCATATCGCCCTCACATAAATGGCCCGCTGCCACCCCTACCGGCAACTTCACAGGTTTTGAAGTTGCGCCATGCACGAATCGTGGCATCAAGCGCCAGCACAAGGCCAACGAGGATAGCGTTTTCGCCGCCCAGGGTACCTGCCTGATCAATGGTATGCCTCAGCAGGTCGGTCTGTTCGTCGTCGCCGACGGCATGGGCGGGCACGCCAACGGCCAGGATGCCAGTCGGCTGGCCATTCAGGCTATTAAAGAGTATATCGTGCCGCAGCTACAAAACGGTATGCAGATGGATAAAGATGCGCTGCGTCAATTGCTTGTTGAAGGCGTCAGGCGGGCTAACCAGGCCATACACGAGCGCAACATGGAGCAGCACGCCGATATGGGCACAACAATGACGGCTGCGCTCATCGTAAGTATGCCCACCACAGAAACTAATGCCGACGGCCAGATGACCACCTACCCCTATACTGCCTGTGTCATTAATGTGGGTGATAGCCGCACCTACCTGTATCGTCTTTCCGAAGGTCTCAAGAAACTGACGCAGGATCACTCGGTCGTGGCAAGCCTGGTGGCTGCCGGCATTATCCAGGAAGACGACATCTATACTCATCCCCGCCGTAACCAGATTTACCGTAGCCTCGGCGAAAAGCTGGATGTCGAGGTTGATGCCTTCATCGAAGCATTCCGTGCAGGCGACTGGTTGCTGCTCTGCTCCGATGGCCTGTGGGACATGGTACGCGACCCCAAGATCGAAGAGGTTATTCGTACCCATCTCGATAGTGCCGCCAGCATGGGCCAGGCACTCATTCAGGCCGCGCTCGAAGGGGGCGGCGAGGACAATGTGAGCATCATCGTTGTTCACCTGCCGGACGGTATCCTAACCCGCAGCCCACACCCGCTCCAAGAGATGGAAGTTGTGGGTCGGGACAAAGAATAGGTTTCAATCCCACTTCGGGCTTCTGACCCTCACACGACCGATTCCAGTACAATGAGGGTCAAAGAAGCATATACGGATTTGTTCCTCAACGTGAGGAAGGAGTCCCAACCCGTATAGGCCCAACCCCAGTATACAGAGCTATAAGGGGCAAAGCAGTGTTTAAATGGTTAAAATTAGATTAAATTTTGCCAATGAAGGTCATGATTTGTTTACCTGATGGCACACGACAACTATGTGCGAAGACCTAGCAATTTGATTGCATTCTCCTTGAGAATCAACGGTCGCACCTCTGGCCTGATGGCGATCTGCTCAAAATCGGCCAGCCACCGATCCGGTGTAATCATGGGGTAGTCGCTGCCGAAGAGCATTTTGTGTTTGAGCAGCGTATTCGCGTATTGGATGAGTTGTGGTGGAAAATACTTCGGCGACCAGCCAGAGAGGTCAATGTAGACCTGGGGCTTGTGCAGGCATACCGAAAGAGCCTCGTCCTGCCAGGGAAAAGAAGGATGCGCCATGATAATGGGCATATCGGGGAAATCAACCGCGACATCATCCAGATACATCGGATTGGAGTACTTGAGGCGAATGCCGCCGCCGCCGCGCATGCCCGTGCCGATGCCGGAATGGCCGGTATGAAAGATAGCGGGCAATTTCGCTTCCGCAATCACCTCGTAGAGTGGATAGGCGACACGCTCATTGGGATAGAATTCCTGGATTGAGGGGTGGAACTTGAAGCCGCGCACACCAAAGTGTTCGATCAGGCGACGGGCCTCGCGTGCGCCCATCTTGCCTTTGGCGGGGTCAATGCTGGCAAAAGGTATGAAGACATCGGGATTGGCAGCCGCAGCTTCGGCCACCTCTTCGTTCGGCACGCGCTCAATGCCCGTCGTTGCTTCCATATCGACAGGAAAGATCACACAGGCCAGCTTGCGTTCCCGATAATAGGCCGCGATTTCGGGTAGCGTTGGACGTGCGCCCTCATTCTTGAAATATGCAGTTGATGCCTCACGCACGGCATCCCAGGCCTGATCCTGCGAGACGCGCTCCGAGACTTCTGCGTGGACATGAACATCAATGGCGACAATATCTGCCAGATTCATGTGGTTGCTCGCTCCTGTTCCAGTTCAACTCATGCGCTGCCGCTCTTGCTCTTTTAGGATGCGACGCAAGATTTTTCCAGAAGGATTTCTGGGAATGGCATCAATAAATTCTAGCTCGCGCACATGCTTGTAGGTTGCCAGCCGGGCGTTGACCCAGGCCATCAGTTCGTCGGCCTGCTGATGCTCATAGCCTGCTCTTAGCACCACAAAGGCTTTGGGAATCTCGCCCGCCTCGTCACTTGGCTTCGCTATCACGGCGACGTCGGCAACAGCGGGATGTTCAAGCAGCAGCGCCTCAATCTGAGCGGGCGCGATGCTGAAGCCCTTGTACTTGATCATCTCCTTCTTACGGTCAGTGATCGTCACATAGCCATCTTCGTCGCGCCAGCCGATATCGCCAGTATAGAGCCAGCCGTTTCTGAGCGCCTCGGCGGTGGCCTCCGGCGCTTTCCAGTAGCCCAGCATTACCTGCGGCCCCCGCACGATTAACTCGCCCTCTTCGCCTGGCCCCAGTTCAATCTGGCCGGTTTCGATGTCCACAATCTTTTGCTCAGTATCATGTATTGGTAAACCGATAGTCTCCACGCGCATGAAGCGGCGATCATAGACCGGATTGGAGTGCGTGCCGGGTGAGGCCTCCGTCAGACCATAGGAGGTCATGACAGGAATGTGCGTCAGTTCCTCGAAGCGACGGGCCAGAGGCGGCGGTACGGGTGCTGCGCCACACTGCGTAAAACGCACGGTATGCAGATCATACTCGTGCAGGCTCGACCAATCATTCAGTACTGCCAGCACCTGGGGTACTGAGTACAGGATCGTTATTCCCTGTTCTTGAATCAGGCGCAGACATGTCTCAGCGTCAAAACGTTCCATCAGCACGATCCTGGCTCCTGAGAGAGCCGAGCAGCCCATTAGCATAATACCATAGATATGATAAAGCGGCACGAAGATCAGCAGGCGGTCTTCAAAGGTCATACGGGCCGTCGCCACCGACTGCACGGCATTGTAGACCAGGTTTTTGTGGCTGAGCATAACCCCTTTCGGCAATCCCGTTGTACCACTACTATAGGGTAATGCTGCCAGATCATCCTGCTGTACGTTATCACAATCAGGAGTGGTAGCCGGATAGCGCCGGAGCAGGTGGTGAAAGACGAGCATCTGCGGCTCTTGCTCGCGGGCATCGACCACAATCAAATGCTGCAAATCCGGCAAGTCCGCGCGTACCGCTTGCACCAGTGACCGCAAGTTTTCCTGCACCACGACTGCCACTGCCTCGCTGTCCTTTAACTGGTGAGCCACTTCGCGCGCCTTATAAGAAGGATTCAATGGACTGGCGACGGCTCCGATGCGTATGATGGCAAACCAGCTAATCAGATACTCCGGTCGATTTGTCATCAACAAGGCTACCGTCTGCCCCTTGTGGATGCCGAGGTCGAGCAGTGCGTGCGCGAAGGAGTTTACCAGCGCGTTGAGTTCTCGATAGGTCAGATTCACGTCCTTGTAAATAAGGGCGACGTGTTCCGGGTAACGCTCGGCGGTCTGTGCCAGCATATGTGCGTAAGCATATGATGGATACGAAAGTGAGGGACGGAACAACTCTATTGGCAAACGAGCCTGAGTGGAATGCGCAGAAATAGGAACGTCAGTCATAGGCTTCTCTCCTGCAAATATAGCGGTAGCGACCAGCACAGCAAGCTTTCGGTGTGAAAGAAACTTTATATGCCCGTTCCACCCAGAGAACGACCTGTTCCATCATACGAGGCACAGCGTATGTTTGTCAAGCCAGCGAAGAAAAGGGCTAGGCGAGCGCAAATCTATCTATTCATCGGGTTTAGCCAGCCCACGCTCAATAAAATCCATCACTGCTGTGTACACTTCTTCAGGAAGTTGGGGCGGTTGCTCGTGCGTTTTCTCGTCCTCTTGCGGCCAGATAATCCAGCGCAGCGCGACGAAGTGTCCAATGCCCATGAGGGCGTAAGCAATGGCTTCGGGATCAAGTTTGCGAATGTTGCCCGCCTCCATTGCCGCGCGTAGACCGCGCTCGTAGCCCTGGCTAATAGCACGATAGTACGCCTGGGCCGCTTCGGGGGCCACGCGCTCGGCCTCTTGCACAATGCTGTAAATGCGGCGATGAGTAGAGGCGAACTCGAAAAAGGTGGCAAAACCCCGCCGTTCGATCTCCAAACGATTCTGCGCGTCCTGAATGGCGGCCCTGGTCTGCGCGCGTAAGCGATGGCCAATATCTTCCACCAGTTCGACGAATATTTCATGCTTACTGCGGAAATAGATATAAAATGTGCCTTGCGCTACTCCCGCGCGCCTGGTAATCTCTGAAATGCTGGCTTTATAATAGCCGACTTCACCAAAGACGTTCTCCGCCGCGTCAAGGATGCGGCGTCGTGTGGCCTCGCCCCTCGGTGTAACCGGCAGCGAGGGAGCCGAACTATTCTCGGCGTGCGTCGCGCGTTTCTCTACCTCTGATGCTGATTGTGCCTGATCATTTATCATGAATTTACTCCTCGTATACCATCCTTTGTCTATCATCGCACATTGCGGCTCTCTGTGGTAGCCTTGACTTTTCGACTGCCAGCCTGTACATGACATGATAGATGATTCATGTGTCATATTATTATAACATCAGTGCGACAGAAAACCAAGAGGTTATCATTGTTTAGCCCTCAATCACATGAAACCATCCATGCATCGTCGTATACTATCAGTGCTGAGTCCTGCAAAGGAGCCTGATACCCACAAGGGGCATCGCTACATGTAGTGTATATGTTATCGCCGCAGGCGACAACATGTACAGGGATGAAATGGAGAGATGAACATGACGTTCGTAAACATCGGCGAGTGGCTACAGCGCCGCGAACAGCTTACGCCGGAAAAGGTGGGCTTGATTGATGTGGTAACGCAACAACGTCTGACCTATCGTACAATGAATGCACGCACACGCGCACTGGCCGCGTTTTTGCAGGCCGACTATGGCATCCATGCGGGAGAGCGCGTGGCGGTGCTGGCTTTCAACACGCCGGAGTATCTCGATGCCTTTTTTGCCTGTGCGCTGCTGGGAGCAATTCTGGTACCACTCAACTGGCGTTTGACCGTGAGAGAATTGAAGACGATTCTAAACGATTGTACGCCAACACTGCTGATACACGACGAAGAACATCAAGCGCAGGCTACGGCTGCGGTGACTGCGCTACAATCCGGCGAGTTTCCGCACCTGCCGATGTTAGCCATGAGTGCCTTCCCTGGTGCAGATCACGCTCTGGCGCAACGGGTGCAGCCATTGCGCTTAACTGATGGCGAGGAGATAGCTCTGATTCTTTACACTTCCGGTACGACCGGCGTGCCCAAAGGGGCCATGCTCTCTCATCGCATGATTACCTGGAATGCGATCAATACACAGGTGAGCTGGGGTCTGCGCGACACAGACATTACGCCGACGTTTGCGCCTTTCTTTCACGCCGGTGGTTTGAATGTCCTTACTACCCCGCTCTTCCATGCCGGTGGAACCGTCGTGTTGCTGCGCTCGTCCGAGCCAACCTCTGTGTTATGGGCCATTGAGCAGGAACGCTGCACGATTGTTTTTGCCGTACCATCCGTTTTTCAGATGATGGAACATCCGCTCTTTTCAACCTGCAATCTTTCCTCGCTGCGTTTTTGTGTAACCGGTGGCTCCTCCTGTCCTTTGCCGATCATTCAGCGTTACGCCGACCGGGGCCTGGTCTTTCGCCAGGGCTACGGCCTGACCGAAGTAGGTGTCAATTGTTTTAGTCTGGCTCCCGAAGATGCTCTGCGCAAGGCCGGTTCGGTTGGCTTCCCTGTCTTCCACTCCGAGGCACGCATTGTCGATGCGACCGACCACGACGTTCCTGCTGGCACTGTCGGCGAACTGGTGCTGGCCGGGCCACACGTCTGCTCCGGCTACTGGCAGCAGCCGGAGGCCACAGCAGAAACCTACCGCGACGGTTGGTGGCACACGGGCGACCTGGCTCGCTGTGACGAGGAGGGCTATTATTTTATTGTTGGGCGCAAGAAAGACATGTTAATCTCCGGCGGCGAAAATATTTATCCGGCGGAGATCGAGGGTGTGCTGGCCCGGCATCCCGGCATCCTGGAAGTTGCGGTCATCGCGCAACCTGACGCCAAATGGGGCGAAGTGGGCCTGGCAGTGGTGGTACCGCGCGTGCCGGGCAGTCTCACCGCCGAGGAGGTCATTGCATTCTGTAATGACAAGCTGGCGCGCTATAAGATACCGCGCCGTGTGGTCTTCGCCGACGCTCTGCCCCGCAACGCGATGGGCAAAGTCATGAAAGCCGAATTACGCGCCCGCTACGTTGGTGCATGATAAGGGATATGAATACATTTTCGTTACAGTCCATCTGCGCGTTCGGGTGTGCTAAAGCTGTGTCCCTACACCGGTTACTACCTGCTTCATTTGTTATAGTCCATTGGCACGTTCCACAGATTTGGTGCTACAGACGCGATTGCACGCGCACGAGGCGCTGGGCACGTTTGTGATTCGCCAGTTCTGGATAGGCCAGCAGGCGCAGCGCGTCAATCGTCTCCTGTGCGTTACGCACGAATTCGATGCGCGCAGGCTGAAGCTGCTGCTTGAACTCCTCGACGGTGATGTCATCGAGGAAGCGCATGCCCTCGTTGTCGAGCATAACGCGCGGCAATAGCACTAAATCACCGAGCTGTCCCTGTGCCTTCAACTCGTTCAGGGCGGCCAGGACATCCTGCCCGCAGAGCAGACCGGCGACCGTGACTTCCGGGCCAAAAAATTTGTTCACGACCGGCAGCACCTGTACCTCTATTTGTTGAATGTGGCGCATGTCGGCGGCCAGTTGTTCGATGACGGGCCGCGCCATCATACTCGTCACCAGCGTGACGTGCTTTGGCGGCTCCATTTTATCTGGCAGACGGCGTTTGCCGCGCTCCCACTGATCGAGCAGGTAGCGTGTCATGCCGACACCGTTCTCGATCTGTGCGTAGCTGCCGTAGTGGCGGGCGGGCGGAAACTCGCGTTGCGTGATGTAGTACCACTCGTCGGAGAGATAGACAAAGGGGTTGCCATCGGGGTCGCTGGCCTCAAATTGATGCTGATAGCGCTCGACCAGCGCAATGATCTCCTCTGCCTCGGCGCGCGTGTAGGGCCGCAGTGGCGGGAGTTCACCCACCTTAATCATGTTATTATACTTCGTCAGGCCGACCGGCACCACCGAGATCGACTCAACGATAGGGCGCAAGGCCACTAAATCGCGGATGCTGCGCTCCAGATGTTCGCCGTCATTAATCGTGGGGCAAAGGACAAGCTGCGTGTGACAGGTGATGCCGATGCGGCCCAGGCGCTGAATATGCTCAAGAATCTCGCCTGCTCTGGGGCCGTCCACCATCTTGCGCCGTAAGTCCGGTTCGGTCGTATGCACCGAGACGTACAGCGGCGTCAGCTTCTGCTCATCCAGGCGCTGCCAGTCCAGTTCTTTCAGGTTCGTCAGCGTGATAAAGTTGCCGAAGAGAAATGAGTAGCGATAGTCGTCATCTTTAATATAGAGCGACGCGCGCATCCCGTGCGGCAGACCGGGCTGCGCCGCGAAGCGTTCCGGCAAGCCTTTGATAAAGCAGAAAACACATTTATTGGCGCACTGACGAATAAAGGGGGCCGGTTCCTCGCCGAAGAGGACACCCAGGCTCTCGTCGCTACCCTTCGTAATGCGTACCTCGTGTATGTTCGCCTGGCGCTCAAAGCCGATGTGCAGGTCTTCATCGGCGACATAGAAGCGGTAATCCACCAGGTCACGAATCAAGTGACCATTAATTGTTTTTATCAAATCACCAGGCTGGATACCGGCCCGGTCGGCGGGGCTATCCGGTACGACCTCACGCACCCACCCGTACATTTTTGGCATTGTTCAGACTTCCTTCATGCGGCAACTCTTTATTATGCAGCAGCGTTTTAGTAACTCCCATCCGCAAGATTATAACCGTTGCCCGCCCAATCGTCAAACCTGCAAACCTTCATTACGTTGTATCTTTGGCATCACCCGATGCTGTACGGCTTGCTTGCTACTCTGGCCGCAATCGTCACAGGGCTGACCGATTGGAGCGATATGTCTGGCCCGTTGCGGATACTCCGGCTCACACTCACCTGTTCGTCTTTATGGTATACTCAGAAAGATGCTGTAATGTGCGTCGATTGCAGTTTTAGCGATGGGCATAGGAAGTGGCGTCTCTTTTCTTGCCGATGTCCCTTCATGAAGGAGCGGGCTATGAGTCGGATACCAGCAGGGGTTCTCATCTGGAGCCTCAAACGCTATACGAAAAATAGAAACTTGTGGGATCGTGTTTGCGCCAGATGCAAGCAAGCGACGCCTGTTTTTGAGTATGAACACCGCGATGAGCAGGAAAGACCTGTCTTTAATTACCTGTGTGAAGATTGCGCACAGAGAAAGGTAGCAGACTGGCTGCAATGTGCAGCCAGTCCCGATTATGTACATCCTGGCTACCGGACCGACTTTGATATAGCCACCGTTTACTATGAACAGAAAAATGATGGAGAAACCTTGACATTGACCCGTTGGAGTGCCGAACAACGCCGTCGCCGCCTTCAAGCTGAAGAATAATGCCTTTCCATCTCAGATGTATCTCTTGATTGATACACTGCAATCTCGCTCATACAGCCACATAATACAGAAAGGACGCGGGCCATAGCCCCGTTACATATAATGACTGATACGCATATTTTATGGCGACGCCCTGATCTGTCTCTGCCTCAGCCGTTCGATACCATCTTCTTCGATGTTGATGGTGTGCTTATCCAGACCGTTAGTTCGTTTCACGCCACCGATATTGCTGTGGCCGAATATGTGACCGGCACACTGCATGGCCTTGATTGGGGGCAGCGCGAAGGCAGAGCCTTAGTTACTATTGCCGATGTCGATGCCTTCAAGCGTGCAGGGGGCTTCAACAATGACTGGGACATGTGCTACCTGCTGGCCTCACTCTCGACGGCACGTCTGCGCGAGTGGCATGACACACCACTGGCAGAGCGCACGATTGAGGAGTGGGCGGCGCTGGCACGTGCAGCGCATCTGCGGGGTCAGGGTGGACGCGCCTGGGTGGATGCGACCATTCCGACCAGCGCGCGCCTGGATTATCGGGAGATCGGCGACCTCTACCACGAGATGTACTGGGGCGCGCGCGACTTCCGGCGCTGGTTCGGCCAGGAGCCGCGCTACCTGCCTGACGCGCCCGGCTTTGTGCATACGGAGGAGATGCTGTTTGCGCCTGACTTTCCCGCCCGTCTGCGCGCCGCTGGTATCCGGCACTTCGGCATGATAACCGGTCGTGTCGGGCCGGAAGTGACCAGTGCCCTGGAGCGTTTGGAGAACTACTCTGGGGAACGCTGGTGGGAGATCGTTATTCCTGCCGATATCTGTCCCAAGCCTGACCCGCGTGCCTTGCGGATGGCGATTGAGACCGTTGGCGCGCACGGCGGTCTCTACATCGGTGACACCGCCGATGACTACGATCTGGTGCGCTATTACATGGCTGACAGACGGGAAGACGAACCCTCCATTGTAGCAGCTATGCTTGTGCAACCCTCGGAAGTCGAGCTATACAAACATAGAGGCGCGGATATTATCGTGCGTTCGGTGGAGGCGCTCTTGCCCTTTATAATGGGTAAATCATAAATGGGCCTGAACAGGTGCTTGTCAGGCCACAAGAGATATGTTATACTACGCGGCGGAGAGATGTCAGAGTGGTCGAATGTGCCGCTCTCGAAAAGCGGTAGGGTGAATAGCCCTCGTGGGTTCGAATCCCACTCTCTCCGCCCCATTGGAGGAGTCTCATAGTGGTCTAGTGAGCACGACTGGAAATCGTGTAGGGTGAACAGCCCTCGTGGGTTCGAATCCCACCTCCTCCGCCAGCTTTTTTTCACCAATCCTCTCTCGCAGTCGCCCTGCCCCTTGCTACTATTTTGCCTTTATCCCCAGCATCTCGCGGTAAACCTCAAAAGTCTGGCGGGCGATTTTGCCTTGCGTGTAGTTTTCCAGCACACGCTGGCGACCCCGTCTGGCGAGCGTGTTATAGAGGGTGGGGTCATCCAGCAGTTGTCTGATACAACGCACAAGGTCCTGTACGTCGCCCTCTTTAAAGACCAGGCCAGCATCGTCAATCACATAGGGAATCTCGCCGCTGTTGGAGCCGATGACGGGCGTTTCGCAGGACATGGCTTCGGGCAGGACGCGCCCGAACTGCTCCATCCAGTTGGGGCGGGTGAGCGAGGGCAATACAAAGACATCCAGTTGTTCCATCTCTTGAGGTACCTGATATGTCGGCACGCCAGGCTTGAAGATTACGCGCTGCTGCACACCCAGGCGCGTTGCCAGTTCTTCTAGCACGCTCTTCATCGGGCCGTTGCCGACGAAAACGACGCGGCAATAATCGGGCAAATGAGGGAGCGCCTCGACCAGCAGGGTCAGCCCCTTCTCTTCTTTCAAGCGTCCGATGAAGCCAATAGAGAAAGGATCACCGGGTTGACGCGGCAGACGTGGCGCGCTGCGACTATAAATCTCTGTATCAAAGCCGAATTGAGGAATGATGTGGATAGGGCCATGATAACCCTTGCGCCGCAGCACCTCCTCCGCCGCGCGATTGCCGGCAATGGCGACCTCGGCGTGCTTGTAGTTGTAGAGTTCAAACTGGCGGAAGGGTGGGGGATAGTTGCGATAGAGATTTTGCCAGGTGAAGAAGAGCGCGTGCGCCTTGTGCTGTACAGCCAGGCGCATGGCATGGAAGGTGGCGAAATTATACGGCTCCTCGTCAATATGCACGATCTCTGGCTGCACATCCTGCATGATCTTGCCCAGTTGAGGATAATAGTGCAGGTGGAAATTGCCGTTGAATTTCATGGCCGTGACGATCATGGTATAGCCGTCGGTGTAGAGACGCTCAAGCATCTGCTTACTGCCATCGTCACTCTGCCAGTATTCCGGCGTAACCAGCGTAAGTTCGACGCCGGGACACTTCGCCAGTTCTTCCAGTTTGCGTTGCGAGGTGCCCGCAACGAGAGCTTTGGAAATCATCAATACACGCATAAGCTATTTCCTGGTGCTTTTATATACCTCTTCATAGACCGAGAGCGTTTCTTGCGCGGCTTTGCGCCAGCTAAACTGCGCGGCGCGCTGTAGCGAACGCGCACGCATGTCTGCCGCCAGTTGCTGATCGGTCAGGACGCGATACATCGCCTCGACGAGCGTATCCAGGTCTTCGGGATCGACGGTAAGTGCGGCATCGCCGACGACTTCGGGCAGCGAGGTGCGGTTGGAGCAGACGACGGGTGCGCCGCAACTCATGGCCTCCAATGGATCAAGGCCAAAACCTTCGTAGAGCGAGGGGAAGACAAACACGCTGGCTCCGCTGTAGAGGGCCGCTTTATCCTCTTCTTCCACGAAACGGTAGATAATCTGACCGCTCATACCCAGTTCGGCCCCCACCGGGCGTGGGTCTGGGAAGAGCGGGCCGTTATTTTTATCAGGATTACCCGATACGAGCAACTGCAAGCGTGGGTCTTCGAGCCGCCGATAGAGGTGGGAGAAGGCACGCACCAGTTGCGGAACGTTCTTGCGCTGATCCAGGCCGCCTAAATAGAAAACGTAGCGCTCGCCCAGGCCGTAGCGCGCGCGCACCCTCGCCAGTGTCTCCGTGTCGGTGATGGGACGATACTCTTCACCGGCGGCTTCATAAATAACACGGATGCGTTCGGGTGGAATTTTGAGCGCGTCAACCATGTCCTGTTTGGCATGCTGAGAGACGGTGATGATGCGTGTCGCGTTGTGCGCGGCTTGCGAAACGAGCTTCATATAGGCTTTGACCTTTGCCCCCGCCTGATAGAGTGGCAGGCGCAGGGGGATGACATCATGAATGGTGACGACGGTGGGCGTGCGTGGCAGCAGCGGCGGCGCGAAATAGGGAACGTGAAAAACATCGACACCGGCTTCGCGGGCGGCAGCGGGGCCGGTAAGCTGTTCCCAGATCAGCTTCTCAATGTTCTCGCGGTTGCTAATGATGCCGGGCACGGGCCAGACCTGATAGGGAAAGGCCGGATGCTGTTCCGCTTTGATCGGCTGTGCGCCCAGCAACACATATTCATTCTGCTGATCGACCTCGGCCAGCGCCGCCAGCAGGTGAATCATGTATTGCGCGCTCCCTGTCGCAGGCTGTTGAAAGAAGAGAGCGTTGATACCGATTTTCATGCGTTTTTTTCCTCGTCACTGAAGTGCATTTTGCCTTGATAGAGTTTTTGATAGATAGTGAGCATTTTCTGGGCCGAATGTGCCCAGGTATAGTGTGCGGCCCGCTGATAGCCTTTCTGACGCAAGTTCTCACGCAGCGCTTCATCCGTGAGAAGGCGCATAATGGCTGCCGCCAGCGCGTCTGTGTCGTGCGGGTCAACCATCAACGCGGCATCACCTACTACCTCTGGTAACGAGGAAGTATTAGAGGTGATAACCGGTGCGCCACAGGCCATCGCTTCGAGAGGGGGAATGCCGAAACCCTCGAAGAAGGATGGAAAGGCAAACACATCAGCCATGCTATAGAGCGTTATAAGTTCTAAATCGGTCACTCGTCCAAGAAAACGTACCTTTTTGTCTAATTTGAGTTCTGTCACCAACTGACGTGTCTCTTCATAGAGCCAGCCTTCGCCGCCTGCAATAGCCAGCATGGCCGGACCATGTTTCTTTTGCTGCACCTGATAAAAGGCGCGAATGAGGCCGCTATGGTTTTTGCGCGGTTCGAGCGTGCCCACCCCCAATACTAACGGGTGTTTGAGGCCGAATTTATGCTGTGTGGCACCCAGCAACACCGGATCGGTGATGCGTCGGATGTGGGGTGCGACGCCGTTAGGCACGACGGTCAACTTCTCGGTGGGGGTCTGAAAATGCTTGATAACGGTCTTGCTGACTTCGTCTGAAACCGTTGCCACTACGTCGGCTTCGGCCAGCGCCTGCGGCACCACCTGTTTGAGGTAGGCGGCCAGCGCGGGCACGGCGTATTCTGGATGCTCCAGGAAGGCCAGATCATGTATGGTGACAACCTTGCGAATCTTCTTGCTCAAGGGGGGAAGCACGAAGTCCGGGCCATGATAGATGTCCACTGCCCCGGAAAAGAGTGTAGCAGGCAAGGGAACGCGCCAGCGATACCAGAGAATATTGAGATAGCGGTCGGGAATAAATATGCTGCGACCGCTGACATTGGGAGCGGTCGGAAAAGGATGTTCGGGCGTGGGACGCCCGCTGGTCAGCAAAACATAGTGATTGCCGGTATCCTGGGCTAAGATAGCGGAAACCAGATTGCGGACATAGGTGCCTATGCCTGCCCCCTGGCGAATACCGGCGGTATAGTCGATGGCAATACGCATGGAACTACCTGATCGTAGGGACATGATTTATCACGTCCGTTTATGTGGGACGCCAAAGAGGCCCAACCGCGCACCCCCCAGCAGGTGAAAGTGGAGGTGAAAAACCGCCTGGCCAGAGTCGGGGCCAGTATTTGTCACCAAACGATAGCCAGTCTTATCGATGCCGCGTTCGATAGCGATTTTCTGGGCGGCCTGGAATATGCTCATCAGCAACGGGGCCTGCTCCGGTTTGAGATCGTGCATCGAGGCAGCAATATGTTGACGCGGAATAATCAAAATGTGCTGGGGAGCCTGCGGGTTGATATCCTCAAAAGCATAGACATCATTGTCCTGGTAAACTAACTTCGATGGAATCTGGCCCGCGACAATCTTACAAAAGAGACAATCTTCCTGCATACATCCCTCCTAAAAAAACCAGAACGCCCACATTCGTAGGGACGGAGATTTATCCCCGTCCAATCGGTGAACTGGTTGCATACGTAGGGCAAAGGCGATTCCAAACGCCGTTGCCCACGTACTCACCCCGATTCACCGGTTCGGGCAGGATAAATCTCCGTCCCTACGGGGGTAGTCGGTTTCGTTATTACGCCCATACAATGGCTATGCCTCGGTAGTGGTGATGTCGGCGACGGTGATGCTCTCCGGCAGTGCCTCGGCTGGCTCTGCCGTTGGGGCTTTCTCGTTATCTGTTGGGCCAACCGCCTTTGCCGTTCTGGTTTCCTCGCCGTCGGTGGTGGAGATCGCAGTCTCTGGCGTTGCAACTGCCTCCGTCGTGGCAGCGGTTGTCGGTTCCCCGGTTGGTGTTTCCGCCGTAGCTTCCGTTGCCTGTGCTGCTGGCTGCTCCTCACCCGCTTGCTTATTGGGCAGGCCGTGCAGGGACGGGTCGTTGTACTGTGGCAGGTTCATATCCAGGCGAATCTGTTTGATGGCCTGATAGACCATCGCCGGTTTCAGCGAGAGTTGCTCGGCGATCTTTTTGTGAATGCCGACCTCCGGTAAAGGTAGAAGCGGCACATACAGTTCTTTAATGCGCTCCAGGTCCTCGCTAGAGCCTTTATATGTCTGTACCTCCCACCAGCTTGGAATATGCTGGCGCTCGCGCAGTTCTTTAACGATCTTCTTGACGGCAGCCTTGGGGATGCCCAGTTCCTGTGCGATCTGTGTGCGAATACCGTCAAATTCTGTTGGCGTGGCCAGTTCCAGATAGCGAGCCTCGACCTGCGCGACCTGTTCCGGCGTTGGCTGGAAAGGCTGCGGAGGTGGAATCTTCTCACGTTTCGGCCTGGGCGCTGGCGGTGGCTTGGGTGTTTTCACTTTGGGTCGGGGCGTGGCTGGCTTGCGCATACCAGGAACGCCGGATCGTGAGCGGTCGAAGCGCGAATCGCCTGGGCCGCCGGGGCGTGGCCCACGTCCCAGCCCGCTCTCCATCGGTGTGCGTGGTCGAGAACCGAATGTGCCGGGATAGCTGCCGCCGGGCCGATATGCACCGGGACCACGCCCACTCCCCTCGCGTTCACGATAGCTGCCGGGGCCGCGAGAATCGCGGTAGCCAACGGGGCCGCGCTCTCTCTGCTCCCCTCGATCTTCACGATAGCTGCCAGGGCCACGGTCGCCACGCTCCTCGCGGTAATTCTCGGTGATGCCGGAGCCACGAGTCTCACGCTGTACCGGTGGCGTCGGCAATTTCGGACGCACGGGCGGCGGCTCAGGTTGCCCGACTTTGACGTCGCTAAGCGAGTCAAGCCACTGGTTTGTGCCGCTCTGCGTCGGCTTCTGCTTCGGCGCTGGCGGGACAGGGCGCGAGGCGGGTCCTGCCGTTGTGCTGGTGACGGTTGGCGAATTTTTTGCCAGTTTCTCTTTTTTGGCTTTTAGTGTACAATCATGGCAAACGGTATCTTTAGCATTGGACGACTGAAACCATTTGCCGCAGACGGTGCAGCGCACCTTAACTTTGCTCATGCGCGATCTCCCCTGTACCACTAGTTTGACATCATGTCACGTCGTCGGAATGCAACTCTATTATAGGGGCTATGAGCGTTCTTGTCTATGCCCTATCTCCCTAAAGGACAAAGGGAATGAAGCGCCGAGTGCGACGCATGTAGTCTCTATAAGGCTGGCCGATAGTCTGACACAGAGCTTGCTCTTCTACCCGCACCCGGTACAGGTAGCCGATGAACGTGCAGACGACAAGCACAATCAGGCTGGCCCAGTTGAGCAGAGCCAGGCCCACCCCCACAACAGTGAGCAGAGAGCCGCTATAGGCCGGATGACGGATATAGCGATAGGGGCCGTGCTGGACGATTTGCTGATCGGGAGACACGGCCACGTCGCGCGTGAAATAGCGACCGAGTGTCCAGATAGCGTACCAGCGCAAGGCAACGCCGAGCAAGATAGCGGCAATGCCGATGAAGAAGATAACTGTCTGATGCCAGGCGATAGTAGCTACCGACAATGCATACACCGCTATGAATGCGAGAAAAAGGCCGATGTACAACATAACCATCAGGAAAAGGTAGGACCCACGATCTTCCCGACGTGCTTCTTTACGTACACGCACAGAGTTTTGCCGAATTGCGCCGAGTATTTCAGGGATGCCCCAGATGGCATAGGCGATCCAGAAGATAGCCATATAGAGTGGATGGTGCGGTAAGAAGGTATACATGCCTTGCTTCCTCCTTAAGCTTATCTTATTGTAGCAGGCAAAGTTTCCGCGCGCTTCATTATCCTACTTTCCTCCACCTTTGACAATTGCTGATGTAGCAAGCCAAAAAGAGGGGAGAGATGTCCTGTGATGGGACAAAATCATGAACTATGATACAAAAAGAGGCGTGGTACGTATACATAGTGAGCGCCGTGTATGGCTGAAAAAAAGGGCGTATTCCCTCTGATTCTGAAGGGAGAACATGCATGAACAATATCTGGCTCATCGCGACCCTCTGGATGGCAACGGCTTTGCTTGCTAGCCTGCTCTCTATTCGCTTTGGCATCTCGGTAGCGATCATAGAGATCCTGCTGGGCATCTTCGGCGGCAACTTTCTGGGCTTGCAAGCTACCTCCTGGATTGGTTTCATGGCGAGTCTGGGTTCTGTCCTCCTGACTTTCCTGGCCGGCTCGGAGATTGAACCGGCGACGTTCCGCCTCTACCTCAAACCGAGTCTATTCATTGGTATTTCCTCTTTCCTGGTACCCTTCCTTGCCATTGGCGCTTTCACCTTCTTCGTGATGCATTGGACGCTCAGTGCGGCGGAGATTGCCGGTCTCGCCCTTTCCACCACCTCCGTCGCAGTGATTTACGCGGTGATTGTCGGCTCGAATCTCCACACTACCGCGATGGGTAAACTGATTTTAGCGGCCTGCTTTATCACCGACTTCTTGACCGTGCTAGTACTCAGCCTGCTGTTTGCGCATGTGAATCTATGGATTTTCGTGTTCTTAGCAGTGATGGCCGCCCTGGCCTGGAAATTGCCAGTGTTCACACGCTGGCTAATTGGCAAGTGGGGCGGCGATATCAGCGAAGTAGTGCCCAAATTTCTCTTCCTGCTGCTCTTCTTCCTGGGCTGGCTCTCCACCAGCGCCAGAACGGACGCCGTGCTACCGGCCTACCTGGTGGGCGCAATCGTGGCAGGCGTCTTTGCCAGCGATAAGGTGTTGCTGCATCGTATTCGCAGTATCGCTTTCTCCTTGCTCACGCCCTTCTTTTTTATCAGCACTGGCACGTTGATCTCCCTCAACGCCCTGTGGCCGAGCCTCATGCTGGTACTGGCCTTGCTCGTGATCCAGCTTGTGACCAAGTTCATAGGTGTCTGGCCACTCACGCGCGTCTTCCGCATGACGCCACGCGAGGGTACCTATACAACGTTGCTAATGGCAACCGGGCTAACCTTCGGCAGTATCGCCTCATTGTATGGGTTGACGCACCATATTATCGATGACCAGCAGTACACAGTGCTGCTGTCCGCCGTCATCGGCTCCGCGATGATCCCCTCCTTCGTGGCCCAGACCTGGTTTCGACCCCAGGCCCAGGCCGCACATCTCGTCCAGGAACTGGATGGGCCAGCAGAGGCCAGCGTGACTGAGGTTGGCTGATCCTCACTTTCTTCGCAAAAAGACTGACAGGTCTGGTATCTCTGCGTATCTGCCTGCCAGTCTTTTGTAACCGGGCTTTACACTCTTCTTACATATTCTTGCTCAATTTTTTACAGCTATTCGCTGTTTTATCATCCATTTCTCATCAAAGATCACTATACTGTGGGCAGATGCGAAATGCAGCGCATCCTGTAGAAGTGAATAGTCAATCTGACATGTTTCTCTGCGAAAGAAGAATTTGGAGAATAGATAAACGATGGCTTATGTGATTACCCCGGCCTGCACCAGAGAGGCCACTTGCGTTGATGTATGCCCCGTGGATTGTATTCATCCGGTGCCCGGTGAAAGAGGCTATGCAAACGCGCCACAACTCTTTATTAATCCCGACGAGTGTATCGATTGCGGTGCCTGCGAAACCTCCTGTCCCGTCAATGCCATTTATGCCGAATCGGCTGTGCCGCGTCAGTGGCACCAGTCTATTGCGATCAACGCGAGCGTTTATCAGCGCCGTCGATAATGGATGACGTACAGGGACAGGCTTGCTCCCCCCGGAAGGAAAATTACTGTTGATCTCTATTATTGCGCGAAAAAACGCTCAACGTCGCGGATGTTAGAGGTGCGCCGTGCGGGCGGCAGAGCGTCCAGCACCAGCTTGCCATAGCCTTTTGTGTGTAGGCGCGTGTCTAAAATCGCCATCACGCCGCGATCTTCGCGTGTGCGCAGCAGACGACCAAGCCCTTGTTTGAGACGCAGCACGGCCTGGGGCAGCACGTAGGTGCCGAACCAGTTCTCGCCCGCCGCCTTCATCTGTGCCACGCGCGCCTCGTGTACCGGATCGTCCGGTGGGTCGAAAGGCAGTTTGTCGATGACGACCAGCGAGAGCGCATCGCCCGCGATGTCTACCCCTTCCCAGAAGCTCTTAAGGCCGAAGAGGATTGCGCCCTCCTCAGTGCGAAAGCGCCGCGTCAGTTCAAGGCGCGTCATATCGCCCTGTTTGAGCAGGGGATAGCTTAGATGGGGCGACATTAGTTCATAGGCGCGTTCCAGCATGCGCTTGCTGGAGAAGAGCAGGAAGGCGCGACCACGCGAGAGCTTGACCAGCCGGTACATTTCACGGGCAATGGCTTTCATATAGTCATCAGCGTCCGCGCCAAAGGTGGGCGCGGGCAGGTTGCGTGGCAGGTAGAGCAGCGCGTTCTGCTCGTAGTCGAAGGCCAGAGGCAGAATGCGCTCGATCACGTCGGAGCGGTCGGCGAGGCCGATGCGGCGTTTATAGTAGGTAAAATTTGGGCCTCGCTCCTCCGGTCGCGCAGGGCTGGCATCGACGGTTGCCAGCGTGGCCGAGGTACAGATGACGTTGCACTTGTCGAATAGACGCTCTTTCAGAAACGAGGTGACATTCAGCGGAGCGGCAGAGACTTGCAGCAGGCTGCCGCGCTGACCCGGCGTCTGCACACGCTCGACATAGTAGACGTAGCGCGTGTTGTCGGCGACGGAGAACACGGTGCGCACGTTTTCCGCCAGATTCTGCGCGCGCTTGAGCAGCTTGTCATACAACTGATCGTCTTTCTCACTCATATCTTTGGGACGCTGTTTGCGCAGGGAGTCGGCCAGATTTGTCAGCGTGTTGGCGAGGTGCAGACCGGCCTGGAGCGGCTCTTCCAGGTTAGCGCGTCCTTTGTAGCCAGGGTCGGCCACCTGCGAGAGTTGCAACCATGCCTCCTGCGCGGCGCGCTCCGTTTCGGCTTGCAGGCTCAACTGGCTGTGTGCCTTGAGCAGCTTCTGGGCCAGCAACAGTTGTATCTGGTTGGGATTGATGGTGATGGTGAACGCGCGCGTGGCCTCTTCCTCAAGATGATGTGCCTCGTCCAGCACAATCAGATCACGTGAGGGCAGCAGGAAGCCACCAATGGCCGCATCCAGTAGCAACAAGGTGTGATTGACGACAATGATCTGAGCCTCCTCGGCGCGGATGCGCATCTGGCGCACGTAGCACTGGCCGAAGAAACCACACTTGTTCCACGCGCATTGATCGCTGTCGGTGGCGATGCGCCCGCGAATGTCAGGGGGAAGCTGGAAGTCCAGCGTCTCAAAATCGCCATTGAAATTCGCCTCCTCGTCGCCGATCAGTTCCAGCAGGCGCTTAAACTGCTCGTTTTTTGTGTGATAGAACATGCCAACGCGCTCACTCTCGACGCGATCCAGGCAGACGTAGTTGTTGACGCCCTTGACCAGCGCAGCCTCAAAACGTTTGATATGCTTCTGCACGAAGGGAATATCCTTATAAAAAAGTTGTTCCTGCAACGCCTTATTGGCCGTGCTGATAATAGCGACCTTACCGGAGCGCACGATGGGCACGAGATAAGCAAGCGACTTGCCTGTGCCTGTGCCAGCCTCAATGATGGCAGGGGTACCCTCCGTCACTGAGCGTGCAACCACTTCGGCCATCTCAATCTGCGCCCGACGTTCCTCGTAGCCGGGGAGACGGCGCGAGAGGATGCCACCCTGCTGCAGATCAGCGTGGATAAGGCGGTGCAGGCGTGCCGTACCGGCGGCAGTCTCGCCCGTTGCTGGCGGTGTATCTGTATCGAAGATCACATCAGTTTCATCTTCAAATGTCTCTGCCTCTTCGTTCAGTATCTCCTGCTGAGAGGATGCCGCCGGTTTTGGGGTCGGCGTGGCGGGAAACTGGATGATTGGAGCCGGTTTCACAGGTTGTTTGAGCGGCGTCTCTGCTGCTGGCGAGTGTTGTGGCAAAGCGATGATCTTTTCATCTGAGTTAGCCTGAGCCGATGATTCATGCTTGTTGGCCCGGCCTACCGATGGCGTTGTCGATGCGTTGTGCGTGTGGGTTGGTAAGGATGGTATTGTTGGCAGACCCAGCAGGGCATTCAGATAGCTTTTGGCGAAGTCCTGCACACGCGGGAAACGGTCTTCCGGGCGATAGGCCAGGGCTTGCAGCAGGACATGTTCGACCGCTTCTGAGAGGGCGGGATTCAGCTCGCGGGGGGCGGGCATTGTGCCATTGCGCTGTTGTGCCAGCAACAAATCGCGCTCGCTGGCATTGTAAGGACGGCGAGCGCAGAGCAATTCGTAGGCGATGACGGCAAGCGCGTACTGATCGCTGGCGGCAGAGGGCTGGCCTGCAAGTTGTTCAGGAGCCATATAGGGAATGGCGAACTCCAGGTCGTCCCGCACCAGCTCGCAGGCGGGCAGCGAGAGCGAGAAATCGGTCAGGACAAACTCGTGCGTGCTTTTGGCTAGAATGGTCGCGGGGCAGAGATTACCATGTATGACGTGATGGGTGTGTGCGTACTGCAGGCCATCGGTCACGTGAGAAATAAGGATTCTGAGATCGGCGGCTTTGTATAGTTTGCCCACAGGCATGAACTGATGGAGTGGTTCTCCGTTGATCGCCTCTGTCACTAAATAGCCATAATCGCCGTCCAGGCCAAAGTCGCTGACCCGTAAAATATTGCGATTGCCCAATTTTTTGAGCCGGTTAGCGTGAACGAGAAACGCTTCCTTCGCTTCATTGTTGGGGAAAGGGATATTGAGTCGTTTGACAATGCAATCCTTCTTGCGCGGTTGCTTGCTGAGATAGCTGGTGCTGGTAGAACTTACACGTAACACCTCGGTCAAGGAATAGGTGCCGACTCGCTGTAGCTCTACATTCGCCATGGAAATCCGTGTTCTCCTCGCGTAGCTGGACTAATAAGGAACAAATGTCTGTCGCGCTGCTTTAGTATAGCATGCGTGGGAAGAGGGTAAGCCTAGCTAACGCAGTTCGGGATGTTTTGCCAGGAAGGCGCGGCCTTTGCCCAGATCGGTATTGATCGGTACACGCTGCTGGCAGAAGGGACATTCCTCTTCACTATAGGTCTGGAGCGGAATGGTAAGCAACGTGTGAATGGGAACCGCACCAACCGCTTCCGACTGCACGTTGCCACGATTGCACAGCGCGCTCACGCCCACGACGTTGCCCCTATGTTGACGCACAGCCTCAACAACGCGCCGCACGGAGCCACCGGTCGTTAAAACATCCTCTACGATCAGGATGTTTTTGCCGGGGAGACAACGGTCATAGCCGCGATGGAAGGAGAAGCGCTGTTCCTCGCCCATACCCTCCTTTTCGGCGTAGACCGCCAGTGTCTCGCCACTGCTACGGCGCGTGTTCAGGGCGTGGGCCACCCACTGCGAGAGGACGATACCTCCCAGCACGGGGCCGACCACGACATCGATCTCCTCCGCTCGATAGGGTTGGGCCATGCGCTCACATAGCGCGGAGATGATGCGCGTGTGGATATACAGTGCGTCTTTGTTGATATAGACGGAACTGTGACGCCCGGAATTGTAGACAAAGTGGCTGTCGGTGATAATGGCTCCGGCCTCGCGGAACATCTGCAAAATGATCGGGTCATTCGTCTCGTTTGCGCTATCATACAGTTGGTTCATGCATCATCCTCGTGTGAGATATTGTCCGCGTGGCTCGCCGATGATCTGGCCGCTCTGATAGACCAGCGTGCCGCGCAGAAAGGTGGCGATTGGGCGACCAATCAATTCCATACCCTCGTAGGCTGACCAGCGATTCTTGGTGAAGAGATCATCCATCGTGACATGCCAGGGCAGTCTGGGGTCAATTACAACGATGTCGGCATCCTTGCCCACCGCCAGCGCACCTTTTTGAGAGAAGCCGAAGATGTCGGCAATCTGTTGAGACATGACTCTGGCCGCGCATTGTAGACCCTCCTCCAGTGTCTCTGTGCCGAACTGGCGGCACCAGTTGGTGAGAAAAACGGGCAACGCCTCTTGCAAGCCGGGCATGCCAGAGGCCACCTCCCATACACTTTCTCTCTGTTTCTCCGCGAGCGTGTGTGGCGTATGCTCGGAGATCACGGCATCGATCTTGCCCTCACGTAACATCCGCCAGAGCTGGCGCTGCTCAGCAGGTGTGCGTAGTGCGGGCGCGACATTGATCAGGTTGCCGTAGCGTGCGTAATCCTCACTGGTGAAAGCCAGATGGTAGGTAGCGATTTCGCCGTAGACATCGACGCCAATGCTACGCCCGAAGGCGACGGCGGCGAATTCATCCACTGTCGAGAGGTGCAACAGGTAGAGCTTGACGCCGAACTGTTTGGCGAGCGCGATCATCTCCAACGCCGAGGTCAGCACCACTGACTCGTTGCGTGCCTCGCTCCAGACGGCGGGATCGTTGCGTTGCTGCACGTCGTGGTAGAGATGCGTGAAGTAGTTGACCAGTTCTTGATTCTCAGCGTGCAGTAGTGCCATAATCTTGCGTTCGCCCAGAATGGTAAAGATGCGCGCTATGTCGGCGAGATGCGGGATGGTGGTCGGCGTGGTAGCATGGCCTGCCGTAAAGATTTTGACGCCTGCGATGCCGTTTGGGTCGATCTTGCGCAATTCGTCGATATCCTCGACTGCGGTGCCCATGTTGATGGCAAAGTCGGTATAGGCGCGCCCCGTGTAGCGTTGAATCTGCTCTGTGACGCGCGCGACCGTTGTGGTGGGCGGACGCACGTTGGGCATATCGAAGATGGTGGTATAGCCACCGGCCAGTGCAGCGCGTGTGCCATGTGGAATATCCTCTTTATGCTCCAGTCCCGGCTCGCGCAGATGTCCGTGTACTTCGATCAGACCCGGTAGCAGGTAGCGTCCGCGAAAATCGAATACCTCCTGCGCCCGGTCGGTGACGGCGTAGCCCTCTTCAATACGCTCAATCTTGCCGTCGGCCAGCCAGAGCGTTCCCTGCATAATACGTTCCGGCAGCACCAGCGAACCCAGCATAGCGATGGACACGATGAACTCCTTCGGGATACGAAATATGGAAAATTGCACACGGCCCTATTTTACCACAGATTGTGTAGTGATTTGTTGTTGCGCGCGGCGGCGTTGCAGCAGGCGTTGCATGCCCCTGTCGTAAGGAATCTTCTTGCTCAGGTGCCAAAGGAGCAGCAGAAGCATCAACGTGGCCTCAACGGTGGCGGAGATCGCCAGGGCTAGCGGGATCGCCAGGATCATCCATTCGCCGCTGAGCGTGTGGAAAAGCAGCGTCAGGACACTGTAGCGTGTAATTAGCGCAATGGTGTTCATGAAGAGCGGCGTTCGGGTGTCCTTCATGGCGATAAAGCCGTTGGCGATCAGGCTACCGGAGGCGATGCCGGGAAGGCCGACGGCGTAACCGAGCAAGGCCAGATAGGTTAGCGCGGACGAATGAGCATTGAAGGCCCCATGCTGGAAGATCAGACGAATGATAAAGCGGCCAAAAAGAGTGAGCAGGAGGGCGGCGGGAATGGTGAGCACGATGGCCGCACCCATGATCTGAATGGCGGTCTGGCGCATGCGCACGAAACGTTGACCAACGGCCTGGAGTGTCAGGTGGGGCAGCAGGGCCTGTCCAACGGCCTGTCCGATCAGCGCGGTGGGCAGAGCATAGAGCATCTGCGCATTAGTGAGCGCGGAGAGACTGGCCCGATCAGGCAGATAGGATGCGAAGGAGGTATCGATCAGGCCGCCGATAGAGGCCACCCCGACGGCGAGGGCATTGGGGATGAGCAGGCGTAATATCTCGTGCAGGCCAGGATCACGCAAATTCCAGACGAAGGAGTACCGCATCCCCTGCTTGACCAGGCCGGGTACCTGCACCGCGAACTGCAAGGCAGCCGCAACCAGGATGCCATAAGTCGGGCCATAGATGCCCACAGTGCGAAAAACCAGCGCAACCAGCAGGCCACCGATCAGACCAAAATTATAGATGGCGAGCGCCAGTGCGGGCAACAGGAACTGGCGTCTGCTATTGAGAATGGCCGTGACGACGGTGCCCGCACCCAGGATGAGCGGCTGGAAGAGCATGATGCGCACCAGCGAGGTGGTCAGAGCCTGTTCGGCAGGTGAATAACCGGGAACCAGAATTTTGTTGACGAAGGCAGGCGCAATAAACTCGCCGAGCAAGATCATGATGGTGAGTGCGACGAGCAGGACATTAAAGACAAGTGAGGAGAGTCGCCACGCCTCGTATTCGCCCTTGTGCTTTTCATACGAAAAGAAGACCGGAATGAAAGCGTGAGTTAGTGCGCCGCCCGCAATCAGATCAAAGAGTGTGTTGGGGAGATTGGCCGCCGCGTAGTAGGCGCTGGCTGCCGCACCGGTGCCAAAGAGATAGTTGAAAATAATCTGGCGCACCACACCCAGGCCGCGCGAGGTCAGGATAGCCAGAGTGAGCAAAAGTGCCCCCTCAACGATACTAAAACGTCTCTGCGCCATATCGGGGCTGAAGAAGAAACTTTTGAACTGGAAACGAAAGGCACGTAACCACCAGGGTAGTACTCGTTTCCTGGTATATTGTGATATATTGCTTTCCCTCATGATCTGGGGACAGTCAATGACACTTGTCGCGGGGTGCTTTCGACTATTGGCGATGTGTCTCCTGGCAAAAATAGTTCGACCCTCCTGGTTTCTCATCTCATGGTGATAGAGCTTTATTATAACAGTCGAGTTTTTGCTCTGACCAGCGAAGGTGTGCACGGTATTCAAAAAGTACCATCTGGCTCATCTTCCCGCGCCAAAAAGCATCAACCTTAAGTTCGTTTATTCATAATGAACAGAGGTTGGTGTAGGGACGGCGATGGTGAAAATTCATCATCTCCGTCTCCCCATTGCTCCTCTCTTAGCAAGAAGGTTAAGATGCATGCACAGCAACTAGCCTATTTACCCTATGACCTTGCTTGACTGCTTGAGGGAGTAATAGCCTTGCTATATGCTCTACTTAAGCACTGCAATTACTGTTTAGTAGAGGATTATGTATGTCGTCATCACGTCATGAGGATAGGTCGCAATTGCCGCCATCTGCTATGCAGCAGGAAGCCTTTGTCGGAAGTCAGCAAGCGTTGGAACAGGTGTTGCTACCGCCGCAACCCCGCACCGACGCTCTTGTTAGCGCTCCATTGATCCCTGTCGATGTGACCACATCGACGAAGAAACTGACATTATCTCGCACCAGTACTCGACTTCCGACCGTGATCCCTGCTACCGAGAAGCGTGTGCGCGTTATTTCATCTATTTCAACCGCTCCCGCGCCCATACAGGTCGCGCCTCGTCGCCGTCGTCGTGCGACGCTTGTGAGCATCCTGGTGAGTTGTCTCACCGTGATTGCGGCGCTGGCGCTTTTTATCTCCCCATTAGACAATGGTCAATCGCAGGGCGTGCTGCAATCGCTGGGCACGTTCATCCAGCAGAATGGCACGCTGGCGGCCTTTGGTCCGGCGGCGCAGCCGGTGACGCCGACGCCTACCCCGGACCTGATGTCCGGCGAGGGTTATTGTGGTGGCACCGATATCTGGGGAACATGTGCGACTGCCGTGACCACCAGTGGAGTAATGGGTACGGGTGTGATGCAGAAACCGATTCTGGGGGCTGTCATTACGCAGCCCTTTGCTCATCCTGAGTACCAGACGTGGTGCGGCTGCATTCGTCCGCATAGTGGCATAGACCTGGCCGCCCCCTATGGAACGGCGATTATGGCGGCGGATAGTGGACAGGTGATCTGGGTCGGTTGGGACTGGTCGGGTCTGGGTTGGGCGGTAAAAATCAATCATGGCCACTATATCGCTACCATCTATGGACACCTGGATCACTACATTGTCAAGGTGGGACAGAATGTGACGAAGGGGCAGGTGATAGGATACGAGGGTTCAACGGGCGCATCAACGGGACCACATCTGCACTTTATGGTGATGGTCAATAATATCTGGGTCGATCCCACGCTCTATGTGGCGCTTCCTTGAAGAGCATGTGAGCCTGATCGGGGGCCGGAGAGCAAGATAGAGGGCAGGACGAGGAAGCAAGATCAGTGTGAGGCATCGCCCCTATAATGGCACGATGCATATCCTGCTCGTTTTCATTGTAGGGGCGATGCCTCACGCTTATCTTGCTTACTTACGCTTGTGAATAAACAATTAACTGAAGTATTTGGCGGAAAATGCAAAAGGCTGGCATGAAGCCAGCCCTCTGGTTGAGAGGAACATGTTACGCTTGAACGCTCGTCTGGGTGTTGAGCTTTGAGCGACGGCGACTGATCGAGCCGCCCTTGCGCCCGGCGGCCTGAGCCTCTTCGCTCGTCCATTTGTGTGCAGTGCCGAGTGCGTGAGCTGCTTTGCCGCCCTTGCTAGCAATCTCGCGCTTCTTCTCTGGACTCATCGATGCAAAGCCTCTACCGCGACCTTTTTGTCCTTCCATTGCTCTTTCTCCTCCTGAGTATTTTCATACATCCTATTTGTGTTCGTTACCCAAATAGGTTTCAACCTTTCGTGTAGTGATAACTAATTTACCCTGGTGTTATCACCACAGAAAGCATAACAGGTAGATTTGCCGAGTACAAGTCAGCCATAAAAAGTTTCAGCTTTCTCTAAGGTAGACTCAACCGTTTCTAAGGAAATGCTGAGTTAAAAAGCGCTTCCATGCTCGAATGTAGCTTAATATTACTCAGAAAGACCTTAGAGCGGGTAAGTATGCCCTTCCTTATTATGCTTGCTTTCTAAGCTAGAATCATTTTAGGTGATGTATTAGAGGTAATTGCAAAAGATGAGGCAAAACCAATGGTACTATCGACCTGCCTTATCCGCTAAATTACGTCCCGCGTAGATGTTACCTGCTTAATAAGTTGACTGACTTCATCGACCGAGAAGGGCTTTTCTAGCAACGCGACGCGAAGCTGGCGTAATTCTTCCATCTCGGTGGCGTTGACGAGAGCAGCGGTTGTTAAAATAATGGGTAAGGTATCCAGGTGAGAGGTCTGACGAATTTGCCGAATAACGCCGAGGCCGGTGACAGGGCCACTCAGATGCCAGTCGATGAGCAAGACGTCGATGGGTGGCGGCCCGGTGCGGGGCGTGGTGACGCCGAGGTCGGCCAGACATTCTTCAGCGCTGCTGTAGTTGATGGCTGTGTAGCCCTCCTCCTGAAGAACGAGGAGAAACATCTCTTGAGTGGCGATGTCATCTTCAAGTAATCCTACGCGCATGACGTGTTACCTCTGACGCTTGGTGTAAATTACCTGTTCAATGCTTAACAGGATGGCAAGGATAAGGAGATAGGGTTCGATCCACGAATCCTTCCTGCTCTCTTTTCATGCCCACCTACAGCATACCCTAAAACGTTTATAGGTGCAAGAATCGTGCCAACCCCATCTCCCACGATGAGGCCCCCCCTATCAGTTCCTCGTGGCGGCCCTGCTACGCAGACACGCCGTTCCACAGGCTTGACCTGCTACGGCGATGAGACTACAATAAGGCTTGTATTTATCGGTTCTTTTCATGCCTTATCTATTTAATGACAGGCAAAAGTGCATATGATACAATGCTGTTCATGGCATGGCCCTCAATCACACATTAAGGATGATTACTGTATGTCTGAAAATAACCAGGACCCCCTTGAGCAGACAGAGATGATAGAAACCGGCGGGAGCGAGGCGACAGAGCCAGGGTTTCTGCATATAGAGGAGAAGCAGGCCGGGCCTTCCGGCAGTCTGGTCGCATCCCCCGGTACCTCTGCTGTATCGGCGTCCGCGCGAGCCGATAACCGCGTCGGCACGATTGAACACCTGGCGGCACGCCGCGCTTATCCTGCCATTGATGTCGAAGCACCCGTTATCCGTCGCCAATTAAGCGAGATGCGCACAGAGATTACCGACCTGCTAATCGGCCTGCGTCTGGGGACACTGCGGGTAGCCGAGGTTGCCGAGCGCCTGATTGCGTTGTTGAATTTTGGCCCCGTACCCCAGTGGCAGCCTGTATTGATCCCCTTCTTACTAGAAATTGATCGTGCTGGTACCCTGATTCCCGTCTGGTTAAACATTATTGAGCGGGATGAACCGCGTGATTTGCCCCCAGATAGCAACCCGGCTGAAACGGAAATTGGACGCGCGCGCCGCTACGCCATCATGATGTTAGGCAATTACAAGTATGCCTCTGTTGAGGGCAATAGGTTTCAGATGGAGAATCTGACGCGGCTACTCGGTGTGCTGGCCCGTGATCCCAACACATCGCTTTATGCCACGCAGGCACTGGTGAAGCAGGGTACGACTGCCGCCATTCAGGCGTTGATTGAGGCGCTAAAGGACGCGGAGGGTTGGGCAAAGGTCGATATTATCGAGGCCTGTATTGCACTCAATCTGACGCGCTTCTATGATCTGCTCGTGGCCAGTGGGCTGGATGGCGTTGCCGGCCTGGAAAGCTATGTCGCAGTGCCCCTCTATCGCGCGCTTGACCTGGAACCTTTCTTGCGAGCGGATGGCCGGGGATCGCCACGCATGAGGCAGCAGGCAGCGCTCATTTTTGCCCAGGTGTTGCAGGATGGGAGCAATCCCCCGAAAGGTGCGGTGACGAGTCTGCCGATTGTCTTTGAACGTCCATTGCCTAAGCTGGCGCGGGCGCTCTTTGACGGGGCATGCCAGCAGCCCTCGTGGCAGTTCGCTCTGGCGGTTCATCGCCTGGGCCATTTTCTGGGGCGCTACTGGGCCGAGATTTCGCGTGGCACGTTGCAGGACCCACGGCTGGTCGAGCCAGTCTATGCCTGCCTACCGATGATGCCCGAAGTGGAAAAATGGATGAATAGTGCTGGTCGGGAGGCCATACTCCAGGTGCTGACACAAGAGGGCGAGGTTCCGCCATCGATGCTGCGGGTAGTCGGTGAACTGGCAGACCCCCGCGCGAGCGGGCCGCTGTTGCAGCGCCTGGAACAACTCACGGTGATAAGGGAACGCGAACAGGCACGCTACGCTGCTGCGCTCTGTGATGCACTGGGGCGGCTAGGAAATAGTCACGCGGCTGGCCCGATGGTGCGGCTCCTGGAGCGTTCGGTGGAGATAGAGCGACGGGCGAACCTGCCAAAGCGACGCGATAACCTGCCATTAACCGACAACGAGGTTACGGGAAGCATCATCTATGGTTCTGTCGTGCGCGCCTGTGGCTTGCTGAATGACCGCAACACGCTGGATTTGGTTTTGAAGGCCGCCAGCGATTTTGACCCCTATGTGCGTTTACAGGCCGTTGAGGCCATCGGTCGCCTCGACCCGGAGGCTAGCGACCTGCGTAGCCTGCTAACGACACGCGACCTGCTCAATGATCCCAACGACGCGGTGGCGCGCGCGGCTCTCCAGGCAGTGGTGCGCTATCGTGACTACGATAGCATCGTGATGGTGCGTCATATCATCGAGACTCGTCCGCAACTTGCTCCTGTGGCATATGAGACGCTGCGTCAGCTAGAGCGATAGAGGGGGCTTCACGGGATAATCGTTGAGATAGGACGCCACTATTGCTAGAGACGATAGCACGTTTGTCCCATAGGATGCTAAACCGTTTCTTCCTGTCCTGTATACTATCTTAAGGAAGATGATTCTATCTGAACCGGCATGACGGAACGAGGGCAGGTTGAGTGTAGGCAAGAGATGCTCATTCTCGCTTGCTCCTCGCTGTATTCTAAAATATCATGAGGATAGCAAAATGAATATGTTGGTGGGGAAGACTCTTGGAGGCTATCGTCTCATGCGCCTCATCGAGAGTGGCGGTATGGGTGATATTTATCTGGCGCAACATGCACGTATTGGCCGAAGAGTAGCGATTAAGGTTGTGTGTGGGGACCTGCGGGCTGTTCCCAATACACCCGAAGGGAGACAGGCGGCCCAACGCTTTGAGCGCGAGGCTCGTGCGGTAGCCGAGCTGGAGCATGAACACATTTTGCCGCTCTATCATTTTGGGGAAGAACGTATTGATAACGACGGCCCGCCCATTACTTATCTGGTAATGCCCTATCTCTCGGAAGGCTCGCTCTGGAACTGGCTACAGCGGCGCACGCAACAGTTCGGTTTCGGCTGGCCTATCTCGGCAGAGGAGGCGGGCTATTATCTGCTACAAGCCGCTGCTGCTCTTCAGTGCGCGCACGATCATGGCATTATCCATCGGGATATTAAACCGACGAATTTTCTCTTACGTGTTGAGCGTGGGCCACTGCGGGCGGATCAACCGGCCTATCTTGCCAGTATCTTTCCGCATGGTCGCCCCCATTTATTACTCGCCGATTTTGGTCTGGCGGCATTTTATCGCCACAGCCGCTCCATTCACCGCTCAGTCGGCACACCCCTGTACATGGCCCCGGAACAATTCGATGATCCATCGCTGGCTACCTCGGTGCAGGTGGGACCGGCTGCCGATCAATACGCGCTGGCAGTGATGATCTATCAACTGGTGACGGGGCGGGCCGTGTTTGAAGGCACAACTGCTCAGTTGCTGCACCATCATCATCATACGGCACCAATGCCACCCAGCTTCTATAATCCCAAATTGCCTAAAGAACTGGACGAGGTGTTCTTGCGCGCGCTGGCCAAGAAGCCGGAGCAGCGTTATCCATCTATTATGGCCTTCGCTCAGACGTATGACGCACGTTTGCAGGCCGCGCTCCAGATGCGTCAGTTGAAAGCAGCACGCCCGTTGGAACCATCAAGTGGCATGTCGCGCGAGACGCGCCCGTTTGCCGTCACCGCGCCCCCGTATGCTTCGGCCACGCGCCCTGTGGCCGGAATGAGCCGTATGACAGTCCCTATGCAGAGCGTCTCCATGGCCCCTGTTGTGGCGACTGCAACCCGTATGCCGGTCATAGAGTCGAGGGGCAACACCGCTAGCGTTACCGGCAGGGTTAATGGGACGCCGTCGGGCAATGAGATGCGCAGACCACAAGCATCGAAAGCGTCGCACGTGCCGCAGGCATCACAGATGTCCTATGAACGGCACAGTAGCGTCAGCTTTGCGCAGGTCAAGGTGGCAACCTCGACTGAGAAACAGCCCGCACTGCCAGGACAGTCGTCTTCCGGCACCAGAGAGGCGCATGTCGCCCTCGTGGAGCGCACTCCCGCGTTCAGCATGCCGGTTCTTGTTATCATCATTATACTCTTACTATTAATCTTCTTATTCTTTGGCACGCTGCTATTTTTACATCTAAAGTAATAAAAAAACCGGCGACCAAACAATCAACTGATTGTTTGGTCGCCGGTTTTTTTATTACTTTATCCTCTTTATTAGCCGAGTGGTACAATGGGAAGCGTTATGTAGGATGGATGCTCGGCATCATGCAAAATCGTCTGATACGCTATGACCAGTTCGCTGTCCTCACCGAAAGCATGACCAGTATTCGGGTTGCGATCCCAGCGCGGGAAGTTGCTACTGGTGATGTCAAGACGGATACGGTGCCCTTTCTTAAAGAGGTTGCTCGTGGCCCACAGATCGATCTCGTACTCGTAAGCCTTGCCCGGCTCGATCAGCGAGGGAGCCTCGCCATGCCCGAAATTGCGGTAGCGGGCGCGGATGATACCATCGGTCAGGTTCTGGGCATAGCCATTGGGGTGAACATCGACCAGACGCGCCACGAAGTCGGTGTCCGGCGCGCTGGAGACCGCCCAGAGATGCACAGTGATCGGCCCCGTTACCTCAATGTCCTGCTCCAGGACGGGTGTGCTGTAAACTAACACATCGGTGCGGCTCTCGGTCGGAGTCTGATCGCGTGGGCCGGCGGGGAACTCCGGCGTCATCAGCAGCGCGCCGCCTCTGGTCATCACCGGGTTGGCGGGATCATAGTCATACTGATCGGGACTTTCGTTCTCCGGTACCCTTGTGCTGAGCAGGCCATCGCCATTGAGCGTGTTGGCATGGCCCTGGCTGTGCAGATAGTAGCGCGTCTCGACGGCGCGGGTCAAGGGCCATTCCTGTTCATCGCGCCACACGTTGGCTCCCATAACGAAGAGCTTGATCGGAGCCTCGCTGAGAATGCCTGTCTCCTGGCCTTTGAGGAACTGGCTGAACCAGCGCAATTGCAGGCTCATGAAGTCGATCTGCAAGTCGATGAGCGCCAGCGTTGAGGCGAAGCCGAAGTTCATATCGCCGATAGGATTGGTGCCGTTGCCGTGTGTCCAGGGGCCGATGAGCAGTTTGCTCTGGCGGGCCACAGGGGTCGGGCCGTGATGGCGCATGAGGTTGAAATTGTCGATGGTATCTTTGAGGAAGATATCATACCATCCGCCGATATTGAAGGTTGGCACAGTGACACGCTCGTGCTTGCCCCGGATGGTCATGAAGTCACTGTACTGACGATCCATCGCATGTTCGATGGTATCAAAGAAAGAGGCCGCCACGTTGTTGCGTTTGATGGGCGCGAAATCTTTGAGAGGCAGCGACCAGTAGCCCTGTGTGCCGAGGGCGTCAAAATCTTGAACGAGCTTGTAGAGTGCTTCGCCCAGGCGGCGCGGGTCGGCGTCATTGCGATAGCGGCGGGCGAGTTCATCCATGCCCATCATGAGTTGCCAGCTAGCCATGACGCCCAGTTCCAGTGCGCCGCCTCTGAACAAGACACCGTTGAGCGGATCATTCCAGGTAATATAGGGTATCATTGCCTTGAGCGAGGGCGGTCGTTGCGTGGCGGCTGACCACTGCGTAAAGCCGAAGTAGGAGGCTCCATACATGCCCACGTTGCCATCACTATAGGGAAGTTGAGCGGCCCATTCCACTGTATCGTAGCCATCCTCGGCCTCGAAACGGAAAGGTGCCCATTCGCCCTCGGAGGTAAAGCGCCCGCGTGTATCCTGTACGATGACGACGTAGCCGCGTCGCGCCGCCTGCGCCGGGTCAAGCGCCGAACTGCCCAGCGGAAAATCCTTGCCATAGGGCAGGCGAGTGAGCAAGACGGGCCAGCGCCCCTCTCCAACGGGCCGATAGATATTGGCGCGCAAGGTGACGCCATCACGCATCGTTACGGGAACATCAAATTCGACAGTGATTTGTTGGCCCATATTTATTGCCATAGATACTCTGCACTCCTCTGTTGCTGTAGGAAACGAAGAACGTTAGGGGTCTCGATGAGCCTCTACCATTATCATACAACGTGGGATTGTGCTACCGCCCAGTATTTATGTCTTTTTCGCGGGCAAACCTGCCGCGCAATAGCATCCAGTGGTCTTTCTATGCAAAGTTGTTTTCCGCTTTTGCCGCTATCAACTGTATTTATATTGTAACGATGGGTTTATTCCAGCCGGTCTTAGAAAAGAAATATCACCTGTACAAACTTTGAAGAAAGACGAGGATAGTGAATGTGCCATAGCGAGAACAACAACCCTATGATCGCGCCCTCAAATCGTTAATGGAGGATCACGCCGCCGAGATCATTCCACAGTTGTTGCCGGGAGCTATTTTGATCGACGAGAAAAATGTCGAACTCAAGCGCGAAATGTTGCGCCCTGATCTGGTATGAGAAACGATCACTGAAAACATAACGTATCCTTGATAATCCATGATTATCCTGATACAATGTCTCTACGAAGTTAAGTGACTATGCCAGACAACAAGGTGTTCGTTACGAAACGGCGTGGAGATGGTTCCGTGATGGCAAGATTGCCGGTCATCGGGTAGGCAAACGTACTATTCTGGTTGATGTGGAGAAACCGGAAGTTCCCTCTCAACCGGAACGAGTAGCTGTTTATGCCCGTGTCTCTTCTGCTGAAAACAAGCCCAACTTAGATAGTCAAGCCGAACGGCTTGTCGCCTATTGTTCGGCCAAAGGCTATCAGGTAGCGAAAGTGGTGAAGGAAATCGGTTCAGGCGTCAATGATGCTCGCCCGAAACTGCTGGCATTGCTTGAGGATACCAGCATCACGCTGATTGTCGTAGAACACAAAGATCGGCTTTCCCGTTTTGGTGTGCGCTACATTGAAACGCTCTTGCGAGTACAGGGAAGGCGGCTTGAAATCGTCAATGAGTCTGAGAATGATAAAGAAGACTTGTTCGCTGATTTAACCGCCATACTGTACAGCTTTTGCGCCCGCATGTATGGCCTGCGTAGGGCCAAACGCAAGACCGAGAAGATTGTACAGGAATTGGAGGCTCACGATGCAACTGGTTGAACAGCACGTGATCCGCAAGGGTGACGCCCGCTATGAGGCCATAGATCAAGCGGCTTTTGCTTCCAAAAACCTGTACAACGCCGCTAACTACGTCATTCGACAAGCCTTCATCAAAGAGGGTGTCTATCTCAACTACCATGAGATGCACCGTCGTATGAACGCTCATGAAGTCTACAAAACCTTGCCAGCCAAAGTGTCTCAGCAAGTATTGAGAACGTTGGATAAGAACTGGCAATCCTTCTTTCGGGCAATAGCACAGTGGCGTGAACATCCTGAGAAGTTTTTAGGACGTCCTTGCTTGCCCAAGTACAAAGACAAGCAAAAAGGCCGCAACCTGCTGATCTACACTGTTCAGGCCATCAGCAAGCCCGCTCTTAGGCAAGGCTACATCCAACCGAGAGCTTTGCCCATTCGTATCAAAACTACCCATCAAAATGTCGATCAGGTACGCATCATTCCTCGACATGGTTTCTATGTGGTCGAAGTGGTCTATACCCGCGAACCGGTTCAGACAGACGTGGACCCAATGCTTTACGCTGGCATCGACATTGGCGTTGACAATCTGGCAACGCTAACATCAAACAAGAAAGGCTTTGTGCCTCGCATTGTTAACGGGCGTCCAGTGAAATCAATCAACCAATTTTACAACAAGCGCAAAGCGGAACTTGATGAGAAGCTGATGAAAATGGATGCACACCGCCGTCATTCGCATCGGCTTGAACGGCTCACCACCACACGCACGCGCCGCATTCATCACTACTTGCATACTGCCAGCAGGCGTATCGTCAATCTGCTTGTCGAGGAAGGCATAGGCACGCTCGTCATCGGCAAAAACGTCAATTGGAAGCAGGAAGTGGAAATGGGCAAGAGAAATAATCAGCAATTTGTGTGCATTCCTCATGCCCGTTTCATCGAGATGCTGACCTACAAAGCGGAACTGGTAGGCATTCGCGTCATCATCACGGAAGAGTCCTACACCAGCAAGTGTAGTTTTCTCGATCATGAGCCGATAGGCAAACACGACACCTATGCGGGCAAGCGGGTGAAACGTGGCCTCTTCCGTGCTTCCGATGGACGGCTCATCAATGCTGATGTCAATGGAAGTGCCAACATCATACGAAAAGTAGCTCCTAACGCTTTTGCTGATGGAGTAGAGGCCGTGGTAGTTCGGCCAGTGCGCCTTCGCGCATAAACGAAAACAAGCGGTCAATGGAACGCTATGCTTTTCGGAACTATACTTAATTACATACTATGGTGAACAGCATATCCTGGACACGGAGTTGCAGGCGGCTGGTGATGACGGGATGCTCAAGCGGCTCTTGCTTTATCATGTCGAACTGCATCTCACCTACCGACGGCCCGTGATCTCTGTGGTTCTGTATCTCTTCCCCACTACTATACCGGAACCGCCCTACCGGGAGATGAGCGGTAACAAAGCACTGCTAACATTCGACTATCGACCTATTGGCCTGTGGACACTGGATGCACGCTCGTATGTCGAACAGCATATTATCAGCATGTACACGTTTTTGCCTGGCATGCATGGGGTGACAATGGCCCTGTTAATGCAGGCCATCCATGAAATGGAACAAATGTATGATCGACCACATTTTGCGCGGCACCTGTTTCGTTTTCAACGAATATTAATGCAAACGACTATGTTATCAGCAGAGGAGAAGCAAGCCGTGATTGAACAACTCTATCCCTACAATAGTCTTTATGACGAAGACCCTGAAATTCAGGAGCGTCTGGCCCGCAAGGCAATCGAAAGTAAAATTGAAGATAGGCAGCAAATGGTATTGGATGCAATCCAGAGCGAGTTTCCAGCACTATTTTCCCTGGCATCACAAGAGATTGTGTATGTGCGTGATATGGAATACCTGAGCAAACTGGTGAAGATGATCTATCAGGCCCCCAGCGAAAAGGCTGTACGCTGGCTGCTGATGAATCTTCCGCATTCTAATACCTGAGTTCATCAGAAACTTTTGTGACTAAGGTAGAGATCAGTACAGCGATCTCTACCTTGACGTTTATGTTATCGATACCAATCACGGGCAGTAGCGCAGCAGAGCGTCCATCAGGACATCGGCCCCGAAGCGCCAGACATCGGTGGTGGGCAAGCCGGTTTCTTCTTCAACTTGCTGGATAGCGGCGCGCGCCTCATCGTCGTTCAGACCGTGCGTGACCAGGGCGATGCCGACTACTTTGCATGGACTGTCGGGGCGCAGCCAGCGCACGGCCTCTTCATTGATCTGAATGAGCCGGTTAAGTGGGGGTAGAGGACTGTTAGGATAGCCTTCAATCGTCTTTGCACCAACTTTATGGCTGAAGATCATCGCATCAGGCATCGAGCCATGAATCAGGCCGAGCGTGACGGGCGAGTAGCCGGGATGGTTGAGCGCGCCCTGGCCCTCGACAAAAACCCAATCGTGCTGCTCGGTAAAGCGCAACACCATCTCCTCGACCAGCCCGGCGAGAAAATCCACGATGATGCGGTCGGCGGGAATACCGTCGTTGGAGATCATCATGCCGGTCTGGCCGGTGGCGGCGAAAACACTGTTCAGGCCGCGTCGTCTGGCCTCGCGGTCTAATTCTATGGCAACAGTCATCTTGCCGGTAGCGCAATCGGAGCCAACCATGAGAATAGTATGGCTGCCAGGTCGATGCGGCGTGAAGAGCGCTACGCGCTGCTGAGCCGGTGGACGGCGTACATCCCAGATCGTAGCGCCGTGCCGCTCGGCAACGGCGCGCAGTTCCGCGTCGTCTGAGAGAAAGACGTGCAGGCCGCTGACCAGCGAGAGGCCTGCTTCAAGCGCCGTCAGGAGTTGCCAGCGCCATTCGGGGGGTAGCGCACCACCGCGAGGGGCAATACCAATCAACAGTGTATCGGGCCGGTAGCGCAACGCCTCGTGAATGTCACGAACGACCGGAATGCCTTTGCCGAAGGTAGGATGGTTCAAGGCCTGGCTGACATCCATGCCTGCATGGGCGCTGTCAATCACTGCTACTACGGTATCCTGGCTATAGCGAATAATGCCTGTCGCGGTCTTGCCATGATGCCATTCAAAAGACCCCTCGGCCATAATTACAATACGTCGCATGTTTGCTCTACTCCTGAAAAATAGTGATGAAGCACTGTTACAGGTCGTATATTTACGAGAGTTGTATCTCACACACATTATAGTCATAGCTACTTGACCATTGTTCAGTCAGGTGGTATTGTTGTAGCAACGTGGATGTGTTTCTCTTCGGCATGAGGCAGAGCAACATCTACGAGCGGTTGTGGTAAGAACGTCCATCTGTTCGTCTGTCACGACGCTGAATACGCAGGAGCCGTCATGAATACCTCCTTATCTTCTCCCGTGCTCACAATCTATCAGGTTGCGGCCATCCAGTACGAGCCGACGCTGGGAGAAAAAGAAAACAACGTGCGTGCGTTGCTTCGTCTGGTTGAAGAAGCCGCCCAACATGGCGCACGCCTGATCGTCGTACCGGAGATGGCAACCACAGGGTACTGCTGGGAGTCTCGTGAGGAGATTGCCCCCCACGTTGAGCCGATTCCTGGGCCAACAACGGCCCGCTTTCAGGAATTAGCAACGCGCTACGATTGCTATGTCACGCTCTGCTTGCCAGAGGTGGATCCCTCGACACAGGTCTACTACAACAGCGCAGTCCTGCTTGGCCCGACCGGGATAGTCGGAACGTATCGTAAGATTCATTCGTACATTTCAGAACCCCGCTGGGCCAGGGATGGCGACCTGGGCATGCCCGTCTGGGAGACGCCGCTGGGCCGCCTGAGTTGCCTGATCTGCATGGATGCCTGCTACTTTGAGGCGGCGCGTATTCCAGCCCTGCACGGGGCCGATGTGTTGCTCTTCCCGACGAACTGGCTGGAGGAGAAGAGTCCCAGCCCGTGCTGGATGGCGCGCGCGTTTGAGAATGGCGTCTACCTGATCGCGGCCAACCGCTATGGGCGGGAGCGCGGCGTGCAGTTCAGCGGTGGCAGTTGCATCATCAACCCCGATGGCTCATTGCAGTCCTACAGAGATGATGGTGAGGGAATTGTCTACGGCGAGGTTGATCTACGCCGGAGCCGCGATAAGCAATGGGGCAGCAATGGTGAGAACGTAGGCGACCGACTGGCGGATCGCCGCCCGACAGAATACATCACATTGTTGCATAATCACTATCTGTGGGAACCGTTGCGTTATCACGGTCTCTACGCGCTCGCAGAGTTGCCCCCAGGACAACTCTCCTGCGTGGGCTGTGTGCAGATTAACTTGCATGATCTGCTGGCGGAAACGCCGGAGCGGCGCATCCAGGCACTGCGTAACCTGTTGCATACATTAATGCTTGACCATGCACCTGCCCGCCCCGATCTGCTGGTGCTGCCAGAACTGCTGTTGCCCGGCCCTCTGCCCAGAAGCGGGGTGACGGGAACACGGGCATGGGAAAGTCTGGCAGCGCAGATACGCGATGGCGCGATTCGTGTGCCAGGGCCGGAAACCGATGAGCTGGTACGACTGGCGGTCGAGTGGCAACTCAGTCTGGTGGTGGGTGTCGCGGAACGCAGTCAGGGTCGCTATTATAACACAGTGCTGCTGATTGACCCGGAGGGCATTTATGGCAAGTATCGCAAGCTGCACCTGACGCGCTTCGACCAGTTGTGGGCGCAGGCGGGCGACCTCGGTTTGCCTGTCTTTGATACGCCCGTAGGCCGCATCGGTCTGACCACCGGCTATGATGTGCTGTTCCCGGAAACGTTGCGCGTGCTGGCCGGTAAGGGTGCAGACGTAGTCTGTGCACCGGCCTTCTTGAATTTCCCTTCCGCCATCGGTTTGCCGCCGACGAAAGTCCCGCACCCTCTACCGGTTGACCCCGAAGAGTATGATCCATTGCACTACCTCATCTGGCGTGTCCGCTCCAGCGAACATAATGTGTATCTGGTGCTATCGAACTGGCAAGGCGAAGTCAACGGTGTGCAGACCAACGGTCTCAGCGGTATCTATCCACCGTTGACCACAGCCTATCCATGGCCCGAAGTGGTCGCGGACGAGGGCGAGGCCATGCTGTTGATGATGACGATAGATACACGCGAGCAGCGTACCGGACGACGCACGACACATACGCTGAACTATAGCCCCGGCGACGTGGCCGGTTCACTCACCGGCGAGCTGGCTTATGATATCCGCGATAGTATTCCCGGCAACGCAGTACGCGCCAAGCCCATGTTACGAAAACGGCAACCTTTCTGGTACCGCGATCTCCTCTGTAGCGTGGTTCCGGCACCTGTGCAAGGTCTGGAAATGCAAGGCGACTGTACGTCGGCAAGGCGACCGACCGCAGGGCAACCGCAAGAATCGCCTCTACAGTGAGATGCTGCTGATCATTATTAGGTCTACCCCTTGCGGTCGCCCTGTTCGCTTGCCGTATGGTGCTATACTGGTAAGCGTATAGGAAGGTACTTTATTAGCGTAGCAATCAGGAGAACGCTATAAATGAAGAATGCCGGTACTGCATATCCCAGCCTTGCTGATGTGCAGCACGTTGAGCGTTATGGCTTCTTCGCAACGGCACTGACAATACTCGTCATCACGGCCAGTGTATTATGGATGCTTTTCCATATCGGCGGTGATCGCGGCACGATTCTGTTTGCTGATACCATGTACGCTGTCTCGGCCTTCCTGGGGGCCATGTGGGCCTTTCAGGGCGCGTATTGGATGCGTCGTGGGCCGGTACTACTGACAAAGGCTCATCGCCTGGGCTGGATACTGGTGGGCTGGGGCATGATTGCCAGCGGTGTCGGTGGGCTGTATTATGGCTACCTGGAATACCTGGGACAAAGCCCTTTCCCTTCTTATGCCGATATTGGCTTCAATCTCTTTTATCCCCTGGTCGGTATCGGCCTGCTATTGATGCCCACGCGGCTGCGTTTTCATACTCGCCTGGTGATGGATGCCCTGGTTACTACACTCTGCCTGCTAGGGGTGAGCTGGTATTTTCTGATCGGGCCTTTATACAAAGCTCAGGTTGGGCAGGTAGCTCCACTGGCGTTGATCACCGCGCTCTCCTATCCCGTCTGGGATATCCTGCTGGTGCTGGCGGTGATCCTGGTGATTCTGCGCCGTAGCGACCCGCCACTGCGTTTCTCGCTGATCCTGTTTGGCCTGGCCGTGCTGGCAGATGTCTGGGCCGATTCGCTGTATGCCTATTTCAACGTGTTTGGCAATTACCAGTCCGGCACCTTCTACATCGACCCCTTCTGGTTCGTCGGTTTCCTACTCATGGGCCTGGCTGCGCTCTACCAGTATCAAACTCTCTTGCGTCGTGCCTATCAAGAACAGGCACTGCACCTGCGAATGCCATCGTCTCCGCCTGACCGAAAGTTATTGCGCTATCGCCAACTGCTCATCAGGAACCGCTGGAGCCTCGTTCAGAATCTGCTCATCTATGTGCCGTTGCTTTTCCTGTTCTCGTTAACACTCTACGCCGAATCTACAAAGGATAACCTCATCTCGCGCTGGCTCGTGCTGCTTACTGTGATCGTGAGCATATTGATGGCGATGCGCTATCTGCTAGCGACCCGCGAAAATAGTCTGTTGCTGTGGGAGCGTGCGCAACAGCATCGTATGTCGGAGCACCTGCGCCATATCGAGGCAAAAATGGCGGAACTGCTGGAACTGAATCCTTTAAGTGAGCGTGTCGTGACCACGACGGTAAGTGAGTTAGGTTTTGAGGCCGCGTTGCTGTTGCTGATTGAAACGTCCCATCGTGTTCCCTTGATGCAGGCCAAACTGCTTGCCTGCATGGCTTTCGCTGAACATGCAGGTAGAGAGCCAGCCGTGACGCTCTGGCAAGGGCTGGATAGTGCTACGCTACGGCAGGTAATCGGTGAAGGAAAGATTATTGAGGTGCAGCCGACGGCGCTGATAGAAATGATGCCGCAGCTTGGTGGCTTGAAAGGGGTGCCAGCGCTTAGCAAGGTGCTGTTTTTACCACTGGTCTACCAGGGTAAACCGTTGGGGACATTGGGTGTGGCCTGTCGTGAGAAGCAAGAGATGGATGAGCAAGATCTTGAAGTGTTGAAGTCGTACACGGAAATAGTGGCGACGATGGTTGAACATGTCCACCTGTATCAAGAGCGGCTGGAACATGCTCTGTTCGCGCGCGCGCTGGCGAACATGGCGGCACGCCTGAACACAGCGATAGTGGAACCGGCGGAGATTCATTCAGCGATCTGTGCTGAGGCGGCGCATGCGCTGCGCGCCAGCTACGCCTTGCTCTATGTTGCCCTGCAAGATGGAAGCCTGATGCCCCGCGCGGTCTATAGCGAGACGAACGAGGTACCCAACGCTGTTCATCTGTGGCCCACGCTACAGGCGCATGAACTGGAAGCGCGGGCGCTGTATGCCGTCGAGCCAGTGATGATGGAACTGCAACCGCTTAACAAACGAGATATTATGCCGTTGCCCGCGATCACACGCCCACTACCTACAGCAAAAACGATAACTGCACCTCTGTTATCGGCAGGAGTACGTGGGCAACATCGCTTCTTTACGCTCTCATTGCATGAGCGGCTGGAGTACTTAGGTGCGCATTCCCTGGTGCTGGCTCCCTTGATTACGAAGGGCCGACCTGTCGCGCTACTGGTGCTGGCTCGCACGCTCACTCAAGAGAGCGCCGAGAAGCGCGACTTTGACCGGGCCGACCTGTCTCATATTCAGGATTTCGCGGAGCAGGCGGTCGTGGCACTAACCAATGCGCAACTTTATCAGGAGTTGCGTACCGCACACCAGCAGTTGCAGGAGCTGGATAGTCTCAAGGATCAATTCATGATTACCGCTTCCCATGAATTGCGCACGCCGCTGACCTCAGTACAGGGATATCTGGAACTCCTGGCGCAGTATGATGAGATGCTCCCGCCGGAGGATCGACGAGATTTTCTGCAAAAGGCGCGCTGGGGGTGCGATGAACTGGTGGTGATGCTCAATAATATCATGGATACCAGTCGCCTGGAAGTTGACGCGGGCATCAAAGCGGCCCTTATGGAGCCACTAGAGGTTCGTCAGGTGCTTGAGAGCGTGATTGATCTAATTAAGCCGCATCTGGCGCATAGTCAGCGTGAGGTGCATTTCAATGTGCCGGGACAACTATATGTACTGGCAGACCCACTGCGTCTGCGTCAGGTGCTGCTGAATATCAGCACGAATGCCCTGAAATACTCGCCGCCGGGGAGTCCCTTGCTGTATGCCGCGCAGAGGTCGCTCTATCGCATGCCTTGCGTCACAATCAGCATTAGCGATAGAGGGGCGGGTATTCCGCCGCATGAACAGGAGAAGCTGTTTCAGCGTTTCGTGCGCCTGGAACGCGATATAAACAGCCCGGTGCGTGGCTCCGGGCTGGGGTTATATATCTCGCGTCGGCTGATCGAAGCCATGAACGGGCGCATCTGGGTTGAGAGTCGGGGTATCCCCGGCGAGGGATCAACGTTTTACATTCAATTGCCCATGGCTTCAGCGCCGCTTACTTCTTAGGGGCCTCTTTCCCCTCATTAGCAGCGGCAGCAGCGTCGGCTTGCTTTTTGACCAGCAACGGTACGTGCTGTTCGCAGAAGCGAAAACTGCGCCCGGCGGGAAGCAGTTGTGCATAAGCTGCTGGTTCCCCGCAGGTGTCGCAGCGCCCAACGTGTGTTTTTACGGCTTTCATTAGTTCTTCAAACCTCCTGGCCAAAACTCTATAGCGAGGGATATGTCCATCTATATTCCTGGGCTTGCTTATAATTGCCACTCCTATCATACCACATCTGCTAAGAACTTGTTTTGTGGGGAGCAGGGCAATGCCGCGTGCTTGCCCTGTCTCGTGGGTACCTTGCTCTACTTGTCTTATGTAAGAGATAAAGAAAATCTTCTGTAGGATTTTTCATGGGCACCGATAGGATTGGTCAGATAAAGCGGTGTGACATGGCTTGCCATACCTTTTTATGTGTGTGCTTGTATTAAATAATTTAGAGGGAGTGATAAAGTGGCGTCGAAGAGCGGATGAAGAGCAAGTATATATACTGATAACAGTGGTTGTGATGGTCGCAGGGTGCCGTTGCGCTGTTGAGTACGCTTCCGCGTGTCGGAGTCGATATGGGTGTGGTTCCGGCAGATGCTGTTGAGCTATGCTCCAGGTTCTGGCTGTTGAACCCCTGTATCGCCAGTAGCGCAGGAGTGGTATTCCGGGCAAACGTCGAGCATCACAACCACTGGCAGACAAAACTCTCCTTGTGTTCCCCCCATCCTAATAAGAGGTGACCGGGCACCGGTCGCCTCTTTTGTTTTTGGCATAAACTGGGTAATGAGACCTGAAAGTGAGGATGAGCGCGTCTTGTGACAGAAGGATAGTCAAAGGGATTAGGAGACAGTTTGCTTATGCTTGATCTGCTAACTTTTTTTGCACGCCACGACCGCGTGCAGGTGTATCGTCCAGGGCTATGTGATGAGCAGGGACAGTATGTACTATATTGGATGCAGCGTGCGCAGCGTGGGCGCGATAATCATGCGCTAAATGCAGCTATTGAACTGGCGAACGCGCTACATCTTCCCGTCGTGGTAGCCTTTGTGCTGACCGCATACCCGGCGGCAAATCTACGCCACTATCAGTTTATGCTGGAAGGACTGGAGCTAACCGCGCATCACTTGAAGGAGCGTGGTACTCCTCTGGTCATTCGATGTGGTGAACCGGTGGAAGAGATCACGCGACTGGCACAAGAATTACGTGCGGCGGCGGTTATAAGCGATGAATGCGAGTTGCGTCTTCCACGCGGCTGGCGCGCGGGTGTGGCACAGAAACTGACAGTGCCTTTTGCTTGCGTAGATGCAGATGTCGTTGTGCCGACACGTTCTTTCCCTAAAGAGGAGTGGGCGGCGTACACACTGCGTCCCCGGCTGACGCGCCTGCTGCCAACCTACCTGCAACCCATCGTGAATCTGGAACCGGTCTTGCCACTGGCACAGCCACCGTGCGATGCCGGTGCAACTGCCGATCCACTGAGCTATCTACAAAGTTTACCGCTTGATAGGAGTGTGAAGCCGTCGCCGATCTTCAAGGGGGGGTATGATGAGGGACAGCGCCGTCTCCATCACTTTGTGCAGGAGCGGCTGGCCGCTTACGCTGAGCATCGCAATGAACCGGCTCTGGCAGGGACAAGCGAACTATCGGCTTATTTGCACTTTGGACAAGTTTCTGTACAGCAAGTGGCCTGGACAGTGGAGCAATATATACCGTCAGCAACGGGTAGCGCGTATATTGATGTGAGCGGCGGGCGTGCGGCCTACCTGGAGCAACTCATTGTGCGTCGTGAACTGGCGATCAATTTTGTTCTGCACAATCCACACTATGACTCGCTAGAAGGTTGCCCTGAATGGGGTAGGGAGACGTTGCGCAAGCACGTACATGACCCACGCCCCTGGTGTTACTCGCTAGAGGATTTGGAGCAGGCGAAGACGCACGATCAGCTATGGAACGCCTGCCAGCGTGAAATGCTGCTCACGGGGCGCATGCACGGTTACATGCGCATGTACTGGGCCAAGAAGATACTGGAATGGACTGAGACACCAGAAGAGGCGTTTCAGTATGCGATCTATCTGAATGACAAATATGAGTTGGATGGACGCGATGCGAATGGGTATACAGGAATTGCGTGGTCCATCGGCGGCAAGCATGATCGTCCCTGGGCACCTGAACGTCCCATCTTTGGCCTGATCCGCTATATGTCTCTCGATGGCATGCGGCGTAAGATGGATATAAAGGCATATATAGATAAATGGAGCGAATAAGCACCGGGATAAAACACATAAACAGCGGGCAGGTCTGTTATTTACGTGTTTCCCCCCGGTACTTATTCTTTTTGCTTATATCTCACTTACTTCTTCTATATTAGAAGAAGTTATCTCTTCCACTAAATGCTCGATTGGTTCGCGGATGTCGATCTCTAGCTGATGTTTATTCTGCTGGTTGGCACTGACATGCACTTCTCCATTTTGGGGAATGTTGCCCAGCAGGATGCGCAGACTGAGCGGGACGGTGAGCAGGCGCTCGATGGTACGGCGCAGCGGGCGCGCTCCCTGCGTCTGGCTGAACCCTTCACGGCAGAGCAGGTCGATGGCGCTGTTATCGACGTGTAGCGTGAGGCCCTGTTCGAGCAGGCGCGCGCCCAGCTCGTTGATTTGCAGGCGCGTGATGGCGCGAATCTGGGCCTGATCGAGCGGATGGAAGATGACTACCTCATCGATGCGGTTGAGAAACTCCGGGCGGAAGGTTTCGCGCAGGCGCTCCATCAGGCGCTCGCGTGGCATCTCCTCGACCGCGTTTTTATGATTATCGGTGCGGAATCCGGGCGTGGAGCGACCGAGCAGGTCTGAGCCGACATTCGAGGTCATAATCCAGATGGCGTGCTGGGCATCTACCGTGTGGCCCTGTGCGTCGGTGAGGCGACCGGCATCGAAGACCTGCAAGAAGAGATCGAAGACCTCCGGGTGCGCCTTCTCAATTTCGTCCAGCAGCACGACGCAGTGTGGGCGGCGGCGCAACTTGCCGGTCAACTGGCCCTCCTGGTCGTAGCCGACGTAACCGGGAGGGGCACCGATCATGCGTGAGACGGCATGCTTCTCCATATATTCCGACATATCCACGCGAATCAGATGTTCGTTGGAGCCGAAGACTTCAGCAGCAAGTGCGCGCGCCAGTTCAGTCTTGCCCACTCCAGTTGGTCCCAGGAAGAGGAAGACTCCCACGGGGCGGTTGGGTGGCTTCAGACCGGCACGGGCGACCTGAATGGCCTGCGAGACGCGCTGTACGGCTTCGTCCTGCCCAATGACGCGCTCGCGCAGGCGGGCTTCCAGGCTCAGCAGGCGGTCGCGCTCAGCCTGACCGGGGGCGCGCACCGGGATGCCGGTGCGCTGTGCGATCACGTCGGCGATCATGGCTGCGGTGATAACGGGCGTATGCTCCTGCGGGTTTTGCTCGTCCGCCTCTTCCTGCTCGGTAAAGAAGACACGCGCCTGTGAGCAGGCTTCATCCAGAATGCTGCAAGCCTTATCGGGCAGGCGCAGGTTAGGCAGATACTGCACCGAGAGCTGGATGGCCGCTTTCAGGGCTTCATCGGTGATGGTAGCGTGATGGTGCTGTTCGTAGAGGGGACGCATGCCCTTGAGGATCTCCATTGCCTCATCCTGAGACGGTTCCTCGACCATGATGGGGCGCAGGCGGCGCTCCATGGCGGCATCTTTTTCGATCAGGCGATACTCTTGCGGGGTGGTCGCGCCGATGCAGCGCAGACGCCCGCCCGCCAGCGCCGGTTTGAGGATACCGGCGGCATCAATGCTGCCGTCGGCAGCGCGGCCCGTGCCGATGAGCAGATGCATTTCATCGATAAAGAGAATGATATTGCCGCTATTCTCGGCCTCTTCCAATACTTTGAGCAAGCGTTCCTCGAACTCACCGCGATACTTCGTGCCGGCCACCAGCGAACTGGCCGAGAGTTCGATCAGGCGTTTGCCGCGCAGTTCGGACGGTACCTTGCCATCAACGATGCGTTGGGCCAGGCCAGTGACAATCGTGGTTTTGCCGACGCCGGAGTCGCCGATCAGAATGGGATTGTTGCGATCTTTGAGCATGAGCGTTTGCATGAGCAAGCGTAGCTCTTTTTCGCGTCCGATGAGCGGGGGAAGCTGACCACTGCTGGCTTGTCTGGTCAGATCGCGGCCCAGACGCTCCAGCACAGAGCTACCGCCTTTAGCCAGTCCATCAGAGCCGCCGCCGGGCAGATCGGCGGGGATGGCCTCTTGTGGCGGCTCGACGGAGGGCACGAGTTCGAGCAAAGCATGGGCATTGCTGGCAAGCAGGGTTTCGATGAGCTGTGAGGGATTGATGCCCATTTTGGTCAGCAGTTCGTGGGTCACGCCATCGCCCTCGCTCAATACCGCCTGTGCGACGGCTCGTTCGTCGATGATGGGCGAGCCTGCGGCCATCGCGTTGCGTTCGGCAGTGATGAGGATTTCTTTGCAGCGGCGTGTGGGCAGGATAGGCGTATCGCTGGTGGCCTTGCCGGAGCCGAGGGCCATGCGAATGACATCGCGCACCTGACGGGGTGGGAAACCCAGCGTGCGCAAGGCATCCTGTGTGCAGCCGCCGTCGAGCTTGGTGAGAGCAATGAACAGGTGCGGTGTGCCCAGATAGTCCTTGCGCATGCGTCTGGCCTCGGCGAAAGCGATATCGAGCAAGTTGCGCAGAAAGTGGCGGTCAGGGCTGTTGCCGCCTGCGAAGAGCGGGGCCATGATCTGGCTATCCTCAAAGATATCGAAGCGCGGCTCTGCGGCGCGCTCTCGCGTTGCCGCAGAGGCAGCGACGAGGCGTTGCAGCGGATCGCCGTAGAGGACATAGCTCATCCAGGAAGTGTCGTCAGGGCGATGCTGGGCCAGTGCTGCGCGTGTGCGGCGCAGCGCCTCACCGAGCGGCAGGCCATCGGCAATATCTTGATAGAACAGGATGCTAAATTCGCGCGCGCGCAGGCTGCTGATGGGCCAGCGTGTAGTTAAGACGGCCCCGGCTCCGGCCTGGAGCAGGATGGTAGCAAGCCGCTCCATGCTCTCGTCGCGTTCCTGCTGACCAGAGGCGGCGTTCTGACGGCTCTGGCCGTTGTTAGCGTTATTGAGGCTAACGCGCTCATCCTCGTAATAGCTGAGGAAAATGAGCGGGCGTCTGGGCAAGGGCTGAAAGAGTTGCTCGACGGCGCTCGCGTCCAGGCGTGAATTGCCGGCCAGTGCCAGCACGGGGTCGTGGGCGCTCCTGGTCAGTGGATAGGGGCCGGCGTAGTGCAGCACGTGGGGCGTTTCGGAGCTGACGCGCATGCGCATCTCTAGCTGATTAGCGTTCTGGCGGTAAAGGATGATGCGCTGTATTGATTCCGGCAGCGTCGTACTCAGTGTAGCTACCTCTTCCTCGGCAGCGAAACGGTCGCCAGTCGGGTTGACTAAGAAGAGAACGGAGAGGTTGTCCTGCTCGCGGCGACCGCCGAGCCGCCGTGTGGGACGTTCGGGGAAAGGTGAATGCTGGAGAGATTCGCGTCCCTTTTGCGGCATACGCGCCATGCTGAGCGTCTGGCTGAGGTAGCGATTGGCGCGCGCGTTGACATCGATGAGCAGTTCCCAGGGAATTTCAGGGGTGTTGGTTGAGAAGATCAGCGGCACTTCGAGATGGCGCAACGCTTCCTGAAAAGATTCGGGCAGGAGCGTTTCAAAGAGGAAGCGTCCCAGCGAGACAAGAGCATCATTCACATTGCTTAACTTGACGGTCTGGCGGCGCGCTTCGGCCAGCGCAGCAGCGGCCATAGATTGTGCCGCTTGTTGGAGCAGACGCCGTAAACGCTCGACTGTCTCCGTCGAGAGTTCGCGGTTCTGCTCCGGGCCTGCGGGTTGTGAACCGTCGGGAAGATCCAAACGGAATGTATAGGTATGCTCATTGCGTACAATTGTTAAAACTGCGGCTTGTTCCATGTGTGCGTGTCTTCCACACTCTTCCCGTTACATCATACAACTACGTCAACAAAAAGAAATAGAAGAGATACCGTCCCAGCCTGTAAAGAACGACGGGAGGCTTTTCGGTTTCACTGACAATTTCGACATGTCTATAATATGTGGTAGCCTGTATCGGTGTCAATAGCCAGCATCACCGGGTCTCCAAAAGTGTGATTGCAAGGAAGTGTTATGGACATTGACAAAAATAACCAGCATTACGGGTGTGGGCCTTACACCGCCGGTTGTGGATAGCAGGAGGTGGCGAAGGCGGCGGTCTTTTGTGTGCTGGGCGGCGAGAAGGACATATCCTCAGTCATGATACCGTCGAAGTGCATGCCCATTGTCTGAAGGCTGGAGCAGTCGCCGGGTGTGGGCAGGATGGTCAGGTCGAGATCAGGAAATGTACCGGCCTGGCGCTGCACCAATAGACGGTAAGGGGTATGCCCGCTGGGGGGAACATACCAGGAGAGCGTGACCGTCATATTGCAGTTTTTCGGCACCACGACATAGCCGCCGAACATGGCGCGACCGGGGATGTCGCTGGTAAAGTTGGTGGGAGGGCCGATGGTATCCAGGGGGTGCCACTCACCGGTATAGGGGTCGTTCAGCATGGGCGCGGAAGCACCAGCATGATACTGTCCCGTGGGACAGATTAGCTCATCTCCGGGGTAGATGCCGTTGGCGGGGCAGGGGGCGTATGGCCCATCACAGAGGGGCTGGCCGGTATCGAAGCCATCGCCCCATAGAAATTGTGCTGTCGGAGGCACGTAGACGCGCACGTAGTCGCGGTAGGTGTCCAGACCGTAGACGGTGGCAATCTGCGTGTAGTCCAGGTGAAGTTGCATGACGTGGGTTGCGCCGCCTTGCGCATCCAGCGTTACGGTATCCTGGATGCTGGTGCGCACGTATTGCGAAGCTTTGCTGGCACTAACGTTGGCCTGCACGACGAAGAGGCCATCATGCGTGGTCGAGGTATCGACCTGACCCGCATCATCGTATTTGATGAGCAGATTTTCTAGCTGCTGATTCGTAAAGTAGATTTGCAGGTCTTTGGTTTTCAGGTTATGCAGTGCCTCGCGGGCAATAGCCAGTAGCGTCGTTGGCGGCTCGCTGCGTATTTTACTGAGCAGAATTTTTTCGACTCGTGCGGTGAAGAGTTTGCGTGCTACTGCCGGGTCTTCGACATGCTCAATGATCTCTTCTTTGCGAATACCGGCGTTATCCAATTGGTAATAATGCAGGCGATCCTCTAAGTTCTGAGAAGTGATGGTTTCATTGTATTGAGGGATATAAATCTGGCCAATGATCTGTAGGATATGTTCGACCAGGAAAGGGCTGAAAGCAATGACGCCATCGACCTGCTGGTGCATCTCAAGCTGAAATTGTTGCATGGCGAGCTGTGCTGTGGCAGGGAAGTCCGCCGAGAGATTGGAATCGCGCAGTCCCCAGTTGGCGAAGGGCCACCAGGAGCGATACGCTGTCGGGGCCAGATTGCCGTAGGTCGGGCTATTACCGGCGTACTCGACCAGGGCCACGTTCTCAAGTGAGAATGGTGCAATACGCCCACCGTTAATGGTCAGCACACCGAACTGGCCGGTAAAGCCGCCGCTGGGGCGCAATTCGGCGCGATCCATCGTCTGTACGAGGAAATTGCGCGGCGTGCCGACACC
>Ga0209012_1000149_pt1 | contig 117635 bp, 113 predicted proteins | sample RS3BMetagenome_FD_184735 | JGI IMG/M metagenome (GOLD analysis project Ga0209012, IMG submission 184735) | Ferric oxide microbial mat and aquatic microbial communities from Rainbow Spring, Yellowstone National Park, USA - RS3B (SPAdes) (version 3) ... | reverse complement strand
TCCGGGTGTCGGACGCCGATCTCGAGCAGGTCCACATCGAGCGCGAGGACTTTCATGGCGACTGGAACTATGTGATCCACCCGACCGCCACCCACGGATAGAACGACTTTGTAATCTCGTGCGTCCTAAGACCGCCACGACCTTCGGCGGGTGTTTGCCGTTTGCGGGCGGTACACGGCTGTGGCCAGCAAGTTGTTGGTAGTCCAAACGGGTCCGCTCACGGTCTCCGAGCCGCGCCAAAAGGGGTGGTCTCCAAGCGTTCTCGAGGCGGTCGAGCGCCCCGGGGCGCTTGCCGCAGCGCCCGCGACGTATGGCACTTGCGTGGCGAGGGCGACCAGAGGGCGAGGCTCGGGGGCGTGACGCCGTTTCTGGCGATGGGCGCGGCAGTACGGGGCCGTCTCGCTAAGCGAGGCGGCCTTTGCTTTGGCGTAGGAGGTGGCGGACGTGATCTGTCGACCGGTCGGTAAGACCGGTCGGCAGGGTACGGCGCATAGATTGCGACAGTAAAGGGGGCGTTCAGTTGGCGGCCGAGCCAGGACGAGAGCCGCTCGAGCGCCCCCGGGTCGTGAAGCGCCCGAGGCGACCAGACCCGATGTTCAGCGTGGAAGTCGTTTCACCCCCTGAGGCAACTCCGGCATTAGACCGTGATCGGCTGGCCCGCATGCTTGCGGACCTGTTGCGTAAGCACGACGGGTCCGTGCCAGGCGAAGGGTAACGGGCCCGGAAGGAGGAAGTACCGGGCGACGGTCCGGGAGGGGTTGCCGTGTCCGATAGGCGAGCCGCGTTGTATACCCGCGTGTCGAGCGCGAGTCAGGTCGACAACTACTCGCTGGAGGATCAGGAAAGGCAACTCCACGACTACTGCGGCCGGTACGGCATTGCCGTTGCCGGGGTGTACCGCGATGCGGGCATCAGCGGAAGCACCATTGCTGATCGGCCTGCGATTCGAGAGCTTCTTCAGGACGGCGAGCAGGGTAAGTTCGACGAGGTTCTGATTTACAAGGTCGACCGCTTCACCCGGGCAGACCCGTGGGACCTCTACCCGCTGGTGAAGGGCCTCCTGGATCTGCACATCAAGCTCACCAGTGCGACGGAAGCGTTCGATCTTACGGACGATAACGGCCAGTTGATTTTCTCCATCCTCGCCAACTTCGCCGCCCGTGAACGGCGACTTATTGTGCAGCGTACCGGGATGGGTAAGAGAGCTCGCGCGCGTGAGGGCAAGTTCACGGGCGGGAAGGTTCCCTTTGGCTATGCCGTCGATCCCGATACCGGGCACTTCGTGCCAGACACCACCGTTTGGTGGCGGGAGTTCACCAGGGCTGAAGTTGTGAGGCTCATATTCGAGCGGTATGTGCACGAGCGCGGGGCGCCCGGCGTGACCCGCTGGCTGCTGGAGCAAGGTGTGCCGGCGCCAAACCGCGTCTGGAACCCGAGCACCGTGCGTCAAATGGTGGCGAATCCCGTGTACCGAGGCGACTTTGCCTGGGGGAAGAGAAGCCACCAACTCCATCAGCGCAGCCGCAAGAACGCTCCTCAGGAATGGATCGTCACCCCAGGGGTGCATCAGCCGCTGGTGTCTATCGAGGTGTGGGATACCTGCGCACGCGTGAGGCGAGAAGTGCAGCGTGGGGGCCGGCGGCAGAGGTCGGAGCCCCGGCTCTTGGGCGGCTTTCTCGAGTGTTCACGTTGCGGATCTGCGCTGACGCCGAGAACGAATGAGAAGGGGTTCTCGTACACGTGTGCGTCCAGGTACAACGCTGCGCGCCGGCGGGACGGCACGGCCTGCATGGGGTACCCCTCGTGGCCAGGCGAGAAACTCGATGAGTTCGTCTGGAAGTTCGTAGTTGAGGCCATCACAGACGACGACATGCTGGAGCGGGTGCGTGGGGATCAGGGTAAGCGAGAGGAACGGCTCAGAGAAGCCACACTCGACCTGCAGAGGACCCAGCGAGAGTTGGCCGACGTCGAGGGGCAACAGGACCGTCTGCTTGATCTTGTCCTGGGGGGGACCTTTCGGCCGGAGTTGTTGGACAGGAAGCAGACCGAGCTGGAGAGGCGACGTCAGGCGGCAAGTGAGGCAGTGAGGCGGGCGCAAGAGCGCTTGGATCTCCAACAGGGGGCAGGGCCCAGCGCTGAGACAATGGAGGTTCTCCGCAGTAGGCTGCGCGCCGTGTTGTCCGACGGTACGACTGTTGATGAGCGTCGCGCTTTCCTGAGGGAAGTGCTTGGCGGGCGGATCGTGGTCGAAGAACAGGGGCAGCTGAACGTGGCCTTCCGGGTGGCCAGGGCCGACGGGCCGGACGTGAAGGGAGGCAGGACACTCAGGCGCATTGCGGATAAACCGAGCGTAGCGTTAAGACCGGCACGCTCACCCGCAACCAGATGACGGTGCGGGCGCTGTGGACGGGCGGCCAACGCTACCAGCTGTCCATCGACGGGTACCGGCCCAAGGCCGAGTTGTCGCGGCCCGCGCGCGACGGCGAGGCGGGCGGCGCGCCGTCGCCGGCCGCGGCGGCAGCCTGCCGGCACCTGCTGGACGCCGCCGCCGCCTGCTGCGATGCCGCCGTGGCGCCCGCGCAGCGCGGCGACGCGCTCGAGGTGGAGGGCGATCCGACCGAGGTGGCGCTGCTCGTCGCCGCCGTAGGCCTGGGCGCCCAGCCGGCCGCCATCGGCCGCGACGGTCGGCGTCTGGGCGAGGTGCCGTTCGAGTCGGAGCACCGCACCATGGCCGTCCTGCTGCCCGCCGGTCGGACCGCCCGCAGCGTGGTCAAGGGGGCGCCGGACGCGGTCCTCGACCGGTGCACGCGGCTTCGCGGCGCCGACGGCATCGAGCGGGCCCTGGGGCCGGCCGAGCGCGCCCAGGCGCAGGCCGCCGCGGACGCGATGGCGGCCGACGCCCTTCGCGTCCTCGCCGTGGCCGAGCGCGGCGAACTGCGGCCGGACAGCGCGCCGCACACCTGGCAGGAGGGGCTCACCCTGGTCGGTCTCGTCGGCATGATGGACCCGCCGCGGCCGGAGGCGGCACGGGCCGTCGCCCGTTGCCGCCAGGCCGGCATCCGGGTGGTCATGATCACCGGCGACCACCCCCAGACGGCCGGCGCCGTCGCGCGCGAGCTGGGCATCGCCCACGGCGAGGACGAGGTGGCCACCGGGCGCGACCTCGACGCCTGGGACGACGAACGCCTGACCCGCGAGGTCGGCCGCCTGCGCGTGCTGGCCCGGGTCACGCCCCGGCACAAGCTGCGCGTGGTGCGGGCGCTGCGGCGCTCGGGCGAGATCGTGGCGATGACCGGCGACGGCGTGAACGACGCGCCGGCCGTGAAGGAGGCCGACGTCGGCATCGCCATGGGCGTCGCCGGCACCGACGTGACCAAGGAGGCGGCCGCCATCGTCCTCGCGGACGACAACTTCGCCACGATCGCGGCGGCGATCGAGGAAGGGCGGTCGATCTACGACAACGTCCGCAAGTTCATCCGCTACCTGCTCGCCTGCAACACCGGCGAGGTCCTGACCATGTTCCTCGCCGCCGCCCTGGGCGCGCCGATGCCGCTCCTGCCGATCCAGATCCTGTGGGTCAACCTTGTCACCGATGGCCTGCCCGCGCTGGCCCTCGGCCTCGAGCCGGCCGATCCCGACGCGATGCACCGTCCGCCGCGCGCACCGTCCGAGTCGATCTTCGCCCACGGCCTCGGTACGCGGATCGGGCTACGGGGCGCGCTCATCGGCGCGGTCACCCTCGGCCTGTTCCTCCTCAGCCTGCGCACCGGCCACAGCCTCGCCTACGCCCGCACGGCCGCGTTCGCCGCCCTCACCCTGCAGCAGCTGGCGTTCGTGTTCGAGTGCCGCCGCGAGAGCGCCGGCGGCGCCGTCGCCCCCCTGCGGGCAAACCCCTGGCTGCCGCTCGCCGTCGTCGCCTCGTTCGGGCTGTTCGCGCTCACCGTCTACGTGCCGGCCGTGCGGCCGATCTTCGGCACGGTGGCGCTGTCGACGGACACCTGGCTGTGGGTCCTCGTGGGATCGGTGGCGCCGACCCTTCTCACCCTGGCGGGCGGGCTGCGCCGGGCCGTGCCGGCCGGCGCGGCCTGAGGGTCAGGTGCGCGCGCGGGCCAGCGGAGCCGCCTCGAGGGGCGCGCTGCGCTCGTCCCACTCGCGGCGGCTGCGCGCCCAGGCCATGGTCCGCAGTGCCTCCTGGTCGGAGACCAGAACCTCGCCCAGACCGCCGCTGACGATCGGCTCGAGCGACTTGGGGTAGCTGGGATCGGCGCGTACCGCCGTCCAAAAGGCGTCGTGCTCGTACGCGACAAGACGCGTCACGTCAGACCCTCCTGCGATCGGATTCGACTCCCCCCATCATACATAGCCGCCGCCTCCCCTGCGCGGCAGGGGGCGACCGGGGCGGCCCCGAAGTCGCGCACGGAGGGCGATGACGAGGAGGGCCACCGTGAACTGGGTCGTGGACACGCACAACGACGTCCTCGGGGCGATCGACAAGCAGGCAAGGACGTTCGCAGACCGCAGCGAGGTCGGCCATACCGACCGCGAGCGCCTGATCGAAAGCGGCATGCGCCTGGAGTTCTTCTCCTGCTACCTACCGTCCGAGTTCAAGCCGGAGCGGGCGCTGGCTGCCCAGCTGGCGATCGTCGACAGGTTCTGGCGCGAGGTGGGCAGCGACACCGAGCACTTCCGGCCGGTGCTGGCGCACGCCGACGTGGTCGCCCTCGACAGCGACCCGCGCATCGGCGCCCTGATCAGCCTCGAAGGCGCGGAGGCGGTGACCGACCTTGCGGTCCTGCGCATGTTCCACCGCCTGGGCGTGCGCTGCATCGCGCTCACCTGGAACGAGCGCAACCACCTGGCCGACGGCGTGGGCGTCGAGGCGGGAGGGGGCGGGCTCACCCCGCTCGGCCTCGAGGTGGTAGCCGAGATGGAGCGGCTGGGGATCCTGTTCGACGTGTCGCACATCCACCCGCGCGGTTTCTGGCACTACGTCGAGCACAGCCACGGGCCGTTCATCGCCTCGCACTCGAACGCCAAGGCGGTGTGGGACCACCGGCGCAACCTCGACGACGCGCAGATCCGGGCGATCGCCGCCCGCGGCGGCTGCATCGGGCTCAACTTCGCCCCCGCCTTCGTGCGCGACGGGGCGACCTTGGACCATGTCCTTGACCACGCCGACCACATGATCGCGCTCGTCGGCGACGACCACGTCGGCATCGGCTCGGACTTCGACGGCATCCCCTCGACCCCGGCCGGGCTGGAGGACGTCACCCGCCTGCCCGCCTTTGCCGAGGCGATGCGGCGGCGCGGCTACCCGGAGACGACGGTGCGCAAGATCATGGGCGAGAACTTCCGTCGCGTCCTGCTGGCCACCTTGAAGGACGAGTAGCGCTCACCGACCGTGAGCGCGCCCGGGTGCGCCCATGCTTCTTCGCGCGCCCCCGCGCGTTGACACGGCCCCGCGCGTCTCTCATACTTCGGGCATGACCTCGGCCGGCGCGCGACCGACCGGGCCGCGAGGCGACCGGAAAGCGGGGGACGACGTTGGAGATTCGGCTCATCAACATCGGTTTCGGCAACATCGTGGCGGCCAACCGGATCGTGGCGATCGTCAGCCCGGAGTCGGCCCCGATCAAGCGCATCATCAGCGAGGCGCGCGACCGGTCGACCCTGATCGATGCCACCTATGGCCGGCGGACACGGGCCGTGATCGTGACCGACTCCGACCACGTCATCCTGTCGGCGGTGCAGCCGGAGACGGTGGCCAACCGTCTGGCCAGCCGCGGCGGCGAGGCGGCGGCGGCGGCCGAGCAGGACGACGACGAAGAGGACGAGGAGTCCTAGGGCGGCTGCGGGAGGAGGGTGCCAGGTGGTCGATGCGCAGGTGGAGACGATGATCGAGCAGTCCCCGTCCAAGTACGCACTCGTCGTGGCGGTGGCGCGCCGGGCGCGCGAGCTCCTGGAGGGCGACGACGTCGAGGCGCGCGAGCGCCCGGTGAGCCGGGCCCTGGCCGAGATCACGATGGGCGAGGTCGCCGTGGACGACTGGAGCGAGACGTACGGCTACGGTCCGGTGTACGGCGACGACGCGTACGCCGCGGACGGCGACGCCAACGCCTCCGGCGGCGCGGAGGATGCCTGACCCGTTCCGTTCGCGGCTGACGGTTCGGCGGGCGGCGCACCACGCGCCGCCCGCTGCGTGCCCGGCCGCCCCGGCGGGCGGCCGATGATCGCCCGGGTCGCGGTCCTCGGTGTCGGCCGGGGCGGCGACCGGGTCCTCGACTACGTCGTGCCCGAGGACCTGGCCGGTCTGATGGCGCCCGGCAGCGTGGTTCGCGTGCCGCTGCGCGAGCGCGAGGCGCGCGGCGTCGTCCTGGCGCTGGCGGAGCGTCCTTCACCCGGGGTCGACCCGCGCCACCTGCGTGCGGTGCGCCGCACGGACGGCGCGCCGGTGCCGGCGGCCCTCCTGGCGATGGTGCCATGGCTCGCCGACACGACCCTCGCGCCCGTCGGCACGGCCGCCGGGGCGCTTTTGCCGCCGCCCAGACCGCGCGTGCCGGCGCTCCTGGCCTGGCGCGGCCCGGCGTCCACCCGGCCGTCGGCGGCGGAGCGTGCCCTCGCCGCCCTGTTCGCGGCCGGTCCGCGCGGCCGCGCCGAGCTCCTGGCGGCGGGCGCCTCGCCTGCGGCGCTCGCCCGGCTGCGGCGCACCGGCGCGATCGTCGACGTGCCGGCGCAGCCGGTGCCGGCGCCGGCCGAGCCGCCCGCGCCGGGCCCCCGCCTGGCGCCGGACCAGGCGTTCGCGGCGGCCGCCCTGGTCGACGCGGTCGCGCGGCGGCAGGGCGCGTTCCTCCTCGAGGGGCCGACCGGCTCGGGCAAGACCGAGGTGTACCTGGAGGCGATCGCCGCCGCCCTGGCGCGCGGGCGCGGCGCGATCGCCCTCGTCCCCGAGATCGCCCTGACGCCGCAGACCGTCGCCCGCTTCCGCGCCCGCTTCGGCGACCGGGTAGCCGTCCTGCACAGCGCCCTCGCCGATCGCGAGCGCGGCGAGGCCTGGCACCGCCTGGCCGACGGGTCGGCCCGCGTCGCGGTGGGCGCGCGTTCCGCGGTCTGGGCGCCGGTACCCGACCTGGGCGTGATCGTTGTCGACGAGGAGCCGGAGTCGAGCTATCGCGGCGACCGGCAGCCGCGCTACGACGCCCGCGCCGTCGCCCTGGAGCGGGGGCGGCGGGAGGGGGCGGCGGTCGTGTTCGGCTCGGCCACGCCCTCGCTCGAGGCGCTCCATGCGGCGGACACGGGCGCCCTCGTCCGCCTGCGCCTCGACGCCCGCTACGGCAGCCGGCCGATGCCCGTCGTGCACGTCGCCGACCTGCGGGTCGAGCGGGCCCGGCCGGCGGGGCCCGGCGGCCTTCTCACGTCGCCGCTCGCCCAGGCGCTGGCGGCCTGCGTGGACGCGGGCGAGCAGGCGGTGCTCCTGCTCAACCGGCGCGGCTACCACCCGGTGTGCCTGTGCCGCGACTGCGGCCACGCCCTGCGCTGCAGCCAGTGCGACGTGTCGCTCACCGTCCACGCCGACCGCGGCCTTCTGTGCCACTACTGCGGCCGCGCGAGCCGGATGCCGGCGGTGTGCCCGAGCTGCCGGGGGACCCGCCTGGCCGGCATGGGCGCCGGTACGCAGCGCCTCGTCGAGGAGGTCGGCACGCTCGTGCCGCGGGCCCGGGTGCTGCGTCTGGACCGCGACGCGGTGCGCAGGCGGGGCGAGGCCGAGCGGGTCCTCGACGGATTCGCCCGCCGGGAGGCGGACGTGCTCATCGGCACGCAGATGGTCGCCAAGGGACACGACCTGCCCGGCGTCACGCTGGTCGGCATCGTGCTCGCCGACCAGGGACTGCGCTATCCCGACCTGCGCGCCGCCGAGCGCACCGCCCAGCTCCTCGTCCAGGCCGCAGGGCGGGCGGGGCGGGGCGATCGCCCCGGACAGGTCTGGCTGCAGACCTACGACCCCGACCACCCGGCAGTGCGCGCGGCCCGCAGCCACGCGTACGAGGACTTTGCCGGCGACGAGCTTCCCCGTCGCCGCGAGCTGGGCTACCCGCCCTTCGGCGCCCTCGTCACCGCCACGGTGAGCGCCGCCCGCGAGGAGCGTGCCGTCCAGGCGGCGCAGGCGCTCGCCGATGCGGCCGCGACCGTCGCCGGCGCGCGCGTGCTCGGGCCGGCCCCGCCACCGGTACCGCGACTCGACGGGGAGCACCGGCGACAGGTCCTGGTCCGTGTCGCCACCCCGGACGAGGCCCGGGCCGCCGGCCGGCACCTGGCTGCGGTCGACGTCGGGCGCCAGGTGCGGGTCGACCTGGACCTCGATCCTGCCTGACCGGCGGGCGCGCATCGCCGCGGGCAGCGGGCGCAAGGAGGATGGGCCGTGACCACGTATGCCTACGCGCCGTCGCTCGACGCGATCGTCCGCGGCGTGTCGCAGCGGGTCGCCGCTCCAGTCGTGGTCGCGGTGTCGGGATTCGGCGGGTCGGGCAAGACCGCGCTTGCCGCCGCGCTCGCGTGTCGCCTGGGCGCCCCGGTCGTGGGCATCGACGCGTTCGGCACGCCGGCGGCGCTCGTTGCCTCCGCCGACTGGGGCGGCCTGGACCGGGCGCGGCTGGTCCGGCAGGTGCTCGCCCCACTGGCCGCCGGGGCACGCGAGGTGACCTACGACCGGTGCGACGACTGGGACACGTGGCGCACCACGCCGGCGCGGCTGCGGGTGGAGCGCCACCTGGTGGTCGAGGGGGTGGGCCTGTTCCATCCCGGTCTGCTCGCGTGGCTGCACCACCGGCTCTGGCTCGACGTGCCGCTCGCCACCGCCACCGCACGGGGCATCGCCCGGGACATGGCGCGCGGCCAGGATACCCGGGCCCTGTGGGAAGGGGTGTGGGCGCCGACCGAGACGGCGTTCGCGCGACGCTTCCGGCCGCGCGACCTGGCCGACGTCGTCGTGCGACCGTGCGGGGAAGGACCCGGACGGCGTGCCGGCGCCAGCACGTCGTGAGCGCACCCGGGCGCCGGCGGCGTCTCGGTCGCCTCGCCCGTCGTCCGAAGTCGCGCGCCCTCAGCCCGGTGGGCGGGGTGCGGGCGTGCCGAGCCGGTGGTAGCATGGCGTAAGACACTTTCCGGCATGGCCGGGGGCAAGGAGCGTCCGCGTGATCATCCCGATTCGCCAGGATGGCGACCCGGTGCTTCGCCAGGTGGCGAAGCCCGTGCGCAAGTTCAACAAGCAGCTCCGGCGGCTCATGGAAGACATGCTCGAGACGATGTACGACGCGCCGGGTGTCGGCCTGGCCGCGCCCCAGATCGGCATCTCGCGCCGCATCGTCGTGGCCGACGTGGGCGACGGGCCGTATTTCCTCGTCAACCCGGAGATCACCGAGCGCTCGGGCAGCCAGGAGGGCTACGAGGGCTGCCTCAGCGTGCTGGGCTGGGTCGGCATCGTCGAACGGTTCGACCGCGTCGTCGTCCGCGCCTGGGACTACAACGGACGCGAGCAGTGGGTGCGCGCGGACGAGTTCTTCGCCCGCTGCATGCAGCACGAGGTCGACCACCTGAACGGCGTCCTGTACAAGGACACCGCCACCCGCCTCGTCCGCCAGGAAGAGGACGAGGGCGAGGCCGGGGGCCGGGAGCGAGAGGCATAGCGGCGCTCACGACGGTCTTCTTCGGCACGTCCGAGTTCGCCGTGCCGGTGCTCGACCGGTTGGCCGAGCGGACCCGGGTTGCCCTGGTCGTGACCACACCGGAGCGGGCCGGCGATCGCGGGCGGCGGCGACCGACGCCGGTGGGCGGCGCGGCAGCCGCCCGCGGCCTTGCCGTGCGGGCGCCGGAGCGGGGCGAGATGGCAGCCCTTGCGGACGAGTTGGCCGCGCTCGCCCCCGACGCCCTCGTCGTGGCCGCCTACGGCCGGATCCTGCCGGCGCGCCTGGTTGCCGGCGGACGCATCGCGATCAACGTCCACCCGTCCCTTCTGCCCCGCCATCGGGGCGCGGCGCCGGTGGCGTGGACGCTTCTGCGCGGGGACGGGCGCACGGGCGTGACGCTTCTGGGCGTCGGTCCCGAGGTGGACGCCGCCCCGATGTACGACCAGGTCGAGGTGGCGGTCCGGCCGGAAGACGACCGCGGCGCGCTCGAGGGGCGCCTTTCCCAGCTCGCGGCCACGCGCCTGTGCGTCCTCCTCGACACCCTGGCGACCCGTCCCGACCGCACCCTGCCGAGCGTGGCCCAGACCGGGGAGGCGACGTACGCGCCCAAGCTCGGACCCGAGGACGAGGGCATCCGCTGGGACCGGCCGGCGGTCGATCTCGTCCGCCAGGTCCGGGCGCTGGCGCCGCGGCCGGGGGCCCGGACGGCCACGCCGGACGGGCCGCTGCTCGTCCTGTGGGCACAGGCCGAGGCGGCGCCGCCGGAGGCGCCGGTCGGCGAGGTGCGGGCGGGCGCAGACGGCTTTCCCCGCGTCGCGTGCGCGGACGGCCAGCTGCGCCTGGTCCGGGTGCGACCGGCCGGGAAGGCGACGATGGACGGCGATGCCTGGCTGCGTGGCCGCGCCCGCCTGCTCGGTGCCCGGCTGGGCGGGGAGGGGGGCGCGTGAGCGGCGCGTCGGGACCGCCGGACGGCGCGCCGGCGACCGATGCCCGCAGCGTCGCCATGACCGTGCTCTTGCGTGTCGAGCGCGGCGCCTACGCGGGCCCCGTCCTCGACCGCGCGCTCGCCGCGCTTGGGCGCCGGGACGACCGGGCTCTGTGCACCGAGCTGGTGTACGGCAGCCTGCGCTGGCGCGGCGAGCTCGACCACGTGCTGGCCGGCTACCTGCGCCTGCCGCTCGCCCGCCTGCCCGACGCGGCCAAGATCGCGCTGCGCCTGGGTGCCTACCAGGTTCTCCACCTGCGCCGCGTGCCGGCCCACGCGGCGGTGTCGGAGAGTGTGCGGCTCGTGCGCGCGGCCGGCCTGGGTGCGCTCACGGGCGTGGTGAACGGCGTCCTGCGGCGGATCGTCCGCGACGGCGTGCCGCCCTTTCCCGCCGACCCGGTGGCCGCCGCGGCGGCGCGCACCTCGCACCCCGCGTGGCTTGTGGCGGCGTGGCGGGCGCAGTACGGCGAGGCGCGGGCCCGGGCGCTCCTCGACTATGACAACGAGCCGCCCGCCGTGGCGGTGCGCGTGCGACCGGAGGTCGGGCGCGACCGGCTGCTCGGGCGCTGGCAGGAGGCCGGCGTCGCGGCCGAGCCGACCGCGCTGAGCCCGCACGGCCTTCGCCTCGCCGGCGGCCAGGCGGTGTCCGCGCTGCCCGGCTACGACGAGGCGGCGTTCGTCGTCCAGGACGAGGCGGCCATGCTGGCGGTCGAGTGGCTGGCGGACGGCCCGGGCGGGCGCGTCGTCGATGCCTGTGCGGGCCGCGGCGCGAAGACCCTGGGCCTCCTCGACGCCGTCGGGCCGGACGGCTCGGTGCTTGCGGTCGACCTGCACGCCGCCAAGCTGCAGGCCCTTGCCCGGGAGGCCACCCGGCGCGGCCATCGCGTGCACGGGCCGGACGGCACGCCCGCTTCCGGGCCGGGGCTACAGTGGGTCGCCGCGGACGCCCGCCGGCTGCCCGACCTGGTCGGCCCGGACGGGGCCGCGCGCATCCTCCTGGACGCGCCGTGCACCGGCCTGGGGGTGCTTCGCCGCCGACCGGAGCTGCGCTGGCGCCGCTCGGCCGGCGACGCCCAGGCCCTGTCCGCGTTGCAGGGCGAGCTCCTCGACGCGGCCCTGGCGAGCCTGGCCGTGGGTGGCGAGGTTCTGTACGTGACCTGCTCGACCGACCCGCTCGAGGACGAGGGCGTGGTGGCGTCGGCGCTCGCCCGCCATCCCCGGATGGCACCCGCGCCGGTCGCACCGGCCCTACCCGACGCGCCCGGCGTCGATCGCGGCGCCGACGGCAGCGTTCGCCTGTTCGGCCCCGAGACGGGCACGGACAGCTTCTTCTTTGCGCGCCTGCGCAGAACGCGCTAGAGTCGCCAGGGAGTGGAGCGCGGTGGCGCGAACCCGATAGGCGGAGAGGGGGTCACGGCGGCGGTGCAGGACGGACGGGCAGCGGCCGACCCTCGCCCGGATTGGCTCGACCGTCCCGTCGGGGACGGCTTCGAGGCGATGGCGGGCGAACTCGGCCTGCCCGCCTACCGGGGCCGCCAGGTGCGCGCCTGGGCCTACGGCCGCCATGTCCGCGCCTTTGCCCAGATGACCGACCTGCCCCTCGGCCTGCGCGAGCGCCTCGACCGCGAAACGCGCGTCGGCGGTGCGGTGGAGGCCGAGCAGCGTGCCCAGGACGGCACGGCGAAGATCCTCTATGGCCTGGCCGACGGCGACTGGGCCGAGGCGGTGTCGCTGCCGCATCCCTACGGCCGCTCCGTGTGCATCTCGTCCCAGGTCGGCTGCAAGATGGGCTGCGCGTTCTGCGCGAGCGGCCTCGCCGGTTTCGGCCGCCACTTGAGCGGCGGCGAGATGGTCGGGCAGGTCCTGGCGCTGGCCGCCCTGGACCGCGACCCGGTGCGCCGGATCGTCCTCATGGGGATGGGCGAGCCGCTCGACAACTGGGACGGATTCATGGCGTTCTGCGAGGCGGCCCACCATCCCGACGGGCTGGGCCTGAGCTACCGCCACATCACCGTCTCGAGCGTGGGCCTCGTGCCACGCCTGCACCGGCTCATCGACGAGGGGCCGAAGGTGCGCCTGGCGATCTCGCTGCACAGCGCCGACCCGGAGGTGCGCCGCTCGATCATGCCGGTCGCCCGGGCCTACGGCCTGGACGAGCTGGTCGAGGTCGCGCGCCGCTACGAGGACTGGAGCGGCCATCGCGTCACCTACGAGTACGCCCTGATCCGCGACGTGAACGACACGCCGGCGGCCCTCGATGCCCTTCTGCGCTTCCTGCGGCGGGCACCGGGCCACGTGAACCTGATCCCCCTCAACCATGTGGCGGAGTCCGGACTTGCGCGCTCCCGGCCGGAGGACGCCGCCCGGTTTGCCGACGGCCTCGCCGCGGCCGGCGTGCCGGTGACCTTCCGACGCGAATTGGGGAGTGAGATCGATGCGGCCTGCGGACAGCTCCGGCGGCGGGCGGTGGCGGATCGCCGTGTCGTACGGGACCCGGGTGGGCCATCCGAACGCCCTGAACGAGGACTCCGTGTGCACGGAGCGCCTCGCTGACGGCACCTGGCTGTTTGCCGTGGCGGATGGGATCGGCGGCTACGAGGGGGGCGAGGTCGCCAGCGCCCTGGGCGTGGCGACCCTGACCGAGGCGGTGGCCGGACAGGCCGGGCCGCTCGACGAGCGCCTGCGCCTCGCCGCCGCCGAGGCGAACCGGCGGATCATCGACCTGCAGCAGACCGGTCGCCCCGAACTGCGCGCCATGGGCACGACCCTGACCGCGATGGCGGTGGACGAACAGGGCCGCGCTGCCGTCGTCCACATCGGGGACTCGCGCCTGTACCGCCTGGACGGCGATCGGCTGGTCCAGCTGACGCGGGACCACAACGTCGTCGGCGAACTGGTGCGGGAGGGCCTTCTGGAGGAAGAGGAGCGGGTCGACCACCCCCAGCGGCACATGCTCACGCGGGCCCTGGGCGTGGGCGAGGATGCCGACGCCGACGTGTTCGAGCTCACCCTGCGCGACGGCGACGCCTTCCTCCTGCTCACCGACGGCATGGTCGACGCGATCGGCGAGGTCGAGGCGGCGCGCCTCCTGCGCGAGCACGCCGGCAACTGGCAGGCGGTCGGGCCGGCGCTGGCGGCGCTTGCCCGGGAGCGGCAGAACGTGGACGACGCAACCGCCGTGGCCGTGCGCGTCCAGGCGGTGGAGGCAGGCTCGTGATCGGCCACCAGATCGGCGGGCGCTACCGCATCATCCAACGCCTAGGCGGGGGCGGCATGGGCGTCGTCTACCAGGCGGAGGACATGCTCCTCGGCCGCGACGTGGCGATCAAGGTCCTGCGCGCCCATCTGGCCGAGGACGACGCCTTCCGCCGGCGCTTCCAACGCGAGGGCCGGTCGGCGGCAGGCCTCTCCCACCCGAACATCGTCCAGGTGTACGACGTGGGCGAGACCCCCGAGGGCGTGCCCTACATGGTCATGGAGTACGTCGAGGGCCCGACCCTGGACAAGGTCCTGCGCCAGAACGGGCCGCTGCCCGAGGCGCGGGCCGTCGAGGTCGCGATCCAGGTCGCGTCGGCCCTGGCCGAGGCGCACCGGCGCGGCGTCGTGCACCGCGACGTGAAGCCGCTCAACATCCTGGTCCGCCCCGACGGCACGGTGAAGGTGGCCGACTTCGGCATCGCCCGCGCCTCGACCGGCGCCACGCTCGTCAACACCGGCACGATCGTCGGCTCGGCCCACTACGTTTCGCCCGAGCAGGCGCGCGGCGGCTACGTCGACGAGAAGACGGACGTGTATTCGCTGGGCATCGTCCTGTACGAGATGCTGACCGGTCGCACGCCGTTCCAGGGGGACACGGCGGTGGCGGTAGCGCTCAAGCATCTCCAGGACGAGGTGCCCGCGCCCTCGGGCCTGGCCGCGGTGTCGCGGCGCCTGGAGGCCGTCGTGCTACGGGCCCTGGAGAAGGACCCGGGGCGGCGCTACCCGAGTGCGAACGCGCTCCTGGCCGATCTCGAGGCGGTTCGCACGCAGGGCGAGAGCGGGCGTGCCGGCGTGCGCCGGCGGGTCCGCGGCGGCGGCGGCGCCCAGAGCGTGTGGGTGGCGGTCGTGGCGGCGCTCATCGTCGCCGCCGTCGGGGCGGCGGCGTACGCCTACACGCACTACATCGAGCCCAAGCCCCTGGCCGTCCCGGCCGTGCGCGGCGAGCCGGCCGCGACCGCCGCCCAGGCGATCGTCGGGGCAGGGCTGCGCGCCCACACCGCGGACGTCTCCAGCCTCACCGTGCCGGCCGGGGATGTGGTGTCGACGAAGCCGGCGGGCGGCAGCCCGGTCAAGGCCAAGGCGCTCGTCACCGTGAACGTGAGCGTCGGGCCGCCCAGCGTCGCCGGCGGCGTGCCCAACGTGGCCGGCCAGGAGTTGTCCGCCGCCCAGCAGGAGCTCGAGGGCCTCGGGCTGAAGGTGGCCCAGGTCCTGCACCGGCCGTCCAACGTCTACGGCAAGGGCGAGGTGTCGTCGACCGAGCCGCCGGCCGGCACGCCCATCCGCCAGGGCCAGCCGGTGAGCGTGACGGTGTCGACCGGCACCTCGCTCGCGACCGTCGCGATGCCCCGCCTGCTCGGCCTGGATCTGGCCACCTGGCAGGCCGCCCTGGCGGCAAAGGGTCTGACGGCGACGGAGATCCGCTATGGCTTGTCCAGCCTGCCTGCCGGCCAGGTCCTTGACCAGCAACCGGCGCCCGGCACGCCGGTGGGGGCGGGCTCGAACATCGTCCTCGACCTCAGCCCGGGCGCGGGCGGACGCGCCCTGCTCGGCACCCAGACGACCCAGCAGCAAAGCGCCACGATCACCCTGCCGCAGAACATGAAGGCGGGCACGCCGGTGATGATCCAGGTCGTGAGCGGCCCCGCCGGCGCGACCAAGGATGTGGTGAAGGTGCTGCCGGCCGCCCAGCCCGGCCAGTCGGTCACGGTCACCTACACCTGGCAGGGCAGCGGCAGCCTCGAGGTCTGGATCGGGGGCTCGGTGGCACGCACGATCTCCCTGCCCATCGCCGCCTCCGCGGCGGGCGGCTAGGGGACCAGGAGGGAATCGGATGGCCGGAGCGCAGCCGAGAATCTGGCCGTCGGTGCTGGCCGCCGACCTGGCCGACCTGCGTGCCGCCGCGCAGGCCGTCGACGGCGCGGCGGACGGGCTGCACATCGACGTGATGGACGGCCGATTCGTGCCCAACCTGACGATCGGACCGCCCGTGCTGGCTGCTCTGCGGCGGCACACGGCGCTGGCGCTCGAGGCCCACCTGATGGTCGCGGACGCGGACAGCCTGCTGGACGCGCTCGCGGCGGGCGGGGCGAGCCAGGTCGCCGTGCACGTGGAGGCCTGCGTCCATCTCCAGCGCACCCTGGCACGGGTGCGCGCACTGGGCATGCGGGCGGTGGCGGCGCTCAACCCGGCGACGCCGGTCGATGCGCTCGCCTGGGTCGCCGACGATCTCGACGGGGTGCTGGTGATGACCGTCAACCCGGGCTTTGGCGGCCAGCGCACGATCCCCGCCGCCGTGCGCAAGGTGGCGGCGGTGCGGGCCTGGGCGGAGGCCTCCGGGCGCCCCGATCTTCCCATCGGCGTGGACGGCGGGATGGATGCGGTCACCGCGCCGCTCTGCGTTGCCGCCGGGGCGACCGACATCGTGGCGGGAAGCTCGGTCTACGGCACGCCCGATCCGCGCCGGGCGATCGCTGCCCTGCGCGCGGCTGCGACCGCCCGCGGCCAGGGCGGGCGAGGAGGCACGCCCTGACCTGGACCGAGGCGGATTCGCGCGCCTACCTGGCGCGCGCCGAGGTCGTCACGCCCTCGCGCGACGAGGCCATGGCGATGCTGTGCGCGCTCGTCCCGTACGCCCCGGACCGCCCGTTCACCGCCGTCGAGCTGTGCTGCGGCGGCGGTGACCTGGGCAGCCGGCTGCTCGAGACGTTCCCGGCCATGCGCTATGTCGGCCTGGACGGATCGCAGGTGATGCGCGACACGGCGACGGGGCGGGTGGCGGCCTACGGACCGCGCGCCAGCGTCGGCGCCTTCCGCCTCGAGGACGGCGACTGGCGGCGCAGCCTGCCGTCGGACACGGGCCTCGTCGTGTCGTCGCTCGCCGTCCACCACCTGGACAGCGCCGGCAAGCGCCGGCTGTTCCGGGACATGCACGCGGCGCTCGCTCCCGGCGGGGCGCTGTTGCTGTTCGACCTCGTCCAACCCGCGGCGCCCATCGCCGTGCGGGCGTTTGCCGGGGCCTGGGACGCGGTGGTGCACGGCCAGGCGCAGGGCCGGGACGACGGCGGGGCGCTGGTGCGGGCCTTCGTCGACGGTCGGGAGAACATCTACCGGCACCCGGATCCGGCCGACATGCCCGATCCGCTGGCCGACCAGCTGGGCTGGCTTGCGACGGCCGGGTTCGTCGACGTCGACGCGTTCTGGCTGCGCGCCGGCCACGCCCTGTACGGCGGCTACAAGGCGCCGGCCGGCGCGTAGGGCGAAACGACAAGCGACCGCCCGTCGCGTCGTACGGTTCGCCCGACGTGACGGCGACGTCCGTACGGCCGCGCGGGATATCATCGTGATGTCGGACAGGGGCGCGCGACAGCGGTCGCGGGCCCCGGAGGCGAAGCACGTGGCACAGCGCAGGGGCGTGTTCGTGCGCCTGGACGCCGATGTGCGCACTGCGCGCTTCGCGCCTGGGCGCGTGCCGAGCGACGCAGCGCCGGCGCCCAGGTCGAGGGCGGTGCTGCGCGACGCCCTGGGGCGCGCCGACCGGTTCGCCGCCGGCACGTACGCCGGCCGCGGCCCGCGGCGGGACGAGCCGGTTCCCGGACAGACCCGGTGGCGCATAGAATACGAACGCCCGCGCAGGAGCGCGGGCGAAAGGGGGCGGGAGCGGTTGCAGGTCCATGTCGTGCGGGTGCCGCGGCTGGTGGGCTCCCTGCTTCTCGTCTTCGTCCGTCTCTGGTCGCGCCGCTAGCGGCAGCCTCGCGCTCCTCGTCGTCGCGCGGGCGCTACAGCGCCCGCGTCACCTTGCCCGAACGAAGGCAGCGCGTGCACACGCGCACGCGCACGGCCTTGCCGTGCAGCATCGCCCGCACCGGCCGCAGGTTCGGCTCCCACCGCCGCAGGGTCTTCTTGTTGGAGTGGCTGACGCGGTGGCCGAACGCCACCTTCTTGCCGCACACGGCACACTCCCGGGCCACGCGAACCCCTCCTCGGGCATCTCGTCGTCGCCGGACGCTGTCGCGTCCCGGCCAGACCGAAGCAGTATACCATGGATGGTGCGCACGCGGACGGGACAAGCCAGCAGGAGTGCGCGCGGCGCGAGCCGAAGCGGCGAGGACGGTTCGGGAGGCGTGTGGTGGAGCGCAGGACGGGTCTGGGGCGGGTGGTCGTGCCGGACGACGTGGTGGCCGCCATCGCGGCGCGCTACGCGATCGCCACCGCGCCCGTCGCGGGTCTTGTCCGCGCGGCCGGCCCCGGCCAGCAGTTGCTGCCGTTTCGCCACCTGGCGCGCGGGGTGTCGGTGAGCGCGAGCGGCAACACGGTGCACGTGGTCATGCAGGCGGCGGCGCGGTTCGGCGTCGATGCCGACGACCTCGCCCGGGCGGCTGCCCAGACCGCCGAGCACGTCGCCGCCGCGATCGGTGGCGGTGTGCGCGTCGACCTGGAGCTGCGGGTGGTGGCCGTGCGCCAGCGCGGACGGCTGCGCTGGCTGCGCCGGCCCGAGGGCGCGAGGCGGGGCCACGCCGCCGACCCGACGAAGGAGGCACCGGTGTGACCAATGCGGGGGAGCCGACCGTGCGCGTGCGCCTGTTCGCCGTCGCGGCGGAGCGCGCGGGAGCGCGGGAGATCGTTGTCCAGGCGGGGACGGTCGGCGAGGTGCGCGCGGCGCTCGCCGCCCGGGCGCCGGCGCTCGCGGCGCTCCTGCCGCGGTGCGCGCTGGCCGTCGACGGGACGTACGCGACCGACGCGCAGCCCGTGCCCGACGGGGCCGAGGTGGCGGTCATCCCGCCGGTATCCGGCGGGGCCGGGACGGACGAGGCCGGCCCCTACGGCCGCATCCAGGACACGCCGATCGACGCGGGCGACATCGTCGCGCGCGTGCGCCAGGACGACGCCGGCGCGCTCGTGGTGTTTCACGGCACGGTCCGGGCGCACACCGGCGACCAGGTGACCGACTATCTCGAGTACGAGAGCTACGTCAGCCTCGCCCAGCGCGAGATGGAGCGGATCCTGCGCGAGGTCGAGGCGGCGGTGCCGGGCAGCCGTCTTGCTGCCGCGCACCGCACCGGGCGCCTGGACGTGGGCGAGACCGCGGTCGTCGTGGCCGCCACCGCGGGCCACCGGGACGGCGCGTTCGAGGCGGCCCGCACCGCCATCGACCGGATCAAGGCCGAGGTGCCGATCTGGAAGCGCGAGATCGGTCCGGACGGCACGGCATGGGTCGAAGGCAGCCCGGTGGCCGGCGCCGACCGCGGCGGGACGGGTCCGGCCTAGCCGAGCGCGGCCGCGATCCGGGACGCCTCCGCCTGCATCGCCTCGCGGTCGTGCGCCTCGGGCCCGGACGGGATGTGCATGCGCAGGCCGTCGCCGCTGCGCCGGGGCACGACGTGCACGTGCAGGTGGTGCACGGTCTGGCCGGCGGCCGCACCGTTGGCCTGGAGGACGTTCACGCCGTCGGCGGCGTACGCCCGCTGCACGGCACCGGTCAGGGAGCGCACCGCGTCGAACAGCGGTCCGACCTCGGCCGCCGGCAGGTCGACGAGCGTCGCCGCGTGCACGCGCGGCACCACAAGCGTGTGCCCGGCCGTGACCGGCCGGATGTCCAGGAACGCGACGACGCGGTCGTTCTCGAACACGCGGTAGCTCGGCAGCTCGCCGCGGACGATGGCGCAGAACACGCAATCCAGGAACCGCACCCCCTCGACATCGTTCCCCCGATTGTAGCGTGCGCCGGCGCCCGCCGCGACGCGCCGGTTGACAGGCCGGCGACCCGCCCGTATGATCCGAGCAAATCGAGGACGAAGGGCGATGCGCGGGAAGAGTACCGCCGCGTCCCGGGCGCAAGCGAGCCGGCGTAGGTGCGAGGCCGGTCGCCCGGACGGCGGGAATGGGCCCGCAAGCCGCGAACCGAAGGCAGCCGCCGTAGGCTTCGCCGGAACCCCACCGTGACAGGGGGGCGGACATCGGAGCGATCCCGTGTCCGGCAAAGAGGGGCTTCGGCCCAAGCGGGGTGGCACCGCGGAAGCTTGCTTCCGTCCCGACGGGGACGGGGCTTTTTTGTGTCTGGGGGAGGCGGCGGGATGGCCACGGCAAGCCGGCGCGACGGGGGCCTGGGACGAGGGGAGCGGCTGGAGGGCGTGCGCGTCACCGACCCGGTGGCGCTCCTGCGCGCTCTGGGCGATCCGGAGGCGGTGCTGCTCGAGGACGGCCGGCAGGCGTTCGCGATTCTCGCCCTGGCGCCGAGCGCCCGGGTCGTGGCAACCCCTGGCGGGCCGTACCGGGTCGAGCGCGCGGGCGCGGGCGCCGAAGAGATCGCCGACCGCGGGCCTGCCGGCCTGCGCCGGGCGCTGACGCTCGCCGGGGCGGTGCGGCGGCCGGCCTTCGGCTACCTGGGCTATCCGTATGCGGCCCGCGTCGAACGCCTGCCGCTCCTGGCCGACGACCGTCCGGACGTGGCGTTTCTCGTGCCGGGCCTGCTCCTGCGCGTCGACGTGCACCGCGGGGGCGAGGTGACGGTGTTGGGCGAGGCGGACCCGGAGGCGCTGCGCGAGGTGGTCCGCGCGGCGGCCGCCGTTGCCGCGAGCGGGCCGCGCGCCGTGGCCCCGCCGCCGGCCGACGCGCGGCTTGTCATGCCCGACCTGGCCGACCATCGCGACAGCGTGCTCGCGGCTGTCGACGCCATCCGGCGCGGCGAGACCTTCCAGATCGTCGTCGGGCGGCCGTTCCGGGTCGAGCGCCCGGGCGCGGCGCTCGACGCCTACGACCGCCTGCGCGTCCATCGCGCCGGCTACGGCGGCTACGTGCACGTGGCCGGCATGCGCCTCGCCTCGGCCTCGCCCGAACTGCTCGTCGCCCGCCGCGGTCGCCGGATCCGGACGATGCCGATCGCCGGCACCCGGCCGCGCGGGCGCTCGGTCGCGGAGGACCGGCGGCTGCGCGCCGAACTCCTGGCCGACCCGAAGGAGCGCGCCGAGCACGCCATGCTCCTCGACCTCGGGCGCAACGACCTGGGCCGGGTGGCCCGCTACGGCACGGTCTCGGTCACGTCGTCGTTCCGGGTCGGCGTGCACCCCACGGTGCTCCACATCACCTCGCACGTGGCCGCCACGCTGGCGCCGGACAAGGACAGCGTCGACCTGGTGTCGGCCGTCTTTCCCGCCGGCACGGTGAGCGGCGCGCCCAAGGTCCGGGCGATGGAGCTCATCGCCGAGCTCGAGCCGGCCGCCCGCGGACCCTACGCCGGCGGCTTCGGCTACGTTGCCGCCGACGGGGCGACGCGGCTGGCGATCACCCTGCGCACGGCGGTGTTCTCCGCCAAGACGCCCGAGCGGGCCGAGGTTTGGGCCGGCGGCGGGATCGTCTTCCGTTCCGACCCGGCCGCGGAGGCGGTCGAGATCCAGGCCAAGGCGCGGACCGTGATCGGCAGCTGCTGGCCCGGGGCGGCATCGCAGACGGCCCCTCTGGCCTCGACCGCGGTGGCGGCAAGATCGTGAGCGGGGCGGCACGCAGCGGGCAAGGGGGCACGGCGCAGATGCTGGAGGCGAGGCTTCTCGTGGTCGACAACTACGACTCGTTCACGCACAACCTCGTGCAGGGCCTGGGTGCACTCGGCTGCCGGATGCGCGTCCTGCGCAACGACGACCCGGCCCTCGAGGCGCCGGACCTCTTCGAGGCGGTGGATGGGATCGTCTTCTCGCCCGGCCCGGGCGTGCCGTCGCGGGCCGGGCGGATGCCGGCTCTGCTCGCCCGCCTGGCGGGCGAGCGGCCCGAGCTGCCCGCGCTCGGCATCTGCCTGGGCCTGCAGGCGATGGCCGAGGCGGCGGGCGGCCGGCTCGAGCTGGTCGAGCCGGTGCATGGCGAGGCGCGGCCGCTCGAACACGGCGGCGACGGCCTCCTCGCCGGCCTGCCCTCGCCGCTTCTCGCCGGACGCTACCACTCCTGGGCGGTGGCGGCGCCGATCCCGGCCATGGCCGAGGTCACGGCCCGCAGCGGCGACGGCACGGTGATGGCGATGCGGTTTGTCGACCGCAACTGGGAGGGCCTGCAGTTCCACCCCGAGTCGGTCCTGACGCCGGCGGGACCGACGATCCTCGAGGCGTTCGCGAGGAGGTGTGCGGCGTGATCCGGGAGGCGATCGCGACCCTGGTCGGCGGCGGCACGCTCGACGAGACGGCCGTCGGCGAGGTGATGGGCGAGATGATGCGGGGCGAGGCGAGCGCCGCCCAGATGGCGGGATTCCTCGTCGCCCTGCGGATGCGCGGCGAGGACGCGGGCGTGCTCGCGGGCGCCGCGCGGGCGATGCGCGCCCACGCGACGGCGGTGCCGCACCGGACCCGGCCGCTCGTCGACACCTGCGGCACGGGTGGCGACGGGCGCGGTACGTTCAACGTCTCGACCGCGGCGGCGTTCGTCGTGGCCGGGGCGGGCCAGGCGGTGGCCAAGCACGGCAACCGGGCCCAGTCCGGGCGCAGCGGCGGCGCCGACTGCCTGGAGCAGCTGGGCGTCACCGTGGAGATGACGCCCGAGGCGGCCGGTCGCGCGATCGACGAGATCGGCATCGCCTTCCTCTTCGCACCCGCCTTCCACCCGGCGATGCGCCACGTCGGACCGGTGCGCGGCGAGCTCGGCGTGCGCACCGTGATGAACCTGCTCGGACCGCTGGCCAACCCGGCCGGGGCCGACTGCCAGGTGGTGGGCGTGGGCGCACCCCAGTTCCTCGAACCGGTGGCCGAGGCCCTGGGCCGCCTGGGCAGCGACCACGCCCTCGTCGTCCACGACCGCGGCGGCTGTGACGAGATCACCGCCGCCGGGCCGGCGGACGCGATCGAGGTGTCGCCGGCCGGGCTGCGCCGCCTGGTGATCGACCCGCAGGCTCTCGGTGTCCCCCGCTGCGATCCGGCCGCGCTCGTCGTCGACGGTCCCGCCGCCTCGGCGGCGATGGTCCGCGACGTGCTGGCCGGCGCGCCGGGACCGGCGCGCGACACGGTGCAGCTGAACGCTGCGGCGGCGCTGTACGTGGCCGGCCGGGCCGAAAGCCTGGCCGAGGGGATGGTGCTCGCGGCCCGCAGCCTGGACAGCGGCGCCGCACGCGACCGGCTGGAGGCGCTGCGTACCTTCGAGGCGTCGGCGCGCACGGCCCTGGGCGGGGCGCCGGCGTGAGCGTCCTCGAGACGCTCGGCGCCGGCGCACGGGCGCGCGTCGAGGCCGCCCGCGCCCGGACCCCCGAGTCGGAACTTCTCGCCCGCTGTGCCGCCCTTTCGCCGGCGCGGGACGTCCTGGGCAGCCTGCGCCGGCGGGGCCGCCCCGCCCTCGTGGCCGAGTTCAAGCGCAGCTCGCCGTCCGCCGGCACGATCGCCGGCGATGCCCAGCCGGGCGCCACGGCGGCTGCGTACGCACGCGCCGGCGCGGCGATGGTCTCGGTCCTCACCGAGCCGAGCCGGTTCGGCGGCCGCCTCGAGGACATGGCCGAGGCCCGCGCGGCGTGCGCCCTGCCCATCCTGCAGAAGGATTTCGTCGTGGACACGTACCAGCTGGCCGAGGCCCGGGCGGCGGGCGCCGACTGCGTGCTGCTCATCGTCGCCCTCGTCGGCGCCGATCTGGACCGCCTCCTGGTGCGGGCACGCGGCCTGGGCCTGACGGCGCTCGTCGAGGCGCACACCGCCGACGAGCTCGACCGGGCGATCGCCAGCGGCGCGCGCCTGATCGGCGTGAACAATCGCGACCTGGGCACCTTGGCGGTCGACACGGGTACCGCCGAACGGCTCCTGCCGCGCGTGCCGCCCGGCGTCTTCGCCCTGGCCGAGAGCGGCCTGCGCTCCCAGGCGGACGTGCGCCGGGCCGTCGCCGCCGGCGCCGACGGGGTGCTTGTCGGCGAGCACCTCATGCGCAGCGCCGATCCGGCCGCGGCGGCGGCCGCGCTCCGGGAGGCCGGGCGGCCGTTCGTCAAGGTGTGCGGGGTGACGCGGCGGGCCGACGCCGAGATCGCGGCCCAGGCCGGCGCCGACGCCATCGGCCTCGTGTTCGCCCCGAGCCCGCGCCGGGTCGACGCCCGGGCCGCCCGCGCCATCGGCCACGGCCTGGCCGTGGCGCGCGTAGGCGTGTTCGCCGGCGAGAGCATCGACGCGATCCTTCGCACCGCCGTGGAGGCGGATCTCACCGCCGTGCAGCTGCATGACGCGTCCGACCGCCTGGCGGACGTCGGGCGCCTGCGCACGCAGGGGCTCGACGTGCTCGCGGCCGTGGCGTCCGGGGACGCGGACCGTGCGCGGCGGGCCTTCGAGGCCGGGGCCATGCCGCTTCTGGACGCGCGCCTGGGGCCCCGTCCGGACGGGCACGGCGGGCAGCTCGACATGGCGGCGGCGGCGGCCCTGTCGCGCCAGGTGCGCCGGCTGGTCCTGGCCGGAGGCCTCGGCCCGGAGACGGTCGAGGCCGCGGTCGCGGCCGTCGACCCGTGGGGCGTCGACGCGTCGTCGGGGCTGGAGGGCGACGAGGGACCGGGGCGCAAGGACGCAGCGCGCGTGCGCGCGTTCGTCGGCGCCGCGCGTCGGCGATGGCGCGCCACCGCCGACGGCGGGGCGGGGACGGACAAGCACACCGGGGAGGGGCAGCGCGATGCCGCAGGTTGACGATGAGGGGCACTTTGGCGCCTACGGCGGGCGGTATGTGCCCGAAACGCTGATGCCGTCGGTGCTGGCGCTGGAGACGGCGTACGCCGAGGCGCGCAGCGACCCGGCGTTTCGCGCCGATCTCGACGAGCTGCTGCGCACCTACGTAGGCCGGCCGACGCCGCTCACGCCGGCGCGGCGCCTGTCGAGCCACGCGGGCGGGGCGCACCTGTTCCTCAAGCGGGAGGATCTGTGCCACACCGGTGCGCACAAGATCAACAACACCATCGGCCAGGTCCTGCTTGCCCGGCGCATGGGCAAGAAGCGGGTCCTGGCCGAGACCGGCGCCGGCCAGCACGGGGTGGCCACGGCCACGGCGGCGGCCCTGTTCGACCTCGCCTGCACGGTCTACATGGGGCGCGAGGACATCGAGCGCCAGGCCCTCAACGTGTACCGGATGGAGCTTCTGGGCGCGCGGGTCGTGCCGGTCGACAGCGGCAGCGGCACGCTCAAGGACGCGACCAACGAGGCCCTGCGCGCCTGGACGGCCGATCCCGACGCGTTCTACGTCATCGGCTCGGTCGTCGGGCCGCACCCCTACCCGACGATGGTGCGCGACTTCCAGTCGGTGATCGGGCGCGAGGCGCGGGCCCAGATCCTCGACGCGACCGGCCGGCTGCCCGACCTCGTCGTCGCATCGGTCGGCGGCGGTTCGAACTCGGCCGGCCTGTTCTCGCCGTTCGAGGACGACGCCGGGGTGCGCATGCTCGGCGTCGAGGCGGCCGGCGAGGGTCTCGAGACGGGCCGGCACAGCGCCTCCCTGACCGCCGGCCAGCCGGGCGTCCTCCACGGCGCCCGCTCGTACCTGCTCCAGACCGAGGACGGGCAGGTGCAGGTGGCCCACTCGATCTCGGCCGGCCTCGACTACCCGGGCGTCGGCCCCGAGCACGCCCACTGGCGTGACAGCGGCCGCGCCACGTACACGACCGCGACGGACGCCGACGCCCTCGAGGCGGTCTCGCTCACGTGCCGGCTGGAGGGCATCCTGCCGGCGCTCGAGAGCGCCCACGCGATCGCTGCGGCGGTGCGCGCCGCCCGGACGATGCCCGCGGGCGCGAGCGTCATCGTGTGCCTGTCCGGCCGAGGCGACAAGGATGTCGAAACCATGCGCCGCGGCGGACTCGGGCGGCAGGGAGGGGAGCGGCAGTGAGCGAAGCGAACGACGGCGCGGTGTCGACGTCTGCGGCGGGGGCCGCGCGCATCGAGGCCGCGATCCGGCGCCGGCGGGCGGCGGGGGGGTGCGCCCTCATTCCGTTCCTGACCGCCGGCGATCCAGACCCGGGGTCGAGCCTCGCGCGCATGCTCGCATGCGCCGACGCGGGGGCGGACGTGCTCGAGGTCGGGCTGCCGTTCTCCGACCCGGTGGCGGACGGGCCGACGCTGCAGGCGGCGGCCGGGCGCGCGCTCCGGGCCGGGGTGGGCACCGACGCCACCCTGGACCTGGTGGCGCTGGTGCACAAGGCGCGACCGGCACTGCCGATCGTGATCCTGACCTACCTCAACCCGGTGCTGCGGCCGGGCGCCGGGACGTTCGCCCGGCGCGCGGCCGAGGCCGGCGCGGATGCGCTCCTGGTGCCCGACCTGAGCCTGGAGGAGTCCGGACCGGTGCGCGAGGCCGCCCACGCCGCGGGGCTGGGCCTGTTGCCGTTCGCCGCCCCGACCAGCGGCGAGGCGCGTCTGCGGCGCATGGCCGAGGTGGCCGAGGGATTCGTGTACTGCGTCGCCCGCGTCGGCGTCACCGGCGCCGACCGGGAGGTGGCAACCTCGGCCCGGCAGGTGGTCGAGGGTGTCCGCCGGGTCACCCGGGTGCCGTGCGCCGTCGGCTTCGGCGTGGGCACGCCCGACGCGGCGCGCGTGGTGGCCGGGTTCGCGGACGGTGTCATCGTGGGAAGCGCCCTCGCGGCGCAGGGGTCCGGCGACGGGCCCCCCAGTCCCGACGCCATCGCCGAACTGCTCGGGGCGATGCGACGGGCGATGGAACCCGCCGCCGGCGTTGCCGGCGGCACCAAGGAGGGGTCGTAGGATGGCAGGACAGCGTAGGGAGACCCCGGGGCTCAAGGTGGAGCTGGCCGGCGAGGACGCGTCGCGCACCGAGGTCCGCATCGGCGATGTGGTGTTCGGGGCGCAGGCGCTGGCGGTCATCGCCGGGCCGTGTGCCATCGAGAGCGAGGAGCAGTACCTGCAGGCGGCCGTGGCCGTGGCCCAGGCCGGCGGGCGGTGCCTGCGGGCGGCGGCGTTCAAGCCGCGCACGTCGCCCTACTCGTTCCAGGGACTGGAGCTCGAGGGCCTGCGGCTGGCCCGCATGGCGCGCGAGGTGACGGGCCTTCCGGTCGTGACCGAGGTGCTCGACACGCGCATGGTCGAGACCGTCGCCGAATCGGTCGACTGCTTGCAGATCGGCGCGCGCAACATGCAGAACTACGAGCTGCTCAAAGAGGTGGGCATGAGCGGCCGTCCGGCCCTGCTCAAGCGGGGCCTGGCGGCGACCGTCGAGGAGTGGCTGCTGGCGGCGGAATACCTCCTGGCCGGCGGCAGCGACCAGGTGATCCTGTGCGAGCGCGGCATCCGCACGTTCGAGACGGCGACGCGCAACACGCTCGACCTGAACGCCATCCCGGTGCTTCGCGAGCGCACCCACCTGCCGGTGGTCGTCGACCCCAGCCACGGCACCGGCCGGCGCAGCCTGGTCGTGCCGATGGCGCGGGCCGGGGTCGCGGCCGGCTGCGACGGCCTGATCGTCGAGGTCCACCCGGACCCCGACCACGCCCTGTCCGACGGCTTCCAGTCGCTGGACGCGGAGGGCTTTCGCGGCCTGATGGAGGCGATCGAGCCGGTCGCGCGCGCGGTGGGGCGCAGCCTGTGAGGGCGGCGCTGCCCGGCGCCGGCAGCGTCCGAACCGTGACCGGCTCCGGCGCGTTTCGCTTCGACGGGCGCGTGCCCGGCGACAAGTCGATCTCCCACCGGGTGGCGCTGCTGTCGCTTCTTGCCGACGGCGAGAGCCGGATCGAGGGCTATGCTCCGGGGGCGGACTGCGCCGCCACGCTGCGGGTGATCGAGGCCTTGGGGGCGCGCGTCGAGCGCCTTGCCGAACCGGGCGCGCTCGCGGTCACGGGTCGCGCGGACGCGCCGCTCGAGGCCGAGGACGTCCTCGATGCCCAGAACAGCGGCACGCTGGCCCGGCTCGCAACCGGCCTTCTCGCCGGCGCCGGACGCTATGCCGTGCTGACCGGGGACGCGTCCTTGCGGGGGCGACCGATGGGCCGGGTGCTGCGGCCGCTCGCCCAGCTGGGCGCCCGCACCGCGGGCCGGGCCGGCGGCGAGCGTCTGCCGGTTGCCATCCTGCCCGGCGCGCTCCATCCGGGCGAGGTCGCGCTCGAGGTGGCCAGCGCCCAGGTGAAGTCGGCCGTCCTCCTGGCCGGGCTGTTCGTCGAGGGCGAGGTCGCCGTGCGCGAGCCCGCTCCCACCCGCGACCACACCGAGCGCCTGCTCGCGGCCGCCGGGGTGGCCGTGTCGGTGCGGGAGGACGGGGCCGGCCGGCGGATCGCCCTTGGCGGCCCCGCCCGGCCGCGTCCCATGCGGTGGCGCGTGCCGGGCGACCTCTCGAGCGCGGCGTTCCTGCTCGCGGCCGCCTGCCTCACGGGCGGCGAGGCGGTGGTGCGCGGGGTCGGCATGAACCCCGGCCGTACCGCCTTCCTGGACGTCCTCCAGGCGATGGGGGCGCGGGTCGAGATCGCCGACGCCGCCGACTGGCAGGGCGAACCGGCTGCCACCGTCACCGCGAGGGCCGACGACGGCCTCGCCGGCACGGCCGTGGGGCCGGTCGGCATCGCGGCGATGATCGACGAGTTGCCGCTCGTCGCCGTGCTCGGCGCCCTTGCCCGCGGCCGCACGGAGGTGCGCGGGGCGACCGAGCTGCGCCACAAGGAGAGCGACCGCATCACCGCGATGGTCGAGGGACTCACCCGGCTCGGCGTGCGCTGCGGCGAGTACCCGGACGGCTTCTGGGTCGAGGGCGGGCGGACGCCCCGGGGCGGTCGCGTCGACGCGCGTGGCGACCACCGGGTGGCGATGGCGTTCGCCGTGCTGGCGCTCGGCTGCACCGGGCCGGTGGAGATCGACGGGGCGGAGGCGGCCGACGTGTCCTACCCGGGCTTCTGGAACGACCTGGGCGTGGCGGACCGCAGCTTGCGGTAGCCGCGCCGGGGGACCGCGGGGCCGGCGCTGCCGGCCCCGCCGTGCGTTCGGGCGCAGTCGTCGGGCCGCGCGCGGCCCTGCGCGCGGAAGGTCTGCCGGTGGCGCCGGGTCCGCCGGGGAGCGCCCGGGGCGCGGCCATCCCGCGCCGCCCGGCGGCGACCCGTCCCGTGCCGTCGGATGGGAGCGGGGCCGGCCGCGGTCTTCGATGTCGACCCCGTACGGTCCGGCGCGCCGCCGGCCGTGTGCCGCCGGGCTGTCGCCGGTGCCGACCGGCGCCTGCGGCGGGGGCGCCGGTGGCGGGGCGGGGGGGTGGACGGGCAGGGCGGTCCCGCGCCGCAACCCGCCCGCCGGGTGGACGGTCGCCGTCGCCGTTCGCGCCCGCACCGCCAAGGACGACGCCCGTGTGCACGCGTGGACAGGTGCGTGCCCGCCCTGCCGGCGTTTGGGCACGCCACGGTGCACCGCTGCACCGCTGCGACGCCTGGCACGCGCGCACCATAGCATGTGCCACCGGGAGGTGGCCCTGGTGGCTCGACAGGTGGACGCGGGGACGAGAATCCTGACCGATGCGCTGCGCAAGGCGTTCAACGTGTCCGGCCCGAAGGGCCAGAACGAAACCGGCCCGTTCGCGGGCACGAAGTGGCGTCCCGCCGGCTGCTGGTCCGATGCCGGGCCGGAGCAGGGAAGGCCGCAACGCGTGGTGCGCCCGCGCCTGCGACGCGCCATGTCCGGTAGCTAGGCATGAGTCTGCCCTCGGTCAGCGGCCTCGTCCTGCTCTTGACGTTCGTCCTGCCCGGGTACCTGGCGCGATCGGTGGCCAACCGCAAGGTACCGCTGCCGCCGGTGTCCGACTTCGGCCTGCTCCTCCAGTCGTTTCTCATCAGCGTGCTGATCAACGTGATCGTGGCGCTCGCCTGGTACGTGGTGCACCGGATCGCCCCGGGCGTGCCCGACCCCGTGCTCACGGTCGCGGGCAGGGCGAGCGGCCTGGTGCCCCTCACCCTCACGGTGGCGGTGGGCATTTCGCTCGGCGCGGGCCTGGCGGTAGGGTCGTGGACCGACCTCGTCAGCCAGGTGCTCAGCTATGGCGCTCCCACCGTCGCCCCGTACTACCCGTATGTGCTGTACACGATCAACCCGCGCCACCTGACGCGGGACGGCGAGTCGCCCGTGCACGCCTGGGTGGCCGTGACCCTGACCAACGGCGAGACCGTCACCGGCCGGGTGCGCGAATACGGCGTCGGCCCCGGCGACAGCCAGAGCCTGGTGCTCGACAGCGCCTCGGTGTGGCCGGTCGGGGCGACGGTGCCGGAGGAGCGCGGCCACGCCCTCGTCTACGTCGCCGGCGACGCGGTGGCCCGGGTCGAGGTGTACTACGCCAACGACCAGCACCCGTCGGTGCCGCCGCCGGCCGGGTAGGTGCCCGAGGCGCCGGGCCGCTCCCTGCCGGGCAAGCCCTCAGGCGACCAGGCGTTCGAGCACGAGCGCTGCGCCGACCACGATCATCCCGGCCCCGGCCAGGCGCGTCGCCGCGGCGCAAAGGCCGGGACGCCGGGCGAGAAGCCCGCGGGCGACGGTCCCCAGGGCGAAGTAGAAGGCGGCGCAGGTCACGGTGAACACGACGCCCAGCAAGCCGAGCTGGACCGTGAGCGGCCAGCCGTGGTGCGGCCGGGCGAACTGCGGCAGGAGCGCCACGAAGATGAGGAGTCCCTTCGGGTTGAGCCCGCTCACGCCTGCCCCCTGGACGAAGACGCCCCACGCCCCGCGTGCGTCCCCGCCCGCGCGCACGGCCGGGTCCGGGCCGTGGCCGTGCCACAGGTTGCGCGCCCCCTGCAGCGTGAGGTAGGCGCCGCCGGTGACGGTGAGCGCGGTCAGTGCCACCGGGGTGGTGGCCACGACGGCGCCCACGCCGACCGCGACGACGACCGTCATGCCGAGGTAGCCCGCGACGAGACCGGCGACGGCAGGCGCCACGGCCCGACCCTGCAGGGCCGCGCCCAGGGTGAAGGCCCAGTCGGCACCGGGCACGGCGATCAGAAGGAGCGAGACCGCCCAGAACGCGGCGACCGGGCCGAGCGCCATGGATCCGCCCCTCTTCGCGCGGTCATTCATCCCACGCAAAGCGTAGACCGAATCGTCCCAAAGGTGATTGCGCGTTTTGCCGACAAGTGGGCCCGGGATGGTAAGATCGGCGCCATGGATGCCATCGACCGGAAGATTCTTGCGGCCCTCCAGGGCGAGGGACGCTTCACCATCACCGAGCTCGCCGCACGGGTCGGGCTCACCGTGTCGCCGTGCCACCGGCGCCTGAGGGACCTCGAGCGCCAGGGCGTGATCGCGGGCTACCGGGCCGTGGTCGACCCGGCTGCCGTCGGGCTCACGTTCCAGGCGCTCGTCTTCGTCACCATGCGACAGGAGGACCGCGACACCCTACTCACCTTCGAGGCGGCGGTCGCGCGCATCCCCGAGGTCGTCCAGGCCCAGCGCCTGTTCGGCGATTCCGACTACCTGCTGCGCGTGATCGCGGCCGACCTGGCGGCCTACCAGCGCCTGGAGGACGACGTCCTGGCCGCGCTGCCGGGCGTGAGCCGGCTGAACTCCACGCTGGTCATGAAGCAGGTGGTCGCCGAGCGCGGGCCGCCCTGCTGACCGGATCGCGGGGACGCGCGGCGCGCACCCCCGCGATCCGGTGCGGACGTGCCGGGCTCGCCCTTCGTCGGGACGGCGGTCGGGGCATTGCCCGGGCGCCGTGTTAGGGCGTCACGCCCGGGCGGGGACGACCGGCCGGCTGGCGGCGACGGGCCTGGGCGCTGCGACGCAGGGCGGGGGCGACGAACCAGACATGGTAGGCGCTGGCGAGCGCGAGCACGGCCAGGATGACAAGGCCCCAGGGTACCCGGGGGTCGGGCAGATCGCCCGGCAGGGTGGCCGAGATCGCCGCCAGGCCGATGAAGATGACGCCGATCGCCACCGGCAGCACGGATCCGCCGGGGGCGCGGAAGAACGGCCGGGCGTCGGGCTCGCGCCGGCGCAGGCCGAGCAGGGCGAGGGCGGCGGCGGCGTACATCGCCGACTCGATCGCCGCGCCCATGTTGATGAGGTACGTGTACCGGCCGGTGACCGACACCGCCACCGCCAGCACCAGCGAGACGGCCGACAGGGCCATGAGCGCCCGGTCGGGCACCATGCGTCCGTTCAGGTGGGCGAAGGCGGGCTGCAGGGCGTGCTCGCGGGCGAGCGCGTAGAGCAGGCGGCTGCCCGAGACGAAGGCGCCGTTGAAGGTGGTCACGGCAGTCACGGCCGTGATCGCGAGCATCGCCCAGAAGCCCAGGCCGCCGAGCGCCGCCCGGCCGACGAGGAGCTGCGGCGCGGTCATGTGCAGCAGGTGCGAGGCCGGGTAGAGCGAGGTCAGGCTGAGCCCGAACAGGCCGAACACCAGGGCGAGGCTGACCACCGCCCACATCATTCCGGGCGGTAGCGTGCGCGCCTCGCGGACCTCCTCGGCGAGCGGTGTGACCCACTCGAAACCGACGAAGATGAAGATGCCCTCGGCGATGCCCTGGGCGACGCCGGAGGCGCCGCCGGGCGGCGGCCACAGGCCCCCGGGGTGCACGCCGTGGCGGACGAGGCTCCACACCGAGACGATGGCGAGGGCGGCCAGGAGCGCGTAGGCGGTCACGTCCTGGACCAGCCCGGCGAGGCGGATGCCGCGAAGGTTCGCGACAAAGATCCCGCCCAGCGCCAGCACCACCCAGACGACGCCTGGCACGCCCGGCAGGCCCGCGTGCACGACGCTGCCGAGGACGAAGGCGTCGGCGGCGACGACGAGCAGGATGGCGACCAGGTAGACCAGGGTGAAGCCGAGGCTGAACCGGTCCGAGATGCCCTGGCGCAGCCACAGCCGCAGACCGGCCGCGGTCGGATAGCGCGCCGCGAGCTCGGAGAACATCGCGGCCGCGCCCAGGCACAGGATCGCCGCGGTGGCCATCGCCACCCACAGCGTCTGGGCACCGGTGTACGCCGCCACCTGGACCACGGCGAGAAAGTTCACCGCGGCGAACGCCAGGCCGGCGCTGGTCGACACCACGGTGCGCAGGCCAAGCTCGCGTCGAAGGCCTACCGCGGCCACCTCCCGGCGTCCACTTCGGGCGACGACGCCGCTCTCCTGCCACAGCGGCTGGTAACGCCCCCGTCGGATGGGCACCCTGCCAGCGATAGGGGGGAGCGCAGTGGCTACATCGGACCGCCTTGCCGCCGTGATGACCGACCTGGCGGTGGAGGCGCACGCCGCAGCGACACGGCGGCGGGCGGTCGAGGGCGTCGAGGTCGAGGAGCGGCGCGAGGGGCGCATCACGGTGCAGAGCGTCACGATCAAGGACGCCGCGGCCGGTCGCAAGATCGGCAAGCCGCCGGGCCGCTACGTCACCGTCCACGCGCCGGGCCTGCGCCAGCGCAGCCGCAGCCACGGCGCCCAGGTGGCGCGCCACCTCGCCGTCGAGCTGGAGCGCATGCTCGACCTGGAGGCGACGACGTCCGTCCTCCTGGTTGGCCTGGGCAACTGGAACGCGACGCCGGACGCGCTTGGACCGCGGGTGATCGAGCGCGTGCTGGTGAGCCGCCACCTGAACGGCGCCGTGCCGTCGGAGCTACGCGGCGACCTGCGGTCGGTCGCCGCCGTGGCGCCCGGCGTGCTCGGCCTGACCGGGATGGAAACGGGCGAGATCGTGCACGGCATCGTGGCCGAGGCGCGGCCCGACCGGGTGGTGTGCATCGATGCGCTCGCCGCCCAGGATCCCGACCGGCTGTGCACGACGATCCAGGTCGCCGACTCGGGCATCCGGCCGGGGTCGGGCGTCGGCAACCATCGGGCCGCCCTCACCCGGGAGACGCTCGGCGTGCCCACGATCGCCGTCGGCGTGCCGACCGTCGTGCACGCGATCTCGATCGTCGAGTCGTCGCTCGGCACCGTGACCGAGGCGTTTCGCGGACGGGGCCGCTGGGCCGAGATGATCGGCGCGTTCGCCGACGACGACGAGGACCGCGCCTTCCTGCGCGAGATTCTCACACCAAGCCTCGGCGCCCTGATGGTGACGCCGAAGGAGATCGACCTGCTCGTGCGCGAGGTGGCGTGGGTGCTGGCGGGCGCGCTCAACGCCGTGCTCCACCCGGGCATCGACCTGTCCGACTTCGGCGAGTACGCCCAGGGATGACGAAGGCGCGCGCCGCGGGTGCGGCGCGCGCTCGATCCCGAACGACCGGGTTCATGGAGCCGGAACGGTGCGGAGCGGGTTCGCGGCAGCCGGGCCCTAGCGGGTGTGGCCCAGGTTGCGCTCCGCGATCTCGATCATCCGCTTCACCATCTGCCCGCCGACGTGGCCGGCCTGACGAGTCGTCAGCTCGCCGTTGTAGCCCTCCCGCAGGTCGACGCCGACCTCGCGCGCCACCTCGAACTTGAACTGGTCAAGTCCGCCCCGGGCCTCGGGGACGACGTACGTGTTGTTGCTCGGCATGCTCGCTCACCTCCTTATGTGTTCTGGCGATAGTGTGGCCGGCCGCCCGGCGCGTAACCCCGGAAACGACTGGCTGAGGCGCCAAGCGTCCGCCTATCTGGCCCCGTTCAGCACGGCGACGAGCATCCAGGTGATCCCGGCGGCCGCGAGCGGGCCGACCGGGATGCCGCGCAAGAAGGTCGCGCCGAGGACCGAGCCGATCACCATCGCCACGATCGTCGTCGGCTGGGCCTGCAGGTACTCGATGCCGCGCGCGTTCATCCACGCGGCCACACCGCCGCCGACGACCGCGGCGATGCCCACCGGCGTCAGGAGAAGGGCCGGCAGGTCGCGCACGACGATGCGGCCGTTTGCGAGCGGCGCCAGCACGGCCAGGGTGAGGAAAATGAGGCCGACCTCGACGCCCCATTCCTCGAGGAAGGACAGCGCGAACACGGGCGCCCGCGTCACGCGCAGCAGCAGCACGACCGCCGCGGCGACGGTGATGAGGCGGTTGTGCGCGACGAGGGCGATGCCCAGGAGGGCGATGAGCAGGGCGGTCTCGTTGCTCGTGGTCGACCTCCTTCCCGCCGATGCGCCGGGTCGACCGAGGGCACGCTAGGGCCGTTCGATCCGGCCCGCGAAGGGAGTCGAGGCGGTGTCCACCCAGACGCAGGCGCGCGGCGCGACCAAGGACGGGCAGACCGGGCACGGCGGCGACGAGGCGGGGTCGGCGAAGAGCACGCGCGGTCGCACGCTCCTGATCCTGGCCGGCGTGCCGTTCCTCATGGTCCTCGGAAACTCTATGCTCTTCCCCGTCTTTCCGAAGTTGCAGACCGCCATCGGCGTCGGCGAGATGCAGACCAGCCTGCTCGTGACGGCCTTTTCGATCCCCGCCGGCCTGCTCATCCCGGTGGCCGGCTACCTCTCGGACAGGTTCGGCCGACGTGTGATCATGGCCCCGGGGGTGGCCGTGTTCGGGCTGGGCGCGCTCATCGCGGCGCTGTCCTCGACCTTTCTGCCGTCACCGTACGTAGGCCTCATCGTCGGGCGGGTGGTTCAGGGCATCGGCGCCGCAGGCATGTCCCAGCTGGCGATGGCCATGGCGGCCGACCTGTTCGGCGGCAACGCGCGCCCGCGGGCGCTGGGCTCGATCGAGGCGGCCAACGGCCTGGGCAAGGTGGTCTCGCCGGTCGCCGGCGGCGCGGTCGGGCTCATCGCGTGGTTCGTACCGTTCTACATCTTCGCGGCGCTCTCGCTGCCGCTGTGTCTGGCGCTGTGGGTCCTCGCCCGCGAGCCCAAGGGCGTCGGGACCAAGATCGCCGTGGGCAAGTACGTCTCCCGCATCACGTCGATCTTCGCCAACCGCGGCCGTGCCCTGGGCAGCGGCCTTCTCGCCGGCGCGGCGGTGATGTTCCTCCTGTTCGGCACCCTCTTCTTCCTGTCCGAGACGCTCGAGACGCGCTTCCACATGCCCCAGTTCCTGACCGGCCTCATCCTGGCCATCCCGGTGGCGGCGATGTCGGGCACGTCCTACCTGAACGGCCTGTTTCTCGCGAGGCGCCAGCCGCTCGCCCGCGCGGCGGTCCTCGTCGGCCTAGCCCTGCTCGTGGCCGTGATGGGCGTCCTCACCGCGCTTCACGGCTCGCGGCCGGTGATGTACGTGGCCATCTCGTTCCTCGGCCTGGGCGGCGGGCTCGCCCTGCCCGCGCTCAACCTGCTCATCACCTCGACAGCGGGCGCCCAGGAACGCGGGCTGATCACCTCCCTCTACGGCGCCGTACGGTTCTTCGGCGTCGCGCTCGGGCCGCCCACGTTCGGCGTCATCATGAAGCGCAGCGAGTCGTTGCTGTTCGGCGCCGGCGCGGCCGTCGCCGGCCTGGTCTTGCTGGTGGCGTTCATCTGGCTGTCGTCGCGCCAGCTCCTGCGCCCGCGCGGGGGCGGCGGCGACAGGCAGGGCGGCGAGCGGCGCCCGCGGGCGGTCGTGGCCGGCCGGCGGCGGCGCGGCGTGCCGGCCGGCTGAGGCGTCGCCGAACCGACCGGCTCCTAAAGGCATAGCCTCCCGATCGGCGACCCATGGGTCGCGTGACGGGAGGGGTTGGCGTGGCGGATCTGTATGGCGTGTTGCGAGCTCCCCTCGACCGGTCGGCCGGGGGCGCGGCGCGCGGCGCCGTCACCATGATCATGGACAAGGGATTGGGCCTGCGGGGCACGGTCGATCTGGTCGAGGTGGCGGCCGCGTACATCGACTTCTGGAAGCTGCCGTTCGGCAGCGCGCTCCTCTACCCGGAGCGGCGCCTGCGCGAGAAGGTTGCCGTCATCCGAACCGCCGGCATCGTCGTCTATCCGGGCGGCACCGCGCTCGAGATCGCGGTCGAACAGGGGCGCCTCGACGCCTTCTTCGACTGGGCCGAGGCGATGGGCATGAACGGCATCGAGGTGAGCGACGGGACCATCACCCTGGCGCCGTCGCTGCGCCGCCAAGCCATCGTCGAGGCGAGCCGGCGCGGTTTTCGCGTTCTGACCGAGGTGGGCAAGAAGCAGCGCGGCAGCCGGTTCGATCCCGCCGAGTTCTGGCGCCAGGTGCGCGACGACCGCGACGCGGGCGCCGAGCGGGTGATCGTCGAGGGCCGCGAGGCGGGTCGGGGCGTGGGCATTTACGATGACGACGGCGCGATCGACCCCGACGAACTGGGCCGGCTCGCCGACGGCGGCGAGGACCCGGCGCAGCTCATCTGGGAGGCGCCCGAAAAGGAGCAGCAGGTGTCGATCATCGAGCGCTTCGGATCGGGCGTCGGCCTGGGCAACGTCCCCCCGGGCGAGGTGCTCGCCCTCGAGTGCCTCCGTCAGGGGCTGCGCGCCGACACATTCCGCTGGACGCTGTCGACCAGCAGCCAGCCGGCGCGCTAGCGGGCCCGGACGGGGCAACCCCCCGTCCGCCCGCTGGGTGGACAGGCCCCGGCGCGGTATACTCGGGCCGCTGGGGGGGTTGGGTGCGGGTCGTGGCCGGCTCCGTGGGCGGTCGCACGCTGCGCTCGCCGGCCGGGACGACGACCCGTCCGACCGAAGAGCGGGTGCGCGCCGCCCTGTTCGATCGCCTGGGCGACGCCGTCGCCGGCGTTGGGGTGATCGATCCCTACGCCGGAAGCGGCGCGCTGGGCATCGAGGCCCTGTCGCGCGGCGCCGGGCGGGCGGTGTTCGTCGAGGTGGCACCGGCCGCCCTGCGCGCCCTGCGGCGCAACGTCGGCGACCTGGGCCTCGAGGCGCGGGCGCGCGTCCTCGCCGAGCCTGCGCGGCGGGCCCTCGATCGCCTGGCCCGCGAGGGCGCCCGATTCGAGCTGGCTCTCATCGACCCGCCGTACGCCCTGCCGTGGTCCCAGGCGCTGGACGGACTGGCGTGCGTCTTGGCGCCGGGCGCTTGGGTCGTGGTCGAGCGTGCCGCGCGCGACCCGGCGCCCGCGCACTCGCCGGGCCTGCGGCCATGGCGGCGGGCCCGGTACGGCGAGGTGGAGCTGAGTTTCTGGCGGTATGGCCAGGACGAGGAGGATGCGGCCGATGCGGGTGATCTACCCCGGTACGTTTGACCCGGTTCACCTGGGGCACGTGGACCTGATCGAGCGTGCCTCGGTCCGGTTCGAGCAGGTCGAGGTCACCGTGTTCCGCAACCCGGCGAAGAAGCCGACCTTCGACGTGGCGGAGCGGGTCGAGATGGTTCGCGGCGCCGTGGGTCACCTGGCCAACGTGACCGTGTCGTCGTTCGGCGGCCTGGCCGTGGAGTACGCGCGCGAACGCGGTGCCGACGGCCTCCTGCGCGGCCTGCGGCCGGTGCTCGACTTCGACTACGAGTTCCAGATGGGTCTCATGAACCGCAAGATCGCCCCCGACATCGAGACGGTGTTCCTCCTCACCTCGGTGCAGCACTCGTTCCTGAGCTCGACCCTGATCAAGGAGCTGGCGATGTTCGGCGGCAGCCTCGACGGCCTGGTCTCGGCGGCCGTGGCCACGCGCCTGCGGGAGGCGCTTGCCCCGCCCGAGCTGCGATAGGGGTCGGCCGGCCGACGGCGAATGGACAGGCAAGGTGGCGTCGCAGTGGCGGCGCGCGAGGGGGGATCGGTCGTGCAGGCGGATGCGCTGCTCGGCGAGTTGGAGCGTCTGCTCAAGGCGGGCCACCGGTTTCCGTTCGGTAGCCGGGTGATGGTGGACGAGGACGAGGTGCGCGGCCTGATCGAGGACGTGCGCTCCGCCCTGCCGGGAGATCTGGTCGAGGCGCGCGCCGTCCTCGCCGAACGCGAGCGCGTGCTCGGCGAGGCACGCGAAGAGGCCGAGCGGATCGTGCGCGAGGCCCAGGGCTACGTCCAGCGCCTCGCCGACGAGTCGACCGTGGTGCGCGAGGCCCGCCAGCGGGCGGAGGAGGTCCTCAGCCGGGCCGAGCAGGCGGGCCGCGACATCCGGCACGGCGCCCGGTCCTACGCGGACCGGGTGCTGGCCGAGGCGGTCTCCTCCCTCGAGCGGGTCGTGCAGCAGGTCGAGGCCGACCGCAAGGAGCTGCGCGAAACCCCGCGCCAGGCCGCCGGCGCCTGATCGGGGCCTGCGTGGCGCGCGCGCCGGGCGGCGGGGGGCGCGGCCGCGCCCGCGGGCAGGTGTTGTCGTCCGCCCCTGCCCACGTTCCGGCCTTGGGCACCCGTCCGATCGAATCCCTAGCGCCCTAGGCGGCGGGCTGCGTCGGGCGCAGGATCAGGGCGAGCCCGAACGCGAGGCAGGCGAGGACGACCGCCGCGGCCGCCGGCTCGGCGGTGCGCCCGGCCAGCGCGGCGAGGGCGGCCGGGGCGCCGACCGGGTGGCCGTCGAGACGAACGGCCGCGTACGCGAGCGGCCCGGCCGCAGCGGCCTGGATCAGGCGGGCGGTGAAGAACGGTCGCATATCGAGACGGCTCGGTCGGGTGAGCGCCCAGGCCTCGAGCCACAGGGCGGCGCCGCCCAGCGCCAGCAGGCCGCTCGCGAGGACGGCCTGGACAACCGGATCGAGCCCCGCCGGCGCGGGCCGGGCGAGGAGCAGGGCGTCGAGTGCGCCGGCCCCCGCCTGGCGCCAGGCGGCCGGCACGAGCGGCGCCGCGCCGGCATGGAGAAGGGCTCGGGCGGCCGCCGCCGCCGCACCGACGACCGCGGCCGCCACGGCGGCGAGAAGCAGCGTCCGTCCCGCCGCCACGGCGGCGTCGAGAAGGGGGTCGCGGCGTGGCAGGCGGGTCCGCACCGGGCGTGGCGGCCGTCCGTCCGCCGTCGTGGCCGACCGCCGCCGCAGCCACAAGGCAACCGGCACCAGCGCGGCGTACTGGGCGGCGAGCAGGCCCAGGCCGAGGAGGCGCTGGCGGGTCAGCGTCGGCGTCCAGACGGCGGCGACCAGGAGCGGGTCCGGCACGCACGCCAGGGCCGCCAGACGGGCGGCCTCCTGGCGCGTAAGGCGTCCGGCCCGGGCCCAACGGTCGGCGAGCGCCGCTCCCACCGGGTAGCCGCCGATCAGCCCCGCCACGAGTGGCGCGCCGGCCGCCGGCGGTAGCCCGGCAAGGCGTGCCACGGCCGTGCCGACCGGTCCGGCGGGCGCGCCGTCCAGGCTGCCCCAAAGGAACGCCTCGGCGGCGAGCAGGAAGGGCAGGAGGGCCGGCACAAGCACCTGCCACCACGACTCGAGGGCGTCGCGCGCGCCGGCCGTGGCCGCGCGCGGGGCGAGCAGGACGAGAACGCAGAAGGCGAGCGCGAGGGCACGGGCGGCGCCCGCGCCACGTGCGCCCGCCGCCCGCCCGCCGGCCGCCGCCACCGCCTCGCCTCCCCGCCACGCGGACGATCCTATGGCGAGGACGACCGTGCGATGCGGCGCGCGGTTTGCTATCCTCTGCCACAGCGGAGGACAGGAGGCGGGGCATGCCCAGATCGACCTGGACATGGGGGTGGGCGGTCGCGCTGCTGGCGCTCGGACTGGCCCTCGTGGTGCTGTTTGCGCTACCCACGGGGCAGTACCTCATCCTGCCCGGCAGCACGCTCAACCTCAATCGCATCGTCCACGTCCACGGCGAACGGCCGCCCGCCCACGGGCGCATCCTCATGGTCGCGGTGTCGGTCGCGCCGGCCGACTATCTGCAGGTGCTGACGGCACGCTTCCAGGCCGGCGAGGAGCTCGTCCCGGCGGGTGAACTGATGCCGGCGGGGATGAGCTTCGAGCAGTACATCCGACTGTCGATGCTGCAGATGAACCAGAGCCACTCGGCGGCCCAGGTGGCCGCGTTTCACGCCCTCGACCTGCCGGTCCGGACGCTGCGTCCCGAGGTATACGTCGCCGGCGTGGTGGCGCCCGGTCCGTCGAACGGACGGCTTCAGGTGATGGACCTCATCCGGACGGTGAACGGCGTCCCCGTCCGCACTGCGGCCCAGCTTGTCACCCAGGTCCACGCCATGCGACCGGGGACGACGGTCCGGTTGCAGGTCGTGCGCAACGGCAAGACGCGAACGGTGGCGGTGCGGACCGGCCGCAGCCCGACGACGCCGGGCAGCGCCTTTCTCGGTATCGAGCTCATGCAGGTGTTGCCGTACAAGTTCCCGCGCCAGGTCACGATCGACACCAACGACATCGGCGGTCCGTCGGCGGGCATGATGATGAGCCTTGCGATCATCGCCCAGATCGACCCCCACGCCCGTTTTCCCGGCAGGGCGGTCGTGGCCGGCACGGGCGAAATCACGGCCTCCGGCCAGGTGCAGCCGATCGGCGGCGTGGCCGAGAAGGTGATCACGGCCTACCGCAGCGGAGCCCGCCTGTTCCTGTGCCCGCAGGCCAACTATGCCGCCGCCGTGGCGGTCCAGCGGGCCCTGCACATCCCGATCCGGATCGTGGCCGTGAAAAGCCTTGCCCAGGCCCTGAACGCTGTCGGCTACACCCGCTCTCCCCGCACCCTCGCCGGCTAGGCGCATACGGCCGCCGGGCGGCGGGTACGGTAGCGCCGGAAGGGGGTCCGGCCTTGCCGCAGGGACAGGGGAGCACGTCATCGTCGTCTTCCGGAACGGGCCTCGAAGCGGCGATCCGTAACGTCGTCGCCGAGGAGCTTCGCTCCGCCCTGTCCAACCTGGGCGGCGGCCAGTCGGGCTCGGCCTCGGGCGGGTCATCGAATGCATCCCCCGGCGCGGACGCGTCCTCCGGAGGCGCCAGCACCCAGGGGCTGAGTGCGATCCAGGCGCTGATGCAGCGCTCGCGGGCCGCGCAGGGCAGTGCCGGCGGCCAGGGCGGCCAGGGCGGGCAGAACATGCAGGGCGGGCAGAGCATGCAGGGCGGGCAAGGCAACTCGGGCGGCCAGAACGGCTCGGGCGGCTCCGGCCAGAGCGCGTCGCGACGCATCATGGGCCGGCTGCGACCGTCGAGCGGCAAATCCGGCGGCCAGGGGGCACAGGCCGGCCTCATGGGCCAGGTTGGCCAGATGGCCGGTCAGATGGTCGGTCAGGGTCAGGCCGGCGCCGGCGCATCGCCCGGCTCCGAGGCGAGCGCGGAGGGCATGGCGCTCCTCGCCCAGGCCCAGGAGGCGTTTACCCAGGAACTCCATCAGAACCTGGAGAAGCTCCGCCAGGTCATCGGCGAAAGCCAACAGATCGCGCAAAAGATGGAGGCCGTGCTCGGCCAGTCGGGAGGCGGCCAAGGGTCCTGAGCGCACAGCCTGTCGCCGGCGGGCAGGCGCTCGAGCGACGCGCGATCTGGGGTGTGGTCGCCGGCACCCTGTTCGTGCGCAGCGGGTTCGGGCTGGTTCTTCCGAGCCTACCGCTGTTCGTTCGCATGCATCACCTGCCGGTCCCGGATCTCGGTCTTGCCGCAGCCGCCTACACGGCTTGCGGCGTTGTCGGCATGTTCGCCCTCGCCCCGATGACCGACCGCCTGGGGCATGTGCGCGGCATGATGGCTGGCGCGATCGTCTACATGGCCGGGTCGGTCCTCCTCCTCATCCTGCCCGACGCCGTCGGCCTGCTCGCCGGCCGCGCCCTGCAGGGCCTGGCGATGGCGCTGTTCGGCCCGGCATCGTTCGCCTACGTGGCGCTGACCGTGCCGCGCGAGCGGCGTGGCGGCGCGTACGGCACCCTGGCCTCGGCCCAGATGGCGGGGTTTATCCTCGGTCCGGCGGCCGGCGGCGTGGCGCTTGCGATGCGCGGCCTGTCGGCGCCGCTGTTCGTGTCGGCGGTCGCCGCCGCGGCGAGCCTGGTTGCGGTCGCGCAGCTGCCGCGGCCCGTGTCGGCGACGGTCGCCGCGGAGCCGGCGCCGGCGGGCAGCCTCGCCGCCCTGCGGGCGCCGCTGGTGGCGATCCTGGCGGCGCCCTGGGGTGCGGCGCTGCTCGCCTACAGCATCGGCCAGCAGATCCCCACCGGCGCCTACGACACTGCCTGGAGCCTGTTCCTGTACCACCTCGGTGCGGCCCCGTGGCTGGTCGGCGCGTCCTTCGCCGCCTGGGCGCTGCCGCTGGTCATCCTGTCGCCGGTGGTCGGCCGGCGGGTCCGCCCCGCCCGTGCCGCCTTGTGGATGACCGCCGGCGCGGCGGTGACGAGCGTCGCCGCGATCACCTACGCCCTCTTGCACAACCCGTATCTCGTGGCCGGCCTGGGGCTTCTCGAAGGCGCGGGCTCGGCCGCGTCCCTGCCCGTAAGCCAGATGTACCTCGCGGACCGGGTGCCGCCGACCCGGATGGCAGGCGCCCAGGGGGTGGTCAGCGGCGTCGGACAGGGCGCGGCGCTGCTGGCCGCGATCGCCGCCGGCTATCTGTACCCGGTGCGCCCGTGGCTGCCGTTTGTCGTCGCCGGCGTCGGCTGCGCCGCCGGCACCGCCTGGTTCTTCGCCCAGCGCGCCGCCCACGCGGGCATCGACGAGGACGCGTCGGCGGGGGCTGCGGTGTAGGCGGGGCGGGTTCCTTGACGGCCGTGCCGTGCCTCCCTACAATCGGCGAAGCGGGGTGAAGGCCTTGCGTCTTGACTTGGGCCCGCTCGAGCGGCTCCCCGCCCACAAGGATTTCGAGGTCCAAGCCGACTTCGAGCCCATGACGGTGGGTGGCGAGACGATCGAATTCGAGGCGCCCGTGCGGGTGCGCGGCGGCGTCGACCGGATCCGGGGCGGGGCGCTCCTCGCCGGTGAGGTGGAGGCGTCCGTGCGCCTTCGCTGCGGACGGTGCCTCGACCGGTACGCCACGACGCTGCGGCCCCAGGTCGACCTTTTCCTGCATGGACCGGGCCAGCCCGAGCGCGAGGAGAGCGTGCCCTACGCCGACCCGTTCGATCTGGGGCCGGTGGTGGAGGAGGCGATCGTCCTCGACCTGCCGGTGCGGCCGCTGTGCCGGGAGGATTGCGAGGGCCTGTGCCCGCGTTGCGGCAGTCGCCGTGGCGCGTGCGGGTGCCCTGCGACGTCCGCCGACGAGGACGAGGGGAGCTTCGCCGCCTGGGTGCGCGAGCACGGCCGAGGCTGACGCCTGGCCGACGAGACGATACGGATATCGCAAAGGGAGATCCGCCGTGGCCGTTCCGAAGCGCAAGCTGTCCAAGGCGCGCACCGCGCGCCGCCGTGCCGCCAACTGGCGACTCGAGGCTCCCACCCTGGTGCGCTGCGACCGCTGCCGCAGCCTCAAGCAGCCGCACCACGTGTGTCCGACCTGCGGCACGTACCGGGGGCGGGACATCCTCCACCTGGAAGACTAGGACAAGATTGCCGCCCGGCAGGAAGGCCGCGGCGGCAATCGAACGTGTCGTCGTTACGGGTAGGTACTAGGAGCAGGATCGGGTGGCGTACGCTGGCAAACGGCGGTCGGCACGACCCGCGCTGGGCGCAGGCGCCCAGCGCCAGTCGGCCACGGAGACGCGGCGGCGGTCCCTGATCGGCGCCCTGTCGGCCAACCCGCTCGCGACCGACGCCGAGCTCGCGCGTCGGTTCGCGGTCAGCGTCCAGACGGTGCGCCTCGACCGTCTGGCCCTGGGCATCCCGGAGCTGCGTCAGCGGACGATGGAGGTGGCCGAGCGGGCGCTCGGCCGGGTGCGCGCGCTCGGTGCGCGGGAGATGGTCGGCGAGCTGATCGACCTTCGCCTGGGCGCCGAGGGCATCTCCCGGCTGGAGGCCGGCATGGACATGGCCTTCGCCCGCAGCGGCGTGATCCGCGGCCAGTTCCTCTACGCCCAGGCCGAGTCGCTCGCGCTGGCGCTCATCGACGCCGACGAGGTGCTCACCGGGCTTGCCCGGTTGCGCTTCCGCCGGCCCGTGGTGGCCGGCGAGGTGCTCGTGGCGCGCGGGCGTGTCCTGCGACCGCGCGCGTACCAGAAGTTTGTCGTCGAGGTGGCCACGCGGGTGGACGGCGACGAGGTGTTTCGGGGCAAGTTCCTGGTGGCCGTGGTGGGGGGCGAGCCGGCATGAGGATCCTCGTCGACGCGATGGGGGGCGACCACGCGCCGAAGGCGCCCGTCGAGGCGGCCGTGGCGGCGATGGCCGAGGACACCGGGCTGGAGGTTCTCCTGGTCGGCGACCCGGCGCAGATCGGCGCCCACATGCCGCCCGGAGCGGGGCGCAGGCCGGAGGTCGTCGCTGCGGTCGGCCAGATCGAGGCCGGCGAGGCGCCGATCGATGCCCTGCGGGACAAGCCCGATGCGTCCTTGCCGGTCGCGTTCGGGCTGCTGCGCGACGGCAGCGCCGACGCCCTGGTCTCGGCCGGCAACACCGGCGTCCTGATGGCCGCGGCGGCGCTCCAGATCGGCCTTTTGCCGGGCGTGTCGCGGCCCGCCCTGGGGGCGACGCTGAACACCCCGGACGGCCGGCAGGTCCTGCTCATGGACGTCGGTGCCCACATGGACGCGCGCCCCGAGGTTCTCGTCCAGTACGCCGTGATGGGCAGCCTCTACCTCGAGCGCGTGCGGGGCCTCAAGCGCCCGCGCGTGGGGCTTCTCAACGTCGGCACCGAGCCGGGCAAGGGCAACCGCCTGGTGCGCGCGGCATACAAGCTTCTGGGCACGGCCGGCCTGAACTTCGTCGGCAACGTCGAGGCGCGCGACCTGTACGGCGACCGGGCGGACGTCCTCGTCTGCGACGGCTTTGCCGGCAACCTGGTGCTGAAGGGGCTGGAGGGCCTGGGCCTGCTCGTGCGCGACAGCTTGCGACGCGAGTTCGGCCGCGACCTGCGCGGGCGGATCGGGGCGGCCCTGGTCTATCCGGCGCTGCGCCGGGTGACGCGCCCGTTCGACTACAACGAGACGGGCGGCGTTCCCCTGTTCGGACCGTCCAAGGTGATCATCAAGTGCCACGGCGCGTCCCGCGCGGGGGCCCTGAAAAAGGGCGTGGCGGTGGCCGTGGACGCGGTGCGGGGGCGGATGATGGACCGCATGTCCGAGGCCCTGGCCGGCGTCCACGCCCGTCTGGGGGAGGCCTAGGGTGGGCGGCGCGAGATACGGCCTCATGTTTGCCGGGCAGGGCGCCCAGCAGGTCGGCATGGGCAAGGCCCTGTACGACGCGTATCCGCTCGTGCGGGACCTGTTCGCCCAGGCCGAGGAGGCCTCGGGTCTGCCCCTGCGCGACCTGTGTTTCGACGGCCCGGCCGAGCGGCTGACCGACACCGAGGTGGCCCAGCCGGCGCTGCTGACCGTCGACGTGGCCGCGTGGCGCGTGCTCGAGCGCGAGAGCGGGTGCGTGCCGGCCGCCGCCGCGGGCCTGTCGCTGGGCGAGTATGCCGCCCTGGTCGCCGCCGGGGCGGTGGGGTTTTCGGACGCGGTGCGGCTGGTGCGTGCCCGCGGCCGCCTGATGCAAGAGGCGGTTCCGCGCGGCGAGGGCGGCATGCTGGCGATCCTGGGCCTCGACCGCGAGGTGGTGGAGGGGCTGTGCCGCGAGGCCGGCGGGCCGAACGAGGTCGCTCCGGCCAACTACAACTGCCCCGGCCAGACCGTGGTCTCGGGCCGCCACGCGGCGCTTGCCCGCGTGCGCGAGGCGGCGACCGCTGCCGGGGCGCGGCGGGCGATCCCGCTCGAGGTGAGCGCGCCGTTCCACATGACCCTCCTCGGTCCCGCGCGCGAGGCCCTGCGGCCGCTGCTTGGGGCGATCGCCTGGCGCGCGCCGGCCTTCCCGGTGGTGGCCAACCTGACCGCGGCGCAGGTGCCGGATGCCGCGTCGATCCCCGACATCCTGGCCCGCCAGGTCGACCACGCGGTCGACTGGGAGGGCACGGTGCGCACCATGGCGGGGCTCGGCGTCGACGAGCTGGTCGAACTGGGACCCGGGCGCGCCCTGGCCGGGTTTGCCAAGCGCATCGTGCCGGGCGTTCCGGTGCGCTCGGTGGCGGCGCCGGATGACCTGCGGGTCGTCCTTGAAGCGTCAGGGGGTGGATGGTAACATGGGCGACGCCCAGCGGACAGCCCTTGTGACCGGCGCCAGCCGGGGCATCGGTCGTGCGATCGCCGTTGCCCTGGCGGGCGCCGGTGCGCGTGTCGCGGTGAACTACCGCGCCGACGCCGCCGGTGCCGAGCAGACGTGCGAACTGGTGCGACAGGCAGGCGCGCAGGCGCTGGCGGTCCAGGCCGACGTCTCCCGCGCGGACCAGGTGGCGTCGATGTTCGAGGCGGTGCGGGCCGGACTGGGCGAGGTGGACCTGCTCGTGAACAATGCCGGCAACACGCGGGACGACCTCCTCCTGCGCATGAAGGAGGAGGACTGGGACGCGGTCGTCGACACGCATCTCAAGGCCACCTACCTATGCTCCAAGGCGGCCGTTCGCGGTATGATCCGGCAGCGGTTCGGGAGGATCGTGAACATTACCTCGGTCGCGGCGATCGTCGGCAATCCGGGCCAGACCAACTACTCGGCCGCCAAGGCCGGGATGATCGGGTTCACCCGATCGCTCGCCAAAGAGGTCGCCAGCCGCCAGGTGACGGTGAATGCCGTGGCCCCGGGCCTGATCGAGACCGCGATGGCGGAGGCGATTCCCGCCGCCCACCGGGAGGGGCTGGCCCAGCGCATCCCGATGGGCCGCATCGGCCAGCCCGACGAGGTGGCGGCGGTGGTGGTGTTTCTCGCCTCGCCGGCAGCTGCATACGTGACGGGACAGGTGCTCGCCGTCGACGGCGGCCTCAGCGCCTAGCGACGCGAAGCTTCGAGAGGGGGTGAAGCGGTGGCAGACCAAGAGGTGTTCGAGAAGGTGAAGGGGATCATCGCCGAGCAGCTCGGCGTCGACCCGGCCGAGGTGAAGGAGGACTCCTCGTTCGTCGATGACCTGGGAGCGGACTCCCTCGACATCGTCGAGCTCGTCATGGCGTTCGAAGAGGCGTTCGACCTCGACATTCCGGACGAGGACGCAGAGAAGATTTCCAAGGTCAAGGACGCGGTCGGGTACATCCGGGAGCGGACGCAGCAGGCCTAAGGCCATCGCCGCCGCGGCCCGCACCGGCATGACCGGGGCGGGCCTGTGGCGTAGTGCGTCACAGGCCGCCCCAGCGAAGGAGGGAGCCGCCCTTGCGGCGGGTGTTCATCACGGGCCTGGGTGCCGTCAGTCCGCTTGGCCTCACGGCCCCCGCCACCTGGTTCGGCGCCATCGCCGGCCATAGCGGCGTGCGTGCGCTGACGCGGTTTGACGCGAGTGCCTTCCAGACCCGGATCGGCGCCGAGGTGGCCGATTTTGACCCGCACGTCGCCCTCGAGCGCAAGGACGCCCGCCACCTCGACCGGTTCGCCCAGTTCGCCGCGGTCGCCGCCTGCGAGGCGGTGATCGACGCCGGCATCGACTGGGACCGCACCGATCGCGACCGCGTGGGCGTCGCCACCGCGACCGGCATCGGCGGCATCGAGACGCTTCTGCGCGAAAACGACGTGCTCCGGGAGCGTGGCCCCGGGCGGGTCAATCCGCACCTCATCCCGATGATGATGGCGAACGCTGCCAGCGGCTATCTGGCCGTCCGGTTCGGCGTACGGGGGCCCAACCTGACCACCGTGACCGCCTGTACCTCGAGTGCGCACGCCATCGGCGAGGCATTCTGGAAGGTGCGGACGGGCGAGGCCGACGTCATGATGGCCGGAGGCAGCGAGGCGGTCCTGGTTCCGTTCGGCTACGCCGGGTTCGAGGCGATGCGGGCCCTGTCGCGCCGCAACGACGACCCGCCTGCCGCCTGCCGCCCGTTCGACCTGGGCCGCGACGGCCTGGTCATGGGGGAGGGGGGAGCGATGCTGGTGCTGGAGAGCGAGGAGCACGCCCGCGCCCGGGGCGCCCGCGTGTACGCCGAGCTGGCCGGCTACGGCATGAGCGCCGACGGTCACCACATGGTCGAGCCCGATCCGACGGGGAGCGGCGCCGCCCTGGCGATGCGCCGAAGCCTCGAGGACGGGGGCGTGCGGGCGGACGAGATCGGGTACATCAATGCCCACGCCACCGCCACGGTGAAGGGCGACATCGCCGAGACGCTGGCCATCCGGGCGACCTTCGGCAGCCACGCCGACACCCTGTGGGTGTCGTCGACCAAGTCGATGCACGGCCACCTGCTGGGCGGTGCCGGCTCGATGGAGCTCCTCCTGACCACGCTGGCGTTGCACAACGGGGTGGTGCCGCCGACGATCAACCTCGATGAGGCCGACCCGTCCTGCGATCTGGACTATGTGCCGCTGACGGCGCGCGAGCGGCGGCTGGGGGCCGCGATGTCGAACTCGTTCGCGTTCGGTGGCCACAACGCCAGCCTGGTTGTGCGGGCCGTGTCCGCGGACGCTTGACCGCGGACGAGATCGCCCGGCGGGCGCAGGCGGGCGGTGCCATCGCGCAGGCCTTCGTGCACCCGTCCTATGCGCATGAGCACGGCGTCGAGGACAACCAGCGGCTCGAGTTCCTCGGCGACGCCGTCTTGCAGATGACGGTGAGCGAAATCCTCTACCGCCGCTTTCCCCGCCTGGACCCGGCCCAGCTGACGCGCTTTCGCATCACCCTGGTGCGCCAGGAGGCGCTTGCCCGGCGGGGACGGGCGCTTGCCCTGGGGGAGGTGCTGCGAACCGGACGCGGCAAGGACCAGGGTGCGCTGTCGGGGCGCGAGTCGGTCCTGTGCGACACGTTCGAGGCCCTCCTGGCCGGGATCTTCCTGGAGGACGGCCTGGAAGCGGCCCGTGCGTTCGTCGAGGAGAACGTCGAGGCGGAACTGGCCGCTCTCGGCGCCGCCCCCTGGGTCGTTGACGCCAAGACGGCGCTCCAGCGTCCGCTCGAGCGCAAGGGACGGCGCCCGCAGTACCGCGTCCTCGAGCGGCGCGGGCCCGATCACCGGCCGGTGTTCACGGTCGGCGTATACGACGGCGAGCGGGAGCTCGCCCGGGCCGAGGGTCCGTCCAAGCAGGCGGCCGAAGAGGCAGCGGCGCGTCGTGCCCTGGATGCGCTCGGCATCGCCGGCGAGGAGCCGGGCTAACCGCCAGGATTCTCCAGCCAGCCCTCGAACCATCGCGTGGTATCCCGACCAACTGGCAATGGCAGGACGGTCTCATCGCGCCCAACCTCTACCCGAAGAGCCCGCTCATCTGGCTACACCCGGTCGATCCGTCGCGCCTCGACATGGTCTGGCTGGCGAAGTAGCGCGCCCGCCGACGCGGCCGTCCCGCGGGGCCACCGGGCCCGGGGACGGCCGTTTCGCGTCAGGGGGAGGCGACCACCTCGACGATGCGCCCGAGCAGGTGCCAGCGTCCCGAAAGCGGCGGTCCGAGGGTGCGGCGGGGGTTGCCCGGGTCCACGAGCAGGCGCCCCTGGGAGAGGGTGTACTGCCGCCACAGGGCCGGTCCCTCGGTCGGGTCGTTGGACAGCACAAGGTCCCCCTCGCCGAGCGGGGCGCTGCCGTCGACGACCAGGAGCGCGCCCGGCCGCAGGTACTGGTCGTAGGCCGCACCCGACCAGCGGAAGGCGAACGCGCTCGGTCGCGTCTGGACGTCGGGGGGCGCGCCGGTCTCGTCCGCGAAACGGGGCTCGCCGGCGGCGGTGATCTGGGTCGCCAGCGGCAGCCGTCCGGGGGTGGCGGGCCAGGCCGGCGGCGTCTCGGCGGCGTGGCGCACCGGCGGCACATACTCGCCGGCCAGGACCCGTGCCCGGAACTCGGTGAAGTTGCGGTAGCCCTCCTTGTTCAGCCAGTAGCGCAGCGCCTTGGGCTCGCTGTAGCCGAGGGCGTCGGCGGCCTCCTGGGCGCGGATCGCCGGGTGGGCGCGGATCAGGCGCGCGATGGCGTCAACCGTTTCGCTCACCGCGGTACCGCCACGCCTAGCCTGTTCATGGCTAGTAGGGTAGGACGACCGGAAGAAAAAACCTTTACCCGAACACGGGTGAAACGTTACCCGTGAGAGGGAAATTCCGCGCCATGACGCCACGCATCGGCCACGACCCGTTCGATCTCGGAGCGCGTCGGGGCAAATCCGAGGACACGTCGCGCGCGGGTGATGTCGGCCACCAGCGCGGGCGGGTCGCCGGCCCGTCGCGGCCCCCAGGCGTGCGCGATGGCGCGCCCCGTGACGCGCTGGGCGGCGTCTAGGACCTCACGAACCGAAGCGCCGCGGCCCGATCCCAGGTTCACGGCCATGCTCTCGCCGCCGCCCGCCAGATGGTCGAGGGCGGCCAGGTGGCCGTCGGCCAGGTCGAGGACGTGGACGTAGTCGCGTACGGCCGTGCCGTCCGGCGTCTCGTAGTCGGTTCCGTACAGCGTGACCGGCGGGCCGCCACGCGCGGCGGCGAGGATGTTGGGGATAAGGTGGCTCTCCGGGTCGTGGCGCTCGACGACGCCGGCGGCGGCGCCGGCCGCGTTGAAGTAGCGCAGCGCGCACCAGCGCAGGCCGTACGCGCCCTCGCACCAGGCCAGGATGTCCTCGAGGATGCGTTTGGTGTCGCCGTACGGGTGGGTCGTGCACCGGGAGGATGACTCGGGCACGGGCGATGTCTCGGGGCGCCCGTACACGCCGGCGCTGGACGAAAGGATGAACGGGGGTGGGCCGTTCAGGTCGACAATCGACCGGAGCAGGGCGATGCCCTGCTCGACGTTCGCGCCGTAGTACGCGAGCGGCGAGCGCACCGACTCGGCCACCTGGGTACGCCCGGCAAAGTGGAACACCGCGCGCAGCCCGGGCCGCGCCAACAGGCGTCGCACGAGCGCCTCGTCGCCAACCTGGCCGACGACCAGCTCGTACGGCGGGGGGACCGCGTCGGCGTGACCCGTGCTCAGGTCGTCAAGAACGACGACGGCAAGCCCCCGGGCCCGCAGGGCGGGGAGCACGGCCCCCGCCACGAACCCGGCGCCGCCGGTGACCAGGGCCCAGCCTGCCGCCGGGGAAGACGCGTCGCGCGCCACCGTGCACCTCCTCGGACGACTGAACCCAGCATGGCAAAGCCCTGCGGCAAGGTAAAGGCGACCGGAGAACCGATGTGCGCAAAGTGACAAATCATCGCATTTGTGGCAGGGGGAAGGAGGCCGAGGGACGGCGGCGAAAGAGGTGAAACACACAACCGGCGTTGATCGTTCACCGGTCGTGCGACAGGAGGCAGCGAGCGGCCGGTGCGTCCGCAGGCGCGCGCGCCGGACACGAAAGGGGCGGGGTGCCCGGTGGCGGAGACGGCGCTGGAGACGGGACACGAGGTGTCCCTCGACGAGGTGGCGCGCCCGATCGAAGTTCTCAAGGTCTCTTCCCAGTCGCGTCCCAAGTCGGTGGCCGGGGCCCTCGCGGCGGTGCTGCGCGAGAAGGGCGAGGCCGAGATCCAGGCGGTCGGGGCCGGGGCGGTCAACCAGGCGGTGAAGGCGATCGCGATCGCCCGCAGTTTCGTGGCACCCAACGGCATCGACCTCGTCACCATCCCGGCATTCCACGAGATCGCCATCGGAGGAGAAGAGCGCACGGCCATCAAATTCACCTTGGGATCGCGGTAAGCGTAGCCGCGAAGCGGCCCGCCACCCACCTGGGCGGCGGGTCGCTTCGTTCGGGAGGGACCGGGTACGGCGTCGGGCGGGGTTTCGCGGATCGAGGTGGCCGGGTTCAAGTCCTTCGCGGAGCGCCTGGAGCTGCCGCTCATGAACGGGGTCACGGCGGTGGTAGGGCCGAACGGCACCGGCAAGTCGAACCTCGTCGACGCGGTGCGATGGGCGCTGGGCGAACAGCGGCCGCGCGCGCTGCGCGCCGAGCGGATGGAGGACCTCCTGTTCGCCGGGGCCGACCGGAAGCGACCGGCCGGCATGGCCGAGTGCGCGGTGACACTCGACAACCGGGACGACCGGTTGGGCGTCGGCAGCGCCGAGGTGGAAGTGCGCCGCCGCCTGTACCGCAGCGGCGACAGCGACTACCTTGTCAATCGCCGCCCGGCCCGCCTGCGTGACGTGGAGCGGGTGATGCGCGCCGCCGGACTCGCCTCCGGCGGCTACGCCATCGTCTCGCAGGGCCGGGTGGACGAGGTGCTGCGAGCCCGGGCGGGGGAACGCCTGCGTATGCTCGAGGAGGCGGCCGGCATCGGCGCGCTCGAGGTCGAGCGGGAGCGGGCGGTCGCCGCCCTGGGCGAGGGCGCGGCGGAGCGGGCGCGCCTCGAGGCGGAGATCGAGGCGGCCCGCCGCCGCGCGGAGGAGCTCGCCGCCCAGGCCGAGCGGGCGGTCGAGGACCGGCGCCTGGGCAAGGCGTTGCGCACCCTCGAGCTGGCGCTCGGACACCGCCGGCGCAGCCGGCTGCAACGGCGTGCCCTCGCCCTGTCCGGGGAGGCGGAGCGCGCCGCGGCGGCGGCCGCGGCGGCCGACACGGTCGCGAAGGCGCTCGTCCCGTACGGGGACGAACTGTCCGGCCTCGTGCGAGACGCGACGAGGGTGCGCGCGCACGCCGCCGAGACGGGCTCCCGAACGGGCGCGCGGGCGCAAGCCGTGCGAACCCGACTGGAGGCGGCGCGGGCGCGCGCGGTCGACTACGAGCGGTCCCGGCGGGAGATCGAGCAGGCGCTGGCCGCCACCCGGGAGCGCCAGGACCGGGCCGAGCGGACGGCCGGGGCCTGGGCGGCACGCCTTCCCGCCCTCGAAGCGGCGGCACAGACCGCCACGGCCGCGGCGGCAAGCCTGCCGGCACGGACGGCGGGCGAACCGGAGCGGGCGGCGGCGCGGGCGGCGGAGGCGCGCCTCAAGGAGAGCGAGGCGGCGCTCGCCCGGGCCGAGCGCGAGGTCGAGGCCGTCGAGGCGCGGTCGCAGTCGCTCGACGCCGCGCGAGGCGCCCAGGAGGCGGCCCTCGAGTCGGCACGCGACGCCTTGGCGGAGGCGGAGCGCGCCTGGGAGGCCGCCCGGGAAGGCCTGGCAGGCGCCCGGGAGGCGGCGCAGGGCGCGCGCGAGCGCTGGCTCGAGGCCCAGGCGGCGGCCCGGGCGGGCGGCGGCGGTGGGCTCGGACGGGGCACCCAGCTCGTGCTGGAAGGATCGCGGCGCGGCGAGCTCGCCGGCGTCGTGGGCGCCCTGGGCGGGCTGGTTCAGCCCGCCCAGGGCCTGGAGGTGGCGATCGACACCGCGCTGGGCGGGGCGGCGGCGGACCTGGTCGTCGAGCGGGGGGCGCAAGCAGAGGAAGCGGTCGCGTACCTGCGCGCGCACGGGGGAAGGGCCACCTTCCTGCCGCTCGACACGCTGCGGGCGCGATCGCCGGAGGCGCCGCCCGTCCTGGACGGCGTCATCGGGGTGGCGAGCGATCTCGTCACGTACCCCGCGGCGATCCGGGTGGCGGTCTTGCATCGGCTCGGCGGCGTTTGGGTGGTCGAGCGTCTGGACCAGGCGCTTGCCCTCGGCCGGCGCACGGGGATGTCCCACCGGATCGTCACGCGCGATGGCGATGTTGTCGCCACGGGCGGCGCGATCACGGGCGGCACCGCCCGCGCCCCACGCCTGGGCCGCGCCGTGGCGGCGGGGGCCGATGTCGGCGCCCTGCGCGCCGAGGCCGACGCGGCCGGCGCCTCCGCCCGGGCGGCGGAGATCGAACTGGGCCGGCTCGACCAGTCGGTGCGCGCGGCCCGCCACGCCCTCGTGGCGCGCGAGCGGGCTGCGGCGGAGGCGGCGGCGAACGCCGTCACGGCCCGCGCGGGCGCCACCTCCGCCCGGGAACGCCGCGACGCGCTGGTGTCCGCACACACGGCGGCCCTGGCGGCCTGGGACGCCGCCAGGCCGGCGGCGGAGGCGGAGGCGGCCGAGACGGTGGCCGAGGGGACCGTCTCGGCCGTTCTCGAGGCCGCCGCCCGGGCCGCCCGGGAGGTGGGCGAGGCGCGCGGCGGCCAGACCGCCGCCCTGGCCGAGGCGCGCCGGGCCCAGAGCGAGGTGGAGGCCCTGGAGCGGCGCGCCGCGGCCCTCGGCAGCGTGCCGGCGGTCCGGACGCAGGCGGATGAGGCGGCCCTGGCCGCGATGCGCCGGCTGCAGGACGAGGCGTCGACCGCGGCTGCCCGCGCGGAGCGGCTGGTCACGGCCGCGGGGCGCCTCCGCACGCGGGCCGAGATCACGGCCACGGCGGCGCAAGGCGAGGCGCGCGCGAGCGGGGAGCGGGCCGCGGGCCTGTCCCGGGAGCGGGACCAGGCCCGGGCCTCGCTCGCCGAAGAGGACGACCGCCTGTGCGCGGACTTCGGTCCCGACGCGGTGGACGAGGCGACGCGCGCGGCGGCCGAGGTGACGGGGCCCGACGACGAGCTTGCCGCGCGGGCGGAGGCCACGCGGCGGTCGCGGGGCGCGCTCGGTCCGGTGTGGCAGGGCGCCGAGGCGGCCCACGCCGCGGCGCTGCGCCAGCTCGAGGCCGTCACCGGCGAACTCGAGGCCCTGGAGGAGGGGCGGCGGGCGCTGATCGCCCTGGCCGGCGACGTGCGCCGGCGCATGGACCGTGCTGTGGCGGACACCCTCGAACGGGTGCGCCAGCGATTCGCCACCACCGTCACGGCCCTCCTGGGAGGATCGGGAGAGCTGGCGCCGGTGGAGACGGAGGGTGGCGGGCCGGGTGGCCTGGAGATCGCCATCGCCCTGCCGGGCAAGCGCCGTACCGCCCTCACCGGCCTGTCCGGCGGGGAGCGGTCGCTCGGAGCGATGGCGTTCCTGTTCTCGCTGCTCGCCGTGCGACCGAGCGCGCTGGTCCTGCTCGATGAGGTCGAGGCGGCCCTGGACCCGGCCAATGCGGGCCGGTTCGCGCGCTACCTGCGCAGCGCCTCGGTCGAGCAGCAGTTCCTCGTGATCACCCACCAGCGACCCACGATGGAGGCGGCGCACGCGTTGTGGGGGTTCACGGCCCAGGAGGCCGGCGTCTCCCATCTGGTGACGGTACGCCTGGACGGGCGGCCCGCGGCCGAGGCGATGGAGGTGGCCCGATGAGCGAGACGGAGCGGGGCCGGTTCGGACTGGGGCGGCTTCGCGCAGCCCTGACCCGGACGCGCGACGCGCTTGGCGGCCGGATCGCCGAGATCCTGGGCGGCGGGCCCGTGGGGGAAGAGCGCCTGGAGGCGCTGGAGGAGGTCCTCATCGCCGGCGACGTCGGCGTGGCCGCCGCCATGCGCCTGGTCGAGGCGGTCCGCACCGCGCGTCCGGGCGGCGCAGACGAGGCGCGACGGTCCCTCGTCGCCGCCGTCGCCCAGGCGATGGGACCGGCGCGGCCGCTCGCCCGCGCCGACGCCGGGCCGACCGTGTGGGTGATGGTCGGTGTCAACGGGGCAGGCAAGACAACCACCGCAGGCAAGCTGGCCGCCCAGGCGGTGCGCGACGGCAACCGCGTCCTCCTGGCCGCGGCCGACACGTTCAGGGCAGCGGCCGCGGACCAGCTCGCCCTGTGGGCGCAGCGGTCGGGTGCCGGCATCGTTCGGGGCGCCCCCGGCGGCGATCCGGCGGCCGTGGCCTTCGACGCGGCGCGCGCGGCCACGGCGCGCGGGGTGGACGTGCTGATCGTGGACACGGCGGGGCGTCTGCAGACCAAGGAGCCGCTCATGGCCGAGCTGGGCAAGGTGATGCGCGTGATCGGGCGCGAGCTGCCGGGGGCGCCCCACGAGCGGCTGCTCGTGCTGGATGCCACGGTCGGCCAGAACGCCCTGTCTCAGGCCCGGGTGTTCGGCGAGGCGGCCGGGGTCACCGGGGTCGTCCTGGCCAAGATGGACTCGACCGCGCGCGGCGGCGCGGCGCTGGCGGTGCGCACCGACCTGGGCCTACCGGTCCGGCTGGTGGGCACCGGCGAGGGCATCGACGACCTCGGTCCGTTCGATCCCGAGGACTACGCCGAGGCACTGGTGGGCGCCATCTGACCCGACGCGGTTGACCGGCCCGGCGCTGCCCGGTACACTCGACCGGCCTTTCCGAGGGGGTGCGGGTATGTTCGAGTCGCTGAGCCAGCGCCTGCAGGGGGTGTTCGGCCGCCTGCGCGGCCACGGCGTGCTGCGCGCGGAAGACGTCGACCAGGCCCTGCGCGAGGTACGCATCGCCTTGCTCGAGGCGGACGTGGAGCTGGGCGTGGTCAAGGCGTTCGTGGCCCGCGTGCGCGAGCGGGCGGTGGGCGAGGACGTGCTCGCCTCGCTCACGCCGGCCCAGACCGTGATCAAGATCGTCCACGACGAGCTTGTCCGGCTGCTGGGCGGCGAGACCGCCGGGCTTCGCTATGGCGACGCGCCGGCGGCGGTGGTGCTCGTGGGTCTCCAGGGCAGCGGCAAGACCACGGCGGCCGGAAAGCTGGCCCATCTCATGCAGCGCCAGGGACGCCATCCGCTCCTCGTCGCGGCCGACCTCGTCCGCCCGGCGGCGGTGGAGCAGCTGCGCCTGACCGGGGAGCGCGTCGGCGTGCCGGTGCTGATGCCGGTGCCGGGCGAGACGGCGGTGGCGGTGGCGCGGCGCGCCCGCGAGGAGGCGCGCCGGCTGGGCCGCGACACGTTCATCGTGGACACGGCCGGACGCCTGCAGATCGACGACGCCCTGATGGACGAGGCGGCGGCCGTGGTCGGGGCCGTGTCGGCGGCCGAGGTCCTGCTCGTCGTCGACGCGATGACCGGCCAGGAGTCGGTGCGCGTGGCGCGAGGCTTTGGCGGGCGGGTGGCGCTGACCGGCATCGTGCTCACCAAGATGGATGGCGACGCACGCGGCGGCGCCGCTCTGTCGCTGCGCGAGGCCACCGGTCTGCCGGTCAAGCTGGTCGGCACGGGCGAGCGCCCGGATGCGCTCGAGCCCTTCCATCCCGACCGCATGGCGTCCCGCATCCTCGGCATGGGCGACGTCCTCACCCTGATCGAGCGCACCCAGGCCGTCGTCGACCAGGACGCCGCCCGCGCCCTGCAAGAAAAGGCGATGAAGGACGGCCTCGACCTCGAGGACTTTCTCGGTACCTTGCGCCAGGTGAGGCGCATGGGCCCGCTCGACAACCTGCTCGGCATGCTGCCGGGCATGGGCGCGCTCAAGGCGGCGCGCAACGTCGAGGTGGACGAGAAGGACATCGGCAGGCTCGAGGCCATCGTCTCGTCCATGACGCCGGAGGAGCGCAGGCGTCCCGAGATCCTCGACGCGAGCCGGCGCCGGCGGGTGGCGCGAGGCAGCGGCACCCAGGTGCAGGACGTCAACCGGCTCTTGCGCCAGTTCGAGGGGATGCAGCGGATGATGCGCGAGGTCGGCGGCCTCAGCCGGCGCATGCGGCGCGCGGGCGCGGCCCTGCCGCCCGGCATGCCGCCGCTGCCGGGAGGTCTGCCCGGCGCCGGCCTGAACCTTCCCGGCCTGCCGGGCGCGCCGCCGGCGGGAGCGGCGGCCGAGGGCGGCGGACCTGTGCGGCGGCCGCACGGGCCCAAGCGCAAGAAGCGTCGCTAGGGGCCGAACGCGGCAGTCGTATGGTACACTTGCATGTATCGCGCCACGCCCCGGGTGGCGGGCGACGACCGAACAGGGGGAGACGAGGAATGGTCCGGATCCGTCTGCGCCGCATCGGCGCCAAGCGTCAGCCGGCGTACCGGCTGGTGGTGGCCGACGCGCGTGCACCGCGCGACGGCGCGTTCATCGAGGAGATCGGCTACTATCTGCCCCAGCGTGCCGAGCCGGCGATCCACGTCGACGTCGATCGCGCCCGCACCTGGCTGGGCAAGGGAGCCCAGCCGAGCCAGACCGCGCGGGACCTCCTGCGCAAGGCCGGCGTGTTCGAGGGTGGCGCCCAGGCCTAGCGCCGAGGGCGCGCGGGTCGCGGTCGGACGGGTTCGCCGCGCGCACGGCGTGCGCGGCGAACTTGTCGTCGAGCCGTACGGCGACGACCTGGACCGGTTCCGCGCCCTCGGCGAGGTCTGCGTCGGCGACGAGGCCCACACGGTGACCGCGGTGCGACCCCACCAGGGCATGGTGCTCATGCAGCTGGAGGCGGTTTGCGACCGCACTGCCGCCGCCGCGCTCGCCGGTGCCGAGGTGACGGTGCCGGGGCAGGAGCGCGCGCCCCTGCCCCAGGGCCGCTACTACCTGGACGATCTCGTCGGCCTCACCGTCGTGGCGCCCGACGGGCGCGCGCTCGGGCAGGTGCGCGAGGTGCTGCGCTACCCGGCGCAGGATCTTCTGCGGCTGGACACGCCGGCGGGCGAAGGACTCGTGCCCATGGTGCGGGCCTTCGTCCTCTCGGTCGACCTCGTCGCCGGGCGCATCGTCGTCGACGCGCCGCCGGGCCTTCTGCCCGAGCGCGAAGGGGCAGGCACCGATGCCTGAGGGCGTGCCGGCGCTGCACGTGACCGTGCTCACCGCCTTTCCCGCCTGGCTGGAGGCGCCGCTGGGGCAGGGCGTGCTCGGGCGAGCCCAGGCGGGCGGTCGCGTACGCCTCGACGTGCGGGACCTGCGGGCGTATACGGGCGACCGCCACCGCACGCTGGACGACACCCCGTACGGCGAGGGCGCGGGCATGCTCCTCATGGCCCCGCCCGTTCTCGCCGCGCTCGATGAGGCGGCGCCGCCGGGTGGGGCGGTGCGGATCCTCCTTGCCCCGGACGGTGAGCCCTTCGATCAGGCGATGGCGGCGCAGCTGGCCGGGGCGGGCCATCTGGTGCTGGTGTGCGGTCGCTACGAGGGTGTCGACGAGCGGGTGCGGGACCATGTCGACCGCGTCGTCAGCCTGGGCGACTTCGTCCTCATGGGTGGCGAGCCTGCCGCGTGGGCGATCGTCGAGGCGGTGGCGCGCCTCGTGCCGGAGGTGGTCGAGCCGCGCTCGCTGGCCGAAGAGACGTTCGACGACGGCCTGCTCGAGGCGCCCCAGTATACCCGTCCCGCCCGACTCGTCTGGCGCGGGTCGGCGGCCGACGTGCCCGACGTGTTCCGCGCCGGAAACCATGCGGCGCAGCGCCGCGCCCGCCGCCGCGCGGCGCTGCTTCGCACGCTGGTCCGCCGTCCCGATCTGCTCGTGGGCGGGGCGCCTGCGGCCGGCGACAGCGGTCTGTGGGGCGAGATCGTTGTCGCGGCGGCCACCCATGCCGATGGCGATCTCGATTGGTCCGCCCATCTGCTATACTAGTCGCGCTTTGCATGTGGGGAGGAGACCAGGTTGGATATCATTGCCGAGTTGGAGAGGGAGTCCATCCGCACCGACCTGCCGGCGTTCGGGCCCGGCGATACCGTGCGGGTGCATGTTCGCGTCCGGGAAGGTACGCGTGAGCGCATCCAGCCCTTCGAGGGCACCGTGATCGGCCGCCATGGCAGCGGCGCGCGCGAGGCCTTCACCGTCCGTCGCGTGGCGTACGGCGTGGGCGTGGAGCGCGTGTTCCCGTTCGCCTCGCCGGCGGTGGAGAAGGTCGAGGTCCTTCGCCGCGGCCGGGTACGGCGAGCCAAGCTGTACTATCTGCGCGGCCTGTCGGGCAAGGCGGCAAGGGTGCGGGAGAAGCGCGATTGAGCGAGGTGGAGAAGCGCGCGACGGCTGCGCCGGGCGACAAATCGACCTCGACCGCCAGCCTGCGCGAACTCATCACCACCCTGCTCGCGGCTGTCATTCTCGCGTTCTTGGTGCGCACGTTCGTCGTCGAGTCGTTCGTCGTGCAGGGCGTGTCGATGCTGCCCACCTTCCTGAACAACGAGCACGTGCTCGTGGACAAGCTCGCCTACAAGCTCGGCGCGCCCCAGGACGGCCAGGTGATCGTCTTCCACCCGCCGATCCAGGGGGTGACCGAGGACTACATCAAGCGCGTCATCGGCACGCCGGGCCAGACGGTGCAGATCATCGCCGGCCACCTGTACGTGGATGGCAAGAAGGTCGCCCAGCCGTACATCGAGTACTGGGATCCGACCAGCTTCCACAAGGTGACCGTGCCCAAGGGCGACGTGTTCGTGATGGGTGACAACCGTCCCGACAGCTACGACAGCCGCTACTTCGGCATGGTGCCGATCCACAGCATCGCCGGCCAGGCGATCCTCGCCTTCTGGCCGCTCGACCGCCTGGGCGCCGTGGGCCAGCCGCAGCGGGGCGCACGGGGCTACAAGGCGTAGGTCGGCGCTCTTGGCTGCCGAGCGCGAGATCCGTTTCGCCCGGCGTCGGCGCATCGAGGCCGGGCTGCCCCTGGTCAACCTCCTCATCGAGGTGGCGGATGCGCGTGCCCCCGTCGCCACCCGCAGCCCCGTCTTGTCGGGCGGGCGGTTTCGGGCCAAGGCCCGCGTCGTCGCCCTGTTGCGCGAGGACCTGGCCGTTCCGACCACGACGCGCGCCTGGCTACGTGCCCTGGGTGGGGCGACCGTGGCCCTGGACGCCGCCAGCGGACGCGGTCTGGACCGTCTCCTCGCCGCCGTGCGCCAAGCCCGGCCGGACGGCGAGGTGCGCGCCATGATCGTCGGCCTGCCCAACCTGGGCAAGTCCTCGCTCGTCAACCGCCTGGCCGGAGCAGCCCGGGCGGCGACCGGGAACCGTCCGGGCATCACCACCGGCGAGCAGTGGGTGCGCGCCCGTCCCTGGCTGCGCCTGCTCGACGAGCCGGGCGTCCTGCCGGGCGGCTCGAGCCCGCTGCTCGCCGCGCTGGGCTGCGTGCCGGACGGCGCGTACGATCCGGTCCAGGCGTTCGCGGCCGCCTGGGCCGTGCCGGCGATGCGCGCGGCGCTAGCGCCCGCGGGCGCGCCGTGCCCGCCCGCCGACGGCTGGGACGGGGCGCTTGCGGCCATCGCGCGCGAGGCGGGCGCGCTACGTCCCGGCGGTAGCCCCGACATCGACCGGGCCGCACGCCAGACGCTTGCCCGTCTGCGCGACGGGCGGCTCGGTCGCCTGAGCCTGGAGGAGCCCCTCGGTGCCGCGCCGGCCGGATGACCGCCTGTCCACCGCCCTCGACCGGCGCGTCGCGGCCGTGTTCGGGGGACCGGTGGCTGGTGTCGACGAGGCCGGGCGCGGGCCGCTCGCCGGCCCCCTGGTGGTGGCCGCGGTGATCCTGCCGCCCGGCCTCGCCGGCACCGGCGAGTTGGCCGACTCCAAGCGGCTGGCGGAGGCGGAGCGCGAGGCGCTCGGCCGGTTTGTCCGCGCCCGGGCGCAGGCGTGGGCGGTGTGGCGGATCTCGCCCCGGGCGATCGACCGGGACGGCATGGGACGGGCGTGGGCGCGGGCCGTGGTTGCTGCGCTGGCCGCGCTGCCGGTGCGCCCGGCGGCGGCGATCATCGATGGCCCCGTCGCCCCGCGCGTCGACGGCATGGCGATGGTGCCGGTGGTCGACGGGGATCGCCTGTCGGCGTCCGTGATGGCCGCCGCCCTTGTGGCCAAGACGGCGCGCGACGGCGAGATGCGCCGGTGGCACGGGCGCTTTCCGGCCTTCGGCTTCGACCGTCACAAGGGGTACGCGACGCCCGAGCACCGCCAGGCCCTGGGGCGCGAGGGCCCATGCCCGATCCACCGGCGGTCGTTCCTGTCCGCAGACGACCCGGCTTGACGGTTTGGCTGTCAAAATCGTCCGAATTGCAGGCGCATGGCGCTTGGCCCCGAACCTTGCAGCGGGGCGGCCTCGCCGTCCCCATGCATCGATCCGACCATCCGCGCGTACATGACTGCGATCTCTACGTCATGTCGACAAGGAGGAAGCGATATGGCATCGAACGGTCGCGCCCGCTACCGTCGCGAGCTGTCGCTGCTCGACCTCACGATGGCTTCGCTGGGCGGCATCATCGGCTCGGGGTGGTTGTTCGCCGCGCAGAAGGCGGCCCATCTCGCCGGCCCCAGTGCCCTCGTGGCCTGGCTGATCGGCGCCGTGGCCGTGATCCTGATCGGCCTTTGCTACTCCGAACTGGGCAGCATGCTGCCCGAGTCGGGTGGCATCGCCCGCTACCCGCAGTACACCCACACCACGATGGTGAGCTACCTCATGGCGTGGGCGGCCTACCTGGCGTACGTCAGCGTGCCGCCGATCGAGGCGACCGCCACCATCCAGTACCTGGCCTACCAGCCGGGGCAGGGCGGCTGGATCCCCGGAATCTTCGCGAACGGCTCCCTGACCGGAATGGGATTCGTCCTGGCCGCCATCCTGCTCATCCTGTTCATCGTCATCAACACCGCCGGCGTGCGCATGTTCAAGGCCATCAACACGCCGATCACGATCTGGAAGTTCGCCATACCGGCGCTCACCATCATCATGCTGCTCGCGACCGCCCACCAGGGCACCGTGCCCAAGTCGGCGGGCGGGTTCGCGCCCTTCGGCATCAACGGCGTGTTCAGCGCCGTCGCCTCATCCGGCATCATCTTCTCCTACCTCGGCTTCCGGCAGGCGATCGATCTCGCAGGCGAGGCGCGAAACCCCGCCCGCGACGTCCCCCGGGCGGTGATCGCCTCGATCCTCATCGGCGCCGTCGTCTACTTCTTCCTCCAGTTCGCGTTCCTCCACGCCGTGCCGGGCTCCAAGCTGGCCGGCGGGTGGGCGAGCGTGAACTTCTCCGCCCCGTTCGCCAACCTGGCGACGGTCCTGAACCTGGCCTGGCTGGCCTTCATCCTGCAGGTGGACGGCGTCATCTCGCCGGGCGGCACCGGCCTCGTCTACACCACCTCGACCGCCCGCGTCGCGTACGCGATGAGCGAGAACCGCTACTTCCCGCGGGTGTTCGGCCGCCTGTCCGAGCGCGTCGGCGTGCCCATTCCGGCGCTCCTCCTGGGCCTCGTCCTCGGGTTCTTGTTCCTCCTGCCGTTCCCGTCCTGGGCGGCCCTCGTCGGGTTCGTGTCGAGCGCCACTGTGCTCACCTACATCATCGGGCCGGTGAGCCTCATGGTCATGCGCCGCGACGCGCCCGACCTGCCGCGGCCCACACGCCTGCGCGGCGCGGCGATCATCGCGCCGATCGCGTTCGTCGTGGCTGCCCTGATCATCTACTGGTCGGGCTGGCCGACGACCGGCATCGTCCTGGGAGCGGCCATCGGCGGCCTCATGTTCTACCTCATCTACTTCGACCTGTACGTCCAGCAGAAGGTCTGGGACGCGCGGGAGATCACCGGCGGGCTGTGGATCGTCGGCTTCCTCGTCGCGCTCGGCGTCCTGTCCTACCTGGGCTCGTCCTCGTTCGGCGGCATCAACGTGATCAAGAGCCCGATCGACCAGCTGGTCGCGATCGTTCTCGCCCTGGTCGCGTTCTACGTCGGCGTGGCGCAGGGCAAGGTTACGGCCTACCTCGAGCAGGTCAAGGGTCACGTGGCAGGGCTCCAGGCGGGCACGTACGTGCAGGGCGATGTCGAGTCGGAGGTATCGATCGGCGCACCCTAGCGCGCGACAGTCGGCGGCAGGCCGGGGGAGGCGCCACGCGGCGCCTCCCCTTCGGCCGTGACCGGGCGGGCGGCGAGGGCGTACGGCCGACGCCCGCCGCAGGATGCGGCAGGCGCCCGGGGTGGCGTCAGCGATCAGTTCGAGGTGAACGACCGGGCGCCGATGTACGTCTCCTGCCAGTACGGGAGGGAGAGGTTGTCGATCTCGACGTTGCGGCCGGACGTCGGCGCGTCGACGAACTGCCCGTTGCCGATGTAGATGCCGTCGTGCGAGATGCCACCCAGGGTGTCGAAGAACACCACGTCGCCCGGCTGGAGGTCGCCGGCGGGTACCGGACGGCCGGCGTAGTACTGGTCGGTCGCGTCGCGCGGGATGGAGATGCCGACCTGGCCGAAGACGTACTGGACGAGTCCCGAGCAGTCGAACCCGGCCGGGCTTGCCCCGCCCCACACGTAGGGAACGCCCAGATACCGCAGGGCGACGCTGGCGATGCGCTGGCCCAGGCTCGCGGCAACCGCCGCGGCGCTGTCGGGAAGGTGGATCACGGCGCCGACCTGGAGGTCGTTCGCGCTCAGCGCGGCGTTGGTCGACAGGATCGCCGACACCGAGGTGTGGAACCTGGCCGCGATGCCCGACAGGGTGTCGCCGCTTTGCACCGTGTAGGTCATCGAACGCGCGGCCGTAGTGTGGCGTGTCTGGGCGGCGGGGCGGCGGCGGGCGGCAAGCGCCGTCACCCGGCGGCTGCGCGTGCCGACACGCAGGCGTTGCCCGACCTGTAGGACCGAGGTGGGGCCCAGGCCGTTCCACGCGTACAGCTCGCTCAGCGACACGCCGGCATGGGCGGCGATGGAACTCAGGGTGTCGCCACCCCGCACAACGTAGTACCGTACGGACGTGACCGTGTGCGCCGCGGTCGCCCCGTGGGCGTGGTGCGTCGGCGTGGGCCGCCGCGCGTGGTGCGATGCGCGCACGGCGCCCGGCACGGTGAGGCGCTGGCCGATCTGCAGCGTCGAGGCGGGGGACAGGCGGTTCAGGCTGGTCAGGGCGCTGACGCTCACCCCGAGCTGGAGGGCAATGCCGGACAGCGTGTCGCCGGCGCGTACGATGTACGTACCGCCGCCGGCGATGGGCGTACGCGCAGCCTTGCCGGACAAAGAGGATCGGCCCGGCACCGTGAGATGCTGGCCGATCTGGAGGATCGAGGTGGGAGACAGGTGGTTGGCCTCGACCAGCGCCGTCACGGTGACGCCCAGTCGGCTGGCGATCGACGACAGGGTGTCTCCCGCCGCCACGGTGTAGGTGCCCGCGCCGGTGCGGTGCGGCGCCGCGTCGGTCACCGCCCCCGGCACGCGCAACGTCTCGCCGATCTGCAGGACCGAGGAGGCGGACAGACCGTTCAACTGCTCCAGGGTGGACGGTGTCGTGCTGAAGCGCGCGGCGATGCTGGACAGCGTGTCTCCGGCACGCACACGGTAGGTGGGCGACCCCGCCGCGCCGGCGGGGGACGAGCCCAGGAGCGCGGTTCCCGTGGCCACGGCCAGCGCGAGCGAACAGGCGGCGAGTACTGTTCTAGGCGGCAACCGGGCATCCCCCAGTCGTGTGACATCCGGAGAGTGGGGCGGCAACCAGCAACCTGCAACTTCAACTATGTGTGTCAGTGTACCGACGGCATTCGACGCGGTCACCCGGGAATGCGGGCGGTACGAGCCGTTCAGGGGGGTCTGGCGACACTTTGCATCCAAAAACTTTAGTTTGCGTAAGTTCATGGCGATGTTGCCATGGTTGCCCTGCCGGCCTGGCCGGCCTTTGGCCCCTTGCGTGCCGATGCTAGAATGGGTCGCTGAACGCGGGTGGGGAGGGAAGGCTCGGGTGGCAAGGCCTCTCATCATCGTCGAGTCGCCGGCCAAGGCGCGGACGCTGGAGCGGTTCCTGGGACGGCGGTTCACCGTGCGGGCGTCGAAGGGGCATCTTCGGGATCTGCCCAAGAGCCAGCTCGGCGTCGATGTGGATCACGGCTTCGCGCCGAAGTACATCACGATCCGGGGCAAGGGCGACATCCTCAAGGAGCTTCGCGACGCCGCCAAGAAGGCGAGCCGGGTGTACCTCGCGACCGACCCCGACCGGGAGGGCGAGGCGATCTCCTGGCACCTCGCCCAGGCCCTCGGCCTGCCCGACGGCGACCCGATGCGGATCGTCTTTCACGAGGTGACACCGGATGCGGTCGCGACCGCGCTGAAACAGCCGCGGGCGATCGACGCCGACCTGGTCGAGGCACAGAAGACGCGCCGGATCCTCGACCGGCTGGTCGGGTACGAGCTGTCACCGCTCCTGTGGCGCAAGGTGCGTCGCGGTCTGTCTGCCGGCCGGGTGCAGTCGGCTGCCCTGCGGCTGATCGTCGATCGCGAGGACGCCGTCACGGCGTTCGTTCCCCGCGCCTACTACACGGTGGAGGCGACTGCGGGTAAAGGAAGCGCCGCCTTCGAGGCAAGCTGGGTGGAGGAGGGCGACGGCGCCGCCGAGGTCGACGAGCGCGAGCGCGCGCAGGTCATTGCGGCTGCCGTGCGCGAGGCGGGCGAGGCTCGCGTCGTCGAGGTGCGCGAGCGCGAGCGGCGGCGGCGGCCGGCGGCGCCGTTCACGACGAGCACCCTCCAGCAGGAGGCGGCGCGGCGTCTGGGCTTTTCCGTCCGGCGCACGATGTCCGTCGTGCAGCAGCTGTACGAGGGCGAGGACGTCCCGGGGGAGGGGCGGGTCGGCCTCGTCACCTACATCCGCACCGACTCGTCGCGCGTCGCCGAGCCCGCCCGGCAGGAGGCGCGGGCGTTCATCGGCGAGACCTGGGGCGAGGCGATGGCGGCGGAAGGCGAGCGGCGGGTCAAGGACGCGCCGCAAAGCCAGGGTGCGCACGAGGCGATCCGCCCCACGGCGGTGGCCCGTCGGCCGGAGATGCTGCGGGGCGTGCTCAAGACGGACGCCTACAAACTGTACCGGCTGATCTGGGAGCGGTTCGTGGCGAGCCAGATGGCCGACGCCCGCTACGCGGTGCGCACGGTCGTGCTCGAGGCCGGCGCGGTGCGCCTGCGGGCGACGGCGTCGCACGTTGTGTTCTCCGGCTTCCTGACCCTGTATGAGGAAGCGAAGGACGAGGCCGGGGCGAGCGAGGACGAGGAGCGCGCGCTGCCGACGGTGCGCGAGGGCGACACGATCGAGATCGTCCGGGTCGATGTCAGCGAGCACTTCACCCAGCCGCCGCCGCGCTTTACCGAGGCGGCCCTCGTGAAGACCCTGGAGGAACGGGGCATCGGCCGGCCGAGCACCTACGCGCCGATCATCGAGACCCTGACCGGTCGCGGCTACGTCGCCAAGCGCGACCGACGCCTCGTTCCCGCCGAACTGGGGCGGCTGGTCGACGCGATGCTGCGCGAACACTTCCCGAACATCGTCGACCCGGAGTTCACGGCCGCCATGGAGAGCTCCCTCGACAGGGTCGAGGAGGGCGCCGAGGGCGCGGAGCGCCTGCTCGGCGATTTCTACCGGGGGTTCCATGCCGAGGTGACGCGGGCGGACGAGGCGATCGGTCACGTCGAGCTGCCCGAGGAGACGACCGACGTCCCGTGCCCGGAGTGCGGCCGGCCGATGGCCGTGAAGTACGGGCGCTACGGCCGGTTCCTGGCCTGCACGGGATTTCCCGAGTGCCGCGGCTCGCTTCCGTACCAGGAGGCGACGGGTGCGAACTGTCCGCTATGCGGCAAGGAGGTCGTGGCCCGGCGCAGCCGTCGCGGGCGCACGTTCTACGGCTGCACGGGCTACCCCGGCTGCACGTTCACGACATGGAGCCGACCGGTGGGCAAGAACTGTCCCAACTGCGGCGCCTTCCTCGTCGCCAAGCGGCGGCGCGGAGAGGACATCTGGCAGTGCGTGCAGGGTTGCGGGTTCGAGGAGGCGGCGAGCGAGAGCGAGGAGGGAGCGTCCGCGGAGGGAGGGCTGCGCGCGTGAGGGTCGCCGTCGTCGGCGGCGGCTTCGCCGGCGTGGAGGCGGCGATGGTGCTCGCGCGCGCCGGCGTCGGGGTCGACCTGTGGGAGATGCGCCCGGCGGTCCGCAGCCCCGCCCACACGGGGGACGACCTGTGCGAGATCGTCTGCTCGAATTCGTTCGGCGGCGACACGCTGGCGAGCGCCGCCGGCGTGCTGAAGGCGGAGATGCGGACCCTCGGGTCGGTCGTCCTGGAGACTGCCGCGGACTGCGCAGTGCCGGCCGGAAGCGCCCTCGCCGTCGACCGGGGGCGGTTTGCCACCGCCGTCACGGAACGTGTCGAGGCCGAGCCGGGTGTGCGCCTGGTGCGCGCGGAGGCGGACGGCCCGCCGGCGGACGTGACTGTGCTCGCCACCGGCCCCCTGCCGGGCGAGGCGCTGGCCGGCTGGCTGGAAGGTCGCGTGGGCGGCTTCCTCAACTTCTACGACGCCGCCGCGCCGATCGTGGTGCGCGAGACCGTCGACATGTCGCTCGCTTACGCCGCCAGTCGGTACGGTCGCGGGGCGCCCGAGGACTACCTCAACTGTCCCCTCGACGAGGACGAGTACGACGCCTTCTGGCGGGCCCTGGGCGAAGCCGAACGAACGGTGTTGCGAGGCTTCGAGGAGGGGGCGTACTTCGAGTCGTGCCTGCCCGTCGAGGTGATTGCCTCGCGCGGCCGGGACACGCTTCGGTTCGGCCCGATGCGCCCGGTCGGTTTGCGCGATCCGCGCACGGGGCGCCTGCCGTATGCGGTTGTGCAGCTGCGAAGGGACAACGCCGCAGGCGACCTGTACAACCTTGTCGGCTTCCAGACCGGCCTGCGCTGGCGCGAGCAGAAGCGCGTCTTTCGCATGATCGGCGCCCTGCGCGAGGCCGAGTTCGCCCGGTACGGCGTGATGCACAAGAACGCGTTTGTGTGCGCGCCGCGCGTGCTCGGTCCGGACACGGGCCTTGTCGGCGCGGACGGGATCTACGCCACGGGCCAGATGGCTGGCGTCGAGGGGTACATGGAAAGCGCGGCCCTCGGTCTGTACACGGGCTACCAGGTGCTGCGCCGCCTGCGCGGCCTGGCCCCGCTCGTGCCGCCTGCCCAGACGATGCTGGGGGCGCTCGTCCACTACCTGGGCCACGCCGACCCGGTCGACTTCCAGCCCATGAACGCCAACTTCGGCCTCCTGCCTGCGCCACCGGCCGGCACGCGTGGCCGCGCCGAGCGCAAGGCGGCCCAGGCGCGTGCCGCGATCGAGGCGATCGGGCGCTACCGGCAGGCCCTCGACGCGGGCGCGAGCGGCATTGTGCTAGAATCCGGGGCATGACCCGTCCGCCCGCGCCGCCGCGGGCCGAGCCCGGCGAGGGCGCGGCCAGACCTGACGCCGCGCGAGCGGCGGATCTGGCCGCCTTCGAGGACGAGCTGCGCGTGCGGGGCCGAAGCGAGCGCACGCGCGTCGCGTACCTTGGCGACCTGGGCCGCCTGGAGGCCGACTTGCCGGCGGGGCTTCCCTGGGCGCGGGTGGAGCTTCGCCATCTGCGTGCCCACCTCGCGCACCGGCTCGAGGACGGGGTCGCACGCCGGACGCAGGCGCGCGCCCTGTCGGCGATGCGTACGTTCTTTCGCTTTCTCAAGCGGACCGGCGCGATCGCCGAGGACCCGTCGGCAGGCCTTCGCTCGCCGCGCCTGGGCCGCCAGCTGCCCGAGGTGATCTCCGTCCGGGAGGCGGCGGAGGGCCTCGAGCGCCCGTCCCTGCACTCGCCGCTCGGGCTGCGCGACCGGGCCCTGCTCGAGCTCCTGTACGGGGCCGGACTGCGCGTGTCCGAGGCGGCCGGCCTGGCCGTGCGCGACGTAGACCTGGAGCGACGCGAGGTCCGGGTCCTGGGCAAGGGCCGGCGCGAGCGCATCGTGCCGATCGGCGGCGCTGCGGTGCGGGCGATCGAGCGCTACCTGCGGGCGGGGCGTCCCTACCTCGCCGGCGCCGGGGGGGCGCAGGCCGCCCTGTTCCTCAACCGGCGCGGCACAGGCCTTGGACAGCGCGGCATCCGCCGTCGGGTGGTCCTCTGGCTGGGCAGGCCCGGGCGCCGGATCGGTCCGCACACGCTGCGCCACGCCTTCGCCACCCACCTGCTCGAGGGCGGCGCCGACCTGCGCAGCGTACAGGAGCTTCTCGGCCACAAGAGCCTGCGCACGACCCAGATCTACACGCACGTGTCGCGCGCCCGCCTGAAGGCGGTGTATGACCAGACGCACCCGCGCAGCCGTGCCTGAGACGGTCGCGGGGCGGTCGGGGGTGTGACGATGGCAGGCGGGGAAGAAGGCGGCGGGCTTCGCGCCACGACCGTGCTCGGGGTGCTGCGCGATGGCGTGCTGGCGGTGGCCGGGGACGGCCAGGTCACGCAGGGCAACGCGACGGTGCTCAAGCATGGCGCGAACAAGGTGCGGGCGATCCACCACGGCCGCGTGCTGGCCGGGTTCGCGGGCGGCGTGGCGGACGCGTTCACGCTCTTCGAGGCGTTCGAGACCCGCCTGGAGGCGCGCCACGGCGACCTCGAACGGGCCGCCGTGGAGCTGGCCCGGGACTGGCGCTCGGATCGCGCCCTGCGCCGCCTGGAGGCGATGCTGCTCGTCGGCGACCCGCGCCAGCTCCTGCTCATCGCCGGCACGGGCGAGGTGGTGACGCCCGACGACGGCGTTTTGGCCATCGGCAGCGGGGGGCCGTATGCCCTATCGGCGGCACGCGCGCTCCTGCGCCACACGGAGATGGGCGCGGAGGCGATCGCCCGGGCGGCGATGGCCGTGGCGGCCGAGATCTGCGTGTACACGAACGACCGACTGCAGGTCCTCACGCTCGGTTCGCAGCCGCAGGCAGGGGAGGCGACCCCGTGAGCGCGCTCGACGAGGCACTGACGCCGGCCCGCATCGTGGCCGAGCTGGACCGCCACATCATCGGCCAGGGCGAGGCCAAGCGCGCCGTCGCCGTGGCCCTGCGCAGCCGCTTGCGCCGTCGGCGCCTTGCACCGGAGTTGGCGCGCGAGGTGACGCCGAAGAACATCCTCATGATGGGGCCGACCGGTGTCGGCAAGACCGAGATCGCGCGCCGCCTGGCCCGCCTGGTGGCGGCCCCGTTCGTCAAGGTGGAGGCCACGCGGTTCACCGAGGTGGGCTATGTCGGCCGCGACGTGGAAAGCATCGTCCGCGACCTGGCCGAGGCGAGCTACCAGATGGTGCGGGCCGAGCGGGCGGAGACGCTGCGCGAGAAGGCCGAGGCGGTCGCCGATGCCCGTCTGGTGAACCTCCTCCTCAACCCGCCCCCGCCGCCGCGCGAGCCGGGGCCGCTGGGATTCCTCTTCCCGGGCCAGGGCGAGCCCGATCCGCCGCCGCCGTCCCCGATCCCCGAGAGCGGACGGCGGGCGGACTACCTGGCGCGTCTGCGGGCGGGCGAGCTCGACGCCTGGCCGGTGGAGGTCGACGTCCACGTGAAGGGCGCTTCGCTGCCCATTCCCGGACTGGCGGCGGGACCGGGCCAGGCGGGCGGCGAGGGGCTCGGCGAGATGCTGTCGGCGCTGGCCCCCAAGCGCCGCGAACGACGGCACCTGACCGTGGCCGAGGCGCGGCCGATCCTGGTCCAGGAGGAGATCGACCGGCAGATCGACGCCGACGCGGTGGCGCGCGAGGCGGTGGCGCGGGCGGAAGGCGAGGGCATCGTGTTTCTTGACGAGCTGGACAAGGTCGCCCAGCCGCATGGACAGGTGACCATGGCCGACGTGTCGCGCGAGGGGGTGCAGCGCGATCTGCTGCCCATCGTCGAGGGGACCAGCGTGACGACGCGCTACGGCCCGGTGCGCACCGATCACGTGCTGTTCATCGGCGCAGGGGCGTTCCACGCCACCCGGCCGTCCGACCTCATCCCCGAGCTCCAGGGGCGGTTCCCGATCCGGGTCGAGTTGGCCTCGCTGCGCGCGGCGGAGTTCGAGCGCATCCTCACCGAGCCCGAGCACGCCCTCACCCGCCAGTACGCCGCCATGCTGGCGACGGACGGGGTCGACCTGCGCTTTGCGCAGGACGGCGTCACGGCGCTCGCGCGCTATGCCGAACGCCTGAACGAGACGGTCGAGGACATCGGCGCGCGCCGCCTCGCCACGCTCCTCGAGCGGGTGCTCGAGGACGTCTCCTTCGACGCCCCGGAGCGGGGCGGACCGGTCGTCGTCGACGCCGCCTATGTCGAGGCGGCGGTTGCGGCGCTGGCGGAGGATCGAGATCTGTCGCGCTTCATCCTATGACAACGATTTCGTGCGATGATTGAGTCGAAGGACCCTACAAGGGAGGCCCGGAGATGATCACCCTGAGCCTGACGGAGCGCGCCCGCGCGATCAACCGTCTACTGCAGCAAACGGGCGCCCGACCGGTCGACTTCGAGGAGATGGCGCGCGTCCTGTCGGACGTCATCGACGCCAACGTTTTCGTGATCGGCCGTAGCGGTCGGATCCTCGGTTTTCATGTCACCCCGACCTTTGCCTGCGACCTCGGCCCGGACGGTCCGCTCGCCGACGACCACGTCTCCGACCGCCTCAACCGCTCCCTGTGGGAAGTCGGTGGCGAGCATGCGAGCCGGTTCGCCGCGGACGGCGCCTGTGTCCTGGAGGATGGCCGTCCGTGTCCGTACGGCGTGCGTGCGACCACGACGATTCCGGTCGTTGGCGGCGGGCAGCGGCTGGGCTCGCTGCTATTGGCCCGCCGCGAGCGCGCGCTGGACGAGGAGGACCTCGTCCTGGCCGAGTGGGGCGCGACGGTCGTCGGCATGGAGATCCTGCGGTCGAAGACGCTCGAGATCGAGGCCGAGGCGCGCCAGAAGGCGGCCGTCCAGGTCGCCATCGGCACGCTCTCCTACTCCGAGCTGGAGGCGGTCCTGAACATCTTCCAGGAGCTGACCGGCCAGGAGGGGCTGCTCGTGGCGAGCCGCATCGCCGACCGGATCGGCATCACCCGTTCGGTCATCGTCAACGCGCTGCGCAAGTTCGAGAGCGCTGGCGTGATCGAATCGCGGTCGCTGGGCATGAAGGGTACCTACATTCGGGTCCTGAACGAGTACCTCGTGCCCGAACTGGACCGCGTGCGGGCGGCCGCGCCGGGGGGTTCGCCCTCCTAGCGCCCGATCAGGGTGGCGCTGTCCAAGTGCGTGCCGCCCACCACGGCGCACGGAACCGCGTTCACACCGGGGCCGAGGATCGTGCCGGGGTTGAGAACGGCGTTGCAGCCGGTCTGGGCGCGCTCGCCGAGGAGAGCGCCCAGCTTGCGCATGCCGGAGCCGAACCGGCGACCCTCCCAGGAAAGCTTCACCTCGCGCCCATCGAGACGGAAGTTGCTCAGCTTGGTCCCGGCGCCCAGGTTCACGCCGGGTCCCAGGATCGAGTCGCCTACGTAGGCGAAGTGGGGCGCCTTGGCGCCCGCCAGCAGGATGGCGTTCTTCAGCTCGGTCGTGTGTCCGACGACCGCGTTCCGGCCGACGAAGGCCGGCCCGCGGACGTACGCGTGGGCGCGCAGCACCACCCCCGGCATGAGGACGATGTGGCTTCCCACCAGCACGGCGCCGGGCTCGATCCGGCTCCCCTCGCCGATAACGACCCGCTGGGCCAGGATGTGGGCACCGTCCACCTGCGCGCCCTCGCCGACCACCACATTCACATCGCCCGCGTCGGACGGCCAGAGGGCGTCCAAGCGCCGGTCCAGGTCGGCGAGCGCCTCCCATGGCCGATCCGCGGGCAGCAGGGACCTCTCCTCGTCCTCCAGACGGGGCCAAAGCGTATCGCGCACCGGGCATCCCCCTCGCGTGAAGGATTCGGCCCGCCGTCGCCCCGTTTCCTGCGGTCGCCGGCTCGCCCTGCCGACGGCGGGCGGGGCTTGGCGCCGCAGGGACCGCCGGGCGACCCGTGCGAGCCAATCGAAGGGCCCCCACCTGATCGGGTGGGGGCCCTGGGTGCGGCGGTTACTTGGAGCGTCCGGAGGGCTTCTTGGCCGGCGTCGGCAGGTGCTTCTTGCTTGGCTGCAGCGTGCCCTTGGTTGCGGACGAGTGGGTCGTGGAGGTCCCGGTGCCCGACGCCCCCGTGGTGCCGGGCCGCACCCCGTTGGCGGAGGTCATGGCCATCGGCCGGCCCATGACCGTGCCGCCCTTGGGCACGCTCGTTCCTACCGTGTTGGCCAGCGCCTTCCAGTACGCCAGGTTCTCGTAGCCGAGGCGCCAGATCGCGATGCCGGACAGGTTCTGGGACTTGGCCAGGCTGACCTTCTCGGCGAGCGAGCGCGTGCCCGAGTACCACACGGTGTGCGTCGTCCCGTTCTTGGTGTAGGTGAAGTGGTACTCGCCCGATGTCGGGTCCCAGACCGGCTTGACGTTCATCGCCTGCACCTGAGCGTAGCTGACGGTCGCGGCGTTGGTGCTGCCCTGGGGCCAATCGTAGCCGTAGTTGGCGACGCCGAGCAGGAGCTGCTTGGGCTTGATGCCGACCGCCTGGGCGTGGGCCACCGCCTGCTTCACCCACGGCATCGGTGCCACGGGTCCGGGCGGTGATCCGGTCGAGTGACGGTCGTAGGCCATCAGGATGATCTGGATGACACTGCGCACACCGCCAAACCGCGCCGCGACGCGGTTTGGCGGTGCGACGCAGGCGCCTTGCGCCTCAGGCGACGGGCACGCCCCGGGCGGCGGCATCGTCGACGAACGGCAGGTCGAGGGCGCGCAGGCGGCCGTTCACGTCGGACAGGGTGGCGTGAAGGAGCGCGTCCAGCCGGGCGATCTCGGCTTCGGCCTGGTCGCGCAGGGCCCCGAACACGGCCTCGGCCTGGCGGGCGGGCCGGCCGGGCGCCGTGGCCGCGGCGTTCGCCAGGCTGGCGAGCTTGTTGTTCAGGCGGATCGGGTAGTTGAGCGGGTCCTCGTGCACCTTGATGCGCGGCTGGATGAGCGCCTCCTCGATCGGCTCCAGCGCCTCGAGCAGGGAGGCGATCGCCGCCTTGGCCCCGTCGGCCGCCTCGCCGGACTGGGAACCGATGCGGTCGCGCCAGGCGCCGAGGTCGGCCCGCACGCGACGGATCCGCGCGACCGCCGCGTGCACGCGGCTCACCTCGTCGCGCACCTCGAGCAGGAACGCCGTCTGGGCGGCAAGGTCCTCGGGCGCGTCGTCGGCGGTGCGCGGGTCGGGCACGAGCTCGAACGAGGCCTGCGCACTCGTCTCGCCCAGGCACAGGCGGACCGTGTAGGTGCCCGGGGCGACGACCGGCCCGAGGAGGTTTCCCGCCCACAGGACGACGCCCTCAAGGCCGGTCGCGCCGGGGTGGCGGCAGTCCCAGACGAAGCGGTTGAGGCCCGCCTTGGCGCTCACCACCGGGGGCGCTTCGGTGCCGTCCTTGGCCTTCGCCTCCGGCGCCTTGCGGCTGGTGTAGCTGCGGATCTGGCGGCCCTCGGCGTCGAGGAACTCGAGGCGTAGCTCGGCGTCGTCGGCCGGCGCCTCCTGAAGCCAGTACTGGACGACGAGGCCGGCGGGCGGGTTCTCGCCCGCGTCCAGAAGGCGCGGCGGCACGCCGCCGCCCTCCACCCTGGCGGTCACCGTCAGGGCGCCGGCGGGACGGTAGCTCAGCCCCGGGTCGTCGTGGACCGGCGGGCCAAGGCGGCCGCCGCGCGGCAGGACCGTCGGCCGCGGCGTGAACAGGCGCAATGGGTTTTGGGGAGCGTCGGCGCCTGCCTCCCGCACGGGGGTCAGGTCGTCGAGGATCCAGAACGACCGGCCGTGCGTGGCGGCCACGAGATCGCCGTACGCGACCGCGAGGTCATGGACCGGCACCACGGGCAGGTTGCCGCGAAGCGGCTGCCAGGACCCTCCGTCGTCGTAGGAGACGTACACGCCCTTCTCCGTGCCGGCGTAGAGAAGGCCGCGCCGGACCGGATCGGCGCGCACGACGCGCGTCGTCTCGTCCGCCGGCAGGCCGGTGTCGATGCGCGTCCAGGTCCGGCCCCGGTCGGCTGTCCGCAGGAGGTAGGGCCGCAGGTCGTCCAGCCGGTAGCGGCAGATCGCCACGTAGGCGCTGTCCGCGTCGTGCGGCGAGGCCTCGATGATGCTGACCTGGCTGTTCGGGGGCAGGTCCGCGGGCGTCACGTCCGCCCAGGCACCGCCGCCGTCGGACGTGACGTGGATGCGGCCGTCGTCGCTGCCGGCCCACAGGAGTCCCCTGGCGAGGGGCGACTCGGCCAGGGCAAATACGGTCGCGTAGTACTCGACGCTGGTGTTGTCCTGGCTGAGGGGTCCCCCGGAGGTGCCCAGCGTGGCGGGATCGGCGGCGGTCAGGTCGGGGCTCACGACATCCCAGCTGCGACCCTCGTCGCGCGAGCGGAAGACGACGTTCGCGGCGCAGTACAGGGTGTCCGGATCGTGCGGGGAGACGAGGATCGGGAACGTCCACTGAAAGCGGTAGCGCAGGTCCTCGGCGGGGTGGCCCATGGGGTTCTCCGGCCAGGGGAGGACGTTTCGGGCCGAGCGGCTGGCGTGGTCGTAGCGCGTGAGCAGGCTGTAGCTGCCGGCGTAGACGATGTCGGGGTTGTCGGGGCGGACCTGGATGTAGCCGCTCTCGCCGCCGCCCACGGGGTAGCAGTCGCCCAGCGTGATCGCCGCCGTGTCCGTGCGGCTGGGCACCGCGAGCGTGGTGTTGTCCTGCTGCGCGCCGTAGACGCGGTACGGCCGGCGCGTGTCGACCGCCACGTGGTAGAACTGCGCCGTCGGCTGGTTCTGGAGCGACGACCAGGTCTCGCCGCCGTCGAACGTGACGGTGGCGCCGCCGTCGTTGCCCTCGATCATGCGCAGGGGGTTGTGCGGGTCGATCCACAGGTCGTGGTTGTCGCCGTGAGGGGTGGCGACCGGATGGAACGTCGAACCGCCGTCGACGGAGCGCAGGCAGTTCACGTTGAGCACCCAGACCGTGTTCTCGTCCTTGGGGTCGGCGAACACGTGCGAGTAGTACCAGGCGCGCTGGGCGAGCTCCGGATCGCGCGTGAGCATCTTCCAGTGCTCGCCGCGGTCGTCGCTCACGAGGAGACCGCCCTCGGCCGCCTCGACGAACGCCCACAGCCGGCCCGGCCTGGCAGGGGAGGGGGCGACGCCGATCCGCCCCTTGACGCCCTTGGGCATGCCGGGGCGGTCCGATAGTTCGGTCCACGTGTCGCCGCCGTCGTCGGAGCGGAACAGGCCGCTACCAGGGCCGCCGCTCTCGAGGTGCCAGGGCGTGCGCCCGGCCTGCCACAGGGCCGCATACAGCGTGCGCGGGTTGTCCGGGTCGATGGCGAGGTCGGCCGCACCCGTGCGCTCATCCCGGAACAGGACGCGTTCGAAGCTTCTGCCGCCGTCGTGCGTGCGGAAGATGCCGCGCTCGTCGTTGGGTCCGTAGGCGTGGCCGAGGGCGGCAACGTAGGCCGTGTCGGGATCGGTGGGATGGATGCGGACACGGGCGATGTGCCGCGTGTCGGCAAGACCCAGGTGGTGCCAGGTGCGACCGGCGTCCGTCGAGCGGTAGACACCGTCGCCGTGGGTGACGTTGCCGCGGATGCAGGCCTCGCCCATGCCGACGTAGATCACGTTCGGGTCCGAGGCCGAGACGGCGATCGCGCCTACGGACGGCGTGCCGAGCTGACCGTCGCTTACGCACTGCCACAGGCGGCCGCCGTCGGTCGTCTTGAAGACGCCGCCCGCGACGGAGCCGAAGTAGAACACGAGTGGCCGCAGCGGATCGCCCGCCACGGCCACCGTGCGCCCACCGCGATACGGACCGATCGACCGCCACTTGATCGCATCGAGCACCTGAGGTCGCTCCCTTCCTGCCGCCCGCGCTCGTGCCGGCGGCCCAGCGATACGCGTGCGACTCTTCCCTGGCGAGAACACCCGTCCCTGCCGGCCGTCGCGACCGCACGGCGCCCGACCCGCGGGGGGAGGGGCGCGTCAGGCGCCGCCGGTGTCGCAGGCCCCACGCCCGGGCACCTCGGGCAGAGCGGGCGATGCCGGCTGCACGCGATGGCGGGGTCCCGCCCGACGACGTGGGCCAGGCAGTATCGTCCTCGGCGACATACCCGAAGATGCCGTGCGCAGAGGCGTCGTCGCCCTCGCGGCCGCCGCCTTTGGCCGGAGCCGACGATCGATCCCCGACCCGCGGCGGGAGCCGCGTGCCGGCGTAGGTCGGCCCGGACGACGCTGCGCCCGACCGGCAGCAGCGTCGGTGCACGGGGCCAGACTGCGCCGAAGGGGGCGCCGGGCTCCCCTGCCCTGGAACACGTGGGCCGAACGAGACGGCTCGCGGGCCCGATGCCCCTACGGATGGCCACCGCTCGCTTCGACCCGCGTGCTGTCAACTGGACGGCTTCTGTGAAGGCGCTTTCGCTTCGCCCGCCGGTCGCCACATCGCGCACCAGGGGACATGGTCGGCCGCCCTTGCCGCCCCCCGAACATGAGGCGTTCATAAGCGTGAAGGCCGAATGGGCGCGGCTGAAGAAGCGCCGTACCGGAACAGCGAGCCGTGGCTCGTCGATCGTCCCAGCCCGGTTGGGCCGGTGCGATGCGTGCGGACCCGGTCCCGACACGTTGCGCGCGCCATGTCAGCCCATCGACCCGCATCGGTGAGGCTCCGTGTCGCCATGCGGCACGACGCCGGAACGGCCATGTTCGCGGCCCGCAGCGAGAAGCGAAGTTCGGCCGTGCGGTGCGTCGCACAGCCGGCGCCCGTGTGCGGCCAAGGCAGCGATCGGTCGCCTTCGTACCGCTCGGCATAGGTTGTTGCCGTAAGGGCTCCACGCGTCCGCGGTCGCGTTCCCCGTGTTGCCGGCCGCGCGCCCGAGCGCACCTGACGGTGAGGCAGGACCGTTCGCGATTGGGGGGCGCCCCCGCAGCCACCGCACCGCTAGCCCCAAGCCGTCGTGACCGATCCGTCTCGCGCGAAGGGATGACAAAGACCCACCCGGCTCCGCCAGGTGCAAGTACTTCCAACGACCAGTGCGAAGGGGAACGTCCGGATGGCCGCTACCATGCAGGATCGATTGACCACGCGGTTTCGGGCACTCACCCCCTCCCAGCTGCGCCTGTTCGGCGCCATCGCGGGCGGGGCGATCCTGTTCGTGATCGGCGCGGGATACCTTCTCGGGAGGACCCCGTACTCCGTGGCGTTCGCGAACCTTACGCCCGCGAGCGCAGGCCAGGTGACCCAGGCGCTCACGACGCTCAAGATCCCCTACCGCCTTACGGTCGGTGGCAGCGTGATCGAGGTCCCCACCGCGCAGGCCGACCAGGCGCGCATCGACCTCGCCCAGCAGGGTCTGCCGTCGAGCGGCCAGGCCTCGTACACCAACCTGACGTCGATCACCTCGGCGGGACTCACAAGCCAGCAGTTCTCCGCCGCGCAGGTGGGCGTCCTCGAGCAGGACCTGTCCGGGACGCTCGCGACGATGGCGGGGGTCCATTCGGCCGAGGTGCAGATCGCCGTACCGCCCAGCAGCATCTTTGCGCCGACGGCAACGACCGGGGCGAAGGCGTCCGTCTTCGTCGACCTGACCGCCGGCTACAGCCCGCCGGCGTCCGAGGTGCAGGGCATGGTCTCGCTGGTCGCGGACGCGGTGCCGGGACTGACCCCGGCGAACGTGACGATCGTCAGCCAGCAGGGTCACGTGCTGAACGCCGCCGGCCCCGGCGCGACCGCGCCAGGTTCGGTGCTTGCCTACGAGCAGCGGGTGGAGACCGCGGACGATGTGGCCCTTCTGGGATACCTGGGCCCCGTCGTGGGGGCAAACAACGTTCAGGTCGCCGTGCACGCGCAGGTCTCGGCGACGTCGACGAAGACCCAGCTGAACGTGCCGCTTCGCACGGGAACCCCGATCTCCAGCTCGACGTCGACGAACACCTACACGGGCACACCGACCAAGGCCGCGACGGCCGGTACGACGGCGAACACCGCGCCGACGGTGGCGCTCGGCACGGTAGGCACGAACGCGTCGGGAAAGAGCACCACGAAGAAGGTGGCCTACGCGGTCGGCCACCAGGTGCAGACGATCACCGGCGCGCCGCTTCAGGTGACGAACGTCACCGCGAGCGTTCTCATCAACTCGGCCGGGTACCCCCTGACGGCGACGCGCACGGCGGCGATCCGGGCCCTCGTGGCGGCGGCGCTCGGGGTGCGGCTCGGCAACGTCACGCTGAGTGCGATGCCCTTTGCGGCGGTGCCCAAGACGCCGCCGGTGCCGCTGCCGCTCTTCACGCTCAGCCAGTTCCAGCAGTACGCCATCCCGGCGCTCGTGGCGCTGATCCTCATTCTGGGGGGGCTTCTGGTCGGCGCACGCCGGGGACGGACGCTCGCCCCCGCCGGTGGCCTGCGGGTGGGGCCCGGGCCCTACGCTCCCGGCACGGCCGCGCCGGGCTACGCAGGGGTACCCGGACTGGCACCGACTCCGGGCATGCCGCAACCGGCCGACTGGTTTGGCGCGACTGCCCAGCCCGGCGGTTTTGCGCCGGCGGACGCCGCGTTCGCAACCGTGACCGGATCGGGCGCCGACAGGTTCGCCGACGACGCCGGTGAGACCGCGCGTCGTCGGGAAGCGCTTGCCCAGCACGAGCAGGGGCTGCGCCGGGCGATCTCCGACATGGGGGAGCAGTCACCGGGAGACCTCGCTGCGCTCCTGAGCGCCTGGGTCAACGAGTCGGAGCCGAAGCGCTAACCATGGCCCCGTTGCGGCCGGGGAAGACGTGGTGACGCCAGCCCTACCCTGGGGGGGAGAGCCGCGAACGCCCCGTGGGGTCGGCGCCGGGCGCGCCGCACTCCGTCTTTACCCCCGGACCGTCGATGCGGCACGTGATCATGCAGGGTCTGCAGCGCCTGGAGCCGATGTCAGGCGCCATGCCCCTCCATGCCGCGCTGTCGGGTTGAAGGAGGTTCCGGGCGATGCAGGAAAGACGCACCGGGGGTGGTCGCGCTGAGGATCGGGATCATAGGAGCCGGCAACATCGGAGGCACGCTGACCCGCCGGCTCACGGCGCTGGGGCACGAGGTGTCGGTGGCGAACTCGCGCGGGCCGCACACGCTTGCGGATCTGGCGAAGGAGACGGGCGCGAAGGCGGTCCCGGTCGCCGAGGCCGCGCAGGAGGCCGAGCTCGTTGTCGTCACGATTCCGGAGAAGAACGTGCCCGAGCTCCCACGTGACGTCTTGGCCGGCGCGGCGCCGGGTGCGGCCATCATCGACACGGGCAACTACTATCCGAAGCAGCGGGACGGGCGCATCGACGCGATCGAAGAGGGCTTGCCTGAGAGCCGGTGGGTCGAACGGCACCTGGGCCGCCCGATCGTGAAGGCGTTCAACAACATCGGTGCCCAAAGTCTTCTGACCGATGGGCGCCCGCCGGGCACCCCGGGTCGCATCGCCCTTCCGGTCGCGGGCGACGACGAGCAGGCAAAGGTCGTCGTGATGCGACTCGTCGACGCGCTGGGGTTTGACCCTATCGACGCCGGGGGGCTCGACGATTCGTGGCGACAGCAGCCGGGGACGCCGGTGTATGTGCGAAACCTCGATGCCCAGGGCGTGCGCGATGCGCTCGCGGCGGCGAGCCGGGAGCGTCCGGCGAGCTTTCGCGCCTGACCAGGGGGCCGTACCGCCATAGGGCGGCGAACGGGGAAACCGAAAGGGGCCGACCTCCGTGGAGGCTGGCCCCTTTCGCTTGCCATGAACCGAGCCAAGACAACGCGCCGGCGTGAACGGTACCGGTGGCGCACGCACGGCGTGCAGCGAGGAGCTAGGCCACCGAGGTCCGCTTGCGGCCGCGCCCGAGGCGGGGAGAAGCGATCGGCGAGCTACCGTCCATCGGCACCGCGTCGCCCTGGTGCTGGAGACGACGGCGCCGCCGAGCGCGCGGAATCTCGATGTCGGCAACGATCTCGGCGGCGCGGCGATAGCCCCTGGCTGCGTCCTTCTGTTCAAGGCTCTCAAGCTCGTCGGCCATGGCGGTCAGGAGTTGCAGGGCGGTTTCCTTGGTCAATGCAAAGCCTCCGTGGGGTCGCGTTGGGTGCGCGCCTAGGATTCCCAGTAGTCCCATCCTGACTCGCCGCGCGGGCCGGCGGCGGCGCCGTGAGACGCGAGGCGCGCGCCTACCCGCGCGAGAGGCTCGAGACCGTCGCGTCCGGCGAGCACGCGGACGAAGGAGGCGCTCGATCAGGCCTTCCTGAGCCCGCGATCCGATGGGGGTGGGCTCTAGGGCTCTCACGGCGCAACCGAGGGTGAACCCGCGCAGGTGCGGCGCGAGCGAAGGACGCGAACCCGCACAGGTCGCCTCGGCCGGGCGGTGGATAGCTTGGCCGGGACCGCCGTACACAGTCCGCGAGTCAGCGTCCACCCACGAGGTCGCGATCCGCCGTGTCGATACCGGGTGGGGGAGCTACGGCCATCACGACGCCCGGATCCGACGTCCACATGGAGCGGTGAAGCGTGAGCATGAGGGCGAGGCCTGCGAGGATCGCGACGACGACGCTCTTGTACAGGAAGGCGTACGCGAGCGCGAGCAAGGCCAAGGTCATGGCGAACGGAACGATGGTTGGCGCAGGCATGTGGACGCTCTCGCCGCCCTCACCCGGTGCGTCCAGCATACGGCCATTGCCGGCCTGCTTTTCCACCCACAGGGCGTCGCGGCCGCGTACCTGCGGGATGCGGGCAAAGTTGTAGGCCGGTGCGGGCGACGGGATCGACCACTCGAGCGTGTGTGCGTCCCACGGGTCACTGTGGGCGAGATCGCCCGCCACGAGGGACCTGATGGCGTTCAGGACGACGAGGAGAACGCCGGCACCGAAGATGAACGCCCCGATGGTCGACAGTTCGTTCAGGGACGTGAAGCCAAGGCCGGGGGCGTACGTGTACACCCGACGCGGCATGCCCGTGAGCCCGAGGAGGTGCATGGGGAAGAAGGTCAGGTTGAAGCCGACGAAGGACACCCAAAAGCTCCACTTGCCCAGCCGCTCGTTCATGAGCCGACCGGTGAGCTTGGGAAACCAGTAGTACAGGCCGGCGAACAGGCCGAACACGACGCCCCCGATCAGCGTGTAGTGGAAGTGGGCGACGACGAAGTAGGTGTTGTTGAACTGTAGGTCCGATGGCGCCATGGCGAGCATCACGCCGGTGACCCCGCCGATCGTGAAGCACACGATGAAGCCGACCACCCAAAGCATCGCCGTCACCATCCGGATGCGCCCGCCCCACATCGTGGCCAGCCAGTTGAAGATCTTCACGCCGGTGGGCACGGCAATCATCATCGTGGTCAGCGCGAACAGCGAGTTCACCCAGGGACCGTACCCGAGCGTGAACATGTGGTGGATCCAGACCATGAACGAGAGGAATCCGATCCCGAGCGTGGCCATCACCATGGTCACGTAGCCGAACAGCGGCTTGCGCGAGAACACAGAGACGATCTCGGAGACGGCGCCGAAGGCGGGCAGGATGACGATATACACCTCCGGGTGGCCGAAGATCCAGAACAGGTTCGACCACAAGAGGGGCTCGCCGCCGGCCGCGACGCTGAAGAACTGCGTTCCGAGGATGCGGTCAAAGGCGAGGAGAAACAGGTTTACCGTCAGGGCGGGAAACGCCAACAGGACCAAGACCGAGGTCACGAGCGTCGTCCAGACGAACATCGGCATGCGCATGAGGGTCATGCCGGGCGCGCGCATGTTGAGGATCGTGACGAGGAAGTTAATCGCCGTGAGGAGCGAGCTGATGCCCGTGATCTGTAGCCCGATGGCGTAGAAGTCGATGCCGTGCCCTGGGCTGTACAGGGCCGAGCCGATGGGCAGGTAGCTGAACCAACCGGCGTTCGGGGCGCCGCCGAGGAACCAGCTGCTGTTCAGAAAGAGCGCGCCCGCGATGAACAGCCACACGCTCAACGCGTTGAGACGCGGGAAGGCCACGTCGCGCGCGCCGATCATGAGTGGGATGAGGGCGTTCCAGAGGCCGGTGATGAGGGGCATGGCCATGAGGAAGATCATCGTCGTTCCGTGCATGGTGAAGAGCTGGTCGTAGAGCGACGCGGACACGACATGATTGTCGGGCGCGAACAGCTGTATACGAATGAGAAGGGCCTCGACGCCGCCCACGACAAAGAAGAAGATCGCGCAGCCCAAGTACAGCAGCGCGATCTTCTTGTGGTCGACGACCGTAAGCCATCCCCACAGGCGGTTCAAGAGTGTCGGTGGGGCTGGGGTGACAGTGGGCGCGAGGTTGGCAGTGGTGGGAGCTTGCAAGACAGCACCTCCGGCACGCTGGGTGACGCAGCAGATCCACTTCGTGCCGTGAGTTTAGCGTCCGGTCGGAGCGGAACCGAGGGTCGTGCGTTCCTGAGGGAGTGGGCGAAGGTCGCGGCCCATGGGCCCTAGCATTGTTCGGCGCGTTGTGCTCCCGCGCTGCGGCTCGTTGGTGCGGGTGACGGGCAATGGGTCTTACGGGCCAGGTCGGGCCGAGAGGGTCGGCTACGGCGCCAACGCCAGTCCAACGGACAACGTGAGGTCGTGAGGGGCGTCATCGGGCAGGACGGAGCTGCCCCACAGCTCCCGCCCGGTAGACGCGGGTGCTAAGGGCCGCGCGACGGGCGAGGAGGAGTGCGTAAGGTGGCCGACGTCGCGCCGGTGCGCCGTCTGCATCTCGCGGACGGGTGGCGTCTCGCGCGCCCATCGCCAAGGAGTTTCCCATCGGTCGCAGCATACCGGTGGGCCGGGCTCGGCATCACCCTCGAGACCACGACGGCGGAGCGCGCCGCAGCGGCCAGCGACGGTTGCCAGCCGTCCCCGGTCGTGCGCCAAGCCCAGCTCGGGTCGTCGCTCTGCCAGTCGTGGGCGTTCCGATCAGGGCAACTCGGCGGCGAGCCGCTGGTACGCGGGGCTGAGCTGTGCCCACCGGTCCTGCCAGACGGAGGGCCGGTGACCCGACAGATGGGCGGCCAGGTCTTCGACGTGCGCCTGCCAGCCCGCGCCGTAGTCGGCGATCCCGTCGAAGGGCATGCCCCGTTCCTCGACCACCAGCCTCGTCTTTGCGTCGCCCATCGGGACAAGGACGGCCTCCTGGACCGTCTCGTCAGCGGTGCCCGGTTGAAATGTGACCAACAGGCGGCGCGGCGGGTCGCAGATGTCGATCCGGCCCGACCCTTCCCAGCCGCTTGTGAACGTAGCCTGGACCCGACCGCCTACGCGCAGATCACCGTCGACCGCCGCGACCCAGCGCGCGAGGCGCGCGGGATCGGTGATCGCCGACCAAAGATCGTCGATGCCCGTGTCGTAGACATCCTCGACCCGCACGGCACCGCGTCCTCCATCGAGACGTCGCAAGCTCCCCAGGATGCGCTCGCTCACGGTCGTCCTCCTCGCTCCCGCGTTCCCCGCGCCACCTCGGTGTGCAGGGCGGCGAGTCGATGCTCCCACAACACACGATACGGGCCGAGCCACCCGTCGACCTCGGCAAGCGGCTCAGGGCTCAGACTGTAGACGCGGCTCTGGGCGTCTCGTCGGACCTCCACGAGCCCGGCTTCACGCAGCACTCGCAGGTGCCGCGACACGCCCGGTCGGGAAATCGGCAGCAGCGACGCCAACTCGCCTGCAGTTGCCGGGTGCTCCCGCAGCGCCTGCAGCATCGTCCGCCGGCTCTGGTCCGCAAGCGCGTGAAGAACAGCGTCCATGCTCAATACGTACCACTTGGGTTACGTAACCGTCAAGGTACGTTAGCGCGGTAGGGAGGCGTGACCATCGGCCTGCGCCTGCGCCGGCGCAGGCCGCGAAACGGGGCTGCGCACCGATGCGAGGTCCCGGCCGGACCTCGCCAACCGGGAGGTGGCCGGATGCAGCGCGAACGCGCGGTGGGCGACGACACGGGCTGAGCGCAAGAACGAGGTCCGGCGACGTGGCCGCCGGACCTCGCATCGGATACCGGTGGACCACGAGACGCGCCGCCGGTGAGGTGCGCCTTGGTCGGCCGACGGCTCGGCGAAGGCGCGTGGTCCCGTCAAGCGAGTAGGCCGCCACCCCTTGGCTACCTGTCGCGCCGCCGTCTGACCCAAAGCTGCGGCTTGTGTCCGACCGACGCTTAGCTGCCCCGTGCCTCGACGGGCCAGATGTCCGTCACGACACCGCCCTCGACCACGTGGTAGACCTCGTGCAGGTTGACCGTCGTCGGTGCGTAGCTCGGGATGATCTCGATCGTCTCGCCCAGACGCACCGGCGTTCCGTCCGGGAAGTCGATCACGCTGTGCTCCTCGGAGAAGTAGCGCGGCGCTGCGTTCGGCGCGTTGGCCGGGCGCGGCGTGGCGAACTCGGAACTCACGGACTTGCGGCCCAGGTCGAGCACGACACTGCGGTCATGCGCGCTGACGACGGTGCCAAGCACGGTGAGCGCGGACTCGAACTGGTCGGGTACAAGGCGCTCGTGAAAGACGTCCATGAGCAGGTAGGAGCCCGCCTGGACCTCGTTCATCCGCGGGTTGGCGCCGGTGATGGCGTAGGTGCCGGTGCCCCCACCGGACAGGACCTTGCACTCGTGGCCATGCTGCGCGAGAAGGTCCGCGGCCGCGATGAGGCGGGCGGTTGCCTCCTGGGTCCTGGCGCGCCGCACCTCGAAGTCGATTTCCCCGATGCAGTGGCCCTCGTACCCCTGCAGTCCGCGCAGCTCGAGGTTCCCGGCGCGTGCGATGACCTCGGCGAGCTTGACGGCGTCGTCAAGCTCGCGCACGCCGGATCGTCCCATGCCGATGTCCACCTCGATGAGCAGCTCCAGTCGGGCTCCGGCAAGGCTCGCGGCCCTGTCGAGGGCGTCGATGTTGCTGGCGTCGTCGACGCACACGGTGATGCGGTGGTCGCGGGCGAGTTCGGCAAGCCGGCGGACCTTGTCGGGCGAGACCACTTGGTTCGCGATGAGGACGTCCGCGATACCCTGTGTCGCCATGGCTTCGGCCTCCCGGACCGTCGCGCAGGCCACGCCCACGGCCCCGGCAGCGACTTCCATGCGCGCGAGCGCAGGGCTCTTGTGGACCTTGATGTGGGGACGCAGACTGGCCGGCATCTCACGGAACCGAGCGGCCATCGCGGCGCAATTGCGGCGTGCGGCGTCGAGGTCGAGCAACAGGGCGGGGGTCGTGACCTCAGCCTTCGGCCTGCCGATCTGCTCCTTGTGGCGGGTGGAAATCACCTTGCTCCTCCTCAGATCGCAACTTCATGGGTGGCGTGCCGTGGCCCGGGTCGCGCTGGCGAGGGGACAGCGTCAGATGAGTGTGCGCGCGAGATCGACGCACTCTCGAATCAGCGTGTCCAGGGCCCCCTTGGTGAACGGCGGTTGCCAGGCTTGATAGAGGTCAAGGTCTTGCAGCTCGTCCGGCGTGACGTAGCCGGTGGCGGCGTAGTTTACGCAGTTCATCGTGACAACCGCGAATTCGGGGAACGCCGCGCGCACCGCCTTTTGCCACGCCGAGTAGGCCTCGTTCTGCTGGCCTACAAGGAGCCCGGTTCCGATGCGCCACACATAAGCCACCGATGCGATCTCGCGGCGGTCGCGCACCATGGTCGCGATCGCAAGCTTGCGGCGAAGCCGCTCCTCCTGGAAGCGACTTTCGGAGTTTGCCATCTCCGCTTCGATTTCGGGTATGGAGTAGCTCTTCGTCGGAAGCTGGATCGTCCGTGCCGCCGTGCGCACGACGTCCGACATCGCGCCCGGCTCGGCGCGCCAGACCCCGAGGGGAGCGCCCGACTCCACGGCGCCTTGGTAACGCAGCACGTCGCCCGGGGGAAGCATGGACTCCAGCGCGCTCAGGGCCGCGAAGCCCAGCTGTCGCCCGTACCGGTCGGCGATGCGTACGTCACCGACGTACTGCAGGGCCGGCGCGAGCTCGCCCGACGCGCCCTGGAGAAAGAGGCATGGCGCGCCACCCGTATGGCCCTCGACAACCTCGCGCATCGCGCCGGGGTAGTCGGGCGAGATGAGCCGGTTCTCCCACGCGAGCGTCGTCGGATGGCATGCGTAGTTGACGAACGTCCCGATGATGGCGCCATCGCTGTCGCGCGTCACCCGGCCGACGACGACCGTGTCGTCGGCCTGCACGTTGGGGTTATACCCTGTCAGATAGCGGCGTGGATTGTCCGGGTCGACCTGGTCCCGGGTCGAAGCGAGCGAGCAGCGCCCCTTGGCGAACGTCACCGTCGCCGGCTGCGCCGTGGCGATCGCTTCTCGCGCCGCCTCCCGAATCGCCTCCTCCATCTGCTCGAGGTAGCGGTCGATGTACTCGCCGCCGGGCAGGTCCCGCCGGCTTCGGGCCGCCCAGGGGCCGGCGTGCGTGTGCGAACAGGCGACGAGGAGGCTGCCCGCGTCGAGGCCGAGGGCTTCACAGACGTGCGCCCGGATCATTTCGTCCTCCGCGCCGGCAAGGTCGCCCATGCTGGCCTGATCGACCGCCACGAGCACTGCCGGCGCGCCGTCCTCGGAGGAACGCACGGCCATCGCGGTCGCGGTGAGGGGCCGGTGGGTGCCTTCGGAGCGGTCGTGCGACGCAGCGCCCCACATGCGCGCGTAGATGCCGACCGGTGGTGTCATGTCGCGCCGACCGAAACCGACCACAGCGCGACCGCCTTGCGGGGCAACGAAGGGATTGTTCATGACGCCTCCCGGCAGCTTAGGTGAGCCATTGAAACTCTATTTCGCCCGCCCACCGTCCGCAAGGGGCTGGCGGTTTTGCGCCGTCGATGAAGGAGACGGCTCCCGCTGGCGAGAGGGCGATCAAAGGCGCCGAGTCGCAGCGTGTGGGCGCCATGAAATCGCTTCCATCGCGCTAGGAGACGTGGCGGTGCGTTCGTGGCCCAACAGTTTTCCGCGGCATCTAGAAGGAGTGGAAGCGCCGTGGAGAGGCTGTCGTAGTGACGTGCATACAATTTCCATCTCAGTACAGGCGTTTGACGACATTCCCTGGCACTTAGCGTACGGTTCTCGCGCCATGGCTCCACGGCACACTTCGCTCGCGCGGGGACTGACGCCGGCGGTGCGCACGGTCGCGATCGACACGCGAACGGCAGGAGGTCCGAACGGTCTACGCGAACCACTCCAAAATTCCGAAGTCTCTAGGTAGAGCCCGAGTTCAGAACTGGAGAGTTTGGCCGGTCCCACATGGAATCTCAGGTCGCATGCTGGATACCAAGGTGGATGACGCCCAATGCCCGCCAAACGCGTCCCGTCGGTTGAACGGGCCTTCCAGATCCTCGAGATCGTGGCGGGCGCCCCGCACGGTCTGTCGTTCTCGGCGATTCGCCAGCAGGCGGGCTGTTCGAACGCCACGGCGTCGGTCCGCCTCGCCCAACTGGTCGATCTTCGCCTTCTGGACAAGGTGGGCCCGCGCTACATCGTCGGATCTCGCGTGCGGCGGCTGAGGCTACCTACGGCCGATCCGAGGGATGTCGAGGAACACGCGGGTCCGGCCATGACCCGCCTCGTCGAGGCGACCGGGATGACCTCGCACCTTGGCGTTCTCAACGGCAACCGGGTGATCTTTGTGCGAAAGATGGAACCCGAAGCGTTCGTCCGCTTTTCGAGCTTTGTCGGCATGATGCAGCCCTTCTACCTCTCCAGCATGGGCAAGGCGATGTTCGCATTCCTGCCCGCCGCGGACGCCCGGGCGCTCATGGACACCTGCACGTTCGAGCCTCGGACAGACAACACCGTCCGCGATGCCGAGGCGCTCGGGCGCCAGGCGCAGCGAATCCGCCGTGTGGGGTACGCCCTCGAGGACGAGGAGAACGAGGTCGGCGTGCGGTGCGTCGGCGCCCCGATCTTCGACGAGACGGGCCGCGTGGTGGCTGCCGTGAGCGTCACCTCCACCACCGCGCAGCTGCCGCCCAAGGCGTACGGATCGACGGCGCGACATGTGGTCGAGGCGGCGCGTGCCGTGAGTAACCTTCTAGGCTGGCGAGATTCGGGCGGGGAGCTCATCTCCCAGGGGGGAACGACATCGTGACCGCCACCGAGCATCTGGCCCGCAGCACGATTCCGCGACAGGCGGCCACACGGCAGGCGACGGACGCACCCAACCGAGGAGGCTAGCTTCGTGAGTGAAGGCAACGGGTCGAGGAACGAGGCCGAGTGGAGCAAGGCGGAGTCGGTCACGCCTGGAGCGGTGCACACCTCGCTGCGAAACGTAGAGCCGCACACCGCGTTTGTCCGCGGCGAGGGCGCCTACATCTGGGATGCCGAGGGCAACCGGTACATCGACTTTCACTGCGCCTTTAGCCCCATCGTCCTGGGGCACTGCCACCCGGAAGTGCTACGGCGCGCGACCGAGGCGGCGCGCGAAAGCGATTTGTTCGGTGTAGGCATCACCGAGCACGAGATCCGCCTGTGCGCCAAGATCGTCGAGCACGTCCCGTCGGCGGACAAGGTCCTTTTGTGCAACTCCGGCTCGGAGGCAACCTACCACGCGCTACGCGTAGCCCGCGCCGTGACCGGGCGCACGAAGTTCATCAAGTTCCAGGGCTGCTACCACGGCTGGCACGACTACGTGCTGCGAAACACGCTGAGCGCGCCGGACAAGGTGTACCAGCGCGACCCGGGCTCGACGGGCATGCTCGACTCCGCGATCGACAACACGCTCGTGTGCCGCCTGAACGACCTCGACGACGTGCGAGCGACGTTCGAGGCCAACCGCGGTGAGGTCGCGGCTGTGATCATCGAGCCCATCGCGCACAACATCGGCTGCCTCATGCCGGTGCCCGGGTTCCTCGAGGGGCTGCGCAGTCTGTGCGACGAGTTTGGCGCAGTGCTCATCTTCGACGAGGTGATCACCGGCTTTCGTCACTCCCTGGGCGGCTACCAGAAGATCGCCGGCGTCACCCCGGACCTGACCACCATGGGAAAGGCCATGGCGAACGGCTACCCGATGGCGGCGGTGGCGGGAAAGCGCGAGCTCATGGACCGATTCAACACGCGAACCGGTGGCGACGTCTTCTTCGCCGGAACCTTCAACGGAGCGACGCTCACGTCCGTCGCCGCGCTCACGACCATCGACATCATGGAGAAGGAGCCCGTTCACGAGCACCTCTTCCGCCTGGGCGAGCGCATGCGCAGCGGCCTCGCGGGGATCATCGAGCGCATGGGTGTTCGCGGGCAGGTGGCCGGCTACGGTTCGGTGTTCACGTTGTACTTCTTCGAGGGCCCGATCCGCCACTACGAGGACCTGTTCAACAATCCGGCCGAGCTGTACGTCGACTACCGTAAGGGCATGATCCGCCGAGGCATCTGGGAGCTCCCCATGAACCTCAAGCGCAACGTGATCACGTACAGCCACACGGAAGCGGACATCGACACGGCGCTGCAGGCCGCCGAGGACACGCTGAAAGAACTGCGGGCCGAGGGCCGCGTCTAGCCCTCGCCCCGTACCGGTCGGCGCAGCAAGCACGCGGGGACCAAGGGGGGCGGTTCGTTGTTCACTCTGATTGTTCGCCGACTCCTGCAGATGGTCGTCGTCATGTTTGTTGTCGCCACGGCCGTCTTCGTTGCGTTTCGCCTCATGCCGGGAAACCCGGCCCTCATGGCGCTGGGCCTGAACTACACGAAGGCCGCGTATGTGGCGCTCGAGAAGCAGATGGGCCTGTCCAAGCCGGTCTATGTGCAGTACGTCATCTGGATGGTCCACCTGATTCAGGGCAATCTCGGCACGTCAAGCCAGACAGGCCTTCCGGTCCTGCCGCTCGTCCTGTCCAAGGCGGGCATCACCCTGGTGTTGGCGGCTGTCGGCATGGGCCTGGGCATTATCGTCGCCATTCCGCTGGGTGTGTACTCGGCAGTCCACGCGGGAAAGACGGCGGACCAGGTGTTCCGGGTCTTCTCGATGATCGGCTACAGCATGCCGAGTTACTGGCTGGGCGTGCTCCTCATGCTCCTGTTCGCGGTCAAACTGAGGGTTCTTCCGGCCGGGGGCTACGCGCCCTTGAGCGGCGGGCTGTGGCAGTACGCGCAGTTTCTCGTCCTGCCCGCCTGCACCGTCGCCCTGATGCAGGCGGCGCCACTCATGCGGTTTTTGCGCGCGAGCATGCTCGACGTTCTCCATCACGACTTCGTTCGCACCGCCCGGAGCAAGGGTCTGAGCGAACGGGTCGTGATCTATAAGCACGCTCTGCGCAACGCCCTCGTTCCCCTGATCACGGCCAGCGCGCTCAACATGGGGGCTCTCATCGGCGGCCTCGTCGTGACGGAGCAGGTGTACGCGTGGCCGGGGATCGGTTGGGAACTCGTGCAGTCGATCTTCAACCGCGACTACAACATCGTCGAGGGCATCGTGATCATCAGCGCCTTCGCCTTCGTCCTGGCCAATCTCCTCGCGGACGTCCTCTACGCGGTGGTGGACCCGAGAATTACGTACCAGTAACTGTTCTCTTCGTCTTGGGAGGGGTACGTACGAACCTGGATCTCGTGGTGGCCGGCGCTACGGTGGTGGACGGCACAGGCGCGCCCGGCTACGTCGCGGACGTTGGTGTGGCAGGGGATCGCATCGCGGCGGTCGGCGACCTTTCGAGCGCCCCGCGCGCACGGACGATCGAGGCCAAGGATCGCGTCGTGGCGCCCGGCTTTATCGACGTGCACGCGCACTCGGAGCTGGCCCTCGGGCGCACGGACGACGGCTTCGGCCCCGTGCGGATGGGTGTGACGACGCAGCTGAGCGCTCCGGACGGCTTCGGCTGGGCTCCGCTTCCCGAGGCGCGGTTCGCCGAGATGGCCCAGTACCTTGAGGTCTTCTACGGGTCTGCGGGCGCCGACCTGGGTGGAGGCGACCTGGACGGGTTCCTCCGGCGCCTGGGCTCGCACCTGCCCGGAAACGTGGCGCTGCAGGTGCCGCACGCCAGCGTCCGACTGGCCGTACTGGGGTGGGAGCCGCGCGTCGCCACCGACGAGGAACTCGCCCAGATGCAGGCGATTGTGCGTCGGTGGGTCGAGCGGGGAGCGGTCGCCCTGTCGACCGGGCTGGAGTATGAACCTGCCCGGCGGGCCGACACCCGCGAGCTCGTCGCCCTCGCCTTGGCCGCGCGGGAAGGCGGGGCCATCTACGTCGCCCACCAGCGGGGCTACGGCGAGGCGGTGGGCGCCGGCCTTGACGAGACGCTCGCCGTGGCGCGCGGTGCGCACACACCCGTGCACGTCTCGCACCTGACGGTCGACGCCGACGTCGCGCGAAGGCTCGCAGCCGCCGAGGACGAGGGCATCGAGATCACGTTCGACAAGTACCCCTACACGGCCGGATCGACGCATCTCGCCTCGCTACTGCCCTTCTGGGCGCAGGTGGGCCCTCCGGCGGACGTGCTCGCTCGCCTGGACGAGCTTGGCGCCGACGATGCCTTCCTGCGCCACCTTGAGACAACCTCCGATGCCGACCGGCCGCGCTTTGCCACGGCGAACCTGGCAGAGCCGAGCGGCTGGGAAGGAAAGACCCTGCGCGAGGTCTGCACGGAGCTGGGCATGGCCGTCGGCCCTGGGATCGTCGAGATCCTTCGGCGCACCCGGCTGCGCGCGCTCATGGTGTACCACGGCAACGACGGCGGGCTCGAGTCCGCCATCCACGAGACGTACCGCCACAGGCGACACATGGTCGCAAGCGACGGGATCTACCACGGCGCCCGGCCGCACCCGCGCGCGTTCGGCACGTTCCCGCGGGTGCTCGGCCGGTTGGTGCGCGAACAGAAGGTCCTGTCGCTCGAGACGGCCGTGCACAAGATGACCGGTCAGCCCGCGAGCACGTTCGGGCTTAAGGGCCGCGGGCACCTGAGAGAGGGCGCCTTCGCGGACCTCGTCGTGTTCGATCCTGCGACCGTCCAGGACCTCGGCACGTACGACGAGCCACGGAAGGGGGTGATCGGTATTGACTACGTGATCGTGAACGGTGGGGTGGCGATCGACGCTGGCGCGCTCGTGGATCGGGAGCGCGGACGCCTGCTCGCGCAGTCGTGAGGGGCCACCCCGCCTTCCGGTCGCCGCATCAACCCCACGCTTCGAACCAAGCCCACGGAGTGAAAAGGAGCATGGTACGAGTGCGAACCAATTTCAGCCGTCTCGCGAGCGCCGCAGCGAGTGCAGCAGTCCTGCTGTTCGCCACCGGAATCGTCTCGGACGGAGGTAGTGCGGTCGCCGCCGCGGCGAAGCCGGTCTACGGAGGCACGCTGACCGTCGGCCTTGCCGGCAACCCGGACAGCATGGACCCCTACCTCTTCCACGAGAGCGACAGCATCGACGTCTTCAAGAACATCTATCAGACGCTCGTCGACCACAATCAGAAGCAGCAGATCGTTCCGCAGCTCGCCAGCAAGTGGACGATCAGCCCCAACGGCCTGACCTACACGTTCACGCTGCAAAAGGGCGTGAAGTGGCAGAACGGCACGGCCTTCAAGGCGACGGACGTGCAGTACTCGATCGAGTCGGCGATGAAGCCAACCGACACGCGTGAGGCACCGCTTCTGACCACCGTGAAGTCCGTCGTCGCGAACAACGCCACCAACACGGTGACCATCCACATGATCCGCCCCGACAACCTCCTCCTGCAAACCCTGGTCGACGTGCAGATCACGCCCGACCAGAAGGGGCTCAACCTCGCAACCGATCCGATCGGGACGGGGCCCTTCACGTTCGTGAAGTGGATCCAGAACGACGAGGTCGTCCTGAAGCGCAACCCGACCTACTGGGGCAAGCGGCCGTACCTCAACCAGGTCGTCTTCAAGATCATCCCCGACCCCAGCACGATGATCGACCAGTTGACGACCGGGCAGATCAACCTCCTCGACGCCCTCCCGGCGAGCGAGGTGCCGACCATCAAGGCGGACAAGAACCTCACCATCTACTCGGTGCCCCAGGCCCAGGATCCCCAGCCGTACTTCATCGTGTTCAATGTCCGCAAGGGACCGCTCGCGAACGCCAAGGTTCGCGAGGCGCTCAGCTGGTCGATCAACCGTACCCAGATCGGCCAGGACCTGCAGGGACAGTTCTACGCGTATGGAAGCGCCTTCCCGCCGGGTAACCCCTACTATGACCCCCAGGCCATCTCGTACATGCCCCAGAAGCTGGCGCTCGCGAAGTCCCTCCTGAAGCAGGCTGGATACCCGCATGGGTTCAGCATCAGTCTCGAGTACTTCACGCTCACCTCCTATCCGACCATCGCCCAGGCGGTCGCGGCGGACTGGGGCCAGCTCGGGGTGAAGGTCACGCTCAAGCCGGTCGAGATCGCGGCATGGGTGAGCGACGTGTTCACGAAGTTCGACTTCCAGGCTGCCCTGACGTCGAATGCCCCCAAGGACACGCCGTTTGACCGCCTTGACCACAACTTCGTCCAGTACCAGGTCGGGACGGACTGGAACAACCCGACGTGGTTCAAGGACGAGCAGGCGCTGCGTGGCATCAACCCCTCGTCGCCTGCCTACAGGAAGATGATCAACTACCTCAACGTCACGGTGCAGCAGCAGGAGCCCGACATCGTGGTCGGCGGCCTCCCCATCATTACCGCGGCGAGCAACACCGTCCACGGCTACTACGTGAGCCCGCGAAACTACACGCGCCTGTGGAACGTGTGGCTGAGCAAGTAGGCTCGTAGTCCCGGCCCCATACCGGTTCACGCAAAGCGGCAGGACCCTGCCAAGCTCCCCTGCCGGCCCGGATGGAGCCTCTCCACCTGGGCCGGCAGGGGAGTATGGGCGAAGACGCTTGTCCGGGGACTGGCATGTCGGGGCACCCTGGGAGCCCACCGGATGAAGGCGCCATCGCTTCCTCTAAGTACTTGCGATCGTCGCTCGCGCAGGCGCGGCGACAACGAGGGGGGCACCCCGTGACCGAAATCGAGGTAGCGGACGGCGACGTCACGACTGCGCCCAGGACATCACGTCGGCTGTGGCGCACCGTGACCCGGGATAAGCTCGCCGTGGCGGCGGCGGTGTTCGTCGTCGTGTTGACGGCGGTGGCGGTCTTCGCGCCGCTCGTCGCACCGTATCCACCCGACACGACGGTGGCTGCGCCGTTTCTTGGGCCCTCATGGCACAACCTCTTGGGCACCGACGAACTGGGCCGAGACATCCTCTCGCGGCTCATCTTTGGAACGCGTGTAGCGCTTCTCGTCGGGGGCATCGCCACCGCCATCGCCATGGCGATCGGCGTGCCGCTGGGTATCGCGGCGGCGTATTACGGGGGAACTCTCGACACGGTGAGCATGCGTATCATGGACGGCCTTCTCGCCTTCCCATCGCTCATGCTCGCGCTCACCGTGGTTGCGGTGCTCGGACCGGGCATGTGGTTTGTCATGATGGCGATCGGCGTGACGTCGGTTCCGATCTACGCGCGTCTCAGTCGCGCTACCGCGCTTCAGACCAAGGAACTCCTGTACGTGGACTCGGCCCGCGCCGTAGGCGCAAGCAATGCGCGCATCCTCGTACGGGTCATCCTGCCCGAGACGGCGTCCGTCCTGAGCGTGCAGACGACGCTGAGCTTCGCGTATGCCGTCCTGACGGAGGCGGCACTCAGCTTCCTCGGCCTGGGCATCGTGCCGCCCACTCCATCCTGGGGGTCGATGCTGGCGACAAGCCTGCAGTACATGTCGCAAAGCCCCCTGTACTCGGTCTCGGCGGGGTTCGCCGTGTTCATCACGGTCCTCAGTTTGAATCTCGTCGGTGACGGCCTGCGCGACGCGCTTGATCCCCACAACCTGAGCCGGGGAATGTACTGACCGACGTTGATCGCGCCACACCTACGGCGCAGGAGGAAGACAGCTCATGCTGCAGGCTGGCAGTGCCGTTGCGCACATCGATCCGTCGCACGATGTTCCGCACGCAGGGTGGGGGGCCCAGACGCACGTGCTTGCCGCCGGGCGGGACGACCACCTGACCGTGTCCGCCCTGTATGCGGGTGACGGGCAGCGCGAGGTCCTCATCCTCGACTACGACCTGTGCGTCCTGTCGATGCCGCAGGCCGACGCGATCCGCCAGGCGGTCGCGAGGAGCACGGGCATCTCCGCCGAGGCGGTGTGCATCCGCACGACGCACAACCACGCCGGTCCGATGATCGAGGCGTCGTATTACCAGGTGGGCGACGCGGCGCGCGAGGCGTACCTGCAGTCCCTGGTCTACCAGGGCACCGAGGTGGCGACGTGGGCGAAGAAGAAGCGCCGCGCGGCCCGCGTGGCCGTCGGCCATGGCACAAGCAGTATTGCCAAGAACCGCCGCCAGCGCCTTGCGTCGGGCCGGGTGGTCACGGGCTGCGATCCCGACGGCGTCGTCGACCCCGAGGTCACGGTGATTCGCGTCGACGGCGTCGACGGTAGCCCGATCGCAGCCGTGTTGGGCTACGCCTGCCATGCCACGACCCTGGGACCGCCGAACACGATGGTGAGCGCCGACTACCCGGGCGCGGCGAAGCGCCTGCTCGCCGAGATCACGGGCGCGACGGTGCTGTTTCTTCAGGGGGCGGCCGGAAACGTCGGACCGGGATTCGAGGGATTCACCGGCGACGTATCGGTGGCGCACCGGCTCGGGCGCATCCTCGCGTGCGAGGCGGCCAGGGTCTACGAGGAGACGCGAACCCAGCCGGTACGTGCCGTATTCGACCGCGTGGTCGAGTCGGGAGCGCCCCTGGGCGTGTTCCGGATCGAGCCCGAAGCGCTCGACGAGCAGACGGTAGACTATCTCAGCACGCCGCTTGCGCTGCCCGTCGATCCCCAGGTTCCTATCGACGAGGCGATCGCCAGGGCGGACGAAGCGGCCAAGGCGCTTCGGGATCTGCAGGCCCAGGGAGCCGACGATGCCGCGATTGCGGACGCGACGTTTCGTGCCAAGCGGGCATCGATGGCCGCACGGCGCTCGCGCGACTTCTACGGCAGCGCGACGAAGGACGTCGAGCTTCAGCTGCTGCGCATCGGACCAGCCGTCGTGGCGGGGATACCGGCCGAGCCGTTCTGCCAGGTCGGCCTTGCGATCAAGGCGGCGTCGCCGTTCACCCACACGTTCTTCGGCGGCTACACGAACGGGTGCCTCGCGTACATCCCGACGGCAGACGCCTACCCGCTGGGCGGGTACGAGGTGGACACGACCCCCTTCTCGCCCGAGGCGGCCGACGCCGTCGTGGCGGGGACCCTCGCGGCGCTCGCGCGGTTCGCGGGCTAGTGCCGGCATCATCCGCGTGTCCTGAGCCCGGTGGCGCCGCGCGACGCGTTCCCACGGCAGATGGCGGAGGTGGTGCGTTGCGCCTACGCAGTAGCGCCTGGTTTCAAGGACCGCCCGACCTCAACGTCCAGCACAGGGTCGCCATGGGGTCAGCCGGCCACGGCGCCGAGGCCTACGCGGGTAGGCCGATCATCGGCATCGCCAACAGCTGGAACGATTTCGTCAGCTGCAACCTACCCCATCGCGAGCTCGTGGAGCACGTCAAGCGCGGCGTACTCGACGCCGGCGGTTACCCCATGGAGTTTCATACGATGGCAACGTCCGCGGACCTCACGAAGCCGTCGGATCTTCCCTATCGCAACCTCATGAGCATGGACGTTGAAGAGATGATCCGCAGCCTCCCGATGGACGGCGTCGTTCTCCTCGCGGAGTGCGACAAGACCGTACCGGCGCAGCTCATGGCCGCCGCCAGCTGCGACATCCCAGCCCTTCAACTTGCCGCCGGCCATCGGGCGAGCGGTCGCTTCCGGGGCCGTACGGTCAACTACGGCACCGATCTGTGGCGGTACATGCAGCAGCACGACGCCGGGGAGCTCGACGACGCCGGTTGGGCGGAGTTCGAGCGCTGCATCTCGTGCGGCCTGGGCGGATGTCCCGTGATGGGCACCGCGTCCACGATGAAGTCCGTCTCCGAGATCCTTGGCATGATGCTTCCGGGGACGGCGAGCACGCCCGCAGAACACCCCGATCGACGGGCGGCCGCTGTGGCGACGGGCGCGCGCATCGTGGAGATGGTTCGCGAGGACCTCAGACCGAGCCGGCTCATGACGGCCGATGCGTTCGACAACGCCATTCGGCTTCTCGGCGCGCTCGCGGGATCGACGAACGCGATCCTGCACCTTGTCGCGATTGCCGGCCGCCTTGGACTGAAGCTGCCCCTGCGCCGGTTCGATGACCTCATCGCCGACACGCCGGTGCTGGTGAACCTGCAGCCGTCGGGCGAGCACGGCATGGATCGATTCCACGAGGCGGGCGGCACGGCTGCGGTGATCCGCGCCCTCTTGCCCAAGCTGCACGCGGACGCCGTCACGGCGACCGGACGCTCCCTGGGGCAGGAGTACGCGCAGTGTGGCCCGGGATCCGCGGAGGTGATCGGGAGCCTCGATACGCCCTTTCAGGCGAGCGGCGGTCTCGCCGTCGTGGGCGGCAGCCTGTGCCCGGACGGCGCGGTGGTGAAGACCGCGGCGGTGTCGGCGCACCTGCGGCGCCACCGCGGCAGGGCGGTCGTCTTCGACGGCTACGAGGAGATGGTCGCGACGATCGACCGGGACGACCTCGAGGTCGATGCGTCGTCGGTTCTCATCCTGCGCAACTGCGGCCCCGTAGGCGCCGGCATGCCCGAATGGGGAATGATCCCCATCCCTCGCAAGCTGGCGCGCCAGGGCGTCACGGACATGGTCCGCGTGAGCGACGCCCGCATGAGCGGTACCAGCTACGGCACCGTCGTCTTGCACGTAGCGCCCGAGGCCGCCGTGGGCGGACCGCTGTGCCTCGTTCGCAATGGGGACGAGGTGCAGCTCGACCTCGACGCGCGCACGCTTGACCTCGTGGTTCCTGCCGAGGAGCTTCGCACCCGGCGCGATGCCTGGTCGGCGCCGCCGTCGCGCCACGGGCGCGGCTTTCTGCGCCTGTGGGAGGAGGACGTGCTGCAGGCACCCGAGGGCTGCGACCTGCGTATCCTGCGGCCGCGCAACGCCAGCGATCGGTCCATGGTGGAGCCGATCGTGGGACGCAGTTAGCCGGCCGCCACGCACGTGCTCGTGGATGATGATCGGTCGGACGGCGGGGTCGCGGTACGGCGAGACTTGTGACCGGGTGCGGCACGGCAGCGGCCACGGAGCCGAACGGCACCCGACGGGGCGCGACTCGATCGATCGCCAGGCGGAACCGGAATGCGGGTGACAAGGCGGCGCGGTGTCGCGCCCTTGTCACCCGTTCGCTTACGACCGTTCGTCGTATCGGACCCGTCGCCGGCCTTGGCACGGCCGTGCCGTTCTACCGTTGGCGCCAGGCGGGGTGTCCATGTGCACCGTGGCGTCCGGTGAGGACCGTTGGTTTGCGCGACTGCGGCCGGCGACCGCCGGGATCCCCTCCTGTTCGGTTGTGCCTGCGCGTTCGGGGCAGCGCTCGCGGGTCGTGAGCCTGGACGCATTCCGGCATCGGGGACAACCGCACCGCGCTCAGGAGGGGCGGCGACCTGGGAGAGCGCGTCTCCGGCCCGCGTCCTAAGGACGGCGACGCCCAGGGGACCCGAGGGCCCACTCGCAGCGGCAGGGCGCAAGCGGTGCCATGGGAACCTGACCGCTTCAGGGACATGAGGTGCCTCAGCCGATTGACCGGCTTTGAGCGTTTCCGGCCGTTGAGAGCGCCAACCCTGGCCCTCTTGTGGATTTCCATTGCGGTCTGCACTGTAGACTCGTCGGTCTAGACTCGCGAGTCTAGGAGGCTTGGCGTGGAAGGGCACAAGGACGAGACCCAAGCCAACCGAGACCGTATCCTGGGCGCCGCTGCGCACGTGTTTGCGGACAAGGGCTACCACTCGGCCACCATGGACGACGTTGTCAAGTCGTCCGGCCTGAGCAAGGGCACGGTGTACTGGCACTTCGAGAGCAAGGAGGGCCTGCTCTCCGCGGTGATGCGACGACTCGTATCGGGAGAGCTGCGGTCCTTTGACCGCATGAACTCGGAAGGCATCTCGGCCGCCATGGAGCTTAGGGCCTACGTCAGCCACGTCGCGCAGCGTCTTGAGGGTCTTGGACCCCTTAGGCAGTTGAGCCTCGAGTTCTACAGCCTAGCGCTTCGCAGGGACTGGGCGCGGGCCATTCTGCGCGAGTACTACGCGCAGTTCCGGAAGATGGTGTGCGTGACGATCCAACGCGGAATCGATCGTGGCGAACTGCGCGACGTGTCTGCACAAGACACGGCGATCGCTCTGTCGGCCCTCGTGGAAGGCATGATTCTTCTTTGGGTGATCGACGGGAATGTCGTGCAGATCGGCGCGCACTCCGCGACGGCTTTGGACCTCCTGCTCGATGGCCTCGTGCGCAAGCGCTGACAACGAGGCGCGGTGGGTACGCGCCGACCAAGGAATGCCGTTTGGGCCCACCACGAGCCATGGTCCAGGAGCGAATGGCGGAGCCACGGGCACCGGGGATGGACCGCAGGGGGGTTCAGTGAATGTTGGAGGCGGTGGGGGAAGAGATTTGGACCGCCGTTGGGCCGATCGCGCGAGACTTCGGCATGCCGTTTCCCACGCGGATGGTGATTGTTCGTCTGCACGACGGGACTGTTTGGATCGACTCTCCCGTGGCAGCGGGTGAGGACACGTGGTCGGCCATCCGCGCTCTCGGGCCGGTCCGGTACCTTTCGGCGGGGACGCCCCGCCACGCTTGGCGGTTGGAGCGTTGCCGTGCATTCGCACCCGACGCCGAGCTGTGGCTCAGCCCCAGACCCCCTGGGCGGGCACGGCGACTTGGCGGGGCCCGCCTCTTGGGCGATGAGGCGCCCGAAGCGTGGGCACCGGACGTCGAACAGATCGTCTTCCGAGGCAGTGCCGCCCTCGAGGAGGTGGTGTTCTACCACCGACCGTCGCGCACGGTGATCATGGGCGACCTTGTGCAAAGCCACCGACTCCGACCCGGCCATCCCTTGGTGAATGCAGTCGTGCGATGGTCGGACGCACTTGCTCCAGACGGCGGGGTGCCTCGGGACATCCGGGCTACCTTCCGGGACCTGGAGACTGCGCGCCGCTCCCTCAGGGCAGTGCTCGCTTGGGACTTCGACCGTCTCGTGATCGGTCACGGGGATTGGGTGCAGGGGGACGCGCGTGCATTCGTCGCGCGTGCGCTCGGCTGGTTGGGCACGCCGTAGGTCAGGATCGGGCGTCCGGCCCGCCTGCTCCGGGCTGGGACCGGATGCTTTACCCTGGCGACGGCGTCTCGCGGCACCGGAGTTGCCCGCGCCAGCCGTCATACGTGGCGTGTTGCAAACGCGAACGGGACCGGGCCGCGTCCGGGTGCGGTCCCGGTCACTGGTGCAGAGGTGGGTCCGCCGGCTCCGGCCGATTCCACAGATCCGAAAGGAACGCGGCGACCGCCAGAGGGTCGCATCGCTTCGGCGCGAGGTTCGTGCATGCGTGATCCTGCTGGTCGCCTCGGGCGGCACGGCCGCCCGGGATGCCGTCCAACAGCAGTTCTGGCCCAATCGTGCAGGATCGGAGAAGCCTCCCGATGCCTGTGGCTCTAACCTGTCGCTAGGGCGCGCACAGCCGCTCCCGCGAAGCGCACGACTAGGGCCTTGGCAGGCATCGTGCGAAATCGTGCGTTCGGCAGGCAGTTCGTTTGAGGAGGCAGCCCATGCACGGCGACGCGGTGACCCGGGTTTTCGTGGGCACCATGAAGGGCTTGTTCCAGTTCACTTCGACCGACCGCCAAAGTTGGGAGCGTACCGCCTTCCACTTTCCGGACGTTCCGGTCTACACGACCGCGTTCGACGCGTCGACGCAGACGCTGTACGCGGCCGTCAATGACGTGTTCTTTGGTGTCACCGTGCGGCGCTCGACGGACATGGGGCGCACCTGGGGGGCGGGGGGTTCGGCGCCAAGCTACGCCGGCGACGATCCGGAAAAGGTCACCCGGGTGTGGTCCCTCCAGGCCGCCCCAGGAGAGGGTGAGGGGGTCGTCTACGCAGGCGTCGAGGCGAGCGGCCTGTTTCGCTCGGAGGACGGCGGCGACACATGGTCGGAGGTCGCGTCGCTACGCGCCCACCCGACGCACGAGACCTGGCATCCCGGCAACGGCGGCAAGTGCCTACACACCATCGCGCTCGACCACGACCGCGCGGGGCGCATGTACGTCGCGGCCTCCGCGGGCGGCGCGTACCGCACGGATGACGGCGGCAAGACATGGCAGCCGATCAACAAGGGCGTGCGCGTCGACTTCCTGCCCGGGGGGATCCAGTACCCGCAGTCCGGTCAGTGTGTCCACAAGGTGGCGCTCTCGCCGACCCGGCCCGGGCGCCTGTGGATGCAAAACCACGGCGGCGTCTACCGCTCGGACGACGGGGGCGATAGCTGGACCGACATCGGCCAGGGCCTTGTGAGCGATTTTGGCTTTCCCGTGGTGGCCCACCCGCACGACCCTGATAAGGCGTATATCGTCCCGCTCGGCGGGGAGCCGGACAACGGCAGGTGGTGCGTAGACAACCAGCTGGGTGTGTACGCAACCGACGATGCCGGCGCCAGTTGGCATGCGCTGAACGAGGGCCTTCCCGGTGACGTGTACACGAGCGTCCTGCGAAACGGTATGGCGAGCGACGGCCACGAGCGGGCGGGACTGTACCTCGGCACCACCACGGGCAGCCTGTGCGCATCGAACGACGAGGGAGCCACATGGCGGGAGGTAGCGCGCCACCTGTCCCGCATCCTCTCCGTCGAGGTGGTCGACACCGTAGGCTAGTCCAGTCGTATGCCAAGCGCGGGACTTCGCCCAGTCGGCAGTGGGTGCCGCCCGGGGGTCCGCGCGCCACGTCGGTTCCGCCCTTCGTTGTTGGTTGACCTCAGTTGTCCCGTAGGGCGGCCATGGTCCTGCATATGCCCAAGGCAGCAGCGCAGCCGGTTCACGTGCGGGTGGTCGACAGCCGGACCGGCAACACGGGGGGCCCTCGATGCACATGCACGGCTCCGTCGGCCAGGTGTTGATCCTAAGAGAGTCGGACCGAGCGCCGGTGCTGGACGTACTCGAGGGGTGGCGAACAACGTCCGGAGGCGGACCCGATCAGGCACGTCGCGGCCGGCTCTGCGGCGCCAAGCTGGCGCGGCGTGAGGTCATCCCGGCGAGGGCCCTGTGCTGCAACCCGTGGGGGCTTCGGTCCGGCTCGCCGGTAGCGGATCGGGGGTAGGTGTGGGTGGGCGGCGCGAGCGCCACAATCGTTAGCGGGAGGGTTGGTGACGCATGAAGCCCCGCATGGCGCCGAGGATGTCGCTCGGCGTGGGTGGGCACCCAGGGATGGGTAGGTCGACCGGCAACTGGCCGGCGACGCCTGTGCCCGCAGCGTAGGTGCCGGCATGCACTCCGCCGGACACGGCGCAGTCTCCGAGGGCCACCACGAGTCGCGGTCGCCCAACGGCTTCGAACGTGCGGGTGAGGGCTGTGCGCATCTGCGCCGTGACGGGTCCCGTCACCACAACGCCATCTGCGTGACGCGGACTGGCGGCGATCTCGATGCCGTCGGCCTGCGCGTCGTAGTCCTGGCTGAAGAGCATCGCCAACTCGGACTCGCAGGCGTTGCAGCTACCGCAGTCGACGAGACGCAGATACACAGAACGCCGTACCAGGGTACGCGCGTGCTTGCGATCGGCGGCGTCCCGATCCATCTCCTCGCCCATGTGCGATGCCTCCATGTCTAGCGGTCCGCGCACGCGTAGCACAACTCGAAGCTCTTGTTGATCAGCGGGAAGTCGCCGATCGGGTTGTCGCGCGCGGCAACCATGATCAGTGGCCAGTTGGAAAACGATGCCGGTCGCATGTGGTAGCGAGCCACCCGACCCTTGTCCAGGCGCAGAAAGTGGGCGTGCGCGCCGCGGGGCGACTCCACGATCGCGGCGGCGGTGCCGCTCGCCTCCGTCGTCGACCAGCCTGGGGCACCGTCTGAGGTGGCGTCGATTCCTTCGAGCAGGCAGGCGTAGGCGATGGCGAACGACTGCACGAGTTCACGCCGACGCACCTCGGCGCGCGCCAGGGCATCCCCCTCGGACACCACCACGGCCTGCAGCGTCCGGTTGCGGTAGCCGCCGTACGGCCTGTCGACGCGCACGTCCATCCCCAGGCCACTCGCCCGGCCGACCGGCCCGACTGCGCCCAGGGCGGCGGCGTCCAGGCAAGGTACCCGTCCCGTGGCGGTCAGGCGGTCGCGGTACGCGACATTCGAAAACAGGCGGTCGGACCACAGGGCGGCATCCCGGGCCAGATCGGACAGCGTGGACGCCAGATGCGAGGGCGCCATCCGCGCCGGGGCGGCGCTGCCCGGGCGGATCGTGCCGAAGAGGTAGCGGTGACCGAAGGCCTGTGCCCCCAGACGCAGCGCGCGCTCTTTGAGGGCGAGTCCCTGCTGCGCGAGGGGGTGTAGGCCGACCCCGGTGGCAAGCTGCCCTAAGTCGTTCAGATGGTTCGAGATGCGTTCCAGCTCCAGGATCACCACGCGCCGGCGCGACGTGGCCTCGTCGCACTCCATCGCCAAGAGTGCCTCGACGGCCTGCGCGAAGGCTGCCTGGTGGGCCGCGCTGCACGCTCCGCACACGCGCTCCACCCGCGTTGCCGCCTCGTCGAGCGTCCGGCCGACGAGGTTCACTTCCACCGCCCGATGGTTCCAGGACAGACGGGCGTCAAGTTGGAGAACGGTCTCGCCCATGGCGGAAAAGAAGAAGTGGCCGGACTCGATGATACCGGCATGTACCGGCCCAACCGGCACGTGGACGATGCCGTGGGTCCTAAGGGCGAGAGGTCGCCACGGGTGATGTGCGACCTGCGGAGCCCAGGGGCGAAGGGGTGGAGGGCCTACGTATGCGTCGGGCAGGAGGAGGGGGCGCGGGTCGGGGTGGCCGCTCAAGACGACGCCGAACATGTCCTGGATCTCGCGTTCGTCCCAGTGCATGGCGGGTAGGGACGGAGTGAGGCTGAGCAAGGGGCTGCCATCGGGCACGGTGAGGCGCAGTCCCGACCACTCGCCTCGGTCGTCCGTAAACAGGTCGCAGACCTGGACGCTAGCTGGGCCGAGGGGGGTATCCGCGAAGGTCATGCGTCGCGTGCGTCCCTCGGCCAGCCACTGGTGAACAAGGGGCGCGCGCCCGTCTGCCGTGACGTCTGTCCACGCGATGCCCGCCACTAGCGCGCCCCCAGGACAAACGCGTAGAGCTGCGGCAGTGCAGGTAGGACGAGGCCGACCGGCACGGCGAGGACGAAGGCCGCCATAGCGGCCCGCCAGCCCACGCCCCGGGACGGTCTCGGCCGAGCCGTCCGGCGGTTACGGACGACGCCCAGCACGGACTCCACGAGATAGTGGCCAAGACCTATGAACACCACGGCCAGCGAGGCGCAGAGCACAAGACCGAGGACGACGCTCCGACCGAACGCGGCGAACACGATGGCGAACTCGGCGAGGAACAAAGGCAGCGGCGGCAGACCCGCGATGGTGAGGAGGCCCAAAAGCCACATCCAGCCCAGGCGGGGATGGGAGACGATGAGTCCCGCGACGCGCGGGAGTTTCTTCGAGCCCAGGGTCTCAAGGACATCGCCCCCGACGAAGAACAGGCCGGATTTGACCAGGGCGTGGATCGTGAGCTGCGCCAGCGCGCCGACAAGCGCCAGGCGGTTGCCGGTGCCAAGGCCGATCGCCATGAGTCCCATCTGCTCCATCGTGGAGTACGCCAGGAGGCGCTTCAGGTCGAGCTGCACGAGGAGGAAGGGTGTAGCCACAAGGATCGTGACGAGGCCGAAGCCGATGAGGAGGTCTTCGCCAAACCACCTGCCCACAACGGGACCCGTGGCACCGGCGGCCTGCCAGAGGACGACAAGCACCAATGGCAGGAGGATGCCGGACAGGAGGCCGCTTGCCGGCGCCGGTGCCTCGCTGTGGGCGTCGGGTAGCCACGTGTGCATGGGAGCGAAACCGATCTTGGTGCCCAGGCCCACGGTCAGGCATACGAGTGCCAGGCGCACGGAGGCGGCGGGCAGCGCGCGCAGATGACGGGCGAGATGGCCGTAGTCGAGGACCCCGATCGAGGGCGCCGCGCCATGTGCCCCGCCGCTGTACAGGATGAGAACGCCCAAAAGCGCGATGAGAAGGCCGGCGGAGCACAGGATGAGGTACTTCCAGGCCGCCTCCACGGCTGCATGTCGGCCTGAGATGGCGACAAGCGCGCCCGAGGTGAGCGTCGTCAGCTCGATCGCCAGCCACGACAGGCCGAGGTTGGCGCTCATGGCCAAAAGGAGGAGCGCCCACCAGAACGCCTGCAGCCACAAAAAGTACCAGCGGCGGCGGCCTGACTCCCCAATGCCGTGCACCGGGCCTATCGATGCGCCCACCGCCAGCGCGCCGACCACGGCGACAAGGGGCACGAGAAGGCGTCCCAGAGACGTGAGGGCAGGCGACGTGAGGGCAGCCAGGACGGCTAGCGTCACGACCAGTGCGGCCACGCCTGCGTACACCCGGGCGCTACGGTGGTCGAACGCGCCCCGCCAGGTGAGCAGCGGTGCCAGCCACGGCGCGGCCAGAAGCGCGATAACCAAGATCACGCCATCACCCCCGCAGTCGGTCGAGCCGGTCGACGTCGATGTGGCCCCAGACCTGCTTGATGCGGTCGGTGAGCCACAGGAGGACGAACAGGGCCAGGAGGAAGTCGAAGAGCAGGGCGAGGTCGAGGACCGCCGGCAGCCCTCCTGTGAGGGCGATGCTGGCGGCGTACAGGCCGTTCTCGGCGAGGGCGAGGCCGAGGATCTGATCCGGGAGAGGCCGCCGTGTGGCGACGATCAACAGGCCGAGTAGGATCGCTGCCAACGCGGCCGGCACGAGCCCGGAGAGGGCGGGGAGCGTGAGCCCGGCGCCGAGGCCGGGCGTCATCCAACGCACGGCCACGAGGACGCCCAGGATGCCGGCGTAGCGCCACGACGATACGATCGCGTCGTGCTGAAAGGCGGCCGTGCGAAGGGCCGTGCGGTGAAGGAGCCAAGGCACGAGGACTGCCTTCGCGACGACGGCCAAGGCGGCAGAGGCGAGGCCCAATGGCCCATGGTTGACGACTGCCGCGAGGACGCCGAGCGCCGCGCCCTGCGCCGCCAGGGCAGCGACACCGTGGCGCAGGTGCCGCAGGATGACCGCTGCCACGGCGGCCGCCACCAAGAGCTCTGCAAGGAGCGAGACGGCCGCCGCGTTCACCTACCGCACCCCCACGATCTGCAGCATGAGAGCGGACAACGAGAACGCGAAGGAAGCGCCGAGGTACCCGGGGATGCGCAAGAAGCGGATCTTACCCGTCAGCGATTCGGCGACGCCCAGGGCAGCGAGGATGGCTACCCACTTGCCGAGGGTCCACACGATGCCGGTGCCACCACCCAGACCCCACGGCGCGACCAGATCCGCGACGATCGCGACCAGAAGGAGCTGCTTGGTCCAGCTGCCAAGGAGGGCTACGCCGAGGGGTGGCCCGGCGTACTCCAGGAGCATGGCTTCGTGGATCATCGTCAGCTCCAGGTGCGTGTCGGGGTTGTCCACGGGAAGGCGGCCGGTCTCTGCCAGGACCACGAGCATGATGCCAACCAGGGCGGCGAGGCGCACCACGTCCGCCGGCCCCAGGGACCCCGACACGGCGAGCATAGGCCCCCAGGCGGTCGTGCCGGCTGCCACCACCCACGGCAGGAGGCTTGCCAAGAGGACGGGCTCGACCATCGCGCCGAGGGTCATCTCGCGACTGCTGCCCATGCCGGCAAAGGGCGTGCCCGTGTCGAGCGCGGCGAGCGCGAGGGCAAAGCGGGCGAGTGCGAGGGCGAACAGCGGCAGCAGGATCTCGCCGGCGCCGACGCTCGAGAAGAGCGGAGTGACGGCGGCGGCGGCCAGGACGGCCGCGAACGCCATCAGCGGGCCCAGTCGCATGACCGCTGTGCTGCCCTCGGGCCACACGGCTTCGCGTCGGGCGAGTTTGGCCAGCACCAAGTAGGGCTGCCACGGCGGTGGCCCCCGGCGGCCTTGGAGCCAGGCCTTGACCTGCTGCACGGTGCCCTGGGCCAGGGGCGCCAGGAGGACCAGCGCGGCCACCTGGAGGATCGACGCCAACGGGCGCACCTGCCTTTGTTCGGTCGATAGGGCTAGCGCGCGTACAGGACGAGACCGATCAGCAGCGTCGCGAGGAGATAGCCGACGTAGTGGCGCAAGGACCCCGACTGCAGACGTCGGAGCCGATGGGCGAGGCGCATTCCCGTGCGTTGGGCGGGGCGGTAGACGTGGTGGTCGATGACGTGGAGCACGACGCTTTCGTAATGGACGTGGGCGGATAGGTAGGGAAGGGGAGTCGGTGCGCGCTCGAGGGCACGCTGCGGCTGGTAGAAACCGGCGAAGATCTGCCGAAGCGACTTCGTGTAGGCAAACGACGTGTAGGCGTTTGCGGGCGCGAGCGCTCCACCGCACGCCCAGGGCTCACGGACCGGAGCGCTCGTAAGGCTCCTGCGCAGGGCGAGCGCCAGGCCGAGGCCGGCGGCTGACGCGCCCAGGAAGACGAATAGCGGCCACTCGGGTAGGGTCCAGGGCGTCGTCAGGGCGAGGCTCGCCGGCACGGCGGCGACGACGCCCGTGAGCTGCGCAGCTACGCTCAGACCGACGCCCACGACGCTGCCCGGAAAGAGCCCCAGAGCCAGGCAGACGACGGCGAGCGCGACGGGGGCGACGACGAGGGGCCACGCGCCCTCGTGCGCGTTCGCCGCGGGCTCGCTTTGGGGCGGACCAAGGAACGTGACCCCGCCGGCCTTGACGAAGCAGGCGGCCGCAAGGCCGCCTGTCAGGGCGAGGACCAGCGCACCGGGCAGGGCGGTCGCGGCCACAGATAGACCGCCGTGGCCGAGGCGCAACAGGGCCTGGAGCGTCAGCCACTCGCTGGCGAAGCCGTTGAACGGTGGTAGGCCGGAGATGGCCATCGACAGAACGATGAAGGCGCCCGCGGTCCAGGGCATCGCCCGGGCCAGCCCGCCGAGCCGATCGAGGAGCACAGTGCCCGTGGCGCTCTTCACGGTGCCGGAGGCGAGGAAGAGCCCGGACTTGAACATGGCGTGGTTGAGCACGTGGAACAGGGCGGCGGCCAAGGCGAGAGCGGACACCTGGGGCACACCGACGGTGCGCGCCATCTCGGCGGCGCCGATGCCGAGCAGGATGATGCCGACGTTCTCGATGGTGTGGTAGGCCAGGAGAGCTTTGAGGTCGTGCTCCATGAGGGCGTAGAGCACGCCCGTAAGGGCCGACGCGGCGCCCAGGCCGAGAAGGAGGACGCCCCACCACAGCGGCCCCGTTCCCAGCCAGCCAAAGGTGATCAGGATGAGGCCGTAGATCGCGATCTTGACCATGACCCCCGACATGAGGGCCGACACGTGGCTGGGGGCTCGTGGGTGGGCGCGCGGCAGCCACAGGTGCATCGGCGTCACAGCCGCCTTGCCGCCAAAGCCGATGACCGCGAGGGCGAACACCAGCGAGCGCGTCGGTCCCGCCAGGCCGCGAAGGCCGCGCGCGTACCCGGCAAAGGTGGTGCCAAGCCCGTGGCTGGCGAGGATGGCGAACATCGCCACGAGCGCGAGGGCGCTCAGATGGGTGGCCACCAAGTAGATGAATCCAGCCCGCCGGGCGGAGCCCTCCTCCCTATGCGTGACCACGAGACCGAACGACGCGAGCGACATCATCTCCCACACGGTCAGGAAGGACAGCGCGTCGCGCGCCAGGAGAACCAGAGCCATGGCGCCGACGAAGAGCGGCACCAGGGCGCGCACGCTGCGCTGCTGGCCCCGGCTGTAGTGCCCGATGTAGGCGGGCGCATACACGACGGCGGCCGCACTGACCAAACCGAGGACGACGAGAAAGAAACCGGACAGCCTGTCGTCACCCAGGGCGAGGGGCCACGCACCCCACAGCGTGGGCAGGGTGAGCGTACGGGGCGGACCGGTCAGGCCGTATACCCCGAGGGCGCCGATGACCAGCACCTCGACGGCCTCGGCGGCGGTCCCCGCGAGGCGCCAAAGGCGAGCACGGGCGAGGCCCGACACCGTCGACGCGAGCATGGCGCCCATAAAACCCAGGCACAGCCACGGGTATGCCCAGCCCAGCCCGATCAGCTCCGATCGTCGGCAATCACCGACTGCATCTCGTGCACTTGGTTTTGAAACAGCTTGCGCGCCACGTCCAAAACCTCGAACACGAGGGGGTCCGTCACCTCGTAGAACACCGAGGTGCCACGCTTGTCCCCGTGAACGATGCGCTGTTTGCGTAGAACCGCCAGCTGCTGGGAGACGTTGGACGCGTCGTCCCCGACCTGGGTCTGGAGCCCGCTTACCGACTGCGGCCCTTCGCGAAGCAGCTCCAGAATCCAGATGCGTAGCGGATGGGCGAGAGCCTGAAAGAACTGGGCCTTGTACGCGTGCCTTGGATGAACCACCCGTTCCACGCCCCTCTGAGAGACCTACGGGTTTTAAGCCTCTATAGTTTTATATATAGCAATCGCATACCGGACAGGGCAAGATGGAGGGGCGGTTTGACGGCACCGCCGTGTGGGCGGCGTATCGTTCAGGATGGGCGGGAGGGGATCGCCGTTGGTAACCCATATGTCGGACGAGCATGGGGCTACCTGTCGTCGGTGCGGCTGCATGCTCCGATGGCGGCCCACAGGCGCGCCCGCGCACGCGGCAATGCACCCGTGACGGACGAGATGCTGGCGCAGGACGCGACTGGGGGTGAGGTCGACCCGTCGGTGGACGAGGCCTGCGACGAGTTCCTTCGCGTCGTCGACCTGATCAACTGCATCGCGCACCGGGCCGTCGAGGAGTCCTGGCACGCCGAGCGGCTGAACCGCAAGGCGGTCCGGATCCTGTTCGAGGTCGACAGGAATCCGGGTATGACTCTCGCGCAGGTTGCCCACGCGCTGGGGCTGGGCAAGGCGCGCGCCAGCGAGCTGGTGAGTGACCTCGAGGCGAGGGGCTACCTGCGTAAGGACGGCGATGCCCGTGACCGGCGGCTGATCCGAATCGTGGCCTCGGAAGCGGTGAGGCGCATGCGCCGGCGCAGCGAGGACGCGTACCTGGTCTTCGTTGACTCGGTCCTCGCACCGCTGTCCCAAGGCGAGCGCCAGGGACTGCTGGACGCCCTTCGCGGCGTATCCCAGCTCCGGGGGCGCGCCTTGGGCATGGACGTTTCAGACCGGCGTTCGAACGGCGACGGTGCGAGGGCCGAGTAGGGGCGCGCCTGGCATGAATCTACATCGGGCCCTTCGGGTTACGGGTGCAAAGGTCGGCGTCGGCCAGACCCACGCGGGCTGAGTGTGTCCCTCATCGAGGATCCAACCCACGGGCTGGCGTACAGCCTGGCGGCGCTTGGGAGTCGGCACCCGGACCCGTTGGACTCGATCTTGACGCAGTTCATAACGGCTGTTGGGTTACCGTCGTGATCTTGCGCGACCGCCCGCCTCCGTCTAACGCACCGCCGCGGTGGTTCCAGTGGCCGCGCCATGCTCGACTCAAGGGCGGGCCCTTGCCGACGTGTTGATTCGCGCTGGTTCCAGGTATTCGCAAGGAGGACCGTCTGTGGCCGTTTTTGTCGTCTACTTGGTGGCCAATTTGCTCTTGGCCGTTGCCGCCTTCTGGGTAGCGACCCAGAAGCCGCAGCACGCGCGTCTGCTGTGGTGGGTCGTGGGTGTGTTTGTCTTGGGGGCCGTGGGGTTCGTCTCGTACTTCATCGGTCACGGCGTTCCGGGCGGCCTCTAGGCACGCGCCGCCACGCCACCGACCATCGCGCCCACCACTACGTAGGAAGCCGGGCTTGTACGCCGGGGCTGCGGTTTGCGCTGAAGTCGAGGAAGGGGGCAGGCGGCTATGGCGATGGCGACTCGCAACGCGGTCCTCCCGTCCCCCCCCCCCCCCCCCCCCATAGGCGCGAACTCAAGGAGTTAACGAGATCCAGGTGCAGGTCCATGGCGCGCTCGGCCTGGGCGGACCGTTGGCGTGGCGGGTCCCACACACGTGGAGCAAGGCGATGCAGTCGGTCCGCCAGCCTGATCGGCAGCGCCGGGCCGCAGATGGCCGGCTCAAGGCTCTGCTGCCAGATCGCGTTGGCTCGCCGGGTAATGATGTGATTCTTCCGATGGCAGTGGGTATCCCCAGGGGGAAGAAGCCTTCGCTCTGCGTGTGAGATCCTCTACCAGGAGACGCAGACAACCGTTCGCCTCGTGGACCGGTACGGCAACCCGGTCTGTGCAGGCTATCCCTTCATCGTCTCGGACGGCACGACCACCCTGACGGCCGTGTGGAACCCCGCCACGTCCTCCTACGTCGCCACGTTCTCCGAACTGAGCCCGGGAACCGTCTCGCTTGAAGCCCTGATCGATGGCGGACCGACCCTGAACTCGGCCACCACCACCATCACGTGAGGGCGCCTCTACGCGGCGCCCACATGACGGGGCGAGTTGTGGGCCGCGTGACGAGCGGGTGAGCGGGAGAGTGCCGCGAGGTAACGGGATGCGCGGGGGGAGAGGAAGGCGCCAGGGAGAGCCATGCCTTCGGGTTCGCGCTGGGCCAGATGACCGCCGCTTGGGTTTGAGGGCGCTCCTTGGAGCGCACCTGGGAAGGCGCAGTATTCAGGACAGCAGCTTGACGAGCCCCTGGATGAGGGTGGCAGGGTCCTGCTCGCCGCCCACGGCCGAGAACACATTCATCCCTCGTTGAACGCGATGATCTGCCGCGCGATCTGGCGGGCATCCCGATCCCGAGCAACCCAGCCTTGCTCCTGCAGCGCCTGGACAAGTTCCTCGATTCCGTCGATCCACTGCTCGTACTTCGTGGTCAATAGTCGATGCGTGTCCGGATCGTGCTTCGTCTGCTGGTAAAAGTCGACCAGTACGAGAATCCATTCATTGGCGCCAGGAAGCATGTCGCCAAGTCGCGTCACCACAATCGCGAGGGCTTCCCCAAGGGTTGTGTCCGACGGATCGTAATCCCGAAGGGTTTGCGTCCATCCATGGGTGAGTTCCTGCCGGTATGCCAACACATGCTGAAAAACCTGCTGCTTGTTCTCGAAGTGGCCGTAGAATGCGCCTTCCGTGTGTCCGGTTCGTGTCACGATTGCGTTGGTCGGCGAAGGTGGGATCCCAAGCGGTGGGGAGGCTTTCGCCACCCCGACGGAGGGCCTCGATACGGCAGCCTGCGGGCGGTAGCGGCGACGGCGCCACCTGGGTGTGGCCCGGCGACCAGTTCTCGTGCCCTGAGATCGAGGCCCTGGGCAACCGACACGTGGAGGCTTCGACCGGGGCAACGATCCGGATTCGGGACTCTTCAGGTCCGTATGGGTAGCTGTGTGGTGCCTGCCTCGCCAGCGGGGCGAGGCAAGGGCCGCTTCACTCCTTCCCTTGCCTCGCCGCCCGCCGGCGAGGCTTTGTCGTCAGCGATCGCTCCGGTGTCCTCTCGACTTGACCGCCGTCGTTGCGCGAGCCCGTACCGGCCGCAAAGGCGCGATGGCCTGCGAGTCGGCAGTGGGCCGGAGCGGTCGCACCGTTGGGGGTGCATGGCTTCGACGTGCCTTTCGGGACGTAGCCGACCCAGCCGCCTGGCCCACGTCACGGGCCACCCAATGACCTGCCACGAACACCCGTATCCTGCGTCTCCGCCGGGTCCCGATCCCGTCCTCGCAGCCGCGGCATAGCCGGCATCCTGCGCTTCCCTCAACCTCCCGGAGCGGCGCAGGCAAGTCATCCAGGCAGGTGGTGGCACTCGCGGCACGAGCAACGAGCCACCTCGGTTCCTGCAGCGGCGGGGCTGAAGGGCGCGATCGGCCCCCGGCTTCCGGTCAAGGTAGGCGAGGAGAGTATTGGCGCCTTGGGACGCCCCCGGGGGGGCCTGTCGCCGCTCGCGGTATGATGGGCACACGGGGCGGTAGTCGGGGGAATCTCCAGTGTCTGTGGCTGAAGAGATCGTGAGCCACATCGTGGACACGTTCCCTGTTGAGCTCGTCCTCCTGTTCGGCTCTCGCGCACGCGGCGAGGAGACGGCAGACAGCGACTGGGACTTCCTCGTCGTCATGCGGACCGACTTGCGGCCGGCCCAGCGAACACTCGCTGTGCTGCGCGCCGTGCGCGCGCTGCCAAGCACACATGGCGTCCCCATCGACATCCTCGTTCGCACACCGGACGAAATGCGCCGAGGCTTTCCCTTGTCGAAGGAGATCATGCGCGAGGCGCGAGGCACAGGTTCTCTACCGTGCCCCCCACTGAGGACTGGATCCACAAGGCCGAGGAAGACATGGTGATGGCGCGTCTCGCTGTGACGAACGCGCTATGGAGCCCGGCGTGCTTTCACGCACAGCAGGCGGCGGAGAAGGCGCTCAAGGCGCTGTTCGAATCCGTTGCCCTTCCGGTCCCTCGCACACACGACCTTGTAGTCCTTCTCAACCACCTTGAGTCGGCCCGGATCTTGGACCCGCAACCTCCATCTCCTTCGTTCGTCCCGCGAGCGCGTCCCGTGGGCCCGCAGGTACTGGCCCGTGGCACAATGGGCACGTACCCGTCCACGCGCCGCGGTGCGGGGGCCGGGTGGAACGGTCGTCAGGGCAACGTGGCGTGGACGCGTGCCGGGTAGGCATGTACGTCTGCGCGACGGGCGAGGCGCCCGGCCTGCGCGGTAACCAGGTCACATTCGCAAACGTACCGCCCAAGGCGCGGGACGCGCACGGCCATGCGGCCCCCCCGGGGCGGTGACCTGTGGGCGCGGTGCGATGGGCCCACGCGGCGGGCGTCGTGTTGCGTCCGCATGGACAGCGACACCCTTGGGTGCGGTCCAGGGGCATCGGTCCGCCGCCTCATTCCCGTCGGCCGCGTCGTCGCCGGGCGCGACCGTCCAACGCGACACGCCGCCAGACTACGGAACCGTCGACATGCCCTATGCGCCGAGGCCGATGCGTTCCGGCTGCCGCCGCGCGACGTGGAGGTGCGGCTTGGACAAGAAGTCAGGGAGCCTTCCAGCCTGGGACGTCGTCGCCATTGGGGACACGGCCCTGGCCTATCGCAGCATGGGGACGGGAGCGCCGGCGGTCGTCCTGGAGATGGGCCTTGGGGCATCCGGGTCCCTGTACGACGAGGTGGCGCAGGCCATCGCCGTGGACACCCGGGTGGTGTGGTACGACCGCGCCGGGCTGGGCCGTAGCCTGGCCGCCCCCAAGCCTCGGACGGTGGCGGATCTCGCGCTGGATCTCAACCGGCTGCTTGACGCGTTGGAGGTGCCCCGGCCCGTCATCCTGGTCGGTCACTTGAGCCTAGCCCGGATGAATGGACAGTGAGCGACTTGGGGATGCTAGCCCCAAGGAGTGAGTCCATTGCCGAAGTCCCATCCGCCGTACGCGCCCGAGTTTCGGGCCGAAGCGGTGCAGCTGCTGAAGAGCGGTAGCCGAACCAACCTCACGAACAGCCGGCTGATGCACGGGGTGCGCCCCCTCGGTGACCTGCCTCTATACGTCGTCAGCCGCGGCAAACCGCCCGCGACGGTACCCGAGGGCATGGGCGCCATCGTCGCCCGCGACGAAGCGCAGTGGCGGCGGATGCAAGAAGACCTCGTCCGGCTGTCCCGCCGCGCACATCACGTCATCGCCGAGGCCAGCGGACACCTGGTGCAGCGCGATCAGCCGAGCGTCATCGTCGAGACCGTCAGGCGCGCCGTACACGAGTCCCGCCTGGCCGGCGCAGCCGGGTAAGGACGCGGCCCGTGCGCGACCGACGTGGGCCCGGAGGCGCCTGGGTGGTCCCGATCCGTGCAGCCAGGCCGGCGGCAGGCCACCGACGGTGCGGGAGTTAGCCCCCGGAGCCGTGCCTGGCGCCAGGAGAACTGCCCGTGCCGGTCCGACGACGAGTCGCCCTCCGGAACGAAGGGGCTCGCCATGGTCGCGGTGGACCGTCACCCTGTGCGGACGGGATGGCCCTGAAGCGCCCAGCGGATGACCTTGCTGGGTAGCGGGCTTCGGTACCGGCCCGGCGGGTCCAGGGCAAGGCCCGCTACGCTCCCCGGCCTTGCCCTGGACCCGCTCCGCCGACGGTGACGGTGGCGCCCGACGTGGCCCACCGTCGGACACAGTGAGGTAGCGCGTGCACGGGGTCGCCCTGCGGGGCGGCCCCATTTTGCTTTGAGGAGGGGTTTGCGTGCGGTTCTCGATGCCGGCGGACGTCCTCCTTCCGGTGCTCGCTCCGCTGGCCCAGCTCGCGAGCCGGTCGAGCAGCGCCCTGCCGGCGCTTCTGGGGGTGCTCGTGGAGGCGAAGGCCGACAAGCTGCGCCTCACCGCCAACAGCGCCATGACGGGCCTGAGCGTCACGCTCGATCGGCCGCCGGAGGTGGCTCCCTACACCGAAGGCAAGACGCTCATCCCCTACAGGTGGCACGACCTCCTGCGTAACGTCGACGGACTCGTCGGGGTGTCCGCGGAGGACGATGTGATCGTGGTGACCTACCCCGGGGGGCACGCACGTCTTGGCGGCATCCCCGCCGACAGCTTCGTCCCGGAAGGTGTCAACCGCAGGTAGACAAGTTCTGTAGACCTGGTCAGGGAGCCTATTGGTCGTCGGCTGGTTGGTTGATGAACGCGGCGGCAGCAGGTCGTTGCACGCGGGGCGGTCCGTTGATGAACCGTTCGGGGTGGGCATGGAACGCGTCGCGCATCACATCGGCGCGGCGGTCTGCGATGGCATCGGCCTCGCCGTAGTGCACGGCCGCTGGAGTCA